>Ga0070746_10003102_pt1 | contig 9916 bp, 13 predicted proteins | sample VirMetDEL_Mar_21_FD_77016 | JGI IMG/M metagenome (GOLD analysis project Ga0070746, IMG submission 77016) | Aqueous microbial communities from the Delaware River and Bay under freshwater to marine salinity gradient to study organic matter... | ecosystem: Environmental > Aquatic > Marine > Coastal... | reverse complement strand
GGCCACCACCAGTGGTGAATGCTGCAAGCCTTGGATCAAGCCCTGTTCCACCTTGCAAAAACTCTGGGCCTTGGTACGAAAGACTCAGCATTTGATTTCCAGTTAAGCCTCTCAAGGGAGACTTTTTATCGCCTGTTCTCTCATTATCTTGTACTTGAGCAGGCGGTTGCTGATTTACTACTAACGGCTGATCTATTTGCGCTGGTTGGACTTCTGTTGGCGCTGTCGATAGACGCATCAGAGGATTAGAAAGATCTATACCCGTACCTTTTAACTGAGATTGCAGGCTATCAAATGCCTCAGGGGCTTTTCCTAAACGGCGATCTCTTTCAGCAGCCTGCTCCTCCGCTGCGGATTGAGCTTGGTTCGCGGCAGCAGTGAGCGCCATGATACTGGGCTGAGAGCGGGCCTGTTGTTCTGATTTTGTACCACCAAACGTTCCTGCAAAAGAGCGACCGATTAAGTCAGGTCTTTCTATAGCCAGACCTGTAAACTCATCGCTAACAGACAATGGATCAATTCCTTGAGCTTCTAGTTGAGCTAAAAACAAATCCAAGTTAGATGGGCCAATAACTCCTTGCGTCCCTGCTTGGAAACGACGAATCAATCCGCCTGTGTTCATAGCAGGCACACCCATCTGCTGGGCTAACTGAGCCATATCAGGAGCCATCTGTGGAGGCGCTGGTTGCGGCATAGGCTGCTGCATACCCATCTGTGGGGGCATGGGCTGACCCATAGGCTGCTGCATCTGTGGGGGCATAGGAGCGCCCATAGGAGGCGCAGGCTGGCGCATTGCCATATTGATTAGCTGATCCACCACAGGGGGCTGCGCTTGCTGTGGCGCTTGCTGTGCGCCTTCTCTAATATCGGCTCTGGCTTTTATTTCACTCGCAGCAATAACGCTTTCTATGCCGCTATTTGACGCAGCTATCTCTGCCAATGCTTGATCCGGCAAATCTTCAGTGCGCTCTGCGATCCTTAGTAAATCTTCCATTGCCATGTTTAAACGCCTTAACTAGCCAGCGCCCTAGCGCCAAGAAGGAAGTTAGCCAACTGCCCCGCCTGATTTGGGCCGGGAGCCGTTGTAGTGGTGGTTGACGGGCCTTGAACGCCAAACGGATTACCGCGTAACAAATCAGAATAGAACCGTAGCTGCTCATACGGGTAGTCACGCTGTCGCTGAAAATCAGCGTATTGTTGATCCAGTATTAACTGCTCATCTGATTGCAGATCCGCGCCAAGAGCGTTGAGTGCGCCTAGTCGCTGCAAGTCCAGAGATTGCTCTAAACGATCAGCCTCCATCGCCCTTACTGCTGCGGTATCTCCTCTGGCTAATGCCGCTGCGTAGGCTCTTTGGTTAGCCATCTGTCCTTGCAGACCTTGCGCCCCTGCCGCTCGCAACGCTGAGTCTCTGGCGATTTGCGCTTGTAGTGTTTGCGCTCCACCAGCCCTCGCAGCAGAATCTCTGGCTATTTGCGCTTGCAACGTCTGCGCTCCACCAGCCCTTCTTGCTTGATCTCGTAACTGTTGGGCCTGCAACGTCTGCGCTCCACCGGCCCTTCTTGCTTGATCTCGTAATTGTTGAGCCTGCAATTTTTGAGATGCTTGAAGCTGTCTTGCTCGCTCAGACGCTTGTTGCGCTTGTAATGACTGTGCGCCAAAGGCCCTCGCTGCTTGATCTGCCATTTGCTGCGCCTGCAACGCTTGCATACCACCAGCCCTGCGAGAAGCATCAGCAGCTATTTGTGCCTGTAAGTCCATCGCCCCAGCTTGTTGACCAAATCTTGCCGTGGCTTCTTGCGCCGACATACCCATCTGTGCAGCCGCTCTAGCAGAAGCATCTGTCATTTGCTGTGTTCTTAATCTTCTGTCAAGGTCGCTACCCGCAAGTGCAGCGGCACGATCAAATCCTGCCGCAAGCTGTTGAGCCTCTAAGTCTTGTTGACGAGACTCAAAATCATCCTGCGCTTGAAGCCTATCCAGCGCACCCCTGCTGCCAAATGCACTAGCACCTCCGGCTTGAGCGAGTTGTGCAGACCTTTGCGCTCGTTGCTCCTGAAAACCCTCAAGCGCCCTTGCTCTAGCACGATCCAAAACCATTTCTTGATATGGGTTTTGAAATCTCTCTATACGCTTTGCTAGGTTGCCAGTGCGGAATTGTGTTGGATCATAGTCAGAAGTGATCTCTGCGCCATCAAAGTTTGATTGTATACGACTGCCCTGATAGTCACTTCCGAACTCCTGTCGCCTAGGGTCGTAAGCAGTTCGTATATTTTTAGCTCTATACCCGCCACCGAAGGCTCCGCGTCCTGTGTATCCAGAACCAAATTTACCAGCCCCTGTGTATCCAGAACCAAATCTACCGGCCCCTGTGTATCCAGAACCAAACTTTCCAGCGCCAGTGTAGTCGGTGCCTACCTCTTGATAATCTGCGCCATCCGCCATCACATCTTGAAAATACTGTCTACCGCCTTGTACTCCTTCCAGACCTCTAGTGCCTACGGCTGTGATGCCTTGAAACGCCATTTGCTGTTCTGGCGTATAAGCAGCGATTCTCTGGCCTTCATACGGAACATAATCTTGCTGAAGAAGCGCATCCGCCATCTGCATTTGCTTTCGCAGATACGGATAAAATTCCTTTGGTAAGTCTGTCTGTGTGACTGTTGACGTTACATTTTGAGTGGATGATCCACCACCGCCACTGCTACCGCCCATTTGCGACCTCCCTCAGAAGCTCTTCTGCATCTACTTCGAGCAATTCACTTTGAACTGCTATTGGCTCTGCATTACTCTGTTCCTGTTTAAACGCTTTAGTCATCGTTATAAACTCTTTATTGAATCCAACCTCGCGCCAAGCCTTTTCTAATCCGGGCGCAGTGCTCGTTTCCATTCCATCTACACCAAGTCTTTTGCCAAAGTCCTCGATAATCTCAAGAGCTTGCCTAGACCACTCTTTGAGTCGCAGGCCACTTAGCGTATTCAAATCTAGGTATGTCTTCCTTGGGTAGTAATTTATCCCGCAAATAAAAAACCCAATAACATTTCCCTCTTCTCGAACCAACCAAACAAAATAAGGTAGCTCGACTAATTGATTAAAAATGTCTGCCGTCAAATACCGACCATAACTTCTTTTCTGTAAGTTCTCGGCTAGGTGTTCTATCTCAGGCCAAACCCGCAATACGTCAGTTTTCTCTATCAACTCAATGTCAAATGCCACGTTTAAACAACCTTTTGTGGAATCCTTAAAAACGACATAATTTCTTCAGGCGTTTCATCTAGCTCCGCTGGTTGTTCTGTTGTTTGAGTTTTTTGCATACGGATGTTATTGACCATCTCATCGAGTAGCTCGCCACCCCTTGAGGTGCTTCCATCTCCTATGTGACCCACGACATCAGCGGGTATTACATATTCATCTCTCGACAACAGAACCGGCTCTACGCCCTCTACAATCGCTGGCACGACATCATCCATGCCGCCACCCACGCCGGGAACTAATCCCTCAAAAACCTGAGAGTCCACAGTCATTGGGCCACCTTCTTGGAATCTTTTAAGCACTCCACCGAAAGGCTTATCCATTGCATCAGATGGGTTAATAATCATTCTACATTCCTATGTACATACCGCCGGGGCCACTGAACTCAAAGCCGCCTCGACCCCCGCGAAAATCCACTCCAGCAAGCGGATCAAACGCAGGAGTGTTAACGCCAGCAGAAATCGGTGGGATTGCTGGCACTGGTGCTACTCCAACGGCTGGAGCAGAAGCGGCTCCTACTGGAGGCACTGGGTTAAATGGAATAACGTTCCCCATGTCCATGCCCTCACCGCCCATCATATCCATCATTCCATCAGACCCTACACCCATATCTCCCGGCACCGAAAAATCACTTGCTGGCATATTCGGGTCAAATACACCTTGTTTTTCTAAATAGTTTTGATAAGGATCTATTGTGTTGCCCATCATTCCTGTGTAAGAGGGCGTTTCTGGCGTTGGGGTCGCGTTTGTTCTACCCGCCGCTCTTGCTGCTGCGTAAGGGTCTACTGGTGCCCCGCCATATGCCCCCGCCTCACCGCCTACGCTTATGCTTTCGTCCAGACCGGCAAGTATTTGTGCCCGAACAGCGGGAGGAACTCGGCTTAAATCCATGCCGGGAGGCAGTACATTCAAAACTGACTGTGGAATCCCTGACGTTGCAGAAGTTGCTGCTGCTGCTTCTGCTGCTGCTGCTTCTGCTGCTGCTGCTTCTGCTGCTGCTGCTTCTGCTGCTGCCGCTTCATCCCTAGCTGTAATTTCGGCTTCGGTCATTGGGCGCGTGACATCAATCATTCTGGTGGGTGCGCCTAGTAACCTGCGATTGTAGTCTGTGAAATCAACATCACCTGCACCCCTAATGTTGCCCATAGTAGTAGAAGGCATCATATTTCGACGAGGCGTGTAAACGCGCTGTCGCACTTGCTCGGTAATCATGTCATCCAAATCATCACCAACTGATTCTGCTGCTTGATTTGGGTTGTTGCTAGTAAAGTAACTAGGGATGGTGGTGGTGATAGGCATTGGTACTGATTTTCCGTAGCTTTCTACAGGCCCATACTGTGCTTCGTATCGGTCAACAGCCTTGTTGTATGCCTGCACCATCCTCGTAGAACCTCCATAGTCTGATCTGTTGGGTGGCGGAGGCGCATCAGCGGCTATCTCACCGCCTACATCAAACTTGCGGGGTGCTCTATCAATCATACCGCCATCTTTAAAAGAAGGGACGGGAGTCAGGCTGTCTTGAGTTGGTTGTTCAGTGAAGCTAAAGGGATTAGCAAAGTAATCAAATTCAGAACTTCCTTGCCGTGAGCCGGGGAATTGAAGCCCCCTATCATCAGCGGTTACAGGAATGTAAAACTCTTCAGCATCCTCATCGAGTCCCGGCCCCATAGGTTGGTTCATTAAATTAAACTGATCTGTCATCGCCTGCCCCGTAAGGCCAGCACCAACACCTTCTGAAGCCACCTTCAAGAAATCTGGTTGAGATAATATCGGCCCGACATTTCCAAGTGCCCCAAATGCTCCACCTGAGGCTTGCGGAGCTACTCCGCCAACCGCGCTACCAACGTTAGTAGCAAGCTGCTGACCTATTTGGTCTTTTGCCAAAAGAGACGCACCTTGCCGTGACGCTTCGGTGCCCAGAGGAACCGCAACGTTTTTAACGCCCTCTTTAGCTATTTCTGAAGTGACAGTTTTAAGAGCTTCCGACCCTGCACCAGAAGCAGCGGCACCGCCAGCACTACCCGTTACCGACTCCGCACCAGCAGCAGCAGCAGGATTTAACAACCTGCCAGCAACACCGCCGACTAAACCACTTATCAATCCAGCTTTTAAACCTTCTTTCAAGCTGCCTGTTTCTATTGTTGTTCCTAAGCCCGTACCGATTGCTCCTAGACCAAGAGATCCGAGAGAAGCCAATATGCCAGTAGTAGCTGCACCACCAACCAAAGCACCACCGAGACCTAGCAACAAAGGCAGAAACGCCTCTGGCTGGCCTGTATCTGGGTTAATAGTGAGTTGACCGCCGGGGGTCATTTGCCGAAGAACATCGACCTCTGTGGGGTTCATATGCACCAACATGGTGTCACCGAATCGGCCCTTACTTGCGAGCAAGTCTGCTTGTCCCGCTAAAGGTGGTGGTCGCTGAAAGTCCCTATTCATATGAACCTCTTGGTGTTTAAACGCTATGTTATCTCAAGTAAAGAAACAAATATATCAAAGTAATTAGCTGTTCCCGCTGTCATACGGAGCTTGTCTTTGCTTTCCAAAACAATCACTTCTCCGTCTTTCAAGTATGCCTTTCGGGTTGAGGCAGCTATCGAGCCTGTCTCAAACTCAAATGTTGCATCTGCACTGTGATCGAATATGTGAACCGTCAACGTTGCCGCATTCGACCCATTAGTATTCAACGCACTTACGGTCTTGAGTATCGCTGTAGAACCCTGTGGACATTCAAAGACATCAGCAATGCTGGTGCCGGTGAGCGTTGTTACTACGTTCTGATAGATCGAACTCATTAAGACAAAAACCAAGCACGATTGTTTGCCTCTGACTCTACGTCATTTGCCGATGGGATTAGACCCAAAACAATCCGTAATTGATTTACCAACCTCTGAAAATACTGCTCTGAGTATTCCTGTGGAGGCAACTCAATGGGTAATCTAAATCCTGCTCCAGCAGATGTTTTGCTCATCTTCGTCCATCCTGTCGTACATCGAGCCTAACATCACCCAACCGCCAACCATTTTCCAAATCAGTGCTTTCAACTCGTATTCGCATTTGTCTTGCTCTTGCACGGACATTTGAAATAGCAAAGTCTGTTGTGGGTGAAACATCTACAGTTGATTCTGTTGCTATAGTTCCATCTGTATTATTGCGAGACTTCAAAGAGTAAGTTAAAGACGGTGAGGTGCTAGTACCTACAAATGCAGCATCTGGAAGCAATCTACGAACAAAAGCAAATGCGTCTCCATCTGCTATATCAAAGTCTGCGGTTTCTATAAATGCTGTAATAGCACTTCCATCATCATCAAACCCTGTTTCATGGTTAAATATATACCCCACAGAATCAGTAGACTTGACTGCTATAGGCAAATCAGACGCTGCCGCTGCATCATCCCATGCATCTCTAGCTAAATCTGAAATACTCCACGCTTGTTCAACATAGTTATAAACAACCATCTTATCTGTAGTAAGCGAATCTGTAGATGGATAAAACCAACCAACCTCATTATATGCAGTATTAGCAAATGCCGTTACTTGTTGGCCTTGCTTATTATTGAGGTTGTCAAATACAAACGCTCTTACAGTGCAGGGAAGCGTTTGTGCTACCCCGGTATAAACATAAAAATTATGCTTATCCATAAAGTAAATAACATTATTAGCAACAATTGCCGCATTAGGGCTAATAAGACTTACACCATCAGTAATCATATTTGCCTTGAATATAAAAGGCGCTCCTACAAACTGTAGGCTATACAACGCACTATCTGTCCATACAGCCACTTCTTGCCTACCACGCAATGCTCCAACAATCGTAGAGCCAACAGATAACCGCAAATCTCCAGCAGTGTTTGTTGTTCGTGGCCTCCAATCTAAAACATTTTCTTGAGTACACCAACGTATCTGCATTAGATCTATGTTTGATGCACCAAATGGATTACAACCTATTGCAAGCACATGCCTATCTTGCGTAGACACAACAATTTGCAAACATTCAGATGGAGGATCGGCAGCACCAGATATAGTCGAAAGTTCTTTTGCTCTTGCTGATGGGCTAGTTGCATCCCATAGATAAATACTACCAAGGCGATTGTTCATTACTAAATCTTCGCCAAAGTTATCAAGCGTCCAAAGCCTCAACGTATTAGTAACATCATCACCTGTAGATTGACCCCACCCGCCATTACCCCATGTGCCAGCACCCCACCCGCCGCCAGCAACCGCTACATCAAGACCAATGCTAATTTGATATGCGCCTACAGTGCTGCCGCCACCATTACCTGAGTCAGATGCATTTGCTGTGACCGTGCTACCAGAAGTGTCTTTTGCTACAAATGTATAAACACTAGACGAAGTAACAGATGCTATTTCATATTCTTGATTCAATACAGTAGCAGTAATTAACCCGCCAAGTGATGCTGCACTACTAAAGGTAACAAAGTCACCTAAAGCTGCTCCATGATCTGTATCTGTTACTGTTATTGTTGAGCTACCATCTGAGGCAGCAAACGTTACATCTCCCGCGCTAGTTGTGCTTCTAAGTGGCGTAACATCAACTATTGAATCTCCCTGAATAACATACGTTTTTTTAGTTGTTCCAAGCCCAATAAACTTTGTGCCTGTCAACGACACCCACTGCTTTATTTTTCTACAAACACCTAAAAAAGAGCTTTCATATCGCTTAACCCATCCACCCATTTTTTCAGGAAATCCTGATCTAAAACGAATAAACCCTGCATCAAAAAATCTTCCTTCATTGCTATACGCAGTGCCTTCTTTAAATATACCGGGTTTAAAATTGAATCGTTGTAATCCCATAGTGTTTAAACGCTCTATCTATTTGAACCGTTTGATCTATTTGACCATGCTTGTGCGCCAAAAAACGCAGCCAGTATACCTGCAACGGACACAAAGTAGACCGCAGCCATATCGCCCAAAATAGATGCGGCTTGATTCAGACCAAAAAGCTCTGATGCTACAACCAAGCTGGGATACAACAGCATCCCCCACAACGCAAACCAACTCATAGCGCGTTGTGCGTCTGCTCGTTCATGGCGCAAGCGTAGTTCCTGTAGCTCTTTGCTTGTCTGTAGCTCTTCATCAGTAACAATACCATCGCCATCTGCATCGTATTCGGCGTATTCAGAGCCTTCTTGTAACTTCTTTGCTGCCATCAGTCGTATGTCTTTGTGTTTTGGTTTATGCGCTTGGGTATACAGTACGCGCTGATATTGGTTTGTCGCTGCACTCTGCGATCTTTCACCAAATCTACCTTGCCCGACTCGACCCATTGTGCAAACTGATTGCACCGCTGGATGTTGCGGAAATAGAACTGATCGGCAATCGGCTCACCCTCAACAAGCACTACTAGCAGAAACGCCATTATCATGGCCCAAACGCTTTAATAATTAAAAATATAACACCAATAGCTAAACTGCCCCCAACGACAAACGTTATTAATCCAACCGAAACGGTATGGATTAGCTTTTCACGTTCTTTGCGCTTCTTGTTTAGCATAGCCTGATGAGCCTTTCTGTCTCTTTCTTGCTGCATAATAGCGGCGTCATAATCTTGCAACAGCTTCGGGTCTGCAACGAGTAGTAAATCCCTAAGATCTTTTTGGTATCGCTCTTGTGAGCGCCTTAACATCTGTAGCTTCAAAATGTCGTTTTTCGACAATGGACTGAAGGTCGATGCCTTACGGTCTATCTCAAACGTATTAAGAGCTTCACCAAAGTCAGAGACCAAAGACATCGCCTGTTGGACGTTGGCCTTGCCCTCGTTCACGTTCTGAATGACCGAATTGATCTGCTGGAGCAACATGCCAGCGGCTGCAACAGACTCAATAATCATGGCTTACCCCATAAAGAACTGAGGCAACGCTGCCGCTGCAATCAATGCGTACAGTCCGTAAATAAGATGTTCTAGGTGTTTAAACTTGGCAGAGCCTTCTGCAAGACGCTCTTCGATACGCTGATAACGCAAGGCACACTCTCGCTCATGGGCGTTGACTTCGTTTAATGCTTGTTCGCCTTTGTCGCTCATACTGATAAGTTCACTCTTTGGGTGGAGGCAAGCGGTTGTGTTTCTACCTTGCTGCCCTCATTGGTATAGAGCACAGGCATAACGGTTTCGACCATCTCTCGCACAGTCTCACCTTCAGCACCTGTACGCAGGCGCTCTTGCTTTTGAATTGCGACCTGCTTCCAACTAACTTGAGCAGATTCGCTAACCGAACCTACGTCCACCGTCGCTACTGTAGTTGCCCAGAAACAATAGGCTCTTCATCGAGTGTAGCCACATTGTCTTGTGCTGGGGCTTGCTCTTTGAGTTCAGCCATGAAGCGATCACGCATTGCACCCATGTGGCTCATTGCTTCGCCCGACACCATGCCGTTTTTTGCGGCTGCGTCGATTAGGTTTAATACGTTAGCTAGATCGTGAAGTTGAATATGCTTCGTTTCCATTACCACGGTACTCCTGATGCGTCTACTGGGGTTGCTTTTTTATTGATTTGACCTTGCAGGCCAGCTTCTTTGTCGGCGGCTGAATCTTCATCTTCATCCGCATCTAGCGCAGCTTTAACCCACGCAATCGCGTTGTCTTTGGTCACGCTATCGTAGGCAATAAAGTCTGATGAACTTGGATCACCAGACACGCCTTT
>Ga0070746_10003101_pt1 | contig 9917 bp, 16 predicted proteins | sample VirMetDEL_Mar_21_FD_77016 | JGI IMG/M metagenome (GOLD analysis project Ga0070746, IMG submission 77016) | Aqueous microbial communities from the Delaware River and Bay under freshwater to marine salinity gradient to study organic matter... | ecosystem: Environmental > Aquatic > Marine > Coastal... | reverse complement strand
TTTATTTTTTTCATAATATTTTTTTCTTTGCTCTGGTGTGCTCATATTATATATTTAACACTTATATTTTTATTAAATTACTCTAACTTCTTCATTATCATCATCATCATCAAAAATATAACTTCCGTTTTTTTTTACCCATATATTCATTTCCTTTATTATTTCTTCATGTGTTTTTCCTTCTTTTCTTAAATGCCAATATTTCTCACTTTCTTCTTTATCTCTAAAATTTATTAATTCGTGTTTTTCATCTTCAATTTTGATATTATCAAAAGTATAAAAATTTTCATCAATATTATCAACTTTTAATTCTTTCCATAATTTGTCAGAATCTTCTAAATATAATTTTTGTTGTTCTTTTGTCAAAGTTTTTAAAAATTTATAAAAATTATAAACTACATCATAAGGAATATTTTTATTCTCTTCTAATGATTCATTTATTAAATCTAAATCTTTATCTGTAAAATTATCAATTTGCCTATATTTTGGATTAATTGGAGGTGTTTTTTCTATTATCTCATTTGTATTAATTTCTGCACATAATTCTGTCATTGTATATTTTATAATAATATTTTTTTTTATCAATTTAGCCCAAATTGAAATGGATATAATTCTTTATAATCTCCTAAATTCCTTAATCTATCTTCTATTTCTTCCTTAATATCTCCTGGTCTTAATCCCTTTAATCTTTTTACGTCTTGTTTAGTTAAAATTAATTGTTCTAAATTTGCTTGTCCTTCTTGTAATATATCTAAATTAAAATTATTTTCTTGTTGTATTTCATTAATTTCTTCTTTTAATTCACTAAAATAATCTCTTCTTTCATCTCCAGTTCCTTTTTTAGATTCTGTTTTTAATAATTCTATTTCTGTGTTAAATATTTTATTTGTTAATTCTGCAAGATTATTTAACATTTTTTTAGATAAAACTTTATCCACTGATTGTCCTAAAGAAAGTTTTTCATCTATTGTTTTGTATCTATCAAGCACATCAATATGATTTTCAAATGTATTTAAAATTGGAGTTAATTTTTTATTAAAAGGTTTAACGTCTTTATCTAAAAATGTAGCCATATAAGTGGCTTCTGTTTGGGCTTCATCTATCATTGCCATTTTGTCTTCTTCGATTTTTTCTATTTTTTCTTCATATTCTTCTCTTATTGTTCTTTCTAATTCTTCTAAAAATTGACTTTCTTCTTCTTCTCTTAATATATCTCTTTCCATCATTTGAGCCATCATTTTTTTCACTTTTTCGCCTGTTTCTGCTGATATTTCTTCTTTCTTCATACTTAAAGGTTTTTCTTTTTCTCTCATGGTCAGTATTTCTTCGTGTGTTTTTCCTTGTTGTCTTAGATTCCAATATTCTGCACTTTTTTTTTGATTTTCAGTCATTAAATTTTGGTTTATTTTTTGACTTTCTTCATTAGTTTCAAGCATTTCTTTTTGTAAGTCATCTAATCTTTTATTTTGAGATAATTTTATTTTATCTTGTAATTCATCTAAAAAAGTTGTAAAATAATAATTATTTAACATTGCATTTAATTTTGCTACTTTTTCTTGCTGTCTTTGAAATTCTAATTTTTCCATCATATCTTTTAAAATTAAATCTTGTTTTCGTTCTTGAATCCCTTGTAATTGATTCATTAAATTAGTTCTCTCCATACTTATTTCAGTTTCTTTGAATAGTGAGGGTTGTAATGGTTTCAATGGTTTTGTAAAAACTAAATCTGATTTTTTATAAACTTCATTTTTATTTGAAGTTGATTCAGTCCCTATTCCTGACACTGTATTTGGAAAATGATTTGGATCGGCGGGGAATTCCATACCTTAATATATATAAAAATAATTATATTTTATTTTTTATCTTTTTATTTTATATATATATAAAATGTCATCTGGAGTTGTTGAAACTGGAGTTGCATCTGCAGGAGGTTCTTTCATTGGTTATATGGCTTTAAAAATGATTAGAAAATCATTTGATAAAACTAAAATTCGCGGTTTAGTTTTACTTAAAGGGAAAACATATTGTGAAAAGCATTTTGGAAATGAAGATTGCATTTTTTTTGACCTTGACGGGGCTATTTCTAATAACAAATTAACCGATTTCGAAGAAAATGAAAAAAAACTAAATTTATATCCAGTTGCTAAAGATTTGTTTAAAAAATTAAAAAGTGATTGGAGAAATAAAACTTTAATTATTTGTAGTTTAGATTATAATCTTTTAAGATATTTAAAAATTAAAGAAAAAAATATTAATGTTATTTTACCATCAGCACAAATGATGTTAGAAAATAAAGATGCTCCTTTAAATACAAAAAATAATGATAATCTCGAAAAAATAAGATTAACATTAGGATTAAAAACTCCTAAGAAACAACAACATATAGTAGATAATTTCCAAGAACAAAGCGATATTATCAAAAGTTTATTCAAATTACAAGATAAAATATTATAGTTTAATATAGAATATGTTATACTTTCTATGTGGATTAACTTCTATATTATATTTAGACTTATTATTTAGAAAAAGTATTAATAATGATAATGAAATTTTTTATTCTAAGAATGAAAAAGATTATATTATAGTTGATAAAGTAATTAATTTTTAATATTATTTTTTTTATATATATAGAAATGGATAATTTATTATTTGGAGCTGTTTTTATAATAGTTGTTTTTGTTGCTGTTTCTGTTTGGGTTTTAACTATGAAATTAGTCGATAAATTTGGATAAAAAATATTATTAATTAATATACATTAAAAAATATGGTATTTGAACTTTTTTTAGCAGGAATCGTTTATGGAACATTATGTGTAATTATTACTATTTATTATTGTGTGAGTTATATAAGAGAAAATAGTTATGATTAAGGGACAAAAAAGACAAAATTTATTTTTTTTTATTATATATAAAAAAAATATTGAATATATATTTTTTAATTTACATATTAAAAAATAAAAAAATTATTTTTTATAATTTATTATTAAACTGTCATTTTTGTCATTTTGTCATTTTTATTTTGTAATTGTTCTAATTTTTCTTTTAATTTTGTTATTGTTCTTTTTATTCTTTGTTTTTCAATAATGTTTTCTCTATTTTTTAAATAATATTCTCTTTTTTTCTGTTTTATTTTTTCTTTATTACTCTCTCTATATATTTTTTTCTTTTCTCTAATTACATCTTTTTTTTCTTCGTAATATTCTTTTTTAGTTCTTGATGGTAATCGTAAATTAAAAACTCTGTCTTTATTTTCTAAAATATGATATTTTTCCCTTAATGCTACTTTTTTTTTATCTGTATTAATATCGATTTCTTCTAATAATCTTATTTTTGGTTTTTCATCAAACCAAAAAATTTTTTTTGAAGAACAATCTTTGAATCTTCTATGGTCTGCTAATCTTTTTGATAAATAAGTTTGTTTAGTGCATCCTATGTAAGTAATTGGGATTAAATCGCTATATATTTCATATATTTTATATGTTGGGAGTTTCATTTCTGTCATTTCCTATATAATGTATATTTAAGAATAATATTTTTTTTTTTGAAAAAAATACCAAAATAAAAATATTATTTTTATATATAAAAATTGAAATGGATGAATTTAGAGATAATCGTATTAAATACGAACAAATACCTGAAGATTTAAAATATAAACCTAATCCAAACAGAGTTTATAAAACTCCCCTGTATCATAGAATAGCAAATCATAACCATTATATTAGGAGTCAATGCGATCCTCAAAAAAAAGCAAAACAAGAAGAATATAGATTAAAACATTTATATAAAAAAAAATTAAGTAATTTAGAAAATACAAAAGATTTAGAAGAAGAATATAAAAGAAGTCTTAGATATACTGAATTAGTTAAGCAACAAATTGATAAAAATGAAGCAAAAGAACAAATGATTTTAGATATGGAAAATAAATTAAAAAAATATGAAAGATTAAACAGTAAATTAGAAAAATTAAAATTAAAACAACAAATAGAAAGTATTTCATTAAGTGATGATGATGAAGATGAAGAAAGTGATTATGAATAAATTTATTTTTTTTTTATATTAATATCTAATTATTAATATATATAATGTTTTTTACATCAACAATTGAACCATCAGGATATAACAATAAAAAACCAGAATTTGATGAATATTTAGTATCTTTACAAACTGATAAAGCAGACAGTACAACTGATAGTACAGCAACTTTTAGAATTCAATTAAGTAATATTATAGGAGACCCAAATATTTATAATACAAATGAGATATATTTAGTTCCATTATTTTTTTATAACTCATGTTCTACAGCAGTAACAGGTAGTGAGCATTTCTGTGAAGTTAGATTAACAGGATTAGGAGCAATGAACCAAATTTCAAGAGCCTTTTCTAATGATGTATTATTAAGGCTTTACGGAGAATTACATACAGCAGGAGGACATAACCATTATAATTATAGTTATGAAAATTTAGATAATGTAAATAATAAATACTTAAGGGTTAATACAAATATTTTAAATGGTGCAGATTTTCAAGTATCTTTACATAATCAACAAGGTGCAGAATTAGATATTTTAGGCAGTGATAACGGAGCAGATGATAGAAGATTTACATTAATGTTTAAAATTGTTCTATTTAGAAAATAATAAAAAAACTAAAAAAAAAATACAAATAATTTATTTATAAAGATTTTATTTTAATAAAATAAAATCTATTTATATTAATATAAAAGAAATATGGAAAACGATAATAGGTATATGCCAGAATGCTTAAAAAAATTTGTAAAATCATATCCAGCAATGAGACGAGAAGCAAGATTAAATATAGTATCCGGAAGCGATAGTGCAACTTCAAATTCATTAATAAGAGTACAATTACCTACAGGAGGTTTAGTTGATTTATCTACTTTTAGATTACAAGGAACAGTGGCAATTTCTACTTCCTACCCAGGAGATGTAACAGGTTCTTTAACAGCATGTACACTTGCTCCAACTCATCAAGCAGTAAAAAGATTTAACGCTATTGTTGGAGGTGTTAATATTGGTTCTTCTTGTAATGAATACGGTCAATTTGCCGAAATTTACAAAAGAGCAGGCTTATCCAATGAATGGAATGATTCAAATGTACTTTCAAATCAAAACCTTGGAGTACCTGCAGGAGGTAGTACCAAAGATGGTGTTGGATTTAGAGAATGGAGTTATTTTCCTAATTCAATCTGTCAAGTTAATGGAACTGGTATTTTAGACACTTCAATTGTTGGTTCTTCAGTTTTAGAAGTTCAATTTGATTTAGATAGTGCACTTATGAAATTTGATAATGCAACTGTAGCATCAGCATCAATATCAAACTTACAAGCATACTGTAATGTTGTAGAATTAGCCAACGGTGCAGATTACGCAAGAGCTCAACAATCCTTATTACAAGGAGGTGAAATTATGAAAATGGTCTGTCCAAATGTTCAATCTACAAACCAAGTTAATAATAACACTAACTTATTCAATGTATCTTCTGAGAGTGTCGATCATCTCGTTGCAGCAGGATACGATAATGCAAGAAATGCCTTATCCAATCAAAGATTCCAAGCAACCCCAATAGATAACGCAGCCCCAGAAGAAGCAGATGCAGCAAACTTAACACACTTTTTCCAAATGGGTTCTAATTCAATTCCACAATATGGTATGACAAATAACGCATATGTAGGTGAAATTTCAAGTGCCAATGCATTAGGAAAAGACAGTCCTTATAATTATAATCAATTATTCTTAGACCCTGAAGCAAAAGCATCAGTATCAAAATTAAATTACTTAACTGATAATTATATTATTATCCACGATTTAAGTCTTGAAGGCAGAGGAGCATTACATAAATCAAGAGTTTTATCAGGAACCCCAACTGAAGCAGGGAATTCTATTGTAAGATTCCAATCTAACGGTCATTCTACTTCAAGGCAAACATGGCATTTAGGTGCAGTATGCTCAGGTGTTATTTCTGTAAAAGCAGGTGGTCAAGTTGCATATCAACAATAAATTTTTTTTTTTAAAAATTATATTATTTATTTATATAAATAATATGTTTGAATTAAAAGGAGGAGCAACTTATAAAAAGAAGTATCATCGATTAATGAAATTCAATAAAAAAAAATCAGTAAAAAAAGAAACTAAATTAAAATTGAATTTACCAGAAATAAAGGAAGTTAAAGAAGTTAAGGAAAATCAAGATATAGAAATTTATGATAAACCTATTCCAAAAAGATATAGCAGAAAAAAGACATTTAACGCATAATTTAAGCAATATTTGGATTTAAAATTATCTCAATATACAATATATACAGTATAGAATAATGGATTATAAAAAAACTGAAGAAAGCAAACAAGATAAAACAGATATTAAGAAAAAAGTCGAAGATATGAAAAAAAATTTAAATTATGATACTTATGACAAAAATTTTGAAGAAGTTATCCAAGGTTTAAATTTAGGAGATAAAGTTAGTTATGTAGGATATGTTGAAAAAGAAAAAGTGTATAAATGGAGATCTGGTGGATTTTTAACAAATAATAAAAAAGGATTACCTTATTTTGTATTACGAAGTTCTGTTCCATTTGCTAAAAAGATGCTTACATTTCCAGTCCAATATAAGAACTTAAGTTATATATTTGTTAAAAAAGAAATTGCTCGTAAATCAAAAGACGAATTAAAAAAAGAAATTACTGACGAATATGAAAGTAAATTGAAATTAGTTCAAGAAAAAAAACAAGAACTTGATATTAAAAATAAAGAAAAAGAAAAAGAAATTGAAAATTTAAAAGAACAAATTGATAAAGAATTATCAATAAAAAAAGAAAAAAAACCAAGAATAAGATTAAAAAATTTTAAAATATTTGTTGATGGAGAAGAATATGCATCTTTTCAAGATAAAGAGGCAAGAAATCGTCACATGAAAACTTCTAAATTTAAAAGTTTAACTAAAGACAAAAAAGTTGAATTAGTTAATCAAGATTTAGAAGGAAATATTTTCAAAAAAGATTAATAAAAAAATAATAAATATATTATATAATTATATATAATATGTTTTTTTCATCATTAGTAATCGACGGAAAACAAGAAGCACAAAAAATTGAGGTTAATCCTGTAGACATTGAAAAACAAACTCCTTTTAAAATAAGAGAACCCGCACCAGTTAAAATAAATGTTAGTAATTCTTTTTATACAGGATATACTCCTTTTGTAAATCCGGCAAATAAACAAATAGGAGTTCCAGAATTTAAGACAAAAAAAATTCCAGAACAACATGAAGTTCCAACAAGAAGCAAAAGAGAATTTATGCCTTTTTCAAATTCTTAATACATACATTTAAGTTAATATTATCGTTAAATTTTGATACTTAAAAAGGCTTTTTAAGTATCTCTCATTGCGTTTCTAAAAGCTTATTTGTTTATCCCAACCAATACGAATATCAGGTTCTTTCGTATTAGAAGCATCAATAAATAAAAATCCAAAATCTTCACTTTCGACTAATTTCATAATATCTTTAAAATCATTTTCACTTGGAAAAACATTAGCAGTTTCTTCATATAATATTTTTAAATCTTTTTTTGATTTTGTAGGAAAAACAGTGAATAAAATAGAGTTTGTTCTTATTGCTCTTGGTAAATGGGCTATTGATTGAACTAATAAAGATATTGATGCATATAAATGTCTATGTTTAATATAAAATTGTATAAAATTAGAAGAACGACCATTTGTTAATAATTTAGAACCAAAAGCATCATCAATAAAAACATAACTCATTGGAGGATGGTCTTTTTTTACATAATCAGGAAAAGTATTAAGTATATATTCTATGTCTAATTCATCAGTATCATCAATAAGATAAGGTAATAATTGGTGTAATTCTTCGTCAGTTAATGAATCAACACCTTGACTATTATATTTTTTCATAATTTTTTTAAATTTATAAAATTTTTTAAATGTCTCAATATCTTCTTTTAAATCAAATAAAATTTCATCAATAGTATCTTCATTAAAATCTTCATAATATTGAACTTTATGAGAATTTTCTAAACTTTTAAATTTATATTTTTGTTTTACATCGCTATTTAATGTAGGACTGATTACATATATTTTTTGATAATTATGAATAATATTATCTACTAATTGTAATGTCGAATATGTCTTTCCGTAGCCCCTTGTTCCCACCATGAGATGGGAGAAGAACGTTCCATTCTTTGGAGGCATATCGGGATTTTTTGGAAAAGTAAATTCATCATTCCCTTTTAGTTTAGTAAAGTTAAAATTTTTTTTAGTAAATTTCATAATAATATTATATTATAATGATATTATTTATATAATAGATTAAATTTATTTAATATCAATATTTTTAGTTCTTTCTATATTTTTTTTGGCTTCTTTTATTGATGGTTTGTGCCAAAGCAACCATCTGGACCAGTATCCCGCAGAAAAAGGATCAGACCAATTTTCCCTTTTTTTATGTCTATCAATATATCTTTTTTTTCTTTCATCATCTTTGTGTTTTGTATAATCACTCATACCTTTAGCCCCAAAGTGGATGGTTTTTTTTTTATCTTTAGATTCTACAACAACTTTATATTTTTTTTTTGGATTATCACTTTTAGTCAATTTTGCTTCGATCATTTTATATAAATTAAACAGATAATTTACCAAGTTTATAAACAGAATAATAAAATAGTAATGTACCTGAAACAATTGAACTATCAACTAAAAATTTTTTTAACATTTATATAAAATAATTATATTTTTTATTCATCACCTGAGAGCATCAATTTTTTTAATTTTTCATATTCTGTTAATTCTTTTTTATTTTTTTCATTTTCTTGATTTATTTTTTTTTGATTTTCTTTATATTTCATTTTTTCAAAATCTTGTTGTTGTTCCCTTTGAATCATTAATTGGTCTTGTTGTAATTCATATTCAGTTGGCTCATGATAATATTTAATTGATATTTTTTTTAAAGGTTTATTATTTTTTTTTTTTGGTTTTGGTTTTGGTTTTTGTTCTTCTTCTTCATCACTACTTGAATTATAATAAACTGGTCTTTTTTTTGGTTTATCTTCTTCTTCAATTTCTTCTTCCATTTTTTTTATCATTAATTCTTTCATTTCTAATTGTTTTTTCCTAATTGCTTCTTTTTCTTTATTTCTTTTTACTTGCTCTTTAAATCTTCTTTCAGTATCATCTCTTAATTCTTCTTCATTCAATTCTTCAATTTTACGTGTTTTTAAATCTTTTGGTATTGTACTTTTACATTCTTTTTTTTGAAAAACTTTATTCTTTTCTTCCTGCATTTGTCTTAATTTTTCTCTTGCTTTTGCGAGACGTTCACATCGTGCTTCTTTTAATAATTCTTGCTTACTTTTTTGTCTCGGTTTTACGAGAGGAGGTTTTTCATTATTTTCTTTATTTTCATTATTTTCTATAGTTTCTTTTTCCTGATTTTCCATCTCTATATCTTTAATACAATCATTGTATATGTCATCTGGCATCTCTCCCTTATATATTTAGTGAAGATTATTTTTAGTGATTTTCCAACTTTTATGTGAAAAAAATGTTATTAGAGAAATATTTATTTTTCATTGTTGTATTTTTAAATAAATATTATACTTTTTTGTTTCACTAAATTGAGAGAGAAAATAGTAAATTAAATTAATAGTATTTGATGAAATGTATTTAGAAAAATGTATAAATATTATGAGAGATATCTAAAACTATATTTTACATATCATATTAATCAACTTTAAAAAATTCTATATAATAAAAAAAATATTTGAATCTAAATAAAAAAATGTGAATTACTTTTTTCTATATGTTTGATTGGAATTACTGGTTATTATGGATTAAATCATATAATTGATGTGCATTATGGCTACTAAAATATTCATTCATATCTTC
>Ga0070746_10003090_pt1 | contig 9939 bp, 18 predicted proteins | sample VirMetDEL_Mar_21_FD_77016 | JGI IMG/M metagenome (GOLD analysis project Ga0070746, IMG submission 77016) | Aqueous microbial communities from the Delaware River and Bay under freshwater to marine salinity gradient to study organic matter... | ecosystem: Environmental > Aquatic > Marine > Coastal... | reverse complement strand
CGCGAGCTGGAGATCGAGCAACGCCGAATCAGGGCAGAGCTTGAGCAAATCAAGCATGACGCCATCGCTCGTGGCGTTTTGCAAAACGAAATGTATCTGATGATGAAAGAGAGGAACGATGCTACAGATGACTGATTTATTCGACAATGTGTCAGTGCCGCACCAAAGGCACAGCGATACTAGCGTTGAAGCCGCAGGCAAAGCCAAAGCTCAATTCAAAGGTAATTTGCTCAAAGTGTTGAAAGCGTTTGTCCACGCCGACAGGCTTGGGCTGACTGACGAGCAAGGCTGTGACGCCCTGGGCATGGATGGCAACAGCTACCGGCCCTCTCGCGTGACGCTTGAAAAACTGGGCATGGTCACAAGACTGGCGGCTACCAGAAAAACCAGATCAAACCGTAATGCTCACATTTACACAATCAGCATGGACGGTATGATCGAGGCTTCGCGTTATGAGTGAGATGCCTGCTGAAATCGCAAAAGCGTTTGTTGCTTTTCAAGCGAACATCACAGACTTGAAGCACGACAAAGAAGGTCAAAGATCATCATACGCCAGTGTCGGCTCGATGATGACCCATGTCAGATCGGCTGCAAAAGATCAGGGGCTTGCGATCAGCATGCCCATGGCCTGGTCTGAGGGTGCAGGCTTTTTTATCAAGCCGGTGATCGCTCACAGCTCTGGCGAAAGCTGGTCGCCTGACCACTTGGCCTGGCCCATAATTGTGGATGACATGACAAACTGCCAAAAGATCGGCAGTGCCGTGTCATACGCCAGGCGATACCTGCTGCAGTCGATCCTGGGCTTGGCATCAGGCATCGAAGAAGATGATTTTGATACTGACGATGATGGATTGGCAAACGGCGGTTTATTAGATCCACCAAAACAAGATCAATGGACTGCTTGGGCAGATCAGGCAATCACAAATATCAACACAATCGAAAACGCAGACATCTTGGTGCAGTGGGATAAAGCTGAGAGCGACAACCAAGATCAATGCCACCTCATCGCGCCCGAGCAGTTGGAGCGTGTACAACAAGCCTACTTAGCAAGAAGGGAAAAGCTCAATGGCTAACAGACCACCACTATCAAACGGCAAATTTATTGTTGATGGATTGCGTGACAGCAATGGCCAGGCAATGGAATTGAAGGCAGCGGCATACATCAACACTGCGAAAGAGGATCGCTTCGATCAAAAAAAACAGGAGTTGGTGCAGCAAATCGCAAAGTTGATAGACGATAATGATTTAAGGCTGAGGATTACATTAACGCACCGTGTCGGCCCCGACTACAATAATTGGCCGGTCTTGGGTGATTTCAATTTGTTCCGGCCATGGCGTGATGACAATGACGCGCCAGCGCAAGCACCGCAGCAGTCTGCTCCAAGTGGGCCGACAGGTGGCTGGAATGGTGGACAGTAAACAGCCTGTCTTTGTCGAGGTGCGTGAGGCTGCTATCGCGTTGTTTGGCCGATACACGCCTGGCACTAGGGATCGGGTGTACCGGTTCATCGACAACGGCATCATCAAAGCTGTCAAAGATGGCAGGAAATATTACATACCGCGTGTGGAGATCGAGCGGTATGAACAGGGAGAGAGGGGCTGACGCCCCTCTTACCAATTATCATTGTCGTGATCTGTCTCATCTTGATCGTGCAATTCTTCGTACATTGCAACGATCCGTGATCTTTCACTTTCATCGTGGATTTGCTCATACGCTTCAGCAATCACGCTTGCCCAGTCAGCGGTATAATCATGCTTCTTGCACAAGCTATGGGCTGCCATGAGGTGCTTTTTAATTTGCTGCATGTTGTTTTGCAAAACAGCAATGTCATAATCTGAAATTTTTGCTTTCACCAGTTTCTCCCTATTTGCCCAAGTAATCTGCCATAACATCCCTGGCTTGTTCAAGTTTGGCATCATCACGGAATGTGTGACCATACTGCGCTTCAGTAAACGAGCTGTTGTGGTGCCCCATCAGCTTGGCAACGCCATGTGCGTCCCTCGCTAGGCCGTTGAGCTGCATAGTGGCAAACGCATGGCGCAATGCCTTCCAGTTAAACTCAGCCACGCCTGACCGGCGTTTCATGCGCAGCATCAAAGCCTGCAGCGTTTTGCGTGACATTGGCTGGCCCGAGCTGGTCTGGAACACATACGATTCGGCATCACGATACTTGAGACTGATCAACAGCTCAGGCAGCAGCTTGGCAAAGCCAGCACCGTATGGCACCTCGCGGAAACCGTACTTTGTCTTTGGATCGCCGCGCTCCAAGCTGCCGCTTTTGATTGCACCGGTAATCCGAATCACCTCACGCTGCCGGTCGATGTCGCACAGACGCAATGCCCGAGCCTCGCCCTGGCGAATACCTGTTTCTGCCTGCAGCCATGCGATAGCCTGGTTGCGGATTGTCTCACCTTCCAGGCCATGCTGCAGGATCGAGCGCACAGTATCAGCCTGCACCATAGGGGCGATCTTGTCCTCTACCTCGCGGCCCTTGTATGTGAATTTTTCCAGGGTTAATGGATTGATAGAAATGTAACCACGATTCAGTGCGTAGCTGAAAAAATGCTTGGCATGGTTCCACCACGCACGGCAAGTCTGCTCCGAATGTGAGTTGGACACGATCCCAATCTTGATTGCTTGCAACAGTGGATCTCTGTTTTCGGCTACGAACACAGCTTTCATATCGATGTCGGCAAGAGGCTTGCCATCGATCTTGATCTTCAACACGCGGCTGTCGATCACGCGCTTGCAGTTATTGTAACTATCCGCGCCGATCTCTTGCAGCGCATCGCGCCTGTTCTTCTGATACTTGTCAAACTCTGCAGCAATAAAAGAACCGGTGATAGTTTTGTCGGCTGGTTTCTCTAGCAGGTTGAGCGTGTGCTTCGCCTGCAATTCGTCAGCAGCTTTGCTGGCTTCTTTTTGTGACGCAAAATTTCCATAGCGGTCACTGAGGCCAATACGGCGACCATCAATTACCCACTTGTTTCTGTCTTTTATAAACCTAACTTTTAACGATTTCATAACTGTCTCCCAAACACTTACAGTTAAAGATATAGACAGTATATGACATGTATTCAAGAGAAAATGCGACCAAAATGCGACCACAACGCAAAAAAATCCCCCAGCCGCCAGGGCTAGGGGATCTGTTAACTATTGAATTTGCTTGGGTTTTTATTGGTCGGAGCGGCGGGATTTGAACCCACGACCCCTACACCCCCAGTGTAGGGATTAGGTAGTATTATGTAGGTTTTCTGCCACTTTTCCAGATTTAGATAGCGTTAAATCAGGTTAGATACCCATCTAAAAGTGCGACCAAAATGCGACCACTACTTTTTGCTCATGATGCTTTTCTTCATGTCCATCTTTTTGCCCTTCTTTTTTGCAGCAGCTTTGGCCATGGCCATGCCTTTTTTGTCATAAGAATATTTCTTTCCATCTACCATTGGCATCAGTCAATCTCCTTTGATCACCAGTTGCGGCAGCTCCAGTAGCGAGCTGTCATTTTGTCCTTGGCCGTATCGCAGTTGTGGCGGCTTCGGAAATTAGCACGATTTTTTGGGTTGTCTTTTTTGATTTCCATATTAGCGTCACCGTATTTGATGGTCTTCTTCGTATCGCCTCTCTCAACAGTGACAGTAAATTTCTTGCGACCATAACCGGCCTCGCCCTTACGAATACGGCGCGGTTTGTTTATAATCGATACGCGGCTCATGTGCGATATTTCCTGGTCTTGTCAGCAATCTTCTTCGGCTGCGGCACACTCTTACCGGTGCCACCGCCCTGGCGTTTTGCCCTGGTGGTTGCCGCATACTCGGATGAGCTGAGAGCTTTGATAGCTGCAGCAGGCAAATAACGCTCGCCAGTCTCGCTGGACTTTTTACCAGACTTTGTGCGCCAGTCTTGTCTACCCCAGTTCATGAGGCTTTTCTGTGGTGCCTTCATTAGCTCGTATATCCCCCACCCTTGGCCTTGTATTCTTTGGCCAGCTTCTGCGCTTTTCTGGCACTCCACTTGCCAGCAGGCGTACCCATGGTGTTGCTTGCCTTGATTCGATTGAAAAGGCTTTTACGCATTCCAGGCTTTGTGTAATTGCCAGCTTCATTAACGGCCATCGATCAAACCCTTTCTGTATCCGTTAGCGCGGTCATAGGTCAGCACTTCTTTGCGCGGCTCATGCACATAGGAGCAATGCACCCAGCCGGTGTTGCCGCCGGTGTAGCACTCGAGGATAAGCTGATCGAACTCTAGGTTGTCTCGTATCCATTCAGCTAGCTCCATATTAGACACAGTCGGCACCTCAAAGTCTGCCGCCTGACCCTTGGCATGTTGGCTTAATGGATTGATAGTTGAGCCAATCGCAACGCACAATTCTGGTGAGCGATACCCAGAGCTAGGCGTAAAGGGTATGCCATAATGATCACGCACCGGCTGTAAAATGTTCTCACACAGCTTGACCATGTTCTCTCTAGCTGTAGTGTCCGGGGTGTTGTTGATACCCTTGCGCTCTGCTGTCTGGCTCTTGACCATTTCAGCCAGGCTAAAGTTTGCTGACAGTTTCATTTGCGAAATCCTTTGATGCCACGGATGCCAAACGATGCGCCTATGCTGGCGTACATGGCCCACTGAAACCAATCTGGTGTAGTTTCCAAAACCTCAAAGCCGCGCTGCACATGCGGTTGCAACGGTTCAATGAAACATGCGCCAATAATCAAGATGAAAAGCAGCGTCCAGGCTTCATCTTTATAACTGTCGCCACTAGCCTGGGCCATGATCTTTTCCCAGCCAGCTTCATGCGTGGCGGCAACCTTCATCACCTCGGCTTCGGCCTCAGCTTTCGCCTGGGCGACCCTGCCTTTAGCCTTGGTCTGTTCGACCTTGCTCTCCATCCAAGACCCTGCCAGTGAGGCTATAGGGCCGATTAAAGCCTGTATCATCGTGACAGCACCCCTCTAGGCAACGCCTTGCAGCTCCAGCCTACAGGCTTATAACCACGCATGTGGATATGCACACGCCCAGCCAGCTCAAGCGCATGTGCCTGACAAGCGCGTTCTGAATCATGCCACCGTTGTGCTTCAAGGTATGTGCATTGTTCACGCTGCACCGCGCTTGTGCCGATCAGGCAAGCTATGACTATAGCTTGATACATTACTTGCGAGCCATCCAGGCAGTTGTACCCATGTAAGCACCGACAATACCTGCACCACTAATGTAGAATAAATTGCTGATGTCGCTCAGTGCCTCTACCCGATCAATCGGCACAACAAACATTGCAACGGTAAAAGCACCCATGGCGATAAGAGTAAATCTAGCCATCCTGAGCTGCGCCAGGCTTTTGCGTAAATCGCGTTCTGTTTCTTGTATAGCCTTTGCATGTTCCAGTTCATCGTCTGTCACAACGCCATCACCATCCATATCGTATTTGTCGTATTCGCTATCGCGCTGTAATTTTTTTTGTGTCATGTAACCCCCATTGCCATAGCCACGGACACCATTACAAATGCAAGCAGAGCTACTGCCGCGCCGATAACAAGGGTGACAAGTATCGCTGTTTTAATCGTTTCTTCAATTTCCTTGGCCCTTCTGGCAGCCGCTTTACGCGCCGCTTCCTGCGCCTCTTTCTGCTCGCGGAGTTTGGTTTGATAGTGAAGCTGTATTTCATCCCAGGTAGATGGCTCGCCTGCAGGCTTTGGAAATCTGAGGTTCACAATGGTGCGGATCTGATTCAGCTCCTCAGCCAGCTTCTTGCTTTCAAGGACAGCGTCTATTGATCCTTTAAAACTTATGTCGCCTACGCCAGCTTTCTTGTTTCGCTCTTTGTTCAGCGTGGACTGCGCCTCGAAACATGTCAGCACATGCGAGCTTAATTCCTTGATGTCAGAACAATCCTGGGCGCGTTCTTTCAGCCACTTGATTGAAGCCGAGGCAGCACTAACGGCAGCCAGAGCTGTAGTGAACATAGGCTCCATGATATGCCTCGATGTTTAGAAACGGTCAGCCAATAAAAGAACAATAACGGCGGCTGCCTGGCCAATAAGGATATGCTCGATTCGCTTTATGCGTAGAATAGTCTCTTTCCACCGCTCCGAACATACCGCCTCGTGAGTGTCGATCTGCGCTTGCACAGACACCGCTGTAGGCTTACTCACCTGATTGTTGTTCATTGCTATCTCCAGCGTGGCCCTTCAAACCAAGCAACCAAACTTTTCCTGTTGCCAAATGTTACGGGCAAAACCCTATGTTTCAGATAAGACGGAAACACAATAATCGTGCCTCTGTTTCTTGATGCATTTTCATTTGGTGAGTTAGTTTCCGAAAACTCAAAAGCCCCACCCTCGTAATCATTTGGATCACTTAACTGCACGGTCACAGATAACTTGCGGTCATAAGCGGCATTGCCAGTCCAGTCAATATCGTGATGCCAGTCATAGTGTCCTTTGTTCTCTGCGTCATACTCAGTATATTGTATGTGACCAACAGGCTGAACATCGAAGCCAAAAGCAATCCTGTTTGCCTCTTGCACATACCCCCACAAAAGACCACGAACAAATGCATCGTCTGTTAGCCATTTTACTTGGCTGCGCCTTACTTCTTCGTTTTGCTCATCGCCAGTTTGCTCATTAAATATCTTTGCTTTTTCGTAAGGTATATCCTTTGTGATTGACGCAATCTTATCTATAACCTTTGGGTTCAATGCGCCAACCCACATTTGCCACATAGTCCTCATGACGGTTCAGTAGGCCAAGTAACATTTGACCAATTAGTGTATCCATCACCCTCTACCCAAGCCACTGTTGCGTTTGGATTGTTTGCTGGCAAATCTCTCAAAGCATTCCTGTATGTTGACCATTCAGTTTGTTTTTCTGATGTCATTGCAGCCCAACGATCCGGTAGAACATGTACATCAGAGGCGATTAACTTTTCATTTCTGTTATATCGCAATTCGTTTTGTGCATCTTCACCCGTTAGAGTAGGTGGTGGTGTATACGCCGCAATAGTTCCAAAGTCACCAGCTATGCAACGGTTGTATATCTCTACACCGTGCGGCTCAACATCGTCAGATATTGCGGTAAACGCCACTGATGTTTCTGGCAGATGGTCAAAGTTAACATCAACATCAATCATTGTTTGGGCTAAGTCGCCCCATCTTGGGTTTAAAACTGTTGTATATGTAATTGCCATTATGCAGTCCTCACAACAAGGCTAGTCCTTGATTCATTATTTGATGTGTTAGGATTACCCATACGACGATAAGTGCCACCAGTTGGAACACTCTGATTATTAGGTCTACTGCCACTAGCGTTTGAAAATTTTGTTTGTAAAGTGGAACCGGAGTATGTACCACCAGCAGTACCCATACCAATACTGCCAGAGTGATGAACAAATGCGTATGCACCAACAGCACCAGCACTCGTTGATGCGGAGCTACCCGAAGGGCCAGTCGGCCCTGTAGGCCCTGTTGGCCCTGTAGGCCCTGTTGGCCCTACCGCACCATCAGCACCAGCTGGGCCTTGCAAAGCCGCATTGGTAATGGTGCCTTTGACCCAAGCTGACGCAGATGTATCGTAAACCGCAACAAGGTCTGCGCCTTCAAAACTTGTCTCTGTGCTAAATGCTGTTAAGGATGCGCCAGTGTCGACTGTGTCAAATGACAGTTGCCCTGCACCGTCTGTCTTCAAAAACTGACCAGCACTGCCATCCGATTGTGGGTGTGACAAGCCATCAATAATTACTGAGCCAGTGCCGTTTGGCGTAATTGAAATATTGCCATTGCTCGCTGAAACAATAGAATTTCCGGCCACATCTAAGTTGCCACCAAGAGAAGGCGAGCTGTCAGCAGACACAGATGTGATGCCCGGTGCAATACCTTGCCACGCAGATCCATCATAATATTTTAAGGTGCTTGAACCTGTCACAAACGCAAGATCACCAGCATCAAGTGATGTTGTTGGATCAGAAGCCTCAACGCGATACCGCTCTGCAAAACTGTTCACACCTGTAATGTTTGATGCCACGGTCGTGATATTTGCATCATTTGTTGCGGCAGTAGTTACATTTGCAGAAATGCCAGCGACCGTAGTCACATCGGAGCTAACACCAGCCACTGTTGTGACATTTGCTGATACGCCTGCAACAGTTGTGACATTCGCACTAATACCAGCCACCGTTGTGACATCAGAGCTTACGCCTGCGACTGTTGTGACATTTGAAGAAACACCGGCAACAGATGTAACATCACTGCTTATTCCAGCAACGGTGCCAATGTCTGTGCCATCTGCAGCCACGGTAGTCACATCGCTGCTTATTCCAGCGACTGTCGAAATGTCGGATGAAATACCGGCAACCGTAGAGACATTGTTTGTTGGGCTGATTTGCCCTGCAACCGTGTTAATCTTTGTTTGATCTGAGCTGGATGGCACGGTTGCCAGCCATTGTGTGTTGCCCAGGTCGTACACCTTCAGCACATTGTCTGTGGTGTTGAACACTAATGCACCATCAATCAAGGCATTACCATCATTGTCCACAGTAGGGTCGCTTGATTTACTGCCTAAGAAGATATCAGTGAAATCATCCAGCGCGGTTTCTGCAGCAGTCTTCGCTGTTTCGGCTGCTGTCTTTGCTGTCTCTGCGTTAGTCTCCGCTGTTTCAGCATTTGTCTCTGCAGTCTCGGCTGCGGTCTGTGCTGTCTCTGCCGCAGTCTGTGCAGTCTCAGCAGCAGTTTTAGCAGTCTCTGCCGCAGTTTGAGCTGATGAAGCGTTTGTCGCAGATGTAGTTGCAGACGCCGCATCGACCAACAGATCATACTTTGCACTGTCTGCATTTGTCGTTAATGGTTGCGACCCTGAGCTGGTGTGAGCTGTATTGACGATAAAAATATTGTTTGTGCTGGTGTCCTTTACAATGTCTCTCTGGGCGTAAGATGTGCTTGCAGCCCAGTTTCCACGGAATGTTCCGATCTCCTGGCTGACAACCAAATCACCGCTTGAATCGAATGCGAAGAATTTGTTAGCCCGATCAGAAGCAGACACAGCAAATTCAGTTGTCGTGATTGTGTTTGTGACGGATGCCTTAATCGCCCTGTCAATTTCTTCTTGTTGCTGTTGAACAATAAAGGTCAGACGATCTAACGCATCTTCATGGCTTTCTGCAGCAAATGGATCATTGGCCACATAGTCGGTGCCTTGGGTAAGGCTCATGACACGCTTGATAATCACGCTTTCGCCAGTCTGTGGGCGGTTATCTGTGGCACTATAGTGAGCGTCAGAGGTATCGCCGGTATTGTATTTGAACAACACATTACCGCCACTGTCATTGCCTGCGCCGGTTACTACATAATGAGTGTTGAGCGTCTTTGTTGTCTCAGTGCCATCGCTTGATCTGATGATCACGCTAAGATCCGCATCGGCAAAAATCTTGAAACCATAAGCAAAGCTATGATTAGTGCCGTTGCCATTTAGCGTGACCTTGTTGGTTAAACTAGATACCGTCATCTGTAGCCCCCTTCCATAAGGCTTTCAATTTCAAGCGCGGCCTGGCCCAAACGCTCAAACCCTGGCAAAGCTGTCAGCTCGTTCCAGGCTGCTTCTAAAAACTGTTGATGAACATCACGGATCAACGCCTGTTTACGCCGCCGGTCTGCTTTGCGATATTGCCGCGTTCCCATGCGCCGCTCTATGGCACCGATAAAATCATTGCGCCGGTTGTCGATCTTAACCGTTAGCGGTTCAGTAATCCCCATTTGCTTAAACAGCTCAGGCGCATCCTCAGCTCGACCCTTGGCCAGCCAGGTCATTAGGCTTTGCTGCTCAACAGTAAGATCGATGCCTTTGTATGTCTTTGGCATCTGTGGTATCGGCCAATCGATCCGCACCAGCTCTTTGACATACTCAGGCTGTTCATCTGAGCTGCTGATCATAAATGGGCTGACAGCATTGTAT
>Ga0070746_10003083_pt1 | contig 9947 bp, 12 predicted proteins | sample VirMetDEL_Mar_21_FD_77016 | JGI IMG/M metagenome (GOLD analysis project Ga0070746, IMG submission 77016) | Aqueous microbial communities from the Delaware River and Bay under freshwater to marine salinity gradient to study organic matter... | ecosystem: Environmental > Aquatic > Marine > Coastal... | reverse complement strand
TACTTTTAAGTCCCCATCTTCAGACTTATACACGCCCATCTCATTGTACAGTTCGCCGTTAGGGGCAGTGTCGGCACCTTCATCGATACGCTTCTGAGCTTTTTGAAAGAAAGCTTTAGCGGCATCAGAACCTTCAGCAAATGCCTTGAGAGGAATATAGGCGGCTTCGGCTTCTTCAGGGGTAGCAACTAATCCAAGAGCAATGGCAGTTCCTGAAAGGCCTGCTATTATTGATTTAGTCTTATTTGTTTGTGGGAAATACCCAAACTCATTAACATCGTTGCCGTCCCAGTAAAGATCTTTTACTTTTACTTTTTCGGCAATCACTTTTCCAGCGTCTTGACCAGAACGGCCATACCCACCCGCCGCATGAAGATCCGCATACGTTTTGCTTAAAGTAACAAAATCCCCACGATTGATTGTATTAATGTCATCTTCATCGGGAACTGCACGATAGATAGTGATCTCTGCTTCAGGGTTATCTTTAACAGAGCGAATAATATTGTAGCTTTCGTTATTCGCTATGCCGTACTCATCTCCTTGAAAAGAAGGTCCCGGAGCGTAAATACTTTTTCCTCGAGCCGTGTAGAAATCTTCAGGGTATCCTGCAGATTCCCCAGTAGTAGATCGGGTCAAATCATCTAATCGTATTGGAGTATCATCTTCAGGACCTCGGGGTTGATGCATCATGCGATACGAAGTATCAACATCATCTATCATTTTCTCCCCGGCTTTGACAGCACTTTTTAGCACTCCACCACCCGGGGCGAGCATTAAGCCACCTGTATCCATCTCAGCTTTTTTGAGATCTTCTTTAAGAATCCAGTTGCCGTCTGGTCCTTTTGTGTAAATACGCTTTGCTTCTTCTTCTTCAAACTCAGCTAAACGCTCTGGGGTTTCAAACCGACCGTAACTCTTTTCGGGTACAACTCCATCAATTTCTGGTAACTCGCCGTTCTCTGCAAGCGAATCCGCAATCTCAATAGCCTTAGCAATAAACTCTTCACGATCAGGATACATCTCACGTAAACGACGACCGTAAATATTATTGTTTAAATCAATTTTATCTTCGGGGGCATCCCCCTCACGGAAATCGATAAGGAAACTTGCAATATCTCGACCGATGGTTTCCTCTTGTTCAGGGCTTAGTTCAATCAGACCGCCCAACAATAAATGCCGAAGAGTATCTTCCGTACGATCATTATCTTCGTACTTTGCCCGTTCTGCATGTGCCCTAGAGATGTACGCCGCATCAACTACATCTTGCTCCGTGCCAGTAATTAAAGCAGGAAGCATTTCAAAAGATGAAATTCCAAATTCACTATAGTGTACATCTCTTCTGTCTGGCATTTACTTTTCCCTAGCCCTCTGCTCGACTTCATCTCTCAATGAAAACAACCGACGAGTTTCTTTTGCTTGACCCTGAAGTTCTTTGACCTCATCCCACGAAGTAGCAATCTCTAGTTGCCGATGAATAAACTCAATACGATCTACTGCGTATAATTGCAGAGCGTCTGTGTTTTTCTTTGTGTTAATTAACGGAAGTAGTTTCTTAGCGATTTCTGGGATCATTGAACGGTTGGCTCCTCACCTTCTCCCGTATTGGCTGAAAATCCGGGTGCCCCCGGCTCCGGTGCATTACCCGGTCCCATGTTCCCTGCCCCTGTACCCGAAGGATTCTCTGGGGTTGGTACACCCTCTTGTCCTTGCTGTTGTTGTGGGGGTTGTTGCTGTTGCATCTGCTCTTGCGCTTGCTTCATGAGAATTGCTTGTACAGCGGCCTCACGAGGATCATTGATGATCTTGTCTTCATCCAAATCTAAAGAAGCGGCTATTTCACGAATGATGTAATCGAACTTGATTAACGGAGCTAATGCTGGGTTTCCACCCATTTGCATCATCTGCATGAGACGCTGAGATCGAATCTCATTACGCATCAAGGATTCAGTACCACGGGCAACCACTGCCAAATCACCTTTAGCTCGCTCGTCGTAATCAAACTGCATATTAAAAGCAAACATCGATTTACCTAGAGGAGATAATAAGTAATCATCGACATTCTTTACGACAGTCTTAATGTTCTGTGCGGCGGCACCCATCAGCATTGAAATACCAGAAGCAGTCCGCCCGACTCCAGCAACACCTGTTTGTCCGTGTGAGAACGAAGGGATACCTGTAGACTCATCGGCTAGCTGTCGAGACTTGTCAAACAGCATCATATTCTCAGAAGCAACATTCTGGAACTTCGTAGAAAAGAGAGCCTGCCCCGGTGCGCCACCTTGACGACGGAATACTTTGCCCGGATACACAGATAAGTCTTGGCCGGGGACAAGGTTCGCCTCATCCACTTCAAAGATCAAGTTACCCGACAGCATGGCATTATCGACAGCCATCCGCATGAAACCATTCATCAGCATCTGAGTGTCTTCCATATTTTCCCCCACGCCCACTCCAAAGAATGAGTAAGGGTTTAGCTCGTATGGAACTGCATAGAAAGGAATGCGTGTTGGCTTGAACGGATTGAGAACTAAACGAAGAATATTGTCCCCGCAAACCCACGCATTAATTTGAATCTGATCGAACTTCTTCAGTTCTTTCGTCAGCTTGAGACCTGCATCTTCTGCAATCTCTCGATCAACCACACCCCAGTACTCTAAGACTTCCCAGCGGTAGATGGTATCTCGGTAATTCGTATCGTCAATGACATCTTCCCAATACTCATTGTTGTAGTTGGGGCCATCTTCAATGGCACGTTCGATGGCTTTATCTCTGAAGAATGGACGATTCTTTAACTCACGAAGTTCAGAGCGAGACATCCGATGACGATAGATTACATATTCTGCCTCTGACATATTGTACGCATCAGAGTCAGGGTAGAAGTTCCAAATTGAGACGGCTTCAATACGGGGCATCGTTCTCATTGTTGGGGTGTATTCCCCTGTCTCATCCCAATTTGGATACTCAACATCATGAGCAAACGGTCCTTTAATTACGCCAGTACCAAACAAGGCCATTTCAAATGCAGAAAAGCGGAGGTGTTTACTGGCATCAGACTCTTCAAGCTGATCATGAATTTTCTTTTCCATAAACCGCGCCGCTTCTTTGGCAGGTTCATAGACTGCAGATGTTGGGGTATTACCGGGTCCTGCGTTGACTTCTTCTTTAACAGGATCAAGTTTATCTTTGAGTGGGCCTAGATCAGAGGCAGTAACAGCACCTTCAGGAACATCCCGTCCATCTCCTGCATACCCGACATTTAACTCGTCGTAGATTTCTTTGAGAGGTTCCGGGACTCCCGCATCAAGGTGAACCGAGTCTTTAATGCCTTCAGGTATTTTTGTCTGCTCAACTCCGATTGGAAATTTATTACCTGCGAACAAAACATCGACGATTTGGCTGTAGGCCGCAAGGACTTTTGTTTTGGTAATTTTAATAAAAATTTGCGAACGCTCAGTATCGGTGAACTGCGTCGTATCATCGTAAATCCCTCGATAATTTTTGTACGCTTTTAACCACCGCTCTTCTTCGGTCAGTCGCTTATCTTTCGATCTAGCAAATTTATCTCGGACAATAGAAACAAACCCTGAGTATTGGAAGTCTTCAGAAACATCATCTGTATCATCTAATACAACAGTGTCTTGTTGTTCAAAGTCAGGTTTATCTACAATAGCCATTTATACATCCACTAATATCCAAAAACTTTATCGAAAGGTTGCCAACCTGTTTTACCCAACTCTTCTTCAAAATCAAACACGCTCTTTGCTCTAGGACGAGACATGATTCCGTAGCGAACAGAATCGTACGTATGGTCACTGGCGTATCTAACATCAATATCATCAGTGCCTTTTGGACATGATGGTATCACTTGGAGATCTGCAATAATTTGTCGGCAAGTGTTAAAGAAAACAATTCCGGGCATTTCAATCTCTTCATCAACACGAAGTAATTCATGCAATCTGTTTTTACCTGCGACACGAGATCCTGCTGTTCGATCTGCAGGTCTCCACCGACAACCCTCTGCAATCATCTCTTCTGCAATAGAAGGTCCTGTGTGTCCTCGCTTGTGCCATGTCGAGCTATCTAATACGCCATAGCTAATCTTTTCACCCTGCTCAAGTTGCACAACCTTACGTGCCAACTCTCGTGCCGTTAATTTACTGGCGTATAACTCACGGTACACATACAAGATTTCATACGCCGGATCGACCGCAAACCAATGCACTGCAGAGAATGTCGAATACCCAAAGTCACACGATCTGAATCTTCTCCACGTATGTGGTATCTCAAAAGGTTCTGTAATATGAACAGATGAAGAAAACTCAGGGAAGGCCGCACCCTCTGCAATCATCCAGTCCCCTTCTAACAACTGTCTCCGTTGTTGTTCTGGAAGGGAAAGCAAGTTCGCTTCATAGCTACCCTCATCAAACAGATAAGGGTTGTCTTTAAGTGTAGCCGGGATGAACCGTCTAAAGAACAAAGGCTGTCCTGCTTTCGCATGAGTGTCAGGAAACCTTAGCTCCTTTCCTGATTCAATATCCACAGGGCAGAACTTGGTGTTTGCAGGAGAAGGGTCGATAAACATCTTCTTGACCCAACCATGTCCGGGGCCACCCGGGTTCGTGGTAGCTCGCATACATAAGGGAAGATTTGGGTCAGTAGTACGAAGACGAGAACGCATGTAGTCCCAAGCGAATGGCGTAGGATTCTGCGTAAGCTCATCAAACCCAATCCAACTAAATGCTTGGCCTTGGTAACGAAGTACATCCTCATCTCTATCTAGGTAAGTTAACCAGAGTCGTGCGCCAGATGGGAATGTCCATTGAGACTTTCTCTCTGACCACTTTGCGCCTTTATAGACTTGAGGATATAGCTCTTGAGTTTTCCAGATTAATTCACGAAGTTCATCGTTAGTACGACGAAGTAAAATACCGTTAAATTCTTTATTAGAGAAATAACGAACGGGGTCTGCAATCAGTGCGTAGGACTTACCGCCACCTGCGGCACCACCATATAACACTTCCCTCTCTGAGGCAGACAAAAATTCAGTTTGAGGACCGGGGTTCGGCTTAAAAATAACCGGGGCTTCACCTTTCTTAGTTCGGTAGATAGCCCCGCCAACAACCTCCATGTCAGGATCAATGGGAGGTTTCTCTTCCTGTTTTTGTGGTTTTGTTAACAGGTCATACTCTTTTTGTAGATTCGTAATCTTGCGCTTTAACTGCGTCTTCTTCTGGGTCTCTTTGACCTTTTTCTTATCTTTATTTAAATTAGAATTGGCATTAGTTGCACCGTGATTACCGTGGGCCTGTGCCCGGTGGTCTCTCCATTCAGGATAGATCTCACAGATCTTATTGAATAACTTACGGCAGGCTTCATACGAAAATGGTGCCCCACAATTTGCCGTAACAAAATCGGAGACCTGTCGATACGATGCCCCCTCCTTTAACGCATAAATAGCCGTTTCAAAATAAGGATACAATTCCTGATTAAGAATAAACTCTAGGTTCGGCTTGGAGGTTGCTGGATCTTTATCGTAGACAACTAAAAAAGGAGGTCTTCCTCGGCCTGTTGGCTTGAATCGATCAGGGAATACTCGCTCCTTAATCGTCTTCTTTTGTTCGTCAGTCAGACTCATCTGATTTCTTTTGAGGTAAAATAAATAAACCAGATGTATCTGTTGTTACCTCAACTTTCTCTCTTTTCACAACACCTACACGATCCAATATCTGTGTTGCCGCTGTGATGGAATTCTTAGCTCCCATTGCTGTCGGATCATCTAAAACACCGACAAGACCGAAAGCCGCCTGTACAGAATGAGTTCCAAGGATATTATTAGCTAACGCAATGATCTCATCATTCAATGGAGTAATGACTTCGTTTTGATGCGTAGTTTCTGAATAACCTGCCTCCCGCATAGCACCACGAATGTTGCCCTGAGAGGTAGACCCTAACGCCTGCAAAAAAGCTAACTGCTTTTCTGTGTAGGTCTTGCTGGGATTTAAATACGCACTTTTATCCATTGGGTTCACCATTTCTTACATGACCAGTAGCGGGCCGTAAACTTATCCTTTGCAGTATCACAGTTATGCCTTGCACGGAATGATTTCCTACGCTCTGGATTATCTCTTTTAATTTCCATATCAGGATCGCCAAACCGTACGAGTTTGATCTCATCACCCTTCTTTGCAAGAACAGCAAACTTCTTAGAGCCACCAGATGTTCTCTTTGGTTTGTTGTATCCAGCGAAGGTTTCCCCACGGTATTTTATACGGCCAGAAGGTAAGCGTTCAACATCTTTGGTAGTAGCCATCCTCTATTTCCTGTAACTTGCAGTTTTCTTTGCAATCTTCTTTGGTTGCTTCGCTACCTGCTTACCAGCCTTAGTCGCTTTCCGCTTGGCTCTGGTAGTAGCGGCATACTCTTTGTCCGAAAGAGCCTTGATAGCTTTCTCCGGTAGATATCGCTCCCCGGTAGCTTTGGGGCCTTGTGTAGATGGCTTGCCACTTTTGGTACGCCACTTCTGCTTGGTCCAGTTCTTTAGACTTTGCTGAGGCTTCTTCATTACGACTTGTAGCCTCCACCCTTTGCTTTGTACTGTTTTGCAAGCATCTGGGCCTTTCTTGCACTCCACTGTCCGGGCTTTCCGCCTTTACCGCCTGCTTTGATCTGGTTAAATAAGTTTTTACGCATGGAGGGTTTGGTGTAGTTTCCAGCTTCATTGACACGACTCTTTGTCTTCTTTGCGGGCATGTTATCCTCCCACTGGATTGAAGAATTCTTCGACGGTACAGAAGGCATCGGTATCCGGAACTCCGGAACCTGCTGTATCTGTCGTTTCTACAGTTATATAATCCCCAGCTTCAAGGACAATAAATGCGTTATCAATCTTGAGAAACTCCCCCTGACTTAAGTTTGTACCGCCAATAATAAAAAAGCTAGTAGCTACAGATGCTCTGTACCACTGTACGTCAATATCACTGGCATTGCTTGAAGCGTTAGTAATGAACAGCAGACTCATGTGTGCCTTTGCATTGGCAGGACATGTATACAAAGTTACAGGTACATCATCCGTGCTTATAGCAACAATCTCAGACTTTGTTCTGCTGTTCTTAGCAATCGTCATTGACTACTTACTTCTTCTTTGTCGTGCCGCCACGCATCATCTTCGTTTTAGCCATACCGCCACCACGCATCATGGTAGACTTCTGCCCGGGCTTAACAGATGCACCTGCGTTGGCTTTAGTCATGCCACCGCCACGCATCATTGTTGTTTTACGCTTCATCGCTCGTGGTTTCATAGCCATGTCTTCTGTTCCTTCTCTCGATTACAAGTTCGTTGTATTCATCTTCAGGGTATACATTGTAGTACCCCTGATCTTCCAAAATCATCGATGCATCATCGACCTGAGATAGTGACTGTATAAAAATCATACAGTATGGAGAATCGATATTGGATTCCCATTCGTGGTTATACAAAAAATCTAACCCTGCTTCTTCCGCCCCATAATCAGGATGAAAGACCATTAGATGAAGATCCGCCTTTGCCGCTAATAAGTTCATAGCAGAGATCCAATCGTTCATCTGATCAACCTCTGGCAATGTGTACGAAGCGCATATCACCAAACTCTTACGTTCTGGATCAAAGTTTCCACATTCAATAATTGTTTGATTGAATATGTCTTCACACTCTACAACAGATACTTTATCGTCTAGCCAAGCCTTCCTTGCAAAGGGACAAGCTGGTATGCCTCCCAAACTGGGATTCGGTACCTCTAGTACCTTGGCTGACCATTCACGTAAATCATCTTCTATTGTTGCCATGCGGTATCCTAATAAAGACGGCGGCTAGCATTGCACTAACTATGAAAGACATACAACTTCTGATCACCAGAAGGACCACTCCCCAAAGCAGAATTACGCGCCGCAATAGGTCGTTATCTTCTTGAAATCAAAAAAGTCAATAGTCAACGTCATAAACTTCTTTAATTAATTGTTTGATCTCTTCAATAGTGAACAGCCTGCCCGGGAAGCGGGACTCTAAAGCCGCACGAACGTAAAACAGATCACTGTGGGGAATAGAACGATTGAAAGAATTAGAAGAACTAGAAAGTCCTGAATAAAAATTGTACAAATACCTTTCAGATTGAGGTCGATTAAAATCCTCTAATGAAGAAAGCTCACGTAATAGTCGATCATAGTACGTATCCTTTTGTTGCACGAAAAAACATCCTTTATTTACAACATCCCTCCCGTAGTTGTACAAATATTATACTTTAATACAAAAGTGTTGACAAGAGAAGATTTATAAATATAACGTACTTTAAAGTAATTTACTTTGGGTTACTTTTATATATATAGTGTTTTTATTACAGAAATACTTTATAGTACTATAAGTATCATATAAGTATGCCTCCCGCAACTCCTCCCTATTATTGATCTATTTTTGTACATTTACACAGTTCCTACGTGATGCTGTACATATGCTCAGTCTTTTTCTTTAGTTGACACGCCAAAATCCCTATCCGTTGTACTGGTTGTATACGTTAACGTAGACCGGGGGGGAGGCCCATACCTACCCTCTGCAAGTCTTTGATCTTCTTGGGTTTTCTTTTCATTCTCTCCGCCCGGTTATCTCTTGCAATTTTCTCTCGGGTTCTTTTCTCGGGATCTCTTCGGGCTGGGCTAAGAAATTATCTCCGGTAATTATTTTGGATGATGATTCTTAGGCCGTGGTGCGGGTCTGGTTCTGTGCATCATATCCACTCAACCAATACCGCTGAGAGCTATTCTAAGGCCCTACAAGCAACGATCTCTTCTTACCCTTACTAGGGTATTCCAGACAGACAATCTCCGATTTAGGTCTGTAGCCCGCACCAGTAAAGGGGTTCAGGGGTAGATACATACTGTATGTTAAAAATAAGCATACAAAGACAGTATTTTTACTTGCACAAAATAAATCGATCTACAGACCTGCCCGATACGCTCTCGATCTTGGGCGGTGCTTTGGGGTTAGAACTAGGGCGGATAACTAAAGGGGCTTTTGTATGTTTAATTTAAACGTACAAACATATTTCAAGCAGGCAAAAAAAAGCCCCTTCGAGAGGGGCCAAGAGGGAGTAGCTAAAGGCTAGTACTCAACAGGCTGGAACCTGAGAGAGATATCTTCGGTAGTGACTACCAGAGTATCCGGGCGGAGTTCTAACGAATAACCGATGTCATCATCCCGCCCACAGGTATAAGAAGCTTTCCAGCCCAGCATCTTATTAGCCCGGTTATAGCCAAGCTTCGTATAGACATTATTCGAGATCCGATGAAGGCCTGAGCCGTCAGAGCGGAGCCGATAGAAATCGGTCCCGGGCTTCAGGTCTCTGAGATGAACGACAGCAGGGTCAGTTTTAAGATTGATAGTCAACATATTTAATTACCTTTATTAAATGAATGGACCCCGATTAAAACATTTATCCAAGACAAAAAAAAGCCCCTCGGAAGGGGCTATAAGGTAGGCCGAGAGTTTAGGCCGCTAGTGATCCTTCAAGGATCTGCCAAGCTTCAGAGTCTAGAACTTTCCGGACCTTATCGTTTCTATCGATCTGGACCAGATCCCGGTTAGATCCTTTCCGCCCGGTCTGCAGAGTCACGATCTTTCCATCTTCAGACTCTCTCTCGAAAGTTTCATCCGTATGAGTAGCCCAGTGAGTCAGAGCGTTATAGCCAGCCCAGAGAGTGTTCCCAAGTTCCCGAGATTCTTGCTGGAATCTGTGAGTCATATAGTCCAAGAGTTTCCCGTTAACTCTGGCCCGCTTATCAGACGACAGAGAAACCCCAGCACCAGTCTTAGCGCACAAAGTCTGTTCCATGATCTCAACCCACTGTGAAGGATGAAGATCGATTGTCCGCCAGTTCTGCATTTGCTCTCTGTGCTGGTCAAACATGGCCATAGAAAGAAT
>Ga0070746_10003078_pt1 | contig 9954 bp, 15 predicted proteins | sample VirMetDEL_Mar_21_FD_77016 | JGI IMG/M metagenome (GOLD analysis project Ga0070746, IMG submission 77016) | Aqueous microbial communities from the Delaware River and Bay under freshwater to marine salinity gradient to study organic matter... | ecosystem: Environmental > Aquatic > Marine > Coastal... | reverse complement strand
TTTTGATACGACACGCGGTAATTATCAACAGTTTTTAGATTAGACCGCATAGGAGAGTTGAATGGCTGAAGAAAAAAATGGATACGCTAGTAGTTTAATGGACACTGGGGTCCCTTCTCAGATTACAGACGAGGAATTGTCTGCTGAGTTAGAGATTGAGCTACCGGACTCTCAAAACAATGTCATGGCTATGATTCAAGCTGATGATGTTGGTGAAATTGGCATTACTCCCACGGAAGACGGCGGCGTTGAGATTGATTTTGACCCTGCGGACCAACGTGGTGAAAGCATGGAATTTGATTCCAACCTTGCTGAAGAGATGCCTGACCGCGAGTTGTCACGCATTTCCAGTGAGATGTTAGCTGAGTACGACGCAAACAAGTCCAGCCGCCAAGATTGGGAAGATGCGTATGCAAATGGCTTAGAACTTCTAGGGTTTAACTACGAAGAGCGCACACAACCCTTCAGAGGGGCCACCGGTGTTACTCATCCTCTTTTAGCTGAAGCTGCCACTCAATTCCAAGCTCAAGCGTTTAACGAGCTTTTACCGTCTTCGGGTCCTGTCCGTACAGTTGTTATGGGCAAAGAGACTCGCAAGAAGGTTGAGCAGGGTCAGCGCGTTCGTCAGTTTATGAATTACTACATTACTAATGTGATGGAAGATTACACTCCTGACATGGATCAGATGTTGTTTTATTTACCGCTGGCGGGTTCTACTTTCAAGAAAACTTATTTTGATGAGACGTTAGATCGTGCGGTTTCTAAGTTTGTGCCTGCGGAAAACTTGGTTGTTCCGTATGAGACCACGGACCTCGACACTTGCCCTAACGTTACTCAGGTTGTTCGCATGTCGTTGAACGATTTACGCAAACGTCAGGTTATGGGTTCTTATTTAGACGTGGATGTTATCCCTGCCCAGCGCGAAATAACGGGTGTTGGTGGGGAAATAAACCGTATTGACGGTTTGGAACCTAGTCAGATTGATTATGATTGCACAATTTTGGAGTGCCACGTTGATTTAGACCTAGAGGGTTATGAGGAAGTTGACGAGGACGGCGACACAACAGGAATTAAAATACCGTATATAGTAACGATTTCTATGGATAACGGACAGGTTCTGTCTATTCGTAGGAATTACAGAGAGGATGACCCTAAGAAGAAAAAAATCCAGTATTTTACACACTATAAGTTTTTACCGGGTTTTGGCTTTTATGGACTAGGGCTCATCCATACGATTGGCGGTTTGTCAAGAACCGCCACGGCGGCATTGCGACAGTTGATCGACGCCGGAACGTTGTCCAACCTCCCTGCGGGTTTCAAAGCCCGCGGACTACGGATCAGGGATGACGATGAACCGTTGCAGCCCGGAGAGTTCAGAGATGTGGACGCGCCGGGAGGGGCTATCCGAGATAGTCTCATGCCGCTGCCTTTCAAAGGACCGGATCAGACATTGTTTCAGTTGCTTGGTTTTGTCGTAGAGGCCGGTCAGCGGTTCGCGACCATTACTGATTTGAAGGTAGGCCAAGGCAATGAGAACGCGCCTGTCGGAACTACTATGGCAATCATGGAACAGGGCTCGCGGGTCATGAGTGCTGTACATAAGCGTTTGCATTATGCGATGCGGTTAGAGTTCAAGATACTTGCGCGTGTAATGGGTGAGAGTTTACCGCAAGAGTATCCGTATTCTGTTGCGGGTGGCGACGAGACTATTATGGCGTCGGACTTTGACGACCGTATTGACGTTGTACCGGTTAGCAATCCTAACGCATTTAGTCAGGCCCAGCGCATTACTTTAGCGCAGACTAAGTTACAGCTTGCTACTCAGGCACCTGAGATTCACAACTTGCACGAAGCGTTTCGTGACATGTATGAGGCTTTAGGTGTTACGGACGTAGATCGTTTGATGAAGTCTATACCTACTGAAGAGCCTGAACCCCTTGATCCGGCACAAGAGAATATTAATTCTTTGGACATGTTGCCGTTACGGGCTTTCGAGGGTCAGAACCACCAAGCTCACATTCAGGCGCATTTGGTTTTTGGCACAAGTCCTATTGTTGGCACGATGCCGCCAGTGGCTATTTCCATACAGAAGCATATTATGGAACATGTGCAGCAAGCTGCGAGAGAGCAGTCCGCGGTGGCTTACTTACAACAGGTTCAGCAACAGGGCGGTAAACCGGCTGATGACGAACAAATGTTGCAAATTGAGCAGATGACCGCTAACTTTATTGCAGAAGGGTTGCAACAGGTTAAACAAATGTCTGGAGAGATGACAGGTGCCGGGGCTCCCGATCCACTTGTACAGCTTAAAGAGGCTGAGATGCAGCAAAAAGCAGCGTCGGATCAGGCCGATAACCAGATTGACCAAGCCAAGCTGGAGCTTGATGCACAGGGTCAACAGATGCGAGGTCAACAGTTTAACCAACGCTTGACGGCACAAGAGCGTCAGACGCAGGCCCGTATTGATGCTGCAATGCAGCGTGAATTATTGAAGCAAAACGGGCAGCAACAATGATAGATAAAAACTTAAATTACGGTTATCCTGTTCAAAAATACTTTTTGGGTGGGTTAATTAAACAACTGGCCAACGTCTCGGCTAATAGGGCTCCGACCGGGCCTGTCGAACAAAAAAGACAAGCGCCGGACGTTCCAACCGGTAGCCCTAACGCCTCACCACCGCCTGCTCCCCGTGACAGGGAAGGCTTTGATTTTGGTGCGCCCGCTAATTTAGGCGACACGCATTATGACCCGCAGCTTGACACAACATATACTTATCAGGAAAAGTCTGACGGACGCGGTGGTTCTTATTCGGGTTGGGATATAACCGAGGGGACGGGCGGAACAGTTACAGGTGGTCCGGCGCTACCTTCTCCGCTACCTCGACCCGATAACCCGTTCTTGAACCCGGAACCTCCCGTTTCTACACAACCGGTACTTCCTAAACCCCCCATACAACAAAGACCGGACAATCCTTTTTTAAGACCTGACCCTGTTTTGGGAAAACCGGACAGTCCCTTTTTACCACCAGTATTTGCTGACCCAATAATGCCTGCCCCTGCTCCACCAGTATTTGCTGACCCAATAATGCCTAAACCAACTCCACCGGTTTTTGCTGACCCAATAATGCCTGCCCCTATTCCACCTGTTTTTGGACCGCCCCCTAGTCCCAATCCGTTCCCTTATCTACCTAGAGGGGGCCAAGGTGGAAGGACTTATGGCGGCATAGGGTCTTACTTGAAATATTGACACCTTAAAGCCAAACTCGTATTTTACTCAGAAAAGGAAATAACTAATGGCTAAAGTAAAAGTAAACGGCTCCGCGCCGGGTAAAACACCTGAAGCGGTCGGCTATGCGGACATTAAGGGCCAAGGCCGTATTCCATACGGCAACTCGGCTCCGGCTCCTATGGCTGATACCAACAAGCCTACGAAGATGACTGTCCGCGGTGCGGGTGCTGCGATCCGCGGCAAAAGTTACATTGGTTTCCCTTCTTAGGGTTTTTTCTAACTTTTTTAAAAGTTAGGTATATGCTATAGTGCCTCTTAATAGAGAGGGGCCTGTGGCATGATTGATCCAATTTCTGCAATAACGCTTGCCACAAGCGCCTATAAAGGAATAAAAAAAGCCGTTGAGGTAGGCAAGGAAATTAGTAGCTTCACTGGTGCTATCTCTCAGTTTGCCAAAGCATCTAGTGACATAGACTTTCTTGAACAGAAATCAAAAAAACCCCCGCTTTATAAGATGTTCTCTGACACTCAAAGTCACGCTCTCGAAATTTGGACGCAAAAACAAAAGCTTAGAGAAATGCGCGAGGAATTAAAAACTCATATATCTTGGACCTACGGACCCAGCGCGTGGCGCGAAATCGTGGCGATTGAGGCTCAACAGCGCAAAGAGCAACGCGAACTGGTTTATGCAAAAAAAGAGGCCATAGACAATTTAATTAATGCTATACTTATTACTATAATCTGTTCAATCGGTATCGCTATAGCAGCGGGTGTTATATATTTCATAGGCAAGCAGCAGGGCAAATGGTGAGTGTTTCTTTTAGAATACAAACGAAAGTGGGTCGTTCTAGACAAAAACAGAAAAGTTGTCATAATAACCCGTGACAAAAACATTGCACTTAACTTTGCAAAGTATTGGAGCCGAACATGACTGAGTTCGAACAGATTGATAAAAACAACAGTGGGGCCATTGAGCGAAATGAGTGGGCTCTTTTGGAGCTAGAGGATCGTCGCCGTAGGTTAGATGATGAAGACCTCAAGCGAAACGCTGAACGCCGGTTCACGGGATTTGCTCTGGCTGGAATGCTTTTGTACCCTTTAATAATTTTATTGTCCTCTGTCTTAGGTTTTGACAAAGCGGCTTCACTAATTACGGACATTGCTTCTGTTTACGTTATAGCTGCGTCTGGTGTGGTTGCGGCCTTTATGGGCTTCAATGCCTACTCTGCAAAAGCTGACAAACAGGCTTCCATTAGTTATCAAGACAGGAGTGTAGAGAAATGAGTTTAATTGCTTCTTTAATCGGACCTGTGTCGGGCATCTTAGACAAGGTAATTCCAGACTCTGACATGAAAGCCAAGCTGGCTCATGAAATAGCCACCATGAGCGACAATCATGCTCAACAGGCGCTACTGGCTCAGTTAGAGATTAACAAGGCTGAAGCAGCCTCTGGTAGCCTGTTTAAGGGCGGGTGGAGACCGTTCATTGGATGGACATCTGGAGTTGCATTTGCCTATCATTTTGTACTGCAACCTCTGTTGGTCTTTGTTCTAACGGCATCTGGGGTAGATTTACCTGATTTACCTGAGTTTGATATGTCTACGCTCCTCACGGTTTTGGGCGGAATGTTAGGAATTGGTGGGTTACGTTCGTATGAAAAGACCAAAGGCTTAACGAAGTAATGGAAAACGATATTATTATTGAGCAGCAAGCGTCTACCATAGGAACCAAAACAATCAACATTGGCACAGGTGGCGGTGGCAGTGATGTCCAAGCTGGCATAGAGTTTATATATGATCTTCGAGAGCATATAGTGGATGTTGGTATAGCTACAGTATACGGACTTGTGGTCTTTGCAATCGTTCTATGGCTAAAGAAGAAGTTCTCCACTTGATGTGGGTATTGGTTTGGATGCAGTTGGTTACGGGTATGCCTTTGCAATACTATCAATTAAATAGTTTTGAGAGTAGAACGGTATGTGAACAATATAAAGAACAGGCAAAAATCATGGTTACAAACACCAATATGATCGTTGCCTGCCTAAACGTAAGGATACAGAAATGACTTTTAAATTAAGTGCGCGAAGCGAATCCAAGCTAGAAGGGTTAGACCCACGGCTTGTGGCAGTTGTTAAGGCAGCTATCCACCGGACTAAAATTGATTTTGGTGTGATCTGCGGCATGAGGACTACAGACGAACAGAAGGCTCTTGTTGCGTCTGGAGCCTCGCAGACTATGAAGTCCAAACATCTTCAGGGCTATGCCGTAGACCTTATGGCTTACATTGGCAGCCGTGCCTCTTGGGAATTAAATCTTTATGATGACATTGCTGATGCTATGGCCGAAGCGGCTAGGGAAGTAGACGTTCCTATCCGGTGGGGGGCTGCTTGGACAGTATCGAATATAGCTCAGTTCCACGGCGGCACTATGGAAGATGCTATGAACAGCTACATTGACGAACGTAGAACTCAAGGCCGCAGACCATTCATTGACGGACCGCACTTTGAGCTAATGGTTTAAGGGGTTTTAAGTCTACTCGCATATCTTTATACTTTGTCCTAGCATATCTTATATTAAATGTGCTAGGATAATATCATAAATTCTTAGATAATATGCGAGGTATTAATGGATGAAATACACACCGCCGAAGCTGTCTTTCGAATCTTGAGAGAAAGGCGTCAGGGTGTAACAGACTTAATGATTTACGGAAATGTTAAGTCGATGGAGCAATATCGTGAGCTTATGGGCAACTTAGAGTGCTTAAATCACGTGGAACAGGAACTCAAGGGCCTGCTAGACAAACAGGAGCGTTCAAATGACTGAAGCGCAAAAAATAAACTTAACAGCAGCTAAAGAAGCTGTTGAAAACATCTCTCAGGCTTACAAAGAAAAGTCGGAGCGGGTGTTAGACCCCGATTCCATTGGGGATTCCCTCCTAGATAGAATGCCTTCGCCTACGGGGTGGCGGCTTCTTATTTTGCCTTATCGTGGCAAAGGAAAAACGGAAAGCGGCATTTACCTTCCCGACAAAATCGTTGAGGAAAACGCTGTTTCAACACAAGTTGGTTACGTCCTTAAAGTGGGCGAACTAGCGTATAAGGACACCGACAAGTTTCCGGAAGGTCCTTGGTGTGAGAAAGGCAGTTGGGTAATGTTTGCCCGGTATGCTGGTTCTCGTTTTAGAATTGAGGGTGGTGAAGTTAGGATTCTCAATGATGACGAGGTTCTTGCTAAGATTTCATCCCCCGAAGACGTTCTTCATTTCTAGGAGTTAAAAAATGGCTGAAGAAGACAATCAAATAGAATTAGAATTAGAAGGTTCTGAAGAAACAGAAGTTGATGTTTCGGAAAGTGCCGTTTCTGACGATTTTGAAGCTGACGACGATCAGTTTAAAAAAGCAGAAACTAATACACAAAAGCGTATTGACCGCCTTACAAAGAAAATGCGGGAAGCTGAACGTCGTGAACAAGAGGCGATAAATTACGCCAAGCAAGTTCAAAACGAGTCAGCGGGTCTTAAAACTCGTATGGCAAGTTTGGATACTAATTACGTTAACGAATATACAAACCGCGTTAACACACAAGTATCTCAAGCCGAAGCATCTTTAACCCGTGCAATTGAAATAGGAGACAGTGCCGCAACGGTTGAAGCGCAACGTAATCTTACGGCGTTGGCTATTCAACAAGATCGTGCAAACCAAGCAAAAGCGCAACAAGAGCGTTACCGTCAGGAGCAAGCTGCCGCCGCGCAACACCAAGCACAGCAGCCTATGCCTGCTCAACAGCCTCGTCGGCCTGACAAAAAGGCGGAGAACTGGGCGGCTCGAAATAGCTGGTTTGGTCAAGACGAAGCCATGACTTATGCTGCTTTTGGAATACACAAAAAAATGGTTGAAGACGAAGGGTTTGACCCGCAGAGCGAAGACTACTATAATGAACTAGATCACCGGATTGCTGACAAGTTTAATACCGGCGCAAACAGTTCTAACAAACGGCCCGCTCAGACGGTTGTTGGTGCTTCAAGAACTCCATCTGGGCGCAATAGTGGGAAAAAGGTTCGTCTCACCCCGAGCCAAGTCGCAATTGCGAAAAAACTGGGTGTGCCGCTTGAAGAATACGCGAAATACGTGAAGGAGTAAGAAGATGACAAAAACAAACAACCAAGATGGTAGTTCTGCAATCGACCGAACTTCTCGCGCAAATCAAACTAGGGATAAACAAGCTTCTCGTAAGCCTTGGGCTCCCCCGTCCATGTTGGACGCACCGCCTGCACCGGATGGTTATAAACATCGTTGGATACGCGCTGAAACACGCGGCTTTGATGATCGTAAAAACATCAGCGCGAAGATGCGCGAAGGTTGGGAACTTGTTCGTCAAGACGAATACCCTGACTTTGAGTCCCCGGTAGTTGAAACAGGTAAGTATGAAGGTGTGTTTGGAGTGGGTGGATTAATGCTCGCTCGCATCCCTGTTGAAACAATTGCTGAAAGAACGGATTACTTTACAAAACGTAATACCGATCAGATGCAAGCTGTAGATCAGGATATGATGCGGGAGAACGCGCACTCAACCATGACGATCAGTAACCCTGACCGTCAATCACGTGTAACTTTTGGTGGTCCGAAGAAATAGGACTGCCTTCCCACTAAGGAGAAAGATAAATGGCTAATACAGATTCATCTTATGGCCTTCGACCAATTTCCAGACAAGGCAGTTCTGTCTCGTCTGGAGGTATGACAGAATACCGTATTGCATCTGACAACTCAAACCCAATTTTCCACGGCATGGCGGTTATCCCGTTAGCTGCGGGCGTTATTGACGATCTACAAGCTGCGGCTGGTGGTAACGTTTCTATCGTGGGTGTGTTTGGCGGATGTGAGTACATTTCAGATACAACTGGAAAACCGGTATTCTCTAATTTTTGGCCGGGGTCTGGCGCGGATAGTGATTTTCCCGTCAAAGCTTTTGTGTACGACGATCCAAATCAGTTGTTTCAGATTGCTACTTCTAATGTAGTTGCTGCGGCAAACACTGAAGCAGAAGTTCGTGCAGCCGTATTTGCGAACATTGCGTTTGCAACAGGCAACACTGGCTCAACAGCTACTGGTTTATCATCTGCAACAGCAGATTTAAACACAATCGCAACTACCAACACTTTGGCGTTAAGGATTATGGGCGTTCAAGACGACCCTGCTAATTCCGACTTCACTGCCGCTGGTATCCCATTAATCGTTCGTATAAACAACCACTTCAATGCGCCTACTGGTTCCATTGCTGCTGGCACTGTTTCTACAACCGGCGTATAAGGAAGGGTAACATAAAATGGCTATTTCTCGCGCACAACTAGCTAAAGAGCTAGAACCGGGCCTTAACGCATTGTTTGGGCTTGAGTATGATCGTTACGAAAACGAGCATGGTGAAATCTTTGACGAAGAAAGTTCAGATCGAGCTTTTGAGGAAGAGGTTATGCTCGGTGGTTTCGCAAGCGCACCAACTAAGGGTGAAGGCACTGCCATCACTTTTGATGATGCACAAGAAACCTACACAGCGCGTTATACTCACGAAACTATCGCACTAGCGTTCTCTATTACAGAGGAAGCTATTGAGGACAACTTGTATGATCGTTTGGCGTCTCGTTACACCAAAGCTTTGGCTCGCTCTATGGCTCAGACAAAGCAGATCAAAGCGGCGGCTATCTTGAACAACGCATTTAGCACAGGTGCTAATGCGATTGGAGATGGTGCAGCACTTTGTTCTAACGCTCACCCAAGTTTATCTGGCAACCAGACTAACATTCTAGGAACAGCGGCTGATCTCAACGAGACTTCGCTAGAGCAGATGTTGATCGACGTTGCTGGTCTAACTGACGAGCGTGGTCTAAAGATTGCGGTACGTGGTATGAAGTTGGTAATCCCGAAAGAACTGCAATTTATTGCAGAGCGGGTTATGAACTCCAACTTGCGTTCCGGAACAGCGGACAACGATGCAAATGCGATGAAGAACATGGGCATGTTGCCTGACGGTGCGGTGGTTAACCACTTCCTTACAGACAGCGATGCTTACTTCATTAAAACTGACGCCCCTAACGGCTTCAAGTTCTTTAACCGTTCACCAATCAAGACCGCTATGGAAGGCGATTTTGACACAGGTAACATGCGGTTCAAGGCACGTGAGCGTTATTCCTTTGGCGTAAGTGACTGGCGTTCTGTCTTTGGAACACCCGGCGCAGCGTAAGCTTTGTCAAATCAATAAATTAAGGGGCAGCTTCGGTTGCCCCTTTCTTTTTTATTACTCTTGTTGTATTGTTATTTTATCCCTGACAGTTGCATTGGGCGACTGACTTAACCCTGACAGGAGATTATCATGGGTAATTCTACATTTAGCGGACCAGTGCGTTCAGAAGGCGGCTTTCAGGTTGTCTCTAAAAATGCAACAACTGGTGCTTTTACAACGGTAGCGGACACAGCTTCGACAGGTATTGTTACTAACAAATATGTAAAGCATGTTGGCTTTGCTACTGGCGTTACAGTAAACACAACAGCGGGTGATAGCCCGACTATCGGTGAGTTTACACAACCAGCGAACACAATCATCACTGACATTAAGATTTTTTGCGACGTTTCTCCGGTTATCGGAGAAGGTGATATTGGTTACGAAGTTGGTACATCTACTTCTGGCGCACAAATTGTTGCGACTCAGGCAGACGAAATACTAGATGCTGGTACAA
>Ga0070746_10003071_pt1 | contig 9969 bp, 15 predicted proteins | sample VirMetDEL_Mar_21_FD_77016 | JGI IMG/M metagenome (GOLD analysis project Ga0070746, IMG submission 77016) | Aqueous microbial communities from the Delaware River and Bay under freshwater to marine salinity gradient to study organic matter... | ecosystem: Environmental > Aquatic > Marine > Coastal... | reverse complement strand
TCGAAGTTCTCCTCTGCTGTTTCAAATCCAACTCGCGCACAACTGCAAACGGTTGGAAACTGGACGAAGGTTTACGAGACCAACAACATTGGGATCGTGCGGATTACTTCCACTTCTAACCTTGATTGAGGGAGTAATTAACCATGGCATCCATTTTTGAGGCAACAGCGGGCAAACTCATTGGCCCGACAACTGGCGGTACTGTTACCCAGGCCACCAGCAAAGCAACAGGTGTGACTCTGAACGCAGCTTCAGGTCAAATCACCCTTGACGATGCAGCCCTAGCGGCTGCCGCTGAAGTGACCTTTGCGGTTACGAACAGCGAGATCAGCGCCACTGACGTAGTGGTGGTGAATCACAGTTCTGCTGGTACTGCTGGCGCTTACTTGGCGCAGGCAACCAACATCGCTGCTGGTTCATTCAAGATCACCGTTGCGAACCTGTCTGCAGGTTCACTAGGAGAGGCCATTGTCCTTTCCTTTGTAGCTCTGAAGGGCGCAAGCTCCTGATGGGTTTATTCGCTTTCAGGCGAATGAAGGAACGTGAGGCTGCTGCGCAAGCGGTGGCCTCCGCCCCTGAAAAGCCAAAATCAAAGACTTCTGACGTGAAGCCCGATGGCAGTAACAATCAACGCAACAGCGGGCGACGCAAGCGCCAACAGCTACATAACGCTGGCTGAGGCTGACGCTTTTGTTGAAGCGATGGTTGAAAGCACTGACGCTGCTAAGTGGACGACAGGCAATGCAGATTCACGTAATCGTGCGTTGACAGCAGCAACACAGCGGCTTGACCGCGAAAGATTTTTAGGCGCACGCGCCACCGACACACAGGCATTGCAATGGCCGCGTACTGGCGTGCGAAAGCCCGATACCTACGTCAATACTTACGCGACCGGGTTTCCGTTCCGCATATCCGACGATTACTTCGCAGACACCGAAGTTCCTGATCAGGTCAAGCGTGCCCAGATTGAGCTTGCCGTTTACCTGAAAAACAACGTTGATGGAATCAGCCTTGGCGGTCTTGAAGACTTTAAGAACGTCAAAATCGGCAGCCTTGACGTAACGCCTGACAAGACTGGTGCTGTTGGTGCAGATCGCATCCCGCCAATGGTCGAGCGTTACTTGACAGGGCTTAGAATTAGCGGACCAGGCAACATCGCAATCAAACGGAGCTGATCATGGGCATGGGTTATTCGCCGTCAAAGGCAATCATCATTACTGATACAGCCGCGCACACTGGCAGGTTTTACAAGGTGGAAGCCTTGAAGAATGCAGTTATTGCCGCGATGACTTCTGAAGGCATTACTGAGAACGGATCGGGTGCTCCGTCTGCAATTGATCTTCATCACGGTGCTTGCATCGAAGGCGTGATCTTTACTTCGATTACTTTGACCTCTGGTCACGTCGTTGTTTATAGCGTCTGATGGGACTTGCTCAAAAGGTTGCAAATGTGGCCGGTACCGTCATCTCAAAGTTTGGCGGTGATGTGACAGTTCGTTACGTTTCTGCTGGTGGTTATAACGCCACCACGGGCGCAATTGCTGAGACAACCAGCGACACCGACGTTAAAGGTGTGCTGGAAGGCGTGAGCGTTCGCGAGGTAAATGAGCTTGTTCAGCAGGGTGATAAACGTTTGACGGTTGCTGCTACTGATTTGCCATCAGCACCAGAAACAAAAGATCGCGTTGTGATTAGCACGATTGTGCATCAAATCATTCGCGTTGAAACTACAGAGCAAGACAACACGGCGATTACTCACGAACTAATCCTGAGGGCATAACGATGGCGCGTCAAATCAAGCTGAACCAGATTGGAAATCACATGCAAGATCAAGTCTTGCGGCTTGTTCGCGCTACCACGTTGGAATGGGAAGCACGCGTAAAAGTTCAAACCCCGGTTGATACGAGCAGGCTTAGGGACGGATGGGAAAGTCGAGTGCAAGGCTTTACAGGCGAAGTCACAAATATCGTGGAATATGCTGAACCGGTTTGTTATGGCACCAACCTGCCGTCTTCGTGGAAAGGCGAATATCGAACACGCCAAAACACTGTCCCTGGATTCCCTGATTTAATTGGCAAAGAACTTGAATCATGGGCACAACAGCAGTATCGAAAAATCCTTAAGAGCACCTAATGGCTGCCGCTGATCTCAACGCTATTCGAGCCACCGTTGAAGGCAGGCTTGCGACAGAGCTGGCTAGCAGCCCTGCAATCCCAGTCGTGTTTCACAACATGGCGTATGAGCCAACGCCTAACTCGTCGTTTGTTCAATGCCTTGTCAGCTTTGGTGCAAGCGAGTATTTAGGCCAAGGGCTTACAACTAATTCTCAGAATCGAATTGTCGGCCTTGTTGTGATCAGCATCTTTTCCGCCAAAGGTGTTGGCCCCGGAGCTAATTTTACTATCGGCAAAAGGATTCGAGACCTTTACAATAGAGTCATCGTGTCGGGGGTTTACTTCGACGCTGCAACAGGTCCACAGGCACTGCTTTCAGCAGCACCCGAGGGCTACTTCCAAACCCAGGTCCGTGTGACCTTTGAATTTATCGAGGAACTCTGACCTATGGCTTTCTTTCGAGGCGAAGAAGGGAGCGTCAAATTTGACGACGCCGGATCTAGTGCGGCGGCGATTACTAGCACTCGGTCTTGGTCGCTGACTATTGACAAAGAAGTGTTGGGAACCACCGTGATGGGTGACACCTACGGCGGCAACGTTGGCGGAATTGTCACGGGCTCGGGCAGTGTTGAGTTGATGTATACGGCATCAAGCGGTGATGAAACCGCTGCTTTTGTCGATCACATCAACACTGCGACCGACGAAGGCACCGCGCTGTTTGAGCTGTTCCTGGACACGTCAGGCGCTAAGAAAATCAGTTTTGATGCTGTAGTGACATCGGCTGATCTCACCGCCACGGTGGGTGAAATTGAAATTATCACCGTTAATTTCACCACTAACGGCACCATCACCACCGCTATCTGATCATGGCTTTTTATCGAGGACAACAAGGCACCATCAAGTTCGACAAGGACGCTGCTGGTGCTGCTTTAGGTGAAATAGCTGCAGTGCGGTCTTGGTCGCTCTCAGTTGAAAAAGAATCGCTGGAAGTCACCGACCACGGCGATACTTTCCGCGCATACGTCGGAGGCTTAGTCAGTGGCTCAGGCTCCTGTGAAGTGCTTTACGACGCACCTGGCGCGGGCGACAAACTGGATCTAATTAAAGAGGCATTGACCACGGAAGATCCAGCTAACGCAAACTTTGAGTTGTATCTGGATGAAAGTGGCGACAAAAAAATGTCGTTTGCTGCTCTAGTTACAAGCGCAGAATATAGTGCTACGGTTGGAGAGATTGAAGTGATTTCGATCAACTTCACTGCCAACGGTACTATCACTTCCGGTATTTAATGCCTGCGACTCAAAGAACGGTTGACATGCTGGTTGGGGCGTTTGATCTCAACCAGCGTCGCAAGTTTGAGCTAAAAAACTCTGCTGGCGAAAAACTCATCGATCTGTACTTCAAGCCAATCACCCGCGCTGATCGCAAACGCGCTCAAAACCTTGCCACCAGCGAAGAAGCTTTAGACCTGTCAACGCAAATGCTTTGTCAGATTGCAGAGCTTGAGGATGGCACAAAAGCTTTCGCCTCAGCAGATGCACCGAAACTGCAACGTGAGCTTCCTGAGTCAGTTCTGAATGACATTGAGTTGTTCTTGTTTGGCCTCGGAGAGGAGGCCAGCCTTGAAGACGCAAAAAACGACTAAAGCAGGACAACTGGCTCAATTTTGAGTTTTTTCTGGCCTGCGAATTAGGAATGACAATAAGCAGGCTTCGCACGGAGTTAACCGATGCGGAGCTTGTTCATTTTGCTGCGTACTACGAATTAAAAAACGAACGGGAAAAGCAAGCTGCTGACCGCGCAAAAACCAATCGGAGGTAGCATGTCAATACTGCTGAGCGGCTATGGCTGAGTCGAATATCAAGTTAAGGGTTGATGCCAGCCAAGCTGAGGCTTCACTTAGAAAAGTCAACAGCCTGGTCGGTCAACTTGGGTTAGCACTTGGTGCGGTTGGTGTTGCTCGCAATTTTTTCAAAGGCTTTCAAGAAGCTGATAAAGCGGCTGCTGCAGTCAGCACGCTGGGCGTAAATGCTGAGAAGTTAAAAAAAGAACTATTAACTCTGTCTGCAGAGCAAGGTGGTCTTACGAGCCAAACGGAACTGCTTGCAGCTTCTTATGACGTAGCTTCAGCAGGTTTTAACTCTGCAGCTCAAGCAACAGACGTATTGCGTGCGTCTTCTTTAGGAGCCGTTGGTGGGCTGTCTGATCTAAACACAGTTGCGAATGCAACAACATCTGTGTTGAACGCTTATGGGCTGGAATCAAGCAAAGCGCAAAAAATTGTAGATGGTTTTATACAGACTCAGAACGATGGCAAAATTATCGTCGCCCAATATGCAAATCAGATTGGTCGTGTTGCACCAATATCAGCGGCGGCAGGTGTTGGAATCGATGAATTAAATGCTGCAATTTCAGCCGTAACAGCGACAGGTGTTCCGGTTGAATCTACATTTGCAGGATTGCGCCAAGTTATAGCAGCAGTAATTAAACCAACTTCTGAGGCTTCAACAAGAGCCAAAGAACTTGGCCTGCAATTTAATACAACAGCAATCAAGACAAAAGGCTTTGGTGGTTTTCTTGAAGATATTATTGAAAAGACAGGAGGCAGTGAAGCTGAGCTGTCTAAATTATTTGGAAGTGTTGAAGCCTTGGCGGCAATCATGCCGCTTGCAAATGACAAATTAAAAAAATTCAACGACAGTCTTGAGAATCAAAAAAATTCATTTGATGTTGCAAAAGATGCGGCTGAAGAGATGGGTGGAACGGTATCGGCTCAGATAACCAAGATTGTCAATAATGTAGGTAACCTTGCTCGAACATTTGATGAGGGTCTAGGCCCTGCAATCAAAGATGGCTTGGCACCTATAAACGATGTCTTACAAGCTGCTGTGGCGTTGTTTACAGCATTACCGCCGCAAGTTGTCACATTTAGCGCAAAAATTGCAGCCCTGGCAGCGGTTGCGATAACTTTAAGGAAAGTAATGCTCTTAACGTTTTTAGCAAAACTGCCTCGACTGTTAGCGGTGGTTAACGGCAAAATGGTTTTGCTGCGCTTAGCGACGATAAAATTAAAGGTTGCAATGATGGGCTTAAAAGCGGCCTTGCCTTTTGGCTTTGCGTTAATTGCTATTGACCTTGTAATTGGTAAACTTATTGATGCTCAACAAGCTCAAAAAGATTTTAACAACTTAGTAAGAGAAGGCGGAAGAGCCCAAGTTGAGGCAGCAAAGTTAGCAGAGGAGGCAAATCTAATTACGCTGCAAGGCAAAGCAGACGCTTTAACTCCGCAGCAACTTAGAAGAACCGGTCTACGAGGAAAAATTGAAAGGTCACGAGAAAGGATCGGCTTGCTTGATGCTCGGTTGTCAGAGCTGCCGATGGACAGAACAGGCAGCAATCTATTTAATCAAACTCTAGATATTCCAACCATTCCATTGCCAGGGGGAGAAACAGAAGATGAAAAAAAGAAAAAAACTTTAGAGCAAATTATTAAACTAACAAATACACAATCGCTTGCGCAAGTTAGTTTAGTAGATAAACGCCGCGAAGAAAACGAGCATTTAGCTTTAACGTTGAGTCACGGCAAAGAATTTGCAGATGTCACGAAAGAAGTAAGAGACATCGTTGAAAACAGCAATTTGTCGTTCAACGAAGCCTTTGATCTTGTAATGACAAATCGAAATTTGAAAGAAGGAGTTGAGACTATAAATAAGCAAGCTGAAGCAACCGCAAAAGTAAAGCAACAGGCTGAGGAACTTGATACTGCTTTCCGAAGCGGCATCGTTGATGCTATTACATCCGCTATTGATGGAACTAAATCTCTAGGCGATAGTCTTTTAGGTGTTATTAAATCAATGGCAAAGCTGATTTTGCAGCAGCAATTAATGAACGCCTTGTCTGGCTTTAGCTTTTCAAGTTTCTTTGGATTTAGGGCTAACGGTGGGCCAGTGTCAGCCGGGAGCCCTTACATAGTCGGCGAGCGAGGCCCTGAAATGTTTGTTCCTAGCGGTTCAGGCAAGATCGTGGCCAACGATCAGCTAGGAGGCAGCACCAACGTTGTCGTAAACGTTGATGCCAGCGGTACTAACGTGGAAGGCGATGAAGGCTCATCACGTCAGCTTGGCGCTCTCGTTGGCGCTGCTGTTCAGAATGAGTTAATTAAGCAGCAACGACCTGGAGGACTCTTGAGCCGATGACAGCTAGCTGGGATTCATCTGTAAATTTGCAGCCGTCTTACGGCACGACAAAGGCCAGCCAGCCGATCGTCCGTCAAGCACAGTTTGGCAGCGGTTATCAACAGGTCGGCAGCCTTGGCATCAACCAAAACCCGAAAAGTTTTTCGTTGTCTTACAACCTGTCAGAGGCAGAGTCAGACACAGTGGAAACGTTTTTAGATGCTCGCGGCGGCACTGAGAAATTTATTTTTACGCCACCAGGTGAAAGCAGCAGCATCAAGGTGCGCTGCTCCGCATGGAACAAAACAATGACAACCAAGGGCCGCGTTCAGTTGACCACAACTTTTGTTCAGGTGTTTGAAGCATGAGCACGCCGCAGTCAATTCAAGAGCAGCTTCAGTCTTTGGAGCCGTCAGCAATTATCGAGCTGTTTCAGCTTGAACTGACCGAAGCCGTCAACGGTGTTAATCAGACGTATTACTACCACGCAGGTACAAATGAGCTGACCGCTGATGTTGTGTTCAATGGCTTGACGTATGCAGCCACGGCGATCCAAATAGATGGCTTTGCAACCGCAACTAAAGGCGTATTGCCTCGTCCAACGATGCGGATCGCAAACATCAGCAATGCCATCTCAGCGTTGCTGTTGCTTTACAACCCACTGCAAGCGAAAGTTACACGGATTCAAACGTGCAAAAAGTTTCTAGACGCTGTGAACTTCACAGGTGGCACAAACGCAACCGCTGATCCAACCGCAAAGTTTGAAGATCAGATTTATTACATCGATCGAGTGGCAAGCGAAAACCCGACGATGGTTGAGTTTGAGTTAGCCAGCAAGCTTGATTTAATCAACGTGGCGCTGCCACGCCGTCAAGTGCTTGAGCATTGCCCATGGGTTTACCGCGAAGACAGCACCTGCGGCTACAAAGGCAAAAAGTTTTTCGACATCAACAACAATCCGACAACAGAAGCAAATGATGTATGCGGCAAGCGTTACACCAGTTGCACCTTGCGTTTTCCTGAAGGCGATCTCCCGTTCGGAGGTTTTCCAGGTGCCAGACTTCAGATGTGATGCCGAGGCTCATGCAGCCAGGTCTTACCCGAATGAGTGCTGTGGCCTTGTTGTTAACGGTGAGTATTGGCCTTGCCGCAACACAGCAGAACTGCCGACCAGCACGTTTGTGCTTGAGCCGCGTGATTATGCCGTCGCTGCAATCATGGGCAAGGTTGAAGCTGTTGTTCATTCGCACCCAGAAGGTGGGCCAGCAAGTGAATCAGATCAAGCTGTGTGCAGCCAAGGCTCGGTGCCTTGGCATATTTGGCGTATGCCTCAACGCGAATGGTTAACTATCAATCCTTGATCGGTCTCCAGTGGGAGTACGGCAAAGCTGACTGCTTTTCACTAGTGCGCGATTGGTTCAAGCTCCAGGGAGTTGAGCTGCCGGACTACGAGCGGCCAGAAAGCCTGCAAAGCTGTGAAAGCATCTTTCTTGCAGAGGCAGAACGCATTGGATTTAAGCCAGTGACGTTACAGACGCGTCAACCTGGCGACGTGCTGATCATGCGAATGGGGACACGAACACCAATGCACGCAGCGGTGCTTTTGCCAGATGAAAGGATCTTGCATCAACAACGTGATTCGCTAAGTGCGGTCATTCCGCTTAGCAGATATTATTTGACAAGGGTTGCGGCGGTTTTTCGATATGCAGCAAGTCGTCCGACTGCTGGGTGATTTAGGCGAGCGGTATGGCGCTGAGCACGCTTTTTATAACCTTCGCACGCCTGCTGATGCGATCAAGCTGCTGTCTATCAACTATCCAGAGTTCAAGGCTGAGCTGATTACGGCCCACGAAAAGGGGATTGGTTACCGCGTACTGCAGGCTGGCGTTGATTTAGAGCTTGACGAATTGCGATTGCCGATCGGTCAAAACGATTTGATCATTACGCCTGTTCTTGTTGGTCAGGGCGGAGCGGGGAAAATTTTTGCAGGTATTGGTCTGATCGCTGTGTCGTTTTTACTTCCTGGTGCTGGTTTATTCGGCACTGTTGGTTTGTTTGGCGCTGGTCAAGCGGCTGTCGGCGTGTCAACGATAGCTGTGCTTAACGCCGCAGCAGTCGGTACGGCGCTATCAGCCATAGGCGCAAGCATGATTCTTGGCGGCGTAACGGAGATGCTGTCACCACAGCTAGACATAGGAAACTTGGGGGGTGCCAACACCAGAGACGACTTACGAGCAACGCGACCAGAGTCAGTCAATCGCGGCGCTGATGGGCAGCAGTCTTACGCCTATCTCGGAGCGCAAAACACTGTTGGCGTTGGCGCAACGATTCCGGTGGCCTATGGCAAGGTGCTGATTGGCTCGCACGTCATCTCGGCAGACGTTGATGTTGCTGATGAGTCTGACCCGCTCAAAACAACAACAAGAACACCAGGGGCAGATACGGTCACAGTTCAAGGCAATAAGCTCGAGTTCGGCGCACGCAGAGATGACATGGCGCGTTGGAATAGCGTGCATTTCTTAAATAATCGATCAAACACTGCTGCAGATAGATTTACCGACCCCAAAAAAGACGACAAACTAACTGCCGCCAACAATTTTCGCCTTGAGTTTAGTGAAGGCCCGACAAAAGATCCTAATGAGTATTTTGTTTTTCTTGAAGTAAACAAGTTGTTTGAACTTGTAGGCCAAACAAAAACCGATGGATTTATTAGCTATCAGATCGAGTCAAGACGCCAAGACACTGACGATATTCATGCCAGAACAGGTGGCACAATACAAGGTCTCATAACAGAGCCCTATCGTTGGTATCACAAATTTGATCCAAACAAAGCACCTAACATTGATTTCTACAACCTTGATATAAAAATCCTGGACGCATCAGTTGATTCGTCAGTGAATTTTATTATCCGTCACGGTTTCCGCCCTAGTATTTCTTAGTCATGGCACTTAATTCAACCTCTACCGTCCGACTAATTGACTTGTTATGCGAAGGTCCGATCGAGGGCTTTGACGACATCAATCAACAGATATTTTTAGACGAAACGCCTTTATTTACTGGCAATGATGCTAACTTCCCGACAGAAGATGTTGATGTTGACTATCGCCTCGGTGGCCGCAGACAGACGCGATTGCTCCAAGCAGGCAATGCAACAACTACGATCACAGGCGTTGCTGTTGAAGTTGGGCAAAATTATTCAGAAACAGTCAACGCTAGCGATGAAGTAACTGCTAGGGATTACGGATCTGGGACTGCTATTCGACAAATTAATGATTCAGAAATTGAATCGGTACAACTACTATTTACAATCCCGCGTTTGTTTTCTTCTGCTGTTGAAGGTCTAGCAAAAGGGCAGCCTTTCAATGGCAGCCTTCAAATTCGTGTCTTTGTCCAAGCGCAGGGTTCCGCCTACCAACTAAAATTTGACAAAACAATAACTGGCGTTGCTTTAACTGATTATCAGATTAAAACGCCTGTAATCGAGTTACCTCGTGATGCGAAAGGTGAAGGTTATCCCTGGAACATTAAAGTCGAAAAAGTAAACCTTGGGGAAGGACATTTTGAAGTTAAGTTTGCTAATTTTGAAGAAGTCCCGCAAAACAAACCGCTTGCAAATGGCCGCGCTAACCAGTTGGTCTGGTCGTCAATTATTGAGCGTCAAGAAATCCGCAGCGCCTACCC
>Ga0070746_10003070_pt1 | contig 9969 bp, 13 predicted proteins | sample VirMetDEL_Mar_21_FD_77016 | JGI IMG/M metagenome (GOLD analysis project Ga0070746, IMG submission 77016) | Aqueous microbial communities from the Delaware River and Bay under freshwater to marine salinity gradient to study organic matter... | ecosystem: Environmental > Aquatic > Marine > Coastal... | reverse complement strand
ATGGCCCTTTCCATGAGTGCTTCCTGCTCTGCACGGGAAAGTCCCGCTTCCTGAGCAAGTGCAGCCATCTCCATGGCTCTTGACTCATCCATGATACCTTCACGCCGTCCACGCTGTGCAGTCTGAAGTTCGCGCAGAGGTTCACCGGCAGTCGGCACCTGACCACGGGCCATAGCACGGGCGACGTTGCTCAAAATATTTGCCTGAGCAGAAAGTCTGTCGGACTCCGTATCAATGCGAGACTCAAGAGACCGAGCCCCTGACCCGTAAAACTCTAAAAGCCTCCGCTCTTCTGGTGTCATCTCGTAGTACTCAGACACATCCATTGCTTCTCTACCAAACACGGGTGCCTGCATAGAAGCAATGAGGGAAGTAACGTCTTCGCCTTGGTCGCCAGACATGGCCAACGCAGTATCTAGGTCGCTTTGTGTTACCCTCGGTAGGGAATGTACATGTGTACCATCATCGCGCATGGTTTCCCCGTAATACTGGAATACCGGATGGTCTTCTGGGAGGTCAGGAGTGAGTGGACCCCTGCCTCTGCCAATAAAAAGAGAGCCAATGCCAGCAAGTCCCGCCAACTTGGGTCCGTAATCTCTTAATCTTTGTCCGGCTTGTGTGAGAGGGCGGGCTCTGCCGAGCGTCCGCGACAGTCCCTGTGCACCACCCCGAAGTCTTCCTCGGGACAAATAAAGCAGGGCTGCGGCCGTAGCTGCGTCTGCTGCGGTTCTGCCCCAACTCGCCCCCCATGGTCCATATGGAGGAATCTCGGCGGGCAAACCACCAACCCCCAACTCTGCCATAGAATCCGTGTAGGGATAATCAACTGAACCGCCGTCCTGATACCCAACAAGCCCACCATCAGCCATAGGCTGCGGCATGGGGCTTTGCATCATCATCTGCTGCTGCATCATCTGCTCTGGGCTCATATCCATCATGGCCTGCCGAGCAAACATTTCCTGTTCAGAAGATAATTGCTGGGGAAGAGAGCCGATGCCCGACATTGCCCGTTCGATGAGCCTGTCATGTACAGTGTTCGTGGGCTGCTGTGCCTTACGAGACTGGTACGCATTGCGCTCCTGCTCACGACGAACCATCTCCTGCTGTGTGAGGTATGCAGGAAACATGTTAGGCATCTGAGCTTCTTGTAGAAGCCGCTCATCAGAAAGCGACTCTACTTCACGCTGTAGCTGTAGAATGTTGGGAGGCATTATCGGACCTCATACGTCAGATCTGTTCCTGTCGATCCTTGATTGCCACCCATGTGGCTTCTGATGTAATCTTCAAAAAGATTTCTGTCCCGTTCGCCTGCTTGGTACTCCCGGTATGCACCAACTCCACCAAGTAGAGTTGGGACAACGGAACCAAAGAATCCCTCACCCTGCGTAGGCATAGCCTGTGTCTGCCCACGGTACGGAAGCGCACCCATGATCCCCGCCTGTGCCTGAAGGTTCTGATAGGGCATCATAAACTGCTGCTGCCCAGCCTGACCAAGCATACCAAGGCGCTCCATCTGCTCTCTCTGCTGCTGGCCACCAAGAGAAGCAAGGCCACCAGCCATCTGCATCTGTCGGCCAAACGCATCTGCATATGCACGGGCTCCAAGGTCTTCGACCTGCTGTCTTGCACCCTGCCTAACCGCCTGTTCACCGAGGCCGTGGCGACCGCTGCCAAACGCTCCCGCCAATGCGGCCTGAGAGCCAATGTTCTGAAGCTGTCCAGCCTCTTGCTGCCGGATCATGCGCTCCTGTAGCGCAACCTGCGGGTCAATAAAGCTCTGCGCCCCACCTGTCATCGTCTGGTATGCGTCACGGGTGCCCTGCGGCCCCTGACCCATCCCATAAATCTGCATGCCCTGAAGTGCGGCCTGTTGCATTGGAGTCCCGTGTGGGAACATCTGGCCATACTGCTGCGCCTGACCGGCGATGCCCGCAGCCCACGGGGCGACTTCAGGAGCCACGCCATAGCTGTAGGTCATGCCCCCTTCGTTGTATGACGGAGGACCCATTTCGTATCGCCGCGTCTCTGCATCTTCTCTGGCCCTGCGTTCTCCGCGTCCGCGAAGCTCACCTTCACGAAGTGCCTCTCGTCTCCGACCAAGCTCATCCCGCACATCGCGTCCAGCTTGATCGACCATACGCTGTGCCCGAAGTAGTAGCGCGGTAATGCCACGACGACCCTCCGGTCTAACGTCAGGATAATTTGTCTGACGAATCTTTCCTGCATCATCAGCCTGACTCATTACATAATGAGCAATATCGCGAGCCTGTCTGGCCTGACGAGGTGTCATCATGCCGCCTTCTTGGTATGACTTCATGTTATTCATTGAGCAGACAATTCCAGAGGCTTCTGTGTGTTCATATTGTCTAGCATGGAAGCCAGACCCTTAAGTCTTTTGGCACCTTCTTTTGCATCACCGCCACCAACCTTACGAACCTGCCGTGCGGTGAGTACATACTCGTTGGGTGCAATAGCGGCACCAATTTTTACAGGCCCACCGTTGGCAAGGTTTTGCTTGAACTGCATCTCGACCATTCTGTCCATTTCAACATCTTCAGGAAGGTCGCCGTTAGATGCAGAAAGCTCTTCAGCAAAGCGAACCACGAAGTCTTCGCCAAAGGTTTCCACGGCCAGTAAAATAATTTCTTTAGCCCAGTTTTCTTCCATGTTCATCAAGGCTTCCTTGAGCATCTGAAACATTTCTACAATGTCAGCAGATACTTCGGAAGGATCGGGCTTTGTAACTCCTACACGGTCATCAACTGCACCGCTGCTTTCGGGCATACCATCTTCTGTAGGCGGGATAAACCCCTCATACGGAATGTCTACCATGCCACCCTCTGCATACATATTCATTCCGGGTGTATTGCTTTCACGACCAAGTTGGGAGCTAGACCTACCGCTTGAGTCGCCACCATAGGAGCCCCGGTTGGGTGAGCTACCTTGCATGGGTTGGTTGTACGTGCTCTGCCTCATGGGAGTGTACTGACCGGGAAAGCCGTACATGGACTGCATGTTCCCCAGAAAGTTTTGGTATGGAGCAGGCATGCCCATCCCAAAGCCACCGGCATACGGGTTAGCCATAGAAGCCATGGGTGAATACTGCGGCATAAACTGCGGCTGCTGTTGTCCCCGGCCTCCGCGATTGCGAAGGGCTCTGATTCCAGCAGAAATGGTGGGGATAGCAATGGCACTGACAAGAGGGTTTGAAAGAAAGCCAGCAGCCTGTGGCCCATACTTACCCAAAAAACCACCAATTTTCTTCAGGTATCCACCAATGCGATAACCCGGAAGTGTCGTAATTCCACCGCCAGCATAATTATTTTCGTACATCATCGGCTCGCTTCAATCATGCGCCTGATTTCACGTTCGCTTAGTGTGGTGGCAGGTTGGAGTTCATATGGAAGATCCTGCCATGTTCCCATGACTCCGGGAATGTCGGACTTAACAAACTGTCGGCGCATCTCGGGCTCACGCCGAAGCTCTGCCATTACAACATCCTGAACCGGAACACCCATATCTGCCCGCCTAAGCTCTACACCCCTATCAATTAGCTTTGTAGGAGCAGACGGCATAAGACTCCGCATACGCTCGACTACAGGAGCGGTTGGAGCGGGGGGACGCTGACCCTGAAACGATTCCAGCATATTCATATGGGCGCCGCGACCACGAACATCCGGGCGTACTTCGGGTGCAGCAGGAGCTTCTTCTCCACCTAGAAGCTGACTAAGTGTAAATGCCCCCGCACCGCCACCAAGCAGCCATGGCAGCAGGCTTCTACCAGAAGCGCCAGACGCAGCCCCAGCGCCCATGGAAGCCGGAATAGTCGCGATACCTCCGGGCGATCTTGGGCCAACCGCTGTACCTGTTGTTCTGCTGACCTCTACAGTAGGACGCCTTACGAGTGAGGTGCCGGGGCCAGTTCCCTGCCCAACCCTGACTGCTTCGTTGGGCTGTCTTACGCGCCGAAAATAATTCCTAAACATTTGGGGGTTTTCCGCAACCATCCTCTTCTGTGCGGAAGTAAGGCCCTGAGTGAGACGGTTCCAAGTCGAACCCCCCTGCTTCAGCACCTTACCAGAAGCAAGCCACCGGATGAGGTCAGGAGACCTTTGTGCAATAGATGCAATGGTTCGCGCCGTAGCCGGAAGCGAGCCAATGCCTGAAGCAACAGGAGGAGCCGACAAGGCTACGACATCTTCATCAAACTCAGGGCCTGTAGCAATTCGGCGCAAAATTTGAATAAGTTCATCCATTATACTGTTTCCACTCCAAATACACTAAAGACAACATCTGGCCCATCAGTTTGTATTTCTATTACATCGCCATCATTAAGGGTGATACCCGCTACAATGATAGCGTTTTGTGCTGACGACAAAGCCTTGCCGTAGGCAATGTAATGTTTCAATTCTCTAGGTGCCGCATTAGGTCTAATTGCAATATAGTAAGCATGACTACCGCTGCCAGCGTGACAGGCGACGATGCTGCTTACAGTGGTTTGTGCTCCATCAGGTACCGTATAAATAATGCTTTCTGTGGTTGCCCCTTCTGGCGTCGGGCTTACTGACGCAACTCCGGGTTGCAATTGCCCAAGCACCTTGAATGTGTCAGCCATTAGACGCACCCATAAACAAGAACTGATACTTCCTCATCGTCTTAGAAATACTTGACACTTCAGCAGACTCAAGATTGTTCACATCTGTGGCCACATCTTTAAAGTTCTGCTCTACAGTGCGACGGAATGTTTGTTCTTCTTGGGAGCCATACTGCTGCGGGGCTCCGGGCAGCGGTAAATAAGTTTTTTGAGTCATCGTTTTCCGTCTGATCTGACATCAACGCGGACCTGACCGAGCCTCCAGCCATACCCAGAGCCAGAGCTTTCTACTTTCATGGATGCTTGCCGCGCACGACCTCTGATGTGGTCTTGTGTAGAGGTTTTGGTAAACAAACTTTCAGAGAGAGGCGGGCTGTCTTGCGACTTCAAGGGAAAGTCCCTTCCGTTCATTGTTACCTTGACCTTATCTGTTTCCCCTGCGTCAATAAACTTGATGTCGGGCAGCATACGGCTTAGGAATAAGTACCTGTCTCCTTCACCCAGATCAAAGTCGCTGCTCTCAATGTAGGCAGTCATGGGAGAGCCATCGTCATCCCATTCTAGTTCGTGACTATAGATGTAATTAGGCGCATCGTAGGCCCCCTCGCTGCCGCCAAACGATCCGGTACCAGTAGCCCTTGTCCCCACATTAATTGTGAAGAAATTGGCACTTCCTCCGTATGTATCACTCGTTACGGTGTGTTGAGTATTTAGTACAAGACTGTTAATCCCATTACCACCCTCAAGCCCACTAAAAATAACCTGATCGCCAACGCTAAGTCCGTGGGCCACAGAATTAACAACTACTACATCAGTACCTGTTAGTGGTGTCTGAACTGGATTTGCGGGGAGGGTCAATTTGTTTACACTACTGGCCTTTGGGTAGGGTCGAACGGCTGCGTTGTCCCATGCTCCGCGATTCATAGAACCACAATACCAAACCTGTTCGTCGTAGTTATATACGACATACCTGTCGTTTACGGTTGAACCAGACGACGGGTAGAACCAGATCACCTCCGAAAAGTCTAGGTTAGTGCCGCACGCTACCTGAATTGCCTCGTCGTAGTTGAAGTCATCAAATACAGTGCTGAGTACAGGACAACGCAGCCGCTGCACAGAGCCAGAGTAGACATAGAACGAGCCACGGTCCATGAAGAACACAACGCCATTTGCATTGGCACAAGCGTTGGGTCCAACCATGGACATACCTCGTCCCACATCGTTAAACGAGAAGTAGAACGGTGAGCCTACATAGCGCATGCTCGTAAGCGCAGTGTCGCTCCAGATCAATGTCTCAAGGCGGGTGCTCAGTGCGCCAATAATTTCGGAGCCAGAGGATAGATCCTGAAATCCTGCGCTGTTTGTAGAAAGCGGCTCCCATGTCGTCGGATCTTCTGACGACGACCATCGGACCAAGAGTTTGTCAATTTGGTTGCTACCAATCGGATTAGCACCAAACGCAATAACGTGTCTGCCTTGCTCTGATGTCAGTACCTGAAGGGCTCGCGTTGGGCAAAATGCTGTTCCAGCAAAATATTTTAATGTCACGGCCTCGTCTGCCACCGTAACCGTGGCATCAATCTGAATAACATATTCAGACCTAGTGTTAACTGCGGTAACAGGCCATGTGCCCAGCAGGGCTGCCGTAGCTGCTGATGTTACAACAACGTTGTCACCTACGCCTACCCCGTGGCCCTCATCTTTAATTGTGACCGCAGAGTCGGTCGAGGCGTTTGCTAGTCCGGGGTTGCCTTCGGATCGGGTTCTGTCGTTAAGGGCAACCGCTCTCCCACCAACACTTTCGTCCCAATAATAAATTTTGTCGAAGCGCAGGTTAATCAGGAGGTCGTCTCCGTAGTTGTCCATGTTCCATACACGGGCACCAAGAGATCCTTCTGAAGCCTCTGATCCTCCCCACGGTCCCTCATTCCAGTTTTCCTGACCCCAACCCTGCGGGGGGACGGATACGTCAGATCCAACATTTGTTTGGTAGTTAGCAACGGCAGCTGAGTATGAGGTTGTAGACGACGGATAATAGCCATCAATCTGAATGGTATATTGATTTGCTACATTGTCTCCATTTAAGTCGCCTAAAGCAGAGATCCTGTGCTCTTTGTTAACACTACTGTCTCCGGTGCCAGATAGAGTTACATAGTCACCCTCTTGGGCTCCATGAATAGTATCTGTTACGACGACAAGGCTGCTGTTTGCCGTGACATCAACGGTGACAGTTTGGTCTGCTCTGCGGATTGGCGTGATGTCTGTAATCGGAAAGGATGGCGCAGGGTCTGTATCTGCCCCTTGCACGATATAAACCTTAGAAGTCGTGCCAATTCCGAGATGCAGAGAAGCACCGTTCGTGGCCCAGTTGTGGATGTTGCGACACTGACCAACAAACGCTTCGGAAATAAACTTTTTCCAGCCACCAAATTTTTCTGCAAACCCCTTTCGGAAACGGACTTTATCAACGTCGAACCAGCTACCCTCATTAGAGTAGTTGGTCCCGTCAGTGTACTGTCCGGGTCTGAATACGAGTTTCAGAAACTGCATCTTACCACTTCACCCTATCTGCCCAATACGCAGCAGACAGCTTGCCTTTTTTAATATTTTTTGCGTGGCGAGCTTTAAAACGCTTGCGGCGGTTTGCGTATTTCTTAGACTCCCCACTTTTTTTAGGACTACCCTTAACACCCTGCTCCCCGAACCTGATTAGCTTTACTGTATCGCCTTCTTTGGCCAATACGGCATGAGATTTTTTGGGATGATTGGGTGTTTTTTTCGGTTTGTTATAACCAGAAAACTTTTCCTCGCCCCTCGTATATTTATCCGCGGGCATTACCTATTCCTTTTCTCTACTTTGCGAAGCATTTCTTTAATGTGTTCTTTGTCGGTTTCTATCGCCGCAAGTTTTTCACCATGCACATCTACTTTTTGGCCGACACGATCAAGAACACCGCTCAAATGCTTGATTGTTTCTTTTGTGCCATTTAGTCCCTGCTTGACTGCACCCCAAGCAGCACCTGCCGCCACAAGAGCAGGAAGAAACTTGACAATAGCTTCCTCTGTCACTTCAGGTCTTCCTTTCCGGGGTCAAAAGGAGACTTGAGGCCCAAGATCCGCATAAGGCTTTTGGTCCTCGTCACTGTTGTTTTGCTTACGTTGCTCTTTTTCAAGCCGTAAACAAACGCTACAGCAGTAGCCAGTACAAAGAATACGAAAATTGTTGTGTTCATTTTTTTCCTTATCTGGCAAAGTAATCCACGACACTGTAGGCAAGATTTGCTTCCACCTCATTTGTTCCATCATCGCACATTGTTGCCGTTGCTTCTAGTTTTAGTTGTGCGTGGTCCGTAATGCTGTCTACCTCAGACTCGCTCAAGGAAAAACTTGATTCAGTCTGCCAGTTAAACTCTTCTAGCGGATCTGTAAACGGCCCTGCGGTACCAGAAGCAATTGTTGTAGAGCCTTGCTTCAACCTTACGGTCCACAAAACGCTAAACGTAGTTGGCTCTATGCCGACCCACTGAAATCTTACTTGATACCTGACCCTCATTCCCTGAACAGCACCTACATCTACAGCCCCAGATGGGTCTGCCATGTTCAAACTAAGGACATCATCGCCTGTTGTTGGGCACTCTTGCGTTCCTGCGCTTGTTACAGCCTGTGCATATGCCGCTGTGGTTTCTACACCAAGCTCCTGCCAAATAGGATTGGCAGTACTAGACGACCACCCAGTAGTAGAGTCGTCAGAAGACGGAACAATCGTTTCCGTTAATGGACCGTTGCCCGTAGAGCCGTGATAGCCGCAAAAGGTCATCTTACGCTGGGTGACTAAGTGTGTACGATGCCAGATACACACTATCAGTAGCATCGTAGATCAACGTGATTACGTCTTTTTCCCCGCCAGTTGATGTTGTCAGGGTAGGTGCCGCGTTGTTGCGCCACTTAAAACTTGAAGGCCAAGTCCAAGACGCCTGAGCCCCGGTCGTTGTCTCTACGATAATCAGATAATTGCCACCATCCGCAGGATTCGTTGGAGCGTTAAATGTCGCCGTTGCATCGTTGGTAATCCTGACGATGTTACCCTGACTCCAATCAATATCTACATTGCCAGCGGATGCGTTTGGGGCCGTGACTGTAGCGGCATACACATGGTCTGGCTGTCTGGTGGACAAAACCTTGATCGCAGCCATGGCGTCTACGACGGCGGCACCTGCACCCACGCCGTCCATGTAAACCATCTTCGCTTCGCCGTTTGGGATCGTAACATTCGACCCAGAGCCCTGCGAAATAACAATATCGAAACCAGCGGTTGTGCCATTTTCAATAAACATGACACGAGAAGAAGAGTCCGGCTCAATTGTAATTGTACAAATCTGGGTCATAGGAATATCTGAAGTGATCTTCAGATAAAAAGACCTTGCAGGATCGGCAACCCCATCTTGTAGGCGGATTGTAGCCGTTGCCCCATCAGTAATCTCTTCTTCGCCATACCCAAACGCTTCACCAAGCAACCGCATGTTGGTGTTAGTCAGGTTTCCCCAATTACCTTCTTCCGTGCCACTTACAATTTCAGCGAGTCGAAGGTCGTTATCAAATGTGGTGCCCATAATTATTGAGAGTCATCGACAGCCACCCATCCGGGTGTCTGGCTGGTGTTACAAGACGCCCACGCAGGGGTCTGTGACTGATCGCACAAAAACCAACCCTTCGGTGCCGCATCACCCTGCTGTGCAAGCATGCCAGTAGATGTGACAGCAACAGAGTCTGAAATTTGGTGGTCACGCAGTGCGTTAAACGGAACCAAAACCTGTGCATAGCGTGTAACCCTAGACATTACGCAATCCTGATAATGGCATTAGTAGCATCTGCGTCAGGGAACGTGATCGTAAAATTTCCTGTGACTACGGTTTTATCTGCACCAAAGTCGAGAACCATTATGGCTCTGTTTGCTTGGGTGGAGTTGTAGATAAGCGCACCCCGAGCCGTAAAAGTTGCTGAAGCCCACGTTGCGTCGGCAAAGTCGGTAATAGCCGTTGTTCCACTGAGCGATGGGTCAACTTTTGTGAGTGTTTCTCCGCCCGCCGTGTAGTTCGTACCTGCATCGCTCACCTCGCCTGATGTCGTATACACTGTCGTTGTAGAATCAAGGTTTGCTGCATCGGTGTACAGGGCAATTTTGATTGTATCGCCAGCGGTGGTGAAGTTGTGCAGACCCTCAAGAAGTTCTTTCTTGAATGAGTTGCATAGTCCTTGTGTGATCGCCATAAAAACTCCTAGCCTCGCGGCGAAAGAATGCGGTCGCTGCGATACTCGTCGGTCGTTGTGCGGCCTTCTGACTGCGCTTTAAGCGGAGCCATCGCCTCGTTGTACCT
>Ga0070746_10003067_pt1 | contig 9973 bp, 10 predicted proteins | sample VirMetDEL_Mar_21_FD_77016 | JGI IMG/M metagenome (GOLD analysis project Ga0070746, IMG submission 77016) | Aqueous microbial communities from the Delaware River and Bay under freshwater to marine salinity gradient to study organic matter... | ecosystem: Environmental > Aquatic > Marine > Coastal... | reverse complement strand
TTGTTGAAAGCCTTGCATGTCTCCATTGTAACCAAGACTATTTGCAATCTTTGGCATAGACTCTGGTTTAAATCCTTGAAATTGTATCATTGTTTATTCCTATTTACCAAGGCAGATAGTCTTTTATGTCTATCCATCCCATGTGATGCAGATATGCTGTAGATCCAATAACAGAGGCTGCAATAAGAAAGAAGATACCTGCTAGGGTTAATGCTAACTCTTGTCTTGCCATAGCCTCACGTCTTGCTTGAGCTTCTGCCTCACGTTTTTCTTGTAGAACTTCTTTCCTTATGCGGAGGAGTTCGATCCATTTTGAACGTCCATACGTCTGTGTGATCCATTCCTGCAATTCACTCTCAGCTTCTGCTGCTTGACGTACTTTAGCCCAACGGTCTAGTGCAGTAGAGTTAACACTTTTACTTGAGATACCTTTTTTCTGTAACTGTTTCTTGGCTTGATCAGTTGCATCAAAGAATTTACCTATCTCTTTAGATAGTGCAGCTACGCTACGGCCTGTGCTTAAACCTAACTTTATTCCTGAGAGGATCGTTATGGGGTCCATAGCTACATCCCATCGTTATGTATTAACATTTTGTTATGGTCACGGTTCATGTACTTTAGTTCTGTTTCAAGTAAAGCTATTCTTTGTTTGAGGTCATTGATAGAACTAAATGAAGCAAGCATAGCTGCCATCTCTTCCCAGACCTCGTCACTGTCTTCCCATAGTTCTGCTATGTCAGACTTACTTTCTTGCACATCACGCTTTAGATTGACTGTATTCTCTACAGCCATGCGACTAGCAAATTGCTCTACGTTTTCTTCTAAAGATGATATAGTAGCTGCCTGTTGAGATACCCACCAGACTGCACCTGCTAGTTGTACAGCCATTGCTGCAACTAGAGCTATAGGAAGTTTCATGTTTTCCATTATTTACTCGCTACTTGTGATTTACGAACTAGGAAGTCTTCCCACATAGGCTTAATCATCTTGTGGTTTTCATCTACTTTATATGACATGAGCAAGACTTTGGCATTGATCTGATATATCTGGAGTGAACCCCATGTTAACATACCAATAACAATAACACCAAGGACTTGCTCAAATTTCATTTATGCAGCCTCATCTTCGTCTACAACTATTGCTTCTACTGGTGCTTCCAAAGATCGTGCAAGCATATTTACAAATGCCTCACGTCCAACGCTTAGTTGGTCTAGGTTAAATCTAGTACTTGATAGTTTACGATCTAAGTCTGATACATGATTAACCATAGTCTGTTGCTCTTGTGTTAAGTCTTCTACTAAATATTCTTTGTCGTTTATAACGATAGGGGTTTTTTCATTTTTTCCCATTGTCATTCTCCTTTGTTAAAGTTACTTATTGTCTGCGATAGCTTTATCTACTGCAGTCATACTTTCTGAAGTCCAGTAGTCTTTGGCTTTCATCAGTTCTAAATGCTCTACGTTACGAGCTTTCATTGCAGTCCATTCGTCTGCTTCCATGCCCTCTGGTTTACCTGCATTTAGCAGATCAACACTGTGACCCATTGCTGTGTAGTTTTGTGATATTTCTTCTGTAGTTATTTCGTCCATTTGTTTATCCTTTCAATGCTGCCACTTCTGTCTCTAATGTTTCAATCTTTGCTATCGCTTCTTGCAGTGCAGCGGTGAGCAATGGCACTAATTTGGATAAATCTATCTGTTGGTAGTGCGGAATAGTTGTCCCATCCTTACCTTCTCTTGTACCATCTTTTGCACCAACAACAACTTTTGGAACAACCTCTTGAATTTCGTGAGCAATAAAACCTTCATTATCAGCAGTGTCTATTTCATCTTCAATCCAACTAAACTTTTTAGGTTTAAGTTGTTTTAGTCTTTCTGTCGCACCTGTTATGTCTGAAACATTTTCTTTTAATCTGTAGTCTGAAGAAGTATTAAATGCTGTTGAACCTGAACTAACTGTTATTGTGCCAACAGCACTACCTGCACGATAAAACTGTAAAGCTTCACCATTAGTTACAGCAGCTTTCCTATGAATAATCATAGTTTCATCTGTTGCAGTAACAGACTCATTTGTTAATGAAACCCATTGTGCTGTAACTCCATTTCCGTGAATACGAAAACCTGAGTCAGTTGTCCAAGCAGCACCTGCGTGTGCACCTGCTAAAACAGTTGTGTTATCTGCACCTCTATGCCAATACTGAACATTACCATCACCATCCGACAGAACGATGTTGTTGTCTGAGGTACGGATGTCTACGCTGTCTTGGTTGCCATTGTACGCACCCAAAATTGTATTCTTTGAACCTGATGTTATTGCATTACCTGAGTTTTTACCAATAGCAGTATTAACAGAGCCAGTAGTATCTCTTAGTGCTTCTAAACCTACAGCAGTGTTATTATCTCCTGCATCAGCACTTAAAGAACTTTTACCAACGGCAGTATTATTAGTACCATCAACACAATCATCACCTGCTAATGAACCTACAAAAGTATTACCTGTTCCAGTGGTCATTACCCCACCTGCAAAATATCCAACAGCAACATTGTTACTAGCAGTATCACTAGTAAAGTTTTGCGCTCTTAAAGCACCAAATCCTACAGCTACTGTAAACTTACCTTGAGTGTCAGAGCCTAATGCAGCATAGTCAGTACCACCACCTATTGCTACATTCTGCTTGCCGCTTGTAAGAGCATCACCAACTAGACCACCTATAAGCGTATTATCTACACCTGTTGTAATCGACCCACCTGCATCATACCCTACACCTACATTGTAAGTATCACTGTCACTAGCAGGGTTCATAGTAAGTAATGCACCAGAGCCAACAGCTACATTTTTAGCTCCATTTACATTTGTTTTGAGTGCTTCATTACCCAAACCAGTGTTATGATTTCTATCCGTGGTATTTTTACCAGCTTCCATTCCAACAAAAGTATTGTCTGTACCTGTAGTTATAGCCGTTCCTGCATCCTTACCAATAGCCACGTTTTCTGAACCAGAGGTTACAGCCTCAAGTGCCTCATCACCTAACGCTACGTTGTTAGTACCAGATGTTACGTTGGTTAGTGTACCACCAACGAGGTTTGCTAATTCTCTTGCGTTAGTCATACTACTCTCCTACACCTTCTTTATATTCTGTCTTATCTTCTTTTTCAGTATCTGTTAACTCTGGCTCAATAATTATTTTACCATCGCTATCTGTCCACTTAGTATGTTTGCTCATCATGTGTTCATCTTTTCTTTCACCGATAACCATCCATGAAATAGTATCAGTACAAGTGTTTTCTTGAGCAGTGATTGTAAGAATATTTCCTGACACAGAACCTTTAATTGCAGTCCAACCAGTTTCATTTGTTGTAAAGCATTGAACCTCTCTGTTAAGAGCATCAAAGGTTCCTTCTGACATTCCTGCTACTGTGTCTATGTTTTGTGTAGCCGTACCATCTACAAGAGCAACCTTACCACGGTATATGTTGTCTGCTTGTGGCCCTTCAACAAATGAATGGACAAGCCAGTGAGTATCTTTTTTAGATTCAAGAGGGTGACGTATTTTAAATGACCCTGACCCTTTAGATAGAGAGCCACCTATAGTAACATTACCCACGTTACTAATTCTAAAATCGGAAGAATGCCCAAAACCATTACCACCAAAAATTCTAAATGTGTTACCATCAGAGTGGTCCATAGCAAAACCACGAGTATTAGATGGGGTTTTCATTAGAACGCCTGCATCACCAGTGCCTGAACCTCCAGTGCCATCTATAGTAAGCAAACAACCAGAAAATGTGGATACTACTGAATCGGCAGTTGCCACTACTAAAGTACCAGATTGAGTTTGACCATATATGTCTACACCATCTGATACAGTCTCAAGCTTCTTAGAGTTGTTGTGATAAAGTTCTACTTGAGCATCAGTAAGGAACTGAGCCATATACTCAGTTGCACCCTTTTGGATAAACACGCCTGTTCCATTAGAATGAAGTTCAAGTTTACCATCACCAACATCAGCTATTTTTGAGTTTCCATCGTGGTAAATCTCTAAGTCATTTCCTGCACCGAATATGGCTTTTCCACTATCTGGTAATTTTATGTCGTGACTAAATGTAGCTACTCCATCAGAATCTATTCTTAGCCTCTCCGTTGGTGCATTGTTATCACTACCATCATTGGTCTTGAAGATTAAGTCACCCTTTTGGTCATCTGCTGTGCCATCGTGTGATGCCTGTATTGCAGCCAGTGTACTAATCTCACCACCTGATTGCTCACCTTGAAATGATAAGGCACTCTCTCTACCACCGTCTGTATCTTCATGGGTAGGGTTCTTAGTGGTAAGGTTATCAAATGTTTGGCTGACTAAACTAAATGAGTTGAATGTTTCAAAGTCTAGTACGTCACCTGTGTTAGCTGCAGATGCTAGTACAACGTCACTACCGTTTGTGGCTGTATAGTCTGTGCCATTTACAAGGCGTACACCGTTAAGGTAGACTGATATGAAAGCACCATCTGTATAACCATTTGTGTTAAAGGTTGTCTGGGCAGCAGTCGCTGTAAAACTTTCTTTGTTTTGTATACCCTGTGGTACTGGTATTGGGCCTATATATCCTGACATGTTATTCTCCCTCCAGTGCCGCTACTTTAGTTTCTAATGTTTCAATTTTAGCTATAGCTTCTTGTAATGCCTTTGTAAGAACTGGTACTAATTTTCCATACTCTATACCTTGATATTCTGGAATTGTGTTACCATCATCATCTAGTTTATTATCACCTAATGAAACACCGTCAGGTAACTCTTCGCCCTCTTGCCATACTACAACTCCATCTTTAGAGCCTCTAACTACTGATGGAACAACAGTTGCAACTTCGTGTGCAATAAATCCGTCTTCCAATGTGTCTGTTTTATCAGAAATCCAGTTATACTTTTTAGGCTGTAGTTGTTTAACTTTTGTTATTCCATCGGTTAAGTCTTCTATGTTTTCTTTAAGACGATAATCTGAAGTTGCATTAAAAGCTGTTGCACTAGCTGCTGCAACTTGAGATGTAGAGCCATCCATGTTGGCTTTCCATTTTAAATTATTAGAATGGTCTGCTAAATACAATCCTTCTTGGTGACTGAAAGAACCATTTGCTCTTACTCTCATTCCATAAGGAGAGGAAAGAGTAACAAAATCCAAACCAAAAGAATTTGAAGCGCTATTAAGTGAAAGTGTTTGAACTGCACCAATACCAAATAACATATTATCATCAGCATGGTTATACTGAACGTATCCACGATAAACATCTGTACCAGTTTGACCATCACCAAAAAGTATAGAAGAGACACCACTAGTTCCTGCAGTAAATGCAATCTCTGAATTAGCACTAGTGTTATGAATGTGGAGTTGACGTAGAGGGGCTGCAGTTCCAATTCCTAAATTACCGCTGCTGTCGATACGCATACGTTCTGCAGTATTAGTTTGAAACTGCATACTATTATCTGAATGATTGTACCTAATTCTGCCAATATCTTCATCATCAGCATCTGCAAAATTCAAATCAGCAGCAGAGTTATTTCCAGATAAAATGCTTACCATTGCACCAGAACCAGTTGCAGTATTTCGTTGGAAAAGAGCTACTGTATTTGCGTTTGGTGTAAAAGTAGAACCACTTTGCTTTACAACTAAATCAGCTTTGGGATCGTTTTCTCCAATACCAACATGAGCATCACTACTAATTCTCAAAGCCTCTGTTGGACTAGCACCATCAGAACCGTCATTCGTCTTGAATATCAAATCGCCTTTTTCATCGTCTGATGTACCGTCATGTGAAGCCTGTATTTCTGCTAGTGTAGTTTCTTCTCCACCAGACTGTTGTCCTTTAAACGTGACTTTACCTTCACGACCACCATCGGTATCCTCGTGTGTATCATTTACTATGATAACCTCTGGCGTAGCATCTGTAGTTGTAATATCTCCTGTTACGTCTACAGTGTCTGTGCTGAGACTTACTACAGGAGTACCGATATATTTACTCATTATGTTTGCTCCAATGCACTCACTATTACATCAGCACTACTTGCTGTATTAGATGTTACCTTTACAGTATCTGTTGTTTCAGCAATTATCTTACCGTCTAAAACAGATATTGCAGAGTTTGCAGGTACAGGTACATCTTTCACAACGTGTGTGTCTGCGACTTTTACAGTGACTCTTATTTGACCGCTTGTCACGTTTGCGATATTACAACCAATTATAACTGAGGTTGTACTTGAAGGTACGGTGTAGATTGTTACTTCTGAAGTACCTACAGCCGAACTACTTACATAATTTTTAAATGTGTTTGCCATTTTATTCTATCCTAAAGCTATTGCAAATGCAAGTGCGGAACCATCTGCTGCTGTTGTTGTTGTTCCAGTTGCAGCATCTACGTATGCAGTTGTTGCTAATTTTGTACTATCATCAGCAGGACTTTGTGTTACACCTGTTGTAGCAGATGTTATAGTACCATCTAATGCGCCACTAAAAGTAGTTGCAGCTATTGCCCCTGTTAAAGTTGCGCCTGTAGCACTTGTTACTAATACATCCGAATTGTTATACTTTAATTTAACAATACCAGTGCCATTCGGATTTATGTCAATGTTACCATTGGTATCTGTAGATGTGATAGCGTTACCATTAATGTTAACATTATCTACATCAAGATCAGTATTAATTACAACAGTACCTGTACCATTCGGTGATAGGTTTATGTCACCATTAGTATTTGTAGAAGATACTGTATTAGCATCTATATTAAAATTACCTACACTAATATCTCCAGTTACATCAACACCGTCTGCTGTTGTTTCTATTTTCTTTACATTGTTATGGTATAGGTTAACTGCACCGTTAACATCCATATCCATATATTTTTCAGTACCAGTATTACTTTGTACTGTTATACCATCACCCTGTATGGTCAGTTCACCTGTAGTGTTTACAATACTGGTGTTTGTTCCATTGTGTGTGATTGTAAGATCATCACCTGTACCCACAACAATACTAGCATTGTCTGCAAAGTCTAATGCATTAGCACTTTCATCCCATGTCATATCATAGGATGCGCCTTTAAATACTACATCACCATCTGCTTTGATACGTACACGTTCTGTGGCTGCTGCACTTGTATTTGTTTTAAACACAAGGGCAGTAGAGTTGTCTGTAGCACCAAAGTTAGCTTCTGCTGCAGCTTCAATCTCTGCACCTACAAGTCTAGCATCTGACCCACTATCTTCTAGTGGAGCATTAAAACTAATCTTACCAATTGTATTACCGTTGTCTACAGATATGTCTGATGTTTGTAATGATAGTTGAAAACCAGTAGCTGCTGTTGCACCTAGTCCTGTATCAGCTACGTGTGTAAGTTTAATGTCATCATCTGCACCAAACGTAAGCACAGAACTATCACTCTGTAGTCTTACATCATCTGTCATAATCACTTCAGGTGATGTAAACTTAACCGTTGTATCTGCTGCAACGTCTAGCTGTCCATCTGCACTAGAGTTAATAGACAGGTCTGCATCACGAAACTGTAATGCATTGTTTGTAGCAACAGACATGTCTCCACTAAAACTATCTATATAAGCAACACCATCAATATACAAATCTTTAAACTGTAATGATGTAGTACCTAAATCTAACCCTGCATTTGTGCTAGGATTAATAGATGTAGATGTTGCTACTAGCTGTTGAGCAGGGCCAATAACTGTAACAGCACCACCTTCAGCAGCAGTACCATCGTGAGTGTGACCACTAGAAGAATTAAATGCAGATTCAATTGCGTCATATTCACCGTCAAAGTCTGCAGCGTTGATAACGTTACCGTCAGCAATGTTGTTCGCTGTATCGTTCCGTGTGTAACCTGTACCCATATTATTTTACCTTCGTGTGTTGGTTGTGTACTCTAATGTAATAGCGTCTAGTGAAAATGGGGGGTCTACGCTATCTGATGTGTATTGTAGAGATACGACAAAAGCTGATCCAATTATTTGTGTTTCAAACAGTGTCTTTAGTTTGGAGCTATACACCGCTGTTGATCCAAATGTAGCTGCACCCATAAATGCAACTGTACCTGTATTATTATTAAAGTCAATTTGTGTAGGCTGAACACTATTCTTTTGGTCAAAGTCTAGTTTTAAACTTACATCAAACGAAACACTACCTTGCGGATCAGTATACAAAAACATCTTGTAGAATGTCTTACGTATTCTTGGATCATTAATTGGCATATACGGTGTAGCAAAAGTAGTTTGGATATTACTTCCATCAAAGCTATTACCCTCTTCCATTTGATATAGGTATCCATCATCATTTGCAAATACAATTGTTTCTGAATTTTGAAAGAACCTACTGTCTGCTACGTGTGCTCTTATCCCTCGTATATCTGCCCATGACATTCCTTCGCCACCTTGACCTGCCATCTGTGTACCCAGTATACCTTGAGCGTTTGCTTGTCCTATATTATTATTGTAACCTAGTATTCTATACTGTGACTTATTACGTATAACCACACTTGTAAAAGATGTATTGGCTGTAATAAAGTCTGTTACTTCTTTCTGTATTGTTTTAGATACAACACCTAATCCAAAATCACCTAGTCTGTCTGTAGCACTTAGAAGTCTTAGGCCATCTGGACCAAGGAACATTACATCACCACCGACTTCTTGTATTGTATCTTTATCTACACAACCTATGTCTGTGGTTACTGGCTGTAATTGAAAGTCTCCAATTGTATTACCATTAAGTTGGAAGATAGATGATTCAGTAAATATAATTAACTGTTGTCTAAATACTATGATACCTGTGATTGATGTTCCTACGGAAATTGTACCAGAACCATTGGCGGCTGTAAAGTCTGTATCTGTAAAAGGTGCAGTAAAAGTTAAAATATTCCCCTTACCAAAAAACAATTGACTCTTAAAACTTACTACAAACTCTGCTCCTGTTACATCTGTAGGTGCATCATTTAATGCTGTAAACTGAGAACCGTTATATAATGCAGGAACGTTGATCCCATCAACTATTGCAATTTTTTCTGATCCAGTATAGTTATACCTAGAAAATCTAGTTTTACCACCATTTTCTCGTGATGTACTTAAAAAAGTTAATACTGCGTCATCTGCAGGTGAACTAGCTAAAGCAGGATCAATTGCTACTGCAGCTTCACCTGCATCGTTAACTGTTGGTGTTGCAGTCACAGTATATATTTTATCTATACCTGCAATCTTAAACACATCACCTATTTGTGGTGTAGAGGTTAACCCATCAACATTTAAAGTAGTACCAGTTTGTGACCCTGCATTTACAAGAGCCGTACCATACGTAGGCACATTTACAAGTGAGTATCCAGTACCCGATGATTTAATTAAACTTTCATTCTTAGCCACAATAACTGAGTCAAGAAATACGCCACACCCTATTGCAAGATAATTTGTAGTTGTGCTTGTAAACTCTACGCTGTCTCCATTAGCAGGTGAAGCAGTAAGAGCAGGTGATATAGCTATTGCTGCTCTATTTTCATCATCATCAAATGTAACACTACCACCAATAGTATACTCTGTTTTAAAAGATAAAGCAGTATCATCTGTAAGTAGTAAAGATAAAGTATCCGCAGCACTACCTATTGTAACATTTGGTGATGAGAAAGCTTGTACTGTTGTGCCTCTTGGTATACCAGTACCAACAACTTCCATACCTGTTGTAATAGTTCCTACTACACCGTCTACTGCAAAGGTAGTAGTTTTAAAAGTAAACTGTAATGCTAAGTTATCTGCTACAGTTACATTGCTAGATAGTACTACAGTAAAGTTACCTGCTGCCCCTGCCGTAACACTTGATACAGTTATATTACTTCCAATACCTACGCCTGTTATAACTTGGCCTTTTGCAATAGTACCTGAAGCAACTGTGTCTACAATTATTGTGTTGGTAGCTGTTACTGCACCATTGACAAGTGCAGT
>Ga0070746_10003064_pt1 | contig 9979 bp, 16 predicted proteins | sample VirMetDEL_Mar_21_FD_77016 | JGI IMG/M metagenome (GOLD analysis project Ga0070746, IMG submission 77016) | Aqueous microbial communities from the Delaware River and Bay under freshwater to marine salinity gradient to study organic matter... | ecosystem: Environmental > Aquatic > Marine > Coastal... | reverse complement strand
TTTGTATGTTAGATTGGGTATACAGTGATTGTGCTATTAATATTGTAACCGAAACACTTTATTACAACAGACCTGGAATCATCACTGAAAAAACTCTGTTTGCGTTTCTTGCTGGGCAAGTGCCAATTATCATAGCACATCAAGGCTTTGTAAAAGAATGTGAAAAAATGGGCTTTGATATGTTCACTGATATAGTCAATACTGATTATGATGACCTACCTGATATACAACGATGGCGAGCAGCATTGGAAAGTAACAGTGAACTATTGCGCACAGGAATAGATAGAAGTCAGGTTAAAAAACGCTTGATACAGAATAAAGACCATGCGTTGAATCATTGGCCCCAATATCTAATTGAACAGTACACCGGAGAAGCGTATCAGCTGATTGAAAACAAGTTTAAAAATCATATCTGACGCCAAAGCGATCAATCACTCGTCCGTTATCATTTGCTGTTATGGAATCAATGACTTCAAAAATATCTTTGGCTACTTCTGATTTTTTTATAAAATCGGGATATAAATTTTTGCAGTCTAGTCCAAAATAAATGCCTTGATTGTAAAATGCAAATGCCCGTAGCATGTGTAAGTTGGCTACTTTCATCATTGAATAACCATTGTGGTCCCACATATCGTTGGAAACTACCTGACCATTGACCATTGCACCTATTTTTGTGTGTTCTCCGATTTGATCTTTTACTGCTTTTAAAATATAGTAGTTTATTGCACAGTTTTGAAAAAAACATCTATACCAAGCAGTTGTTCCTAAGAAATGTTCTGGTTCAAAGGCATAGGTAGGAAAACCACCTGAATTCTGGTTGAAAAAGATTAAATTATAAACACCAGGTTGGTTGTTTTGAAAAACAGAGCGTATTACCTCTTCGCTGACAGATTGCCAATCTACATGTTTTACATTTACATTGGGATATTCAAACTCTTTGTTACTGGTGATCAGATCAACTTCGTAGTTGTTTTTTACTAAATGAGTGCAAAAACTAACTCCCCAACCTGATCCACAACCTACTAGTAAAGCTTTGATGTGCTATCTCCTGTAGTTTAAAAATGCTTCAATGTCTTGGTACAGTTGCGCCATCATGGCTTCTTTGCTACTGAAAAATTCTAGTTTTTGCTTGCTTAGATAATATGGCCATTCAAGTTTACGATCTAGTCCGAGTATAAGTTTTTTGTTTTGATGAGCTCGAGGCTGATTTAAATCGAACCTGTAGGTTTCAAGTTTTAAACTTTTTTTCAGGGTGCTATACCCTGTATTAGTTAATCTTAGTCCACCCTGCTCGCGCAGATTAAACCACCAGGTAACCATTGCCTGTTCAATTGGAATTTTTTCTTCACTTGGGAGAAGCCCTAATAATTCTTCTGTAAGATGAAGTTTATTTCGCATTAGGGTATATAGTATCCCCTACCTTGAGTAACACCACTGAAAATTTATCTGTGTGAAATTGCTGGTTTAGCTTCTTTGCAAGATTTATAGCATGCCCTGGATTGCTAAAGCTGACTTTTTTATACTTTGGTCCAGGATATTGTACAAGATAGTTGGATGTTTTTAAATTTATTGGCTGATTGTCAAAGTAAACCGCCCAGATACCTTCACTCGCAAGCACTTGTTCAGTTTTATAAGTTTGTTTGTTTGTTACCTCAACTAAAACTTTAGGCTTTGGTCTACTCATTTCTTTCTCCAGTCTATTATTTATCATAAACTGAGTAGATAATGTTAAAACGAGCCGCCGTCTACCTCTATCTGTATGCTGTCAGGCAAGTCTGATTCTGTTGTTTTTGGTGCAGTCTTGCTGTGTTCTAGTTCTAACAAAAGCTTTGTGATATCGCTGTGTAGGTTTTTAGCTTCCTGAATAGGACACACAAACTCTTTTGCACCTTTGAGATCTAACTGTTGTAGCTTATCAATGAAGCGTGTGATATATAATCCGCTCATTATAGAAACACAAACTCTTTGTTTTTGCTTGGTCCGCTATATGGATAACGTTTTAGCAAGATATGTTTTGGGCAAAAATGTGTTTCTGTTTTACCATTGATGGTAATTTGATAATATCCAGCAGCATACCAGCTTTTGCTTTTATTCTTTTTAGTAAACAACGGTAACCGTTCTTTGATATTATATACAGCATTGTGTGGATATCCATTTGTAGGAAACCCATTTACCTGATTTTGTTTGTCTTTGATGCGATTGTATTCTTCGAAGACAATGTTGGTATGATTTTTAAGTGTCCTAATACTTTTGTAGTCAGTTTGTGCATTATTCATGCTCACTACAAATTCGTTGGCACTATTTTTTTCTACTGTACCAACCTTCTGATTATCTTCTTTTAATATCCAAAACTTGTTTTTAACAATTGGTTTAGCTGTTACCATCTAATACTCCACTGTAGGTTTGATTAAGCCACTTACCATAATGATTAGCAGCTTCGCTGAGTTTGTTAAGCTCATATTTACCGCAGAATTTTAGGAAGTGACTGCCCACTTGCCCTATATCCTTGTGGTCAATTTGTCCAATTATAGCAAGGTCCACTGAGTCCTTGATATCCTGTGGCTGTGCTGTAAGATCAATCAGTGCTACATTACGATTGTAGTCGTCTAGCACACGATGCTCTGCACCATTGTGATCTGTCCAACGTTGCAACATAAGATTGTTCCAGTTGTATCCTTTTGTGCCACGATCCGCAAACGCTTCCAACAAGCCGACTTTGTTCTTTGTGCCTTTCTTGCGTACACCTGGATACGCCGAAAACACATTGTCACTGCTGTCGCCTCGCATGCACTTCTCAAACAGCAACCATTGTGGATCAGGAATGGCTTTAGGCTCCTTGGTCTTTTTGTCTAGTACCCTGTCGCCTTTGCTGTTGAATATGCCTTCGTGCGTGATCAATTCGTCGGTGATGCCGTTGTACTGTTGCACATTGTTTGCAATCAGTTGTACGAAGTCAGTGTCACTGCTGATAATGGTATGCTCGTCATCTTTGTGCAAGTCAATCCATCGTGCAATGAGGTCATCTGCTTCTGCATTTTCATGCCTTAGCACACTGCAATTGGTCCGCTCCCGTAAATACTTAGTGAACTCATCAAAGGTCTCCCAAAAAAGTTGCTCTTCTTCCTGCTCCTTTTCTGTGAGTGCGGCACGGGCAACAGCCCTGTTCTTCTTGTAAGGCTCGTAGAAGTCTTTGCGCCAACTACGTCCTTCAAGACAAAACACAACATGGTCTGCATCGAACTGACGATATACCTTGTTGATTGCGGTGAATGTAATATGCAGAGCATATCCCACTTTCTCCCAAGGATCACTAGCCCTGAATGCCACATGACGGGCACGGAAGAACATGTTTGCAGTGTCTATAAGTAGATATTTCATACTGTAAGTATACGACTAAATGAACTTTTTGTCAACTAGATACATAGTCATATAGTCAGCCCAGTGTGTATGTGCATCAGGACCGTAATGATAACCGCCGTTGCGTTTCTTAAATTTATCTCGCAGTTTGTGATCAAAACTGCTTTCGTAGGGTTCGTAGTAGCAATCGCCCCAGTGTTTACGGTTTATAATATCACCAAAGGTGTTGTTACCATTAAAGAAAACATGATCAATATTGTTGTCGCTGAGCCAATTATGAAAGTCGTAGATTTTTTCATGTGCCTCGAGTGTTTTTTGTACCCAGTCTACGTTGGCGACGTACTCTTTGTAGGAGTCTTGATGTGAGTCTGGAACATCGTCGACTCCAGAAGCATTTATTTGATACCATTGATTGTTGATCAGCCATTCTTCTCGTTCCCAAGTACTCCATTGTATTATAACAAGGTCTGGTCTTTTCACCCATTCAAGATATTCTTTTGTGGTGCGTATTATTCTGTCGTTGCTACTAGCACTTTCAGCCTCGCACACTAAGTCATAGTTGATGCGTTCTGCTAGTTTTTTGCCCCAACTATGCGTTAGATTATCTGGATGAGGTGCCCTGCCAAGGTCATAATGTGCGCCATCATCCTCAGCAAAAGCGTGATTGTTCACGCACTCAGCGGCGGCTGTGTGACTGTCGCCATTGACATACAATATCATGAGTGTTCGGTGCGTCCGCTACCTATGTTTCTTACGTTTTGAAATCGACTTGGGTTGTTTGCTTGATCTTGTTCCCAGGTTTCTAATACAACATTTCTGCACACGTTCTGAAACCATTGATCGATCAAATCACTATCTTCTCTACCTTGATATCCTGCACGTCTTAGATTGGCAATAAACTTGTCATTCCAATCTAGTTCAAATGCGCCTTCGTTTAGATTTTCAGGATCAACATCCATACCCAGCACCGCAACATAAGGTTCACCTCTTTCTGTTGCTATTTCTTTTTCTGACTTCTTCTTAGGTTTAGGAGCGGCTTTTGGCTCTTCAGTTTTCTTTTTACCAAACAGTTTTTCAAACATTGTGATAACCTCGTTCCATGTACTTTTTAATTACCTCTACAAGTATCTCGTGAGTATCATTAAACCACTCACTTACATGATAATCAACTTTGTTTGGTCTTTTCATACTTTTATCTGTAAGAGTATCCATCCATATAACAAAGTCAGCATCTATATATTGTTGGGCTTGCTCATTGGCGCATCTTTTGTCAATTACTACCAATTTGTTACCTGTGCTTATTATACCATCAATGTATCCACGAAGTTCAGTTGTATGGCTGTCCTTGTTTACATATTCAGCACCCAGTAAATTTGCCAATGGTTTTGCTAACCTAGTTTTTCCGCTTCCTTCAACACCGCAAATCAATATTTTCATTAGGTGCCCCAGGCATTCTTCCAGATATCTACTTGTAATCGTGGGCTGTATCTGTACCCTTTGCGCATGGAGTGTTCTGCTACAGCATCTGTGTTCATATGATAGATGCTAGGCATACCGCCAACTGGCATCAAGTATACTGGACCACCAAATCCTGCTTCACGATATTCAGCAACAGCACGATCAACATCAGCAACATCATCATCGTTTGCAACAACAAACTTGAGGTATGCAAAACCTAACATTTCATAACTTTTTACAACATCAGGCTTGATAGCATCTTCCCACTTCTCACCTGAACATGGCAGTTTAGCACTGATGCTCCACGTTAGCCTATCATAGTCTCTACCTAGACGTGTCCATTCTTCAAACAAGTACTCATAGAGTTCTTTGTGTAGTTCTTGTGTGCCATTGGTTTCGAATGTTAGATCTTTTAAACCGTTTGCACGACATTGTTCTAACAATTCAGGATACGCACGTTGCCACCCTAGCATTGGCTCACCGCCTGTGATTACCAAGTGTACATCGTCCCAACGATTATTTGGAAGTAGTTCGTTGCAACGATTGCTAATCTCTTCTGTGGTCATTACAGGGCTAAACTTTTTAAACTTAGGATGCCAACTAGCATAACTGTCACATCCAAACTCTGCTAACGGCAAGTCCTCATAGGTTGCATAGTTAGCCACATCCTTTGCAATAAGTTCAGGCTCTTCAGTGAATTCGCCACGCGGTAACCCAAAACCTCTACACTGAAAGTTACAACCAAATGTACGCAAGAACACACTAGGTACTCCTGCCCATTTGCCTTCGCCTTGTAAACTGTAAAATATTTCTGCTACTTTAATTTTTTGCATTTAGTTTTTGCCTGTAGGTTTCTATCCAAAAGTTTGCTGCCGCTTCGTGCGCCTGCTCTAATGGATGCAATGTATCTGTTTTGTAAAAATTTTGTTTGTCGCACCATTCTAAATATGTAAGTCCGTCCCATGTACTCATAGCAGGTCTTACAATGTCTTGTAGTTCCTTTATGTAATCTGGAGCATGCCATTGAGTATCAAACATGTGTTGGTCAGTGTATGTTTGAATACTCGATATACCTTTGTTATTTAGATATTGTTGCACATTTGCAACAGTTTGTAAAGTTCTAAATTTGTTCCAAAGTAAACTGCTGTTTGCATAATCGTTATAAAAATCAACCAAACGTTGACCCTGTATTTTATCTACTAGATGCGCAAGTTTTTCAGGAACACAGGTAGGTCCAAGAGTTATCCATGTTTCGTGATCTTTTACATAAAAATCCCAACGTTGTGTCCAGGTCCAGTTTATTACGGCAAGGGTATCTTGTGTGGTGTTTGCACTGAAGTAGTGCATAATTTGCATTGCAATACTTTCGTTACCGCAACCAGGATTTGCTAATGTTTGGTATTCGCAACCTAATTGATTTGCAATCAGTCCCGGCCATGCGCGGGAACCATCTGTATTATCCTCTAGTTCACTTCCGTAGATAAAACTATCGCCAAAACTAACAATCTTCAACGGATAACTTCCTCATCTGGATTCCAACGTCTCCACCATTCTTCCCATGGAAACACAATCCAACTTGGATCATTTACCTTGTTTATGTTTTGTGCGGCGTAAGTTGGTGTTACCACTGCATCACTGGCTTCATTATCATATAATACAGCAAATCGTGTAGTACCACCCCAAACAATACCATCCCACACTTCTTTTTCGTTTGGAAAGCAACCACTGGGCCAGTCGTTGACAATCCAGTTGATGGTTGCGCCCGAGTCATTGATATCATCTACAATAAGAATGTTTTTTCTAAATTTTGGCTCATAACGACAGTTGCTAGGATGTCCTTCTGGTTTCGCACCAAATGCCCATTCTGCTAGCCACAGATTACTTTCTATTGCGTAATCTTCACTTGTGTCACGCAGTCTTACATCCAGTGTGTACATAGGCACTTGTAGATACTGACTTATTAGTACAGCAGGAGTAAGTCCACCGCGAGTTATACCAACAATAACATCAGGCCGCCAACCGTCCACTTGTATTTGTCTTAGGATATCGCCAACCATTTGTTGAGCATGTTCAAAGGTTACATATACTTTTTTCATTGGTCAACCTTTGTTATTACAATCTGATTATTGATATCGTTGTCCATCATTTTTTGCCAAACGTCTACTTCTCCGCGACGGAAACTATCCCACCAACCAGTGTCTTGCCCTAGTAGTTTGCGTAACCATACAACTTTAACGGCCCACTGTAACTTTTGATTATGAAAGCCCAGGCTGTTGATGTCCATAGGATCTTGAATATTTCCTTCGCGATACTCGCGTTCCTTATAGGTGATATCATCATTGTTACCAGTTAGGTCTGCACGATCATGTAAAACTTTTACAGGTATGCGTTCAAAACAGTCTGCTAGGTAAGCAATTTGACTTACCCATGCATCTGTTTGTTGATGAATACTTAGTTTTTCAAAGAGAATAAGCCAATCACGCGGAATAATAGGAAAGATACTGTATGGATGAGCATTGTGCGTATCAAAGGCCAGGATCTTAAATTCTCCTGTGTGGCTTACAATGGTGGTATCCCATCCTTGTGTTTCCATTACTGCGTCGTCATTCCAAAACACAATCCAACTTCCGGTGCATCTTACACCAAGATAGTTATTGTATTGATGTAATTGCAAGTAGCCATATCGTGGCACTTGATGTACCACTAAAGACAGATCGTGTTCATCAAACCATGGTATCACAGTGTTTACAAAGTAATCAGCAGACTCAGCATCGTCGTTGTCCAGGGCTACCATAAATTCTATTTCATTTGGATGGTCTGCTAGTTCTACTAAACTTTGCAAACTTTTAAATGCTAATTTGCCACGGTTTCGTGTAGGTAAAAGTATACTGATTGCTTTGGTCGGAATCACTTCAAAGTTTACGTCGTTATTCATATTATCCTTGCCATCTGTTAATGTTGGCAATACGTTGCATTGCTTGCCATGGAGTTTCCCAATCCCATTCGGGTTTTAATGGTAGCAGATCTCCATTGTTGATCTTGCGTATAGCATCTAATCTTGCGGTAGCATAGTCTACTTCGCACATAGCATCATTGCGTTCGTGTTCGTATACCCTCACACGCTCAACCCAACAACGTCCTTCTGTGGTTTGAAAGATGTATGCGTTCACATGCTCCCAAATAAACAGGCTACTCATTTCCATGCTTACGCCATAGGGTAGTACACGCAGTGTACCCAGCACACCGTTGCGATCAACATGTTCTGTGCCACGCAGTTGCTCCAGTCGTGGATCATCTGCTGGTAACACTGTTACGTGATCAAAGTAGTATTCTAAAAATTCTTTTACAGGCTTTAGTCCGCCAAAGGGAACAATCCATCCATGTCCATCTGGGGTTCCTGTAAATCTAAACTCCACGCTACGATCGTAGCCATGCACCTGGGCACAGTGCCCCGGTGACCCGTCTTCTAGTGTGTCAAACCACTGTGCATGAGCACATGGTAAGTTTTTGTAAACTTTTGTTGCGCTTATTTTTATGCGTTTGTCCATTTCTTGTTGAATACCCATCTCTTGCCTCCTCAGTGAGTAAGTTTGATGACGCAGAATGTTTTAAGTGGGATGAGCCCGAGGCCACTGTTGATGTGATGATATTTATTCTTCGTCATCCCACTCTTCTAATTCTTCACGAATACCAAAGCAACCATCTAGTTCTTCACCGTCTACACTTTCAAAGAACTCATCGTCGAACTCGCTATACTCACGGTTTTCACCGTTGCTGTATACTCCTGCGAAACCCATACCAGGTTCATAGTAGGTTGCATATACCACAAAGTTCTTGCTTTGCAAAAAGTTATAAAAGTTTATAGGCGGAGCCCAAGCACTGTCAAATGAAACGCTGAGTACTTTACTGTCTTCATCTAGTTCGCAGTGATGTGGATCAACGTCCCACTTGGTGCCCCAGCCTTCTAGACTTTTATCGTATTCCCATTCGCCCAAGGGCATGATATTTTCAAAAAATTTGCCTTCTTCGTATTCAGCAAACTGTTTTAGTTTTTCAACATCGCCTTCGATGTCCAAGTTGTTATAACACCAATTTGGCATGCTATCCTCCTACACTTGCTACTAATACTAGAATTATAAACACTACAAATGCTGTTGTCAACAAAAATCTTACTGCACTTGGCCAAACCAGTGCTAGCAAGATCATAAACAGCAGAAAGGCAATCATTAGTATTGTTGTGTCCAAACCCAGGCGTAGTAGCCTTTGCCGTTGGTATCGCCACCACCTTCTTGATCAATTTCCTCACCGTCGTAAGTGAATCCCCAGATAACATCGTTGCCCGCGGCATCTTCGTCTACAATAACTTTGAGTTTTGTTTCATCAAACAAGGCTTGTGTTTCTAGGTATGCTTCAAAGAAACAACCTTTTTCTGAGCTATGAAACTGGAACACATGATCACCTTTGTCAAATGTTTGCCAAGTGCGTTGATTACCTTCATAGTCAGTTAGCGCACTTAAACCTTCTTGTGCTTCAATTTCCCAGTCACTGGCTTCGCCGATGCGCTCAACAAATTCACCAATATCTTCGCCGTCGATAACATCTTCTAATATTGTTGCACCATACTCTGGCTTGTCAACTTTTTCAATGTACATATACGCACCGTCGTAGTTGGCTTGATTGTCGTGGAACTTTTCATTTGGTGGTTCATACCAAGTGGATCCTACCTCGCCTGGCTCGTCGTGTAAAAAGCACACACCGTCCACCAAGTCCGCTGGATCAAGGTATTCACTCAGTTCTTCGCACTCGCCATTGCGTAGTTGTTCTGTGGTAAAGTCTTCACTGTTCACACAGTATGTAACCAAAGGGCTATCACCGTGTTCTTCAGTTATTGCCGCCCAGTATGTTTTAGCATCTTCGCTGATGGTAGCAAACACAGTTTCGCCACCATAGCCGTTAACTGTGATACGATAGTAGTGCGGTCCTCTGATCGCTTCCACAAGCTCTTCTTTTTGCTTGTCCGTTACTTGATCATTCATAAAATCACCTGCTGTTGTAAATTTAAGATCGTTCATTACACTCCCCACATAGGGCGTCCTGCGTAGCCTTCATATTGAATCTTGAAGTCTTCATCTGTTTTGTAGTAGTGCTGAAATGCTTCCCACTG
>Ga0070746_10003063_pt1 | contig 9981 bp, 17 predicted proteins | sample VirMetDEL_Mar_21_FD_77016 | JGI IMG/M metagenome (GOLD analysis project Ga0070746, IMG submission 77016) | Aqueous microbial communities from the Delaware River and Bay under freshwater to marine salinity gradient to study organic matter... | ecosystem: Environmental > Aquatic > Marine > Coastal... | reverse complement strand
TGCTCGACTGATGACTATCACATGGAGGACGGAGTGTATGTCTTCAAGCCTAAGATGCTGGGAGACTTCCATGTTCGTAATCAGATCCGCGCCTATGACCTGATGAAGGACGGTGTTCAGTTGGTCATCATCGACAACACCAACATCAAGCGTAAGGATATGACCATCTACACTAGCAACGCTCGTGCTTGCAAGTATGAGGTCGAAGAAGAGATCGTCGGTAAAGAGTTCCTTGTTCCCCACATGGACATGGACCCTCACGCATTCGCCGGTTACATCAACACCTGTGCAGAACGTAACACTCACGGTGTCCCTAAGGATGTCATCGAAAGGATGGCAAGGACGTTTGAAGTATGAGGCAACTAGTAACAGAAAGAACTGTCCGCGAGCTAGTCCCTATTGAGGGCGCTGACAAGATCGAGCTTGCGAAGGTGGATGGATGGCAATGCGTCGTCAAGAAGGGCGAGTTTGAAGTAGGTGAAAAGGCTATCTACTTCGAGATCGACTCGATGATTCCCGCCGACGACAAGCGCTTTTCCTTCCTAAGTAAAGGCAAGAAGGTCGATCGCTATCGCATCAAGAGCATGAAGCTGCGCGGTGCGCTATCTCAGGGATTGCTTATCCCCATGAGCAACCTCACTAACGAGGAGCGTATGCGTATCTTTGATGGCGAGACGCCGACTGAGGTATTGCGAGTGGAGAAGTATGAGCCTGTTATCCCTATGGGTGGCAAGCAGAAGGGCACGTTCCCTACTCATCTAGTTCCTAAGACAGATCAAGAGCGTATCCAAAACATCGCTGGCATCCTTGAGCTTCATGACTCAAGTCAATTCGAGATTACAGAAAAACTCGACGGCACTAGTTGCACTATGTGGATGTTTGTCACACAAGATGATATTGGTGTGCTAGACATTGATGTCCAGAATCCAGAAGACATCGAACGGTGGAAGAGAGAGACAAGCGGGGTGGCATCTCGCAACTGGGAAATGCAGGTAGATGATGAGAACATCTATGCGAGAATGTTCAAGGAAAACGACATGGCTAGCAAGCTATGGGATCTAGGACGCAACCTCGCCATTCAAGGTGAAATCATTGGTCCTAGTATCCAGGGCAACAAATACAAGCTAGACAAGGCGACGTTCTTCGTCTTCGACATCTATGACATCGACGCCAAGGGTTACCTAAATCCTGATGCACGACAGGCGCTAGCGCAAGAGCTTGGCCTTAACCATGTGCCAGTGCTCGACATCGAGGTGCCATTCACACTTCAAGGTGTTCTAGATGCTGCTGACGGAAGAAGTCAGCTACATGACACGGCTCGTGAGGGGTTGGTGTTCAAGTCCTACCAGGACGGTGTATCCTTCAAGGCTATCAGCAACAAGTGGCTACTAAAGAACGAGTAATGCCTACCTACGATTACGTCTGCAAGGAGTGCGGTCATCGCTTTGAGTTGTTCCAACAGATGACTGCGAACGTAAAACGTAAGTGTCCAGAGTGTGGCAAGAAAACCCTAGAGCGATTGATTGGCTCTGGCGGAGGCGTCATCTTCAAAGGTGATGGCTTCTACGAGAACGATTACAAGAAGAAGAAATGAAAGCCTTGCTTTGGATTGGATACGCGACGGGGTGGCTCCTCTTTGAGTTGCCATACCTAGTCCTTATATGCATCCCATACCTGATCGATAAATGTCTCATCAACCGCACGTAACATGCAACGTTGTCGTATTTGATCTATACGATGATGATGACATTCCAAAGGTTCTGCTCATCCTTCAAGAAGAGGAGGGGTTGTGGAGCCTACCAGTAGGATTTCTTGAAGAGAAAGAAAGCCTAGAAGAGTGCGCAGTGCGCGAACTCTTGGAAGAAACTGGCGTGGATCTAGATCCCGACAACCTCTGTCAAGCTATGACAGTAGAGAAAGAGATTCAGAATCCTCGCACCAGGACCATTACAGTGGTGTATACTGCTGTGGTGGATAAGCACGAGCACCCTATTTGTGCCGCAGATGATGTGGAAGGGGTTGCTTGGTTCCCAATGGATGAACTGCCCAGTCTGGCAGTAGAACATCTAGAAATTGTAAGGAAGACTTTAGGAGAAGTGTATCATGACCGAGGCTAGTAGTAACACGTTTATCGACCGTCGCACCCAAGACCAAATGACTGGTGAACTCGCGACGCAGGTTCTTTTCTGGTATGACGAAGAGGGTAAGGGTCGCAAGACTCGCCGTCGCACCAATGGCATTGCAATCGCAACGGACGGAACCCTAATCGTATCCCGCGCCACATGTTCCCGTAAGGACCAGTTCATCAAGGCGAATGGTCGTCTCGTAGTAGAGAAGCGTATCCTTGGTCGTGCCCAGAAGCATTGCTGGGTTCTCACGCTTGATGCTGGAGAGCTTCCGGAGCAGGCGGCAGCCGCCTATGCCGAGCAGTTCCCCGGTGATGTCATGGGCGAGAAGCGAGCCTATAACGCTGGCAAGATTTTCGCTGCCTACAAGGCTGACATCGAGCGCCGCGCCAACGAACTGGATAACTTTGATGACGTATAAACCATTTCTGCCTGATCGGAAGTCTCAGTTCGACGAGCTTCTCGTTGTTCAGCAAAGTCAGGAAATCAACCTTAAGTCAGTCTATGGCATATCTGCTTTGCGTGACACAGTCTCCGTAGTGGGAACTGGTTCGGTTACTAATGCGGATGGGGAGTATAAGCTAACGACTGGCGCAGCTACTTCAGATGTTGCTAGACTGGCCTCTGCTGAGCGTGGTAGGTATGTTGCTGGTCAAGATTCCGTCACGGGGATTGGGGTTCGAGTATCTGATACGCCCACCGGCAACATCGATTTGAAGTGGGGTTACTATGGAGACGATGATGGATACGGTTATGGCGTGGATGCCACCGGAATTTACGTCTTCATCCGCAGAGGGGCTGTTGATACAAAGGTCTATCAATCAAGTTGGAATAATGACGTAGCAGATGGAACAGGTAGTAGTGGCGTTACCCTTACTCTGTCAGAGGGAAACATTTTTCAAATAGACTTCACTTGGTATGGATTTGGAACGATCACCTTCAACCTAGTTTCTTACGATCCAAATACTTTCGAGCAAAAGGTGGTTACTCTACACCGCATAAGGGTCACTGGACAAACGTCCATAGTCAATCCCAACCAATCGATCACAGCAGAAGTTACCAACGGGGCTACGGCTACGGCTTTTGACTCGCTCTATATTGCGGGTCGTCAGTTTTCAACTAGAGGAAAGTTCATTCCGTCTAGGCGTATCACTTCTGGTCGAAGGTTGGCACTGGGCTCTATTAACACCACCTTCCTTCCACTCATGTCAATGCGTCGGAAGGCTGCGTTCGAATCAGTGTCAGTAAAGCTCAACGGACTAAGCGCAATTACTGATGCAGATTTGATTGTTCAAATTAGACTTGACGCATCTCTTACAGGGGCGTCATTTACAACTCCAGATGACCACTCCGCAGCAGAGACTGCGTTAGAGTTAGATAGTAGCGCAACTGCTGTGACCGGTGGTGAAGTGTTATGGGAGGGGTTAATCGATTCCTCGGGTGTCGGCAACTCAGCATCTGGTTTCGCAAACCTTCCCCTTCTAGATGTAGACTTCATTGGAGTGCTTCCAGTAACGGTATGTGTAAGACGTGTTACCGGGACGGGCGCTACGGTTTCGGGAGTCCTTAGAGTTCTTGAAGAATGGTAATATCAAATCATGAAGAGCCTATGAGCGAGGAGAAGACAATGGCGAGAGTCACATCTCCCTCGTTTAAGGCTAGCGCAATCCTTTACTCCGCGAGCGCGGTTGTCGTCACCCTGGCTTTCCTTGTGGTGATGATGGATCTAGCAGTTCGTGGTCAAGCCCAGCATGACACGATGATTGAGATGCTGGAATGGAACGCCTTTAGTCAACTAGGAGTAATTGGGGGCTGTAACAGCCTGTTGTTCTTCTGGTTAGGTTTAATGGCAGATCGTCGCGGCTCTTAGTGTTAAGAATAAGTGCAGGAATTCCCGCACGATATTCGCTAAGTGCCACATAATAGGGTAGGAGACTTTAACAAAGGAGTGGATATGACAAGCAATCTAGTAACGAACCTCAACAAGGTCCGTGCAGCCAACACGTCTGATCGCGCCGAGTCCTCCGTGCTTATCTTCGATTACTTCGCACCGGAATCTGCCGAGGGGCAGACCAATCAGCGTCCGCTGGTCCGCGTCATCACTGACAGCCTTGAGCGTCTAGATGATGGGGACTGGATGTTCCGTGGTGTGAACCTGTATCGAGTAAATGAGCAGGGTAAGGGCACGAATGGCGCTATCCGATCGTATCGGTTGAGCCGTGTGAACGGCATTGTCCGGAAGCCGTCTTAATGGCTAGGTCACGCACATCTCGTAGGCTTGCGCTCGTCTCTGACTGGGCGCAGTTTCATGCATATGTGCTCGGTAGTGTTATCGGCATTCGTTGGGGTAAGCATACTCCAACTAGTGGCATGGGTAATCCCCGCCTCTACGGTATTGTCAGAGAGTATCTGACATTCGCGGCGGGAGACAATGAATGGAAGAAGAAGGATGTTCTAGATGCTATGCGAGATAAGTCTGGCACGGCAATCAAGAATGACGCCCGCTACGCATTCCGCAGCCTCTTCCCACGTAATCGTAAGGCTCGCTCTCTCACTGTGCCTGACGAGCTAGCAAACCAAGAAGTAAACTTCGACCTAAAGCTAATCGAAAGCTGGAAGGAACGAGTTAAGGAAATCAAACAGGAGTATATCGTGAACGAAAACGCAGTTGCACAAGAGACTACGGAAGAGACTGTAACCCGTAGTGATACGAACACCGGCAGTAACAGTCGTGTTACCGTCAATTTCTTCATTCCGGCTGGAGTAAACCCGGATGATCTAACGCTTGAGAATTACCGGGAGCTAACCGGCAAGCGATTCCGTATGACTAAGGATCAGGCAAAGGTTCGCAACCTAACTCGCGAACAAGCCTTTGCTGAGTCCAAGGCCCTGGCTACCAGCCAGCAAGGAGACAGCTAATGAACAACCGTCGAGAAGAGCAGCGTCGAGAAGACGATCAAGTTATGGCAGCACGAGTTGCTGACCTAGAGGAACAGGTAGAGCAGCTTGAGGGAGAGCTAGGCTCTGCCAACGAGCGAGTCGTCGAGCTAGAAGCTCAACTAGCCTCCGCCCCGGAAGTCGCACCCGCTGGTGATGACGCCATGCGTGACTTGGCGAACACCTACCGCACAGCAGTCCGTAATGGCCACCCAGACGCCGTAAAGCATCTGGAAGCCTTGCTGGCTATGATTGGAGCCTAATCCCTCAGGGGGCGGCTCAGGCTGCCCCCGGCATAACTATGACAGACAATCAACCCCAGGCGTTTAATCCTGAGGCTATGCTCAACAACATGAGCATCCTTAAGGACATCATCAAACGCATTCGTCAGAAGGATGGCGGAGTAGGCTCTCAGGATGATGAGCTATGTCTCCATCGTGTAGTCCATGACCTAGATCATCTAGCTGACATGGTGGCGGGATTGAAGGTAACCCTCGCCAAGCTTCATGAAGAAGCAAAGAAGGAGATTGCTGCGCGAGATCAGCGCATCAAGGAACTAGAAACACCGTCCGAATAAGCACAGCATGAACAAACATGGTTTCGACTTACTAAAGCTCCTCCATGATTTGGTCAGCTCTGATCGTCGGATAAAGAAGTGGCAGGATCTGGAACAACTAGTAGTGGACTGTTGTCAAAAGCAGGATCCTGGCGCTAAACACAACACAGAAACAGACCCGGATGTCTCTTTAAGTAATGGGTTTGGGATTGAGGCTAAGAGCACTGCCAGCCTCACCAGAGACATCAATCTCAACTCAGCAGCGCCCGACCCCAAGACGTTTTACGCTATCGTTTACCATTCCGGTGGACGAATTAAAAACGTCGCGCTTGTCAATGGACAGAACTTCTACTGTCCAGAAATCGCAGAAATTAAGCAGACAAACACGAGACTGAGGCCACTATCCAATCAGTTTCTCCGTTATCGGACACGGATTATGTGGCAGATGAAGTCCCCATTTGAGATTTGGGGCACCGGAAACTTCGTTGTGGATAAACTAGGAAATGTTCACAGATACTAGACAGAACTTGACAATCGCGAAGGTTAGTGTATAATTTAGACATGAACGCACTGCTAATAGCACTGTTCGTCATTGGTGTGGGTGCCGGTGTTTTGCTGAGGGCCTTAGGGCACTCGCCCAAGCCTCGTCCTCAACCCAAGTTTCCCAGAAAAGATAATCTCGACACCGTCGATGAGATGTTTCTCTACGGCGAAGTGAACGGAGATGACTTCTACAGGATGTGAGCATGATTAGAATAAACTGGAGTGAGGTTGAGGCCACCAAGATCAAGCTACTGAGGAGTGGCGCTACCGACTCTCTGGAGATGATAGTCATTATCTTCTATCATAGCAGATCTGACTGTGACAAGCTACAGATTAGGCTGGGACAGCTAGAGCAGGTTTTCTTTGACCTTGGATCGAACGAAGACATCAGGAGTATTCACCTGTATGACATCGCGATCAAGAAGCCGTATTTCAAGTGTGAGGAGTCCGAGCGCGGAAGTGGCATAGAAGAAGTGCCAGCGTCGGGACACCCAAACGTGGTCATGGAGTTTAGCAAGATGTCCCAGCAGGCTAAGGATGTCTGGCTTGAGATTACTATGTCTCAACAATACCACCACGTTAGTGAAGGAGTTTGACATGAGCAATGACATTCTAGAGAAACCAGCACTGGACGTGCTTCTCGACAGCAACTTACACAATCTAGTTCAAGCAACGGCAGCTAGATACTATAACGCATACGGACGATACGCAGCGCACAGCGTGATGATTACTCAAGAGAATCTTGCGCAAGAGGGGTATGTAGGACTTACGGTTTCTTACGAATCATTCGATCCGAACCTTGGCCACACAACGAACATAGCTCAGTCGTTTCGAACACATTGCTTTCCATACATCAAGAACGCAATGCTTACTTACTGTCGCAAGTATGGTCACACCCTAAGCATCTCAGAGAAGGCTGCGCGCGATGAGTTTAAGGACATCATCAGTATTGGCGTAGTTCACATGGATCAACTCGACGAGGATGAAGAGTTCGATCTACCCGTTGGCTCTGGTGTAGAGTCCTTTCAAGAAGAAGACTATCTACTAGAGGGGTTCTCTGAATTTGAACGCAGTCTCGTTCGAGACAATATGATCGATGGCTACTCGCTACAGGAAATCTCGGAGCGGCACTCGGTGTCGAAGTCACGAGCAGGAGAAATTCTCCGTAGGCTAACGGAGAGGATGAGGATTAAGGCAGAAAACTATGACCAAAACAATTAGTGTTAAGTGTCCCAACACAGTTCACTGTGGACATCTCAACGTCTTCCCCGCGTCTGACCTAGTTGGCGAAGTGCCACTGGTTGACAAGGATGGCGCACGACGACCAGCACCACCAGTGGAAGTTGACGAGAATACATTCGTTCAATGCGACAAGTGTGGTTATCCCATCAACTGTGCAGATGCAACCATTTCAGATCAAGACAATAACGCTTAGAGAGTGTCGTCGCTGTAAGACGACATGGAGTTCTGAGCATGAGAAGCTAGAGCCTGGAGATCAGATCAACATCGTGAAGATTGGCATCGCCTATTGCCCATCATGCGCTGAGGGATTTGCAGCAGAGTCAGACCGTCCTACGTATCAACGTCGCACTAACAAACGCATTCGATAATGCACAAAAGCTTCATAGTAGAAAACTTCGCGTTCCGCTTGGGTGAATACCACCCTGGTCACTCCATCCAAATCGGAGTGGGTAACACCGATGCGGACATCCTTGTCGTGCAACCACGACAGAAGATGCCAGATCGAGATGCGGTGACGGGTGCATTGAAGAACTTCGGGATGTTGGGCGATGCCTTCAGGGCAACCATAGAGATCGTTGATTCTCTAGATGCCAAGAAGAATCGAGCCTATCTACTAGAACTGATAGAGATGATTCGCCCGCTAGTCGTAGTGGCTTGTGGGCCAGAGGTTATGAGCCTGCTCGCCGGGCGTAACATCAGGTCGTTTAGCGCGCACACCGGGAAGCGATTTTCGGTGAAGGACTTGACAAGCCCGACGTTCTGTGCTATACTTGATCCCGTAGAGTATGGCTTTGCACGCGCGCCACGCGCCCTCAAGGATCAAGGTAAGGAGGAGTGGACGAAGGTCGCAAAGCTCTACAACAGCCTAAAGGATAAGCGCGAACAGGAACGCTGGGCGTGCTAGGAAACTAAGTCTTAGGAGTAAACATCATGACTCTCGATAACGTAGTAGGACAGGACCGAGCCAAGCAGTCACTTAACCTTCTGACCCATGGCTATAAGCGTAGGGGGTTCCTTCCGCCCGTGGGTATCTTTGGAGGTTCTGGCTTGGGCAAAACGCATCTAGTAGACTCTTGGGCAGAAGACATTGGCGCGAAGTCTATCTATGTCAATGGCACAGCAGTCAAAGATGCACTGGCATTCCGTGGCTTCTTTGAAGAGGCATACTCAAACCAGACCCAGCACTTCATTATCTTCATCGATGAGTGTCACGGGCTACCCAGAAAGGCTCAAGAGAACCTGCTGTCGGTCCTGGAACAACCAGCCATTCTATGCACGGTGGCACCCAAGGACATGGGGAGCGTGCGATGCGTAGACGGTCGTCGCTTTATTGACAAGGGTGACATCATGCGTGAGGAACTACCCAAGAACATGTCGTTTGTTCTTGCCACGACAGATCCCGCGCAGTTGAAAGAACCTGTCCTGAATCGATTGCGTAAGATCCAGCTAGCTCCATACACCATGGAGGACAAGATCAACATCGCCATGTCACACTTGGAAAGCCAAGGCGTGAGTGTGGATACGGTAATTCACAGAGCCCTGGCACAGCGCTCGCGTAGCATTCGCCATCTCAAGGCCGAGCTATGTGAAACGTTCATGGACATCAAGACTTTGAATCAAGACGACGACAACACCTCCCTAGATACTCTAGATGACATGCTGGGCATCGATTCAGATGGAGCCAACGATCAGGATAAAGACTACCTTGAATACCTGACCGAGAACCCAACTGTCGGTGTCGATACGATGGCTGGCAAGCTAGGAGTGGACAAGCTCCAAGTTGTCAAGCATATTGAGCCCTTCCTACTGGAGAAGGGATGGGTGTGCATTACTGGTCGAGGTCGCCGACTAACCGATGCTGGCTTCACTAAGATTACGGGAGAGAACTAGTGGAGTCACCAGCCGACGAACAAGTAAAGGCAGGAGAGATCGCTCGCAATGCTATTGACTTTGCTAAGCAGCTATGCTCCTGCGGCTTGGAAGGGCTGGAGTTAGATTCACAAGTCGAACAGTTCATTCGGGACTCAGGCGGCAAGCCAGCCCTTAAGGGATATCACCCCAGCTTCTCTAAGAAGCCATACGAGTGGACCATCTGCCTAGCGGTTGATGAGGACGTTGTTCATGGAGTGCCATTCAAGATGGTCGCCCCTCATAACATCATCACCGTTGACCTAGTCGTAGAATACAACGGCTGGTTTGCTGACACGGCACGAACCTTTACATTCAGCACTGATGGCAACAAGCGGCTCTTTGTCAAGAACTCGTTGAGTATCTTCAACGCAGCACTAGACATGATTATGCCTCAACAACTGATGGACCTATATGGAATGACAGTTGAAGAAGGTGCAGAGATGTTTGGCTACTCAGTAGTAGACGAATACTGTGGTCATGGTATCGATAGAGAGATCCATGCGTTGCCGCAGGTATGCAACACACGCACTCGAAACAACGAAGTATTCCAGGTCGGCAAATCATTTGCTGTCGAGCCGGTCCTGGCTATCAAACCAACCTATTCATTACGGCATGAACCAGACGACGGCTTTTCTGTAAAAGCTGACTGCCTTGTTAGTCATAACG
>Ga0070746_10003058_pt1 | contig 9990 bp, 11 predicted proteins | sample VirMetDEL_Mar_21_FD_77016 | JGI IMG/M metagenome (GOLD analysis project Ga0070746, IMG submission 77016) | Aqueous microbial communities from the Delaware River and Bay under freshwater to marine salinity gradient to study organic matter... | ecosystem: Environmental > Aquatic > Marine > Coastal... | reverse complement strand
GCTGATGTAGCTGAGCTGTTCGGTAAGACCGAAGGTTTCAAGGTTGGCGAGCCCAACGTTTCCAACGATGCAGGTGAACCCGATGACGACTTCTGATTTCCAATACACCGTTTCTCGTGATGAGGTGACTGGTGTGTACAAGGGCACGCTGGATATTCAGCTGCCTCCGATCTGCGTTACTCGCTACAAAGCAGATAAAAACGACTTCAAGTACGAGATGTCTCGTGCTGTAACTGATGTCGTTGAAGCCATCATCGAAAAACACATGGACGACTGATGGCTTTTCGATCCAGACTCGAAGAAAAGGTTGCTGACCTTCTCGTTGAGCTGGGTGTCAAGTACGAGTACGAATGTTCTAAAGTCCCATATACCATATCTCACATGTACTGCCCTGACTTCGTTCTTCCGAACGGTGTTATACTAGAGTGCAAAGGGTATTGGGACAGTGCTGACCGGAAGAAAATCAAAACAGTCAAGGAACAGAATCCTGACCTTGACCTACGCATGGTCTTCCAGGCACCCTACAATACAATTTCAAAGAAAAGTAAAACTACATATGCCAAATGGTGCGATAAAAACAACATCCTTTGGTGCTCATTTTCTAACATACCTATCAAGTGGCTCCTATGAGCGACTCTGAATTTGTACGGCACATGCCGTGCGATAACTGCGGATCGTCTGATGCAAATAGCTTGTACTCAGACGGTCACGCGTTTTGTTTCAGATGCTTTACGCACACAAGTGGTAACGATACCACCAATCACACTCATCAAATGCGAGATGTCAACCTACAAGGCTCAGCTGGACGGCTGCAGAAGCGACGAATCTCAGAAAAAACCTGTGAACTGTTCAAAGCCTACAAGGACGGAGAACAGCTACGCTTCCATTATTACAACAGCGCTGGATCACTTCTCGGCGCAAAAATAAAAACTAAAGACAAGGACTTCCGTTGTGAAGGCGAGGTCAAAACCCTGTACGGAATGCAAAACTTCCGTCACAAAACCACAAAAAAAGAGCAAAAGCTAGTCATCGTCGAAGGTGAGATGGATGCTTTGTCTGTGTGGGAGGCTCAACCAAACTGGGATGTAGTATCTATCCCGAACGGTGCGCCTGCTGCAAAGAAAGCTATCCAACACAATTACGAATGGGTCAATTATTACGACAAGATTGTCCTGTTTTTCGACAACGATGAAGCCGGTCAGAAGGCTGCCCAAGAGGCTGCCGGTGTCCTACCACCTGGCAAGGTTTTTATCGGTGCTCTAGAGGACTACAAGGACGCCTCAGAAGCTTTACAAGCTGGAGATAACGAGTCTATCCGTGCTGTATGTAACTATGAGCACGTACAATACAAACCAGACGGCATTGTCGATGCTAAATCCTTGCTCGACATCATCACCACACCGTCACCACCATCAGATCATGAGTACCCCTTTCAAGGACTGCAAAGTAAACTACACGGGATCCGGTATGGTGAGCTTGTTACGATTACTGCTGGAAGCGGGATCGGAAAAAGCTCCTTTTGTCGTGAACTCGCAACTCACCTGCTATGTAAAGGAGAACGGGTCGGTTACCTGGCACTTGAAGAATCCAACCGTCGTACAGCTCTCGGATTGATGTCAGCAAAGGTCGGCAAATCCCTGCACTTGGGTGAGCACAGCCGCGCTGAACTGACTGAAGCTTTCGACAAGACGATTGCCAATTGGAACTTACATTTGTTTGATGGTTTCGGGAGCTATGATCCTGATCACATCTACGAACGTATCGAGTACATGGCATCGGGTCTTGAAACTCGTGTTGTATTCCTTGATCACCTCAGCATCCTGCTCAGCGGGCTTGACGGTGACGAACGTAGGATGATCGACACAACCATGACTAAGCTGCGATCACTTGTTGAACGCACTGGTATATCATTGTTCCTTGTTTCCCACCTACGGAGAACCACATCAGATGTCAATCATGAAGAGGGTGCTCGAGTTACACTCGGACAGCTCAGGGGATCTGCTTCAATTGCTCAGCTCAGCGACGCATGTATTGCGCTCGAACGAGATCAACAGAACGGATCTGAACGAAGCCGTACGACTGTTAGAATCCTTAAGAATCGATATTCTGGCGAGGTTGGTATCGCTGGAGAACTCGACTACGACCTGAACACTTGTAAGTTTATTGAACATGAAGCTCAACCCGATTTCAACCCGGCAACCGATTTCTAGTACCGAACTAGATCTTCGTCGCCCAACACCTCCCACCCCTGAAATGGTGGAACGTGCTAAATTTGTAGACAAAACTTACCGCTGGAAAAATGCTGGTCTTCGACCTGGAAAGCAACGGTCTTCTCAATGATGTTACCCGCATTCACTGTCTGGTCATCTACGACACAGAAACTGACCAAACTCTCGTATACAATGACGAGGGTAATGTTGAACCAATTATTCGTGGCGTTCAACGATTGGAAGATGCTGAAGTCATCGCCGGTCACAACATCATCGGGTATGATCTACCCTGCTTACAAAAAATCTATTCGTGGTTTGAACCAACCGCCCTGGTTATCGATACCCTTCTTCTCTCGCGGTTGTATCACACGGACATGAGAGACCTAGACATGAAGCACAAGTGGGAGAACATGCCACTGCAGCTTTACGGTCGCCACAGTCTCGAAGCGTACGGTCACAGGCTGTCTGAATACAAGGGCAGCTTTGGTAAGGACGCTGACTGGTCTGAATGGTCTCAAGAAATGCAGGACTACTGCATACAAGACGTTCAAGTTACTAAAAAATTATGCGATCACTTCCACCCCTACCTGAGTGGGTCGCGCTAGAACATCAGGTTGCAAACATTCTTACGCAACAGGAACTTCATGGATGGTACTTTGATGAACGCGCTGCATGGCAACTTGCATCGACTCTCAGAACCGAACTTGAAAAGACTTATCAACTATTACGCGACAGGCACCCTTTCGTTGCCGGATCATTATTTACTCCTAAACGAAATAATCGGACCCAAGGCTATGTCGAAGGCGCTACATTCACACGCTTAAAAGATCTCAATCCCACATCACGCGACCATATATCATGGATCCTGCAAACATATCATGGCTGGAAGCCGACGGATCTGACTCCTACTGGGAAGCCGATCATCGACGAAGTTATCTTGAAAGAGGCTGCTTCCGCTGGGATTACGATAGCCGAGGACTTTCTGAAGTGTCTCGATATTACGAAGAAATTGGGGATGATCTCGGAAGGCACGAACGCATGGCTCAAGCTTTGTACGAATGCTAACCGAGTACACCATCACTGTTCCGTCGCAACTAACACACACCGATGTGCACACCGTAACCCTAACCTTGCCCAAGTACCAAGTGACTCAAACTTCAGACAACTCTTCCAAGCTAGTCCGGGTCAGCTTTTGGTTGGCGCTGACCTCGCTGGCATCGAGCTTCGTATGCTTGCTCATTACCTCGCACGCTATGATGCGGGTCGCTACGCTGACATCCTCCTTAACGGGGACATTCACCAAGTCAATGCCGACAAAGTTGGCATCACCAGGCGTGCAGTTAAAACCGTTACCTACGCCTTCCTCTATGGTGCCGGCGATGCCAAAATTGGACTAAGTTATGACTCCTCTCTCAGCCCAACTAGAGCTAAATCCAAAGGTAAAGAAATACGCACAGCGTTTGTGGAAGCTATTGATGGGCTTGCCCAACTTCTGGAGGCTATCAAAACAGCGTCTGAGAAGGGCTATGTTCGATCAGTAGACACACGAAAAATCAAAGTTGACAGTCCACATAAAGCACTGAACTACCTGCTACAATCAGGTGCTGGTATCATTGCCAAACGATGGATGGTCATCAACCATGCAAACACTCGAGAGTTGTGCTGCTCACAGCTCGCCTTCATACATGACGAATTACAATTCGAGTGCGACCCCGCACACGCCGCAGCTTTATCAGCATCCCTGGTACAAAGCGCTGAAGCGGCTGGAGAATACTATTCACTCCGGCTCCCAATCGGTGCGGAAGCAAAACAAGGACGTGACTGGTCGGAGGTCCATTGATTAAGAAGTGCCAATTATGTAAGCGTTGGGATGACTCAACTCTTATGTCTTACAGTGTTCGTAACGGATATTATGAGCATAAATCCTGCCGCAATGTTACGAATAGAAACAACAGGAAAATTAAAAAACACCTTGATCCTGATGTACCCTTTAAAAGGTTTATACATCCAACAATTGGTGTTTGTCTATGCTGCAAAGGTTATGATCACAAGGACAACTTCAACAACACCACCAAACGTTACCACAAAACGTGTGGTTACATTGCAACAAAAAATTCCTACAAGATGAAAAAACACAAAACCGACACGTGTTCATTTACTGGACTACCATTTGGTGCTAAGTCTGAAATGAAACCAGTTGGTGACCATGACCACGACACATTATTGTACCGTGGGCATATTTGGCAGGCAGCTAACCGTTTAGAAGGCGCACTCAAGTTTATTATGAACGAAACTGGCTGTTCACTTTGGGAAGTATTTGACATGGCTGATAAATATCTAGCCAAACCAGGTAAGGACATTGGCCTCGAACCTTACCCACAGATCGGCTTTGCCACAGCTGAAGAGGCTATTGAACATTATGAAACTACTAATTGACGCAGACTACATAGTTTACAAGTCCTGCGCCGGTGCTGAAGATGAGATTGATTTTGGCGAGGATGTAATCCTTGTTATCAGCAAATTCTCCGAAGCATTGTCCAACGTGCAGCGTGAGCTGTCAAAGATTAAAAACAACTTCATGTGGGACACACCAGAACTGGTGCTGTTTTTCAGTGACTCTAAGAATTTTAGAAAAAAAATTTGCCCAGATTACAAAGGGCATCGAAATAGAAAAAAGCCCTGTGGTTATCGCCGGGTAATTTCTACACTCAAACAGCAGTATGAAGTCATCATCTTACCTGAACTTGAGGCTGATGATGCTATGGGTATCTATGCTACGGCTAACCCTGGCAACATCATTGTCTCACCAGATAAGGACATGCGACAGATACCTGGTAAGCTGTACAACATGGATGAGGTCATGACCATCACACCCGAACAGGGTATGCAATGGCATCTCATTCAGACACTTGCAGGTGATCAGACTGATGGTTATAGTGGTGTACCTGGCATCGGTGTCAAGCGTGCGGTCTCCTTGTTTGAAGAGGATGGTTACACATGGGATACTGTTGTCAAAGCTTTTGCTTCAAAAGATCTAGACGAAGAGGTAGCCTTGACCAATGCACGACTCGCACGCATTCTCACACACGAAAATTATGACGCAGAACACCGAACCGTCATACCCTGGTGTCCCACCGATGCCAGTATTGGAGCTGACAATGGAGCAGAGTTTCAAGCTAAGACGGCTTGAGGATCTGCTTCCTGCAGCTGACAAAGATGACATCATCACATTATTTTTAGCCCTCCAACGGCAGAACTTCTGCCTTGGCAATACCGTATCAAACCTAGTTAAACAGTGGCCAACTCACCACCCCACTACACCCGAGGAACCATAGAGGTCTGGGATTTCATTCGAGATCAGCAGCTCAACTACCACCTTGGTAATGCAATCAAATACATTTGCCGCGCTGGCTACAAGGACAGCAAGGTAGATGATCTCAAAAAAGCTATCCACTATCTTGAAAATGAACTCCTACATACACACGAGCCTGCTCGATCAGGCGGAGCACTTTCGATCTGCGTACAACCTGACTCCTGGGAAGGAACACCGGACTACACAGAAGACTTTGATCGATGAAGAATGGTCAGAGTTCCATGAAGCATACCATCTAAAAGATGAGTGTGAACAACTCAAGGAACTTGCCGACCTAGTGTATGTATGTTTTCAATTTGCTGCATCACAAGAGTGGGATCTCGATGAAGCTATGCACAGAGTACACGCTTCCAATATGTCGAAGCTTGGTGAAGATGGTAAACCTATCTACCGAGACGACGGTAAGGTTCTGAAGGGACCGAATTATGAACCACCGAAACTGAACGATCTAATTCTTACATGACCACCTCTTATATCTCACGCACTGGACGTGTACAATCGTGGCTCAACAATCCCGAGTCACGGCTTCCAGTATCTTGCACAGTCTTTGTAGTCGAAGATTCGATGGAAGGTCCAGAAGGTATTGAAGCCAGCTGGAGGTTTGCTAGCCATGCTCTACGTAACGGAGCTGGTGTTGCTATTCACCTGTCGAAACTGCGTCCCAAAGGTACAGTATCCAACAAAGGTGATGACCAACTTGTTGCAAGTGGTCCGGTGTCCTTTGGTAAAATCTTCTCGACACTAAATGAAATCCTTAGGCGGGGTGGCACCTATCGGAACGGTGCGATTGTGTTGCATCTTGATCTATCTCATCCTGATGCCCTTGACTTTATTACTGCTTCTCGATCCGAGTTACCTTGGGTCAAGAGATGCATCAACATCACCCCCGACTGGTGGGAAAGGTGTACGTTTAAGGAGGAACTCCTCCACGGAATTAAATCCGGTGACATTTGGCTTAACAAAGTAAAGTACGATGCAGACAACAAGCGAATCCGAGGAAATGTATGCCTCGAAGTATACCTGCCCTCACGAGGAACGTGCCTCTTGCAGCATATCAATCTCGGTGCCTGTGAGTTCGACGACATCCCAAAAGCTTTCAGTGAAGGTATGTCCCAATTGTGCGATCTCCATAGCAAAACAGGTGTTGGATCAACTGGCGAGTACCTCCCAGCTGCAACCGATCGACAAGTGGGACTTGGAGTACTCGGACTTGCAAACCTTTTACGGCGGTACGGAGTAACGTATGAGCAGTTCGGTGTTGCTTTGGAGCAATACCATGCAGGAGAAGTGGTACGCACACCAGCCTATGAGCTGGTCGTACAATTTGGCTTGGGTATTGACCTTGCAGCCAGCATTGCTAGCGCTAACAATATGGTACGCGCCTTTGCTATTGCACCCACTGCCTCCTGCAGTTATCGAAGCAAGGATCTGGATGGTTATACGTGCACACCAGAAATCGCACCTCCTATCAGCCGCACGGTAGACCGTGACAGCGATACGTTTGGTGTACAAACATATGATTACGGCGATGTAGAGATCGCTAGTGAAGTCGGTTGGGACAATTACAAGCGTGTTGCTGATGGCATCATGCGGTTGTTCAATCGTACGGGACTTCTTCACGGGTATAGCTTCAACAGTTGGAGTGATGTCGTCACATATGACGAAGCCTTTATCGAAGAGTGGTTGGAATCTCCGCAAACCTCCCTTTACTACAGTTTGCAAGTTATGGGTAACACTCAAGATAAGTCTGATGTCTATGCAGCACTTCAAGATGATGCCGATGACCTTCTTGCAGACATACTAAATAAAGAACTCGAATGTGACTGTCAAGAATGAACCCTTATCAAAAACTAATGGCGCGTAAGCGCAAGTGGACACCAGTACAAACTACAGCTGGTGTTTGCAAAGAGGGTGCGGAAGAAACCATCTTCCGTGCTCTCGCACTCCGACATATGGAGTTACCTGTAGGAGATTTTATCACCGATGCTCTTGAAAAAAACGTCCCTGTTTCGGCTAGGACATTGCTCGAGTCAAACGTCCGAGATGAAGAAAACCACGACGTCGCTTTGGGTTACATTGCCAACGCTTATGGCACTGATGCCAAAGCAGAAAGGGAAGCTATGGCGCTGCAGAAAGCGTGGATTGAGCATCCTGATCACACGATTACCAAGGCAATGGTTGCCGAGCGTGCGATTTTCTTTGTTCTACTACCCTTCTTTCGTTTTTGCGGTGACGCTGGTATGCGTACGGTTTCCGCAGACATCTCAAGAGATGAACAAATACATGTGGCATGTAACTCGCTCGTATGCAAAGAGTTGGGGCTTGAGATCTCGCCGTCCTTGGATAAACTGAGGAAGGCTACAATTAACTGGGTCATGCAACCGCTCAAGGTTGGTGCATCAGATAAATATTTGGACAAAAAATTTTGGGTCGATTCTAGTGATCGCCTAATGTATGAGGGCAAAGCGCCCGAACTGTCTGCCACCCGTGCAGCTCGTATGCCTGCTTTTTTTGAACATGCAAATACAAACCTCCCACAGTACGCTTAACATTGGCTTAACTGTGGATGCTCTGGTCAACGAACTAGAGGATAGATTTCGGCTGACCAATCCCAGTCCAGATACAAGTATCCAAACGATCATGTATCAAGCAGGTCAGCGCAGTGTTGTGGACTGGATTAACTCACGTATTACCAACGAGGAAATTTAGAATGAGCGCAGGAGGAGGAGGCAACGCCGCCCGTCGTCGTGAAGAACGGGCACGCCGTGAAGCTGAAGAACGCGCACGGCAGGATGCTGAGCGTGCACGTAGAGATGCAATGCGTCAAGAACAGGCTAACCAAGCACGTCTTGCACGGATTCAATCGCAAAACGAAGCACGAGCACGTGCCATGGAACAAACTATGGCAGCAAATGTTTCAAACATGCAACGTACACCCACTACTATTAAACGTAAGAGCCGCAAGAAACGCGGTGAAGCAACACGCGGCCTTGATAAGCTGCGTATTGCAATGTCCGAACAAGGTACTTCAACTAACTTAGGCTAATGCAAGCACGTAGCAGGTATGATCATCTAACCAGCTACCGTAATCATTTTCTTGACATTGCTGTTGAGTGCTCTGAACTGACCCTACCGTATCTTATCCAACGTGATGAGCTGCGACCTTCACACAAGAATCTACGCCAACCTTGGCAAAGCGTGGGTAGCAAAGCGGTAGTGACCCTAGCATCTAAACTGATGTTGGCGTTGCTGCCGCCGCAGACTGCCTTCTTCAAACTTCAGATGGATGACTCTAAGATAGGCACAGAACTGCCTGCAGAGGTCCGTTCTGAGCTTGACCTTAGCTTTGCAAAGATGGAACGTATGGTCATGGAATCGATTGCCGCATCTGGTGATCGTGTTGCTGTGCACCAAGCTATCAAGCATCTTGTGGTCGGTGGTAATGCTCTGTTGTATATGGGTAAGGAGGGGATCAAGCACTACCCACTCAACCGATATGTTGTAGAACGTGATGGTAACGGTAACGTAATTGAGATCGTAACCAAAGAATTAATTAACAAACAGCTCCTACCTCAGGAGTTCCAAGAACTCAAAGCTAAAGAATCAGTTAGCATGGGTTCCAATACTAATGACGTTGAGATCTATACTCACGTCAAGCTAGACAACAATCGTTGGGTCTGGCATCAAGAAGCTTTTGATAAAATCATCCCGAACACCGATGGTAAGTCTCCTAAGGATGCTAACCCTTGGTTGGTTCTCCGGTTCAACTCAGTTGACGGTGAGAACTACGGGCGCGGACGTGTCGAAGAGTTCCTTGGTGATTTCAAGTCACTCAACGCACTGTCACAAGCTATGGTAGAAGGCTCAGCAAGCGCTGCTAAGGTGGTGTTTGTTGTCAGCCCTAGCTCCATGACTAAGCCTCAAACAATCGCTCAGGCTGGCAACGGAGCTATCGTTCAAGGTCGCCCTGAAGACATCGGTGTTATCCAAGTGGGTAAGACTGCTGACTTTAGTACTGCCTTGAGTATGATGCAGACTCTTGAACGACGTCTGCTCGAAGCATTCTTGGTACTGAACGTGCGTCAATCTGAACGCACCACAGCTGAGGAGGTACGCCTTACACAGCTGGAACTTGAGCAACAACTTGGCGGACTGTTTAGTTTGCTGACCGTGGAGTTCCTGGTACCCTATCTCAACCGTAAACTTTTGGTGCTGTCCCGTGCTGGTCAGTTGCCTAAGTATCCTAAGGATCTAGTCAAGCCAACTATTGTGGCTGGTATCAACGCCTTGGGTCGTGGTCAAGATCGTGAATCGTTGACTGCGTTTATCACAACCATTGCACAGACTCTTGGACCTGAAGCTATGATGAAGTTCATCAATGCTGATGAAGCTATCAAGCGTCTGGCT
>Ga0070746_10003057_pt1 | contig 9994 bp, 12 predicted proteins | sample VirMetDEL_Mar_21_FD_77016 | JGI IMG/M metagenome (GOLD analysis project Ga0070746, IMG submission 77016) | Aqueous microbial communities from the Delaware River and Bay under freshwater to marine salinity gradient to study organic matter... | ecosystem: Environmental > Aquatic > Marine > Coastal... | reverse complement strand
TCGTAGTATTCAGTGTAGTGTTTGTGTAAACTTTTGTTTGTATGCGGAAGTTGGGTTTGAGGAATACCAATTTTATCGCAAGCGGTATCAAAGTCTTCTTGAAGGTTTTCAAATCTGATTACATAATCATGTTTATGGTTATTATATTTTTTTACATAGACATAATCAACACATGACATTTGAATTAGGTTATTAATAAATATCTTTTTATCAAACGATTTATACCTTTTCCAAAAATAAAATGAAATAGCACGATCCCACGGATTTCGTATTACTCCAAACTTGAAAAAGTCCTCGATACTTCCGTATTTTTTTCTCCAATTTACATAGTATGAGTTTAATGTGGTATGTTTAAATGTTTTGAATTTTTTATCAGATGATCTGACTTCAAATCTGTCTAAGTAAAATTTACTCTCTGTATTATGCCGTACTTGTTTTTTGTTTATTACAATTTTATCTTCGGAATAGTTTTGGAGGTAATTTTGTATAGAATTACCTGCAGTTTTGGGTATATGTATGAATATAAATTTATGTTTATGACTAATCATTTTTTATTCTCCAAATTTGTATCCGAAATACTCAATGTCTCGTGCATATTTTTCCGCAACAATCTCGCGAGTTTCGTCGTCGTAGTATTCGGTGTAGTGTTTGTGTTTGGTTCTGTTTTCGTGTGGAAGTTGGGTTTGAGGAATACCAATTTTATCGCAGATGGTGTTGAAATCTGTTTGCATACTTTCGAACTGCATAATGTAATCTATGCAAATACTCCCATTAAAATCTAAAATCCAATTCAACTGATCCATAGTATCAAAATCATGACTATGGTGTGTCTTGAACTCGGTACCAGTATAAATGCCAATGTTTTCTACAACATACTTTTTAACAAACTTTTTAAACGGGAGACTCTTTTTGCCGTACATCCTAATAAATTTTTCATGACCTCTTAGTATTCTTTTGGTTATCATGGTATAATGAGAAACAGTACTATCCCAAGGATTCCTAACTATACAAAATTTAAAGTATTTTTTTACCAAATTGCTACCGAGATTATCAATATAATCTTTCATGCAGGCATGCTTCCTCATCTTTCCTGTGAAAAATTTATCAACACTGGTCCCACCCGTTTTAGGTATATGTATAAATATGATTTTATGCTTATGGTCTATCATGTTTTAGTCTCCATATGTATAGCCAAAGTACTCAATGTCTCGTGCGTATCGTTCCGCGACAATTTGTCGGGTTTCGTCATCGTAGTATTCGGTGTAGTGTTTGTGTTTGGTTCTGTTTTCGTGTGGAAGTTGTTGTTGTGGAATTCCAATTTTGTCACAGATGGTGTTGAAGTCTTGTTGCAAGTTTTCAAACCTAACTAAATTAATTGAAGACATATTAATTATGTCAGTTTGTAAAAAATCAAGCTGAGGAAGGTGCCACCAGTACATTCTCATATTTAACCACTGTTTGAAACTAACTCCATTATATTGTTTTTTAGTTGATTCTTCCCATTTCCAAAATGAAACCATGCGGTCATAAGGGTTTCTAATAACTGCGAATAAATTGTAATTTGTTAGGTTGAATTTATGGTAGGAAGAGAGGGTGGCATGTTTTCTTGGGATATTAATTTTAGATGTAAATTTTTCCCAAGATTTCAAATCAAAATCATTATCTAATTCAAAAAAATCAAAAGAATTAAATTGTTTCTGCTCTCTTAACTTTTTAATTATGCAATAATTCAATAATATACTCATTAGGCTTGTTGAGCCTGTTTTGGGCGGACATATTAAAATAAATTTATGTGAGTGACTAATCATAGAGGTGTTGAATCTTCCGGTAATCTCGAAAATTTTATTTTTTTACATTCGTGCCCCTTTTCATTCATGAATTTGTTATATTCTTTTCTGATCATAGATTGCCCATTAAAGTTTACTTTTTTGTACCACGAAAACCAACCTAAATGCTTGTGTATCGATACTATCGAAAGACATGGGTTGGTCACTTTTCGTATTTTTGAAAGCTGATGATTCATCATTCCATCACACGCTGGTTGACCTAGTTGTATATCCAAGTTGGTTCCAGAAAGATCAAAAGGAGTTTTAAAAATCCAAGAATCAATAGAAGACCCTTCAGGCGTATTGTTACCATGCATAGTTCTTAGATTAAGTCCATCATATATAATATCTATGCCCTTTCTCTTTTCTTTCATCTCATCCAATATGTTATATCTTGTAAGTACATAACATTCTTTGTTATAGTCTCTTTGTAAAAGTAGAGATAACTTATCTGTATTTGTTTTTGGAAAATAAATATCTGAATTCGAGATTATCCACATGCCCGGAAGATTGTTACAAAATGTGAATAACTCTGCAAAGGTTGGTCTGTTTTTTATTGTATGTACAAAGACTCTTTTACCGATGGAAGATATATCCTTGCGCCTTCTTAGTTGCTCTTGATTGTTCTCATCGATTTCTATACCAATATATATAAATTTTATAAGTTCATTTTGCAAATTTTGAGATACACAAAACATAAACTCAGACCAACGCTGATCGTTGCAGTTTAGATTTAGTGTAGTGAGTAGATTAAATTGTTTGTTATTCATTTTTAGTCTCCATATGTATAGCCAAAGTACTCAATGTCTTTTGCGTATTTTTCCGCAACGATTTCACGAGTTTCGTCATCGTAGTATTCGGTGTAGTGTTTGTGTGTGGTTTTTTTATGATGTGGAAGTTGTTGGTGTGGAATTCCAATTTTGTCGCAGACGATATTGAAGTCTTGTTGGAGGTTTTCAAAACGAATAATAAATAAATCTTTCGCTCCGGCGAAGAAATTTAAGTAATGATTCTCAGGCCTGGATAAGAGGAATCTTTTTAGGGGAATGCGTTTAGATTGTTGACTCCATTTCCACCAAGAAACCCAGCGATCCCAAGGGTTTCTGACCGTACCAAAAAGTATTGCATTTTCGAGTTTTTCAGCTCCAAGTATATCGAGATATTGAGAATATTTTAAATGGTGTTTGATATCTTTATGGTACCCAGTAATGAAAAATCCCTTGGAATTATTGAGTTGCGTGTATGGTAATAATGCTTGGGTTACCGAGGTGCTAGCCGTTTTTGGAGGTTTAATTAATAAAAAATCTTTATGCTTGTTCATAATTTATTCTCCAAATTTATAACCAAAATACTCAATGTCTTTTGCGTATTTTTCCGCAACGATTTCACGAGTTTCGTCATCGTAGTATTCGGTGTAGTGTTTTTTGTTTTTGTCTCGCATTTGAATTTTTCGATGGTGGATTTTGCTATCAATCGTTATACCTATTTTTTGTGATATGTAATTCAGATCATTTTCACGATTCTCAAACCGACCAACGAAATTGATTTGTTCGGGATCAAAATAATCATGGAAAGTTTCACCATTTTCATGCGCAGGTCTTTCGTAATGTTCAAGAAAATATTTCAGAGATTTACCTTCCTTTTCTCCAATTGGTCCTCCTGGACGTTTGCTTGTAAACCAATCACATTTGTATTTTGATATCGTTAAATCCCAAGGATTTCTAACAAAAGTAAACTTAAAATATTCATCAAAAACGTCAGGATCTAATGTTTTTTTCCAGTCGTGTAATGTCCAATGTTTGTTTCTTTCTATCTCTTCGTCGTAGTTAAATTGTGATTCAATGCTGGAGCCTCCTGTGCGAGGTATATGTATGAAAAGAAATTTATGCTGATGGTTTATCATTTTAAGCCCCATCATATTATTTAATCCAAACTTATAAACTCAACATCTTTTACACATTGACTCTTGATGTATCTAAAAATATTGCTGCTTTTTGTGCCTATGAATTGCTGTGATTGTTTTGCTATTTCAATTTCAGAGAAAAACTGAATCAATTCCTCTTCTTTGTAATGTCGCCCATTGTCCGTATCTAGGTCGGTTGAGTGTCCTGTTTGTTCTTCTGTTGTTAAAGTTTTAATGTTCAAGTTATATTTTTGAGATTCTAATACACTAGCATAATCATCCGACATGATGAAAATTGTCTCAATTGATTGATTTGATTTTTCAAAATAGTTTTGAAAGCTGTATTTGGTAGATTCCCCTTTCATACCTTTCTGCTCCGCCCATCTATACAAACGTTCACCTACTTTGTCTCCTCTACGTATATGAAAACAATTATACTTTGAGGGTAATGATAATTTAGTGATGTTTTTATTTAGTTTTTGTTTAAAACTGTCAGTGTAAGAAAAAAGCTCACTAATTTGCTGAGTGGTAAGTTTAGTCTTGTATCCTCTAACTGCCGCATATTTAAATTTATTCTTAGGTATAACGGTTGAATTGTCACACGGAGAATCAACGAAAAAACTAGGAAATTTAAAGACATCATGAATTGAAACACTTTTAAAATATTGGGAACCACTTGCGTCTATAAAAACTTGACAGTCTGTATTTATCACACTTTCATAAAAACCCAATAAACCATTAAATTCTGAGCATAATCCCCGTTTCGTGAGTTTGTATATATAATTTTTTTTTCTAAAATTACACGTTACCATAATTATAGTATTCTCTTACAGTATTTATCCCACAATAGATTATCCCAATATGTTTTACTAGTATACATTTTTTGTATATCATCTGGTAAACTTTCAAACTTAATTATACCTTTTACTGGGTTTTGGTTTCTCCCCGGTGTGGTTGCATGTGGTGGCCAATCATCTCTAGTTATACTATAACTTGTTTCAAACATTTTATCAACCATACTATCAACATCCTGTATATCATATACTTCAAATTTATCTAGTCTCGATATAGCATGTTTGTGGTGTTGTTCGGTAAAATCCTCTGAATCTGGTACACCTACTAATTTTCTCATCACCCAATTGGATTCAAAATCCGGGCTTTTTATATAGTTTTCGAAAGAACTTGTAACATATTGATGTAATGGTTCATGAGAGCTTCGATCACTGGTTATATAACTATACCATGAAACGGTTCTAGAGAATGGTTCACGTAATATGATCCACTCTTGGTATGATTGAGATCCAATCAAGCTGTTTATTATATTCTCGGCAAGGTGAAAACCGGCATCTTCTATTATTATTTGAAATATAAATAATTTTTTGATACAGGTCTTGTCGATATTTTTCTCGTAACTCACTGTATGATGGCTAGTGTCTAACGGATCATTATCTATATGTTTATCTGATACACATTCATTATCCGGGTCGCCACACAACAACCTAGCGACAGTTCCATGCTCGTTTATTATTTCAATATTTTTTATTGTCTCATAGTTATAATCGTTCCAAACTGTTTTAGTTCGTCGGTAACCACGGAAAAATAATAAGCTCAAGTTCGTGACATATGTACCAGCGTTTTTTGGTACATGATAAAAAACAGGTACTGTCATTTATTCCCCTTGTGTAATAAATTTTTGTTTATTATGAAGTATCACACAATTTGGGTACTGTTGTAATACTTGCTCTATATCTGCATCACTGTCGGTCCCGGGGCTCATGTTCACAATAAAATCGCAATCCTTCAACCTATTTATATGCCATGGTTCATATGTCCGGACGTAATGATCATGAGCCACGTCATAATTTATGAACTGGTCGAAGTGATTTGTTTTTATTATATGTTCTACAAATGCTTCTGATTTTTTCATCAGTTGATGAAATTCTGAGTTGTTTCTATAAATTGCAACACCGTTCAAATAACTCGAGTGCCAAGACTCTAGATTGTTGGTATCCTTACCTTTGTATTTACTACTGGTTATAACCCAATTTTTAGGTGATTCCACAGCATAGTTGTAACATACATCAAACCATTCACTAGATGTTGGTACAGTATCGGTCTCAACCATCAAAATGTATTTGTATTTTGTTTTTTCGAGGTGTTTGATAGTTTCATAAAACAACATGTTAGGACCATTGGATAAACCTAATCTCGGTACCTTGTCAGGTTTCTCCGGATTAATCCATGGTCTATGATAGATATTATCTTCATCCGGAATGTTTGCAGATGTTATCTCAACCTTGGTTACATTATCTCTTTCAACATATTTATTAATTTTTTCAACAAATTTTTCGTCTATATCAGTATCTAGGCAGATATACAGATCAAATTGATATTTTGATTTTATATTCTCAAAATAATTGTCTAAACATCTAAACATCGAACCGTTATCGATCTCTGCTGCGGTACCCAACATCACCACACACATATCGTTCTGATCAATCATCTCTAACTGTTCAGCTGTTGTTTCTACATTCTCGTTAGTTGTATCAATGTATGGTGTAATATCTAAAACAACATAATTAGTATTGTAATTGTGTTTATAATCATCTTGGTCTAACCAGTTCGATTCACCACGTAAACGGTAGCAGTCCGAGATACTATTGAAGTTTGTACGATGATATATATGACATGGAAATATACCGGGGATCAAATCTTCTGGTTGATTTTGCCAGTTATCATGACGACGTATGTTGCTCTGGTGTTTATGTATACACTTGACATGACCGCCGAACCCTATGTTATGCATGATGATACCTTGTTGGTGCATGGTGTATTGAACAGCTAATTCACACAAATTCATACCTAGTTGTATATTATATTTGTTTATTTTGCTAGAGATTCTGTTAAGTACATCAAATTTAAAATAAAATGCATCTATACTCCAAGGTTCTAATTTACGTTTAGATTGTTTTATTGACGTTGGGTCAGAAAATTGCTCTACGGTCCATGTTTCTGCCATTGGATCCAGACCAGGTACTAACCCTTTAGATGTTTCTTCCCACCGAGTCAGTGGAAATATTATGTCACCGCTAGCTTTTAAGTGCTTCAGGGTACGTACCGTATCATCAAAATAACAATCTGTATTACATAATAAAAACCCAGCATCTTTTGGTTGAGTTTCATATACATATTCGAAAACTGTTTTGTATGATAATCGGTCTTGAATCTGTATACACTTAATTTTATTCGATTCCCCGAAAAGTTTCTTACATGACTCAATATTATCCTCGGTTACAAACAAACACACTGTATCAATATATTTGTTCTCTATATTTTTCTTAATACACTCTGTTATTTCTTTGTCTCTAATTTCATTACCGCTAATATAATATTGTGTCAATAGTATCAACTTAGATATAACAGGTTCATACCGGTATATCTTATCGTGTTCATTGATACGTTTGACCCGGGAGAGTGTTGAAGATACGTGTTTGTTTATTAAATCAGTTTGTACCTGGTCAAACTCGTTATATCTTGTTTTGATTATTTCTGAGATTTCCTCAATAACCCTTTCGGTACCCGGGCGGTCAGACCGTTGGACCTGCTCTAATAATTGTTCCCATAATAATGTCTCATGCCATTCCATATACAATTATTTTATAGTAAAGTTAATTGGTTTTCAATACTAATTTAATACTATATTGTCTGTTATATACTTAACAGCGCAATCAATATCATCATGGTATTCAAATAACTCTAAATCCTTGGGACTAATGGTACCCTGATCTATCATCTGATGAAAATTTACGGTTTTTTTCCAAAAATTACTATTAAATAATACGATAGGTTTAGGTTTTTGAATTTTTTGTGTTTGTATTAAAGTTAGTACTTCAAACAGCTCATCCATTGTACCGACCCCACCGGGCATCAGTACATACGCTTTACTCAGGTATACGCACCAGTATTTTCTTGTGAAGAAATAATGAAACTCAAAATCTAAATCTGGAGAGATATACTCATTATTATGCTGTTCAAACGGTAAACTTATACCCATGCCTATACTTTTAGCACCGCTTTCATAAGCTCCTTTGTTTACAGCTTCCATGATACCCGGGCCACCACCGCTACTTATTCCAGTACTGTTCGCGTGTTGTTTGGCCCATTCCCCTAGTTTGTATGCTAGTTTATAAGCGTCTTGATAATCCTTTTCTTCTGGTTTGGTACGAGCACTTCCGAAGAATGTAATCATGTTGTCAACATTCAGCTTCTCAAAACGGTACTTTGGTTCTTCGATTTCACATTGAACACGAATATGCCGGGCTTCGCGACTATTTAAAAATGTATTGTTGTTATAAGCTTTTGTTTCTCTTGTTCTACGACGATGTTTTGGGTTGTATTCCATACATTATTATACTATCATAATGTACAATTATCCACATACTTATGTAGTATTATTCAAAAGGGTAGGTATAGTTTAGTGTTTCTATATCATTACCATATATATCTTCCACCAGTTCCCTACATTCACTATCATAGTACTGCTTATACTTTTCTGAGTCCATATGGTTATAATTATGGTTATATAGAGCACGTTTGTTTGGTATGTTAATTTTATCTACAATGGTGTTAAAATCTTCAGAAATTTTCTCCACTCTACCTACAAAATCAATCGACCTGTTTTCTATAAAATACATTTGTGGTAGTGTATGATAGGCTTCCATTCCGCATGGGTAACCTATAATATTTCTTACCATATTAGTATAATTAAATTTATCAGGGTCATTATCTTTCAATAAGCAGTTATTATTTTCGATTAGTTCATATGCACGTTCTGGTTTTGACTCTAAAAACATTTTAACCTTTTCCAAAAACTGATTGAAGGTCATATCCTTTTCAAATAACCACCGGTATATGGAAACTGCTCTAGTGTATGGGTTTCTACACATTGTAAATTTAAAGTAATCTGAATGTCTTTCTAGTAAATTGAACAGACCTCTGTTCCGTAAATTTTTTGTTTGCCTGGCCCATTTGCAACCATCTACATCAGAGGAATATGGTCTCAAATAGTTTTCTATTGATGTCCCGGCACATTTAGGTATATGTACAAAAATAAATTTGTGCGTATGGCTTATCATATACATATATATATCATGAAACTGAATTGTCCAGTTTCACACATATAAATGAGTAACTATTCAGACTTACTAGATGCTTTTGCTGCTGCGTTTTTCCGGGCGATTTTCACATCTTCAAAATCGTTCTCCCCGTCTCCGTTCAGGTCCGGTTTTTCTTTTTCTTCAAACGGCATGTTTAAATCTGAATCACCGGCTTGAGCAATGGCTCGTAACAAACGTGTTTTGAAATCTTCTCGATCGTCTTTCTCATCACCTTCGTCCTGGTCATGGTGAGGGCCACCTTGCATGTATGGTCTCATCTTTTTTCGAGCTTCTTTTGCCTTGTTTCTATGTTCATCATCATACGGGAATGTTTGCACACTACCTCCAAATTTTTGCTTCAATATTTTACTCAGTGACCCTCGATCTGGTTTCGCAACAATCTTCAACATACCATTTCCTTCCAATGCTGTTATGATATGATCTATTGTTTCCATTAGTATATCATCTACTGTCTCTTGTTTTGCCGGGTGGATGTAAGATTCGTATATTAAATGATCGTCTTTGTTGCTCATGTACATATTTATGCCTCTATATAAATTTATACAGTATATTGAGCTGACTAGTACCTAAAAATTTACAAAAGTATGCACAAAATTCTGCGGTTCTCTCGGGAGACCAACGTTCTCTCTTGATTGTCTGACCCACTTGCATGTACTTGTGGTCGCGCCACATTTCGGTCAATTGAATAAAAGAGGTCATGTGAAGATTTATTCCAGAATTTTTTCATGGCTAGTTATTTAAGCTAATATATCGCGAATTATTTTACCGCTATTGGCTATTTTGAACGGACGACCTTCAGGGGAGTATATCGTTTCTCTGGTGTCTAGACCCATGGTACGTGCAATAGTAGCGTTCAAGTCGTCCATACCCACTCCGTTCTCTTCAACGTAGTGAGCACCCTTGTCCGACTTACCATATACAAAACCTTCTTTCACACCACCTCCTGCTAACAAAGCGCTGAAAGCTGTTGGGTGGTGATCACGTCCAACTCGACCGGATCTGATCACTGGTGTACGGCCAAACTCTGTAGCCAAAACAACCAATGTATCATGCAACATACCTCGTCTCTCCAAGTCCATGAGCAATGT
>Ga0070746_10003055_pt1 | contig 9994 bp, 5 predicted proteins | sample VirMetDEL_Mar_21_FD_77016 | JGI IMG/M metagenome (GOLD analysis project Ga0070746, IMG submission 77016) | Aqueous microbial communities from the Delaware River and Bay under freshwater to marine salinity gradient to study organic matter... | ecosystem: Environmental > Aquatic > Marine > Coastal ... | reverse complement strand
GTGTTCCTGTTGCTTCTGAAACAGTAAACGTCTCTCCGCTATCGCAATCAATGTATTCAATGACAGCAGAAGTTGCAGGAGAAGAAATTGTTATTTCATATTCAGTACACTGCTCCAAGCAAAAACAAGTTTCATCGCAGCACACATCTGCAACAGTAGCATTTGGGTCAGTGACTCTACACAACTCAATTGGAGATGAGCTTCTCAAGTCCCAAATGATATACATATAGGTGTTTAAAGAAGAGGCTGTAAAGTTTACAGACCTCTGCGCTCCCGTACCCGTAAGACTTTGAAAGGTAGCCAAGCCTAACAAACTATTAATGTCGGTAGCGTTGTTCTGATAAAGTGTAGAGCTAAACAAATACCCAACACTATGCTGCGCATTGTCTACATCAAATGTGTCTGAAGGAAACTTATTTGTAAACACTGTTACGCTAGAACCTTCAAATGGTATTAAAGGGTCTCCCTGATTTCCCGAAACAGAATTGTACCTAGAAACCAATGGGTTTGGTCCCACTCCAAATGAAACAAGGTCAGTCCTTCTTATAGAAGTAAAAGCAGGTGTGGTCGTTTCATACTCATACTCAACATGAATAGAATCTCCTGAGTCATCGTTGTTTGTCAAGACAACTTCAATAACCTCCATAGCATCAGAGGTAGGACAACTAACCAAAACATTGCTCAACGTAACCTTGTCTCCTGCTAAATTTTGCGTAAGGGTAATTGTAGCAATCGTGTCTGCGGTAGTCTTGGTAAATGTAAAGCTTCCCGAACCTGTTGCCGTTATGTTTTGAGCAGGAGAAGTTTGAGAGCCGCAACTAAGAATAAGAGTAGCAAGAGGGCTTCCGGAGCCACTAGCGACAGAAACATTGTACGATACAGTAATAGTACCTATTGCTCCTGATAACGCAATGTCAAATGAATTGGTAGCCGTTGTATTGTCTACAGAAAGACTTTGACTTGTGCCGCAATTAACAAGCTCATCAACAGTTGGTATTGTCTGAACATTAGATGACAACACATACTCATTCATGTAGGGGTCAAACCCTCCTAGCTTCTGAGTTTCAAAGCTGTCAATAAACAAATCCCTAAACCAAGAGCGCATCCCCAATTCAGAGACAACAGTAAGCTGTTCATTCTTGGCTCCGCTTCCTTTTAGTTGGATAACAGCTCCCCTCTTTGCGTCAGTAAAATACTTGTTCTCTCCCCACTGAACGTAGCTTTCAGGATTAAAGCTGTTGCCGTAGTCCTCAACTCTTGCTATCTGAGTTCCTAATACTTCCGGAACTGATGTAATAGCACCACCCGCAGCAGCATCTGAAAGAAGATTCTTACCTGAAAGAACATATGATACCTTGTCTTCCTGAAGAGTTAAGACATCAGTCTCTCTGCCATCAAGCAAAGTGATGATACCATATGACTCTTCAAGCTTCTTAAAATTAAGAAGACCAAGGTTAAACTCATTAAGCTTGTTGACATTCGACTCATCGTTGTAAATGCCGCTGTATGTAATGTCAGCAAATCTGTGTACCTCTTCATAATCTTCAGACTGAACACCAAGCACCCTGTTGCCCAAATCAAATGTAGCTCCAACAATAGAGTCTCTTATCTTATAGGACTCAGCTCCATTGCCAAATGAATAGCAGTTGTAAAAGTTTGGAAAACAAATAGCAGGCTGAGTAGAGCTTTGGTCTTGAGTTGTCCCCTTATGAATACCACCAACAATATCAAAGACATTGTCGTTTTCAAGGAAGATGTCAGGGTTGGTATCTACAGGAAGTGTTTCAAAAATTAAAACATCATCGCTTTTAAATACCTGAATCCTTGCTTTAACAAGTGAATCTCTTCTTCCGCAATTTTCAGGACCCGCTATTCGTAAGAATTGATTTCCATTTCCTCCAAAAGAAATGTCAACCTTACCACTTCCTGAAGTCGGATTGTTAAATGATGTGCTATTAGGAGAGTAATACTTGGGATTTAATGGACCCGTAAGAACATACTGTTGGTCAACCATTGTCTTGTCAAGACCCTCTCCAATAAAAAAATCGTAAAAGTTTGCGTATCTCTTTGTAGCAGAAATAGTTTCATCAAAAGTATATTTCCTTGCCCCGCAGCTTGTACTAGGATGTCTTAATACGTTTACAAAAATCTTAACCCTACTGCCCGCAGGAATCTCCATTGGCCTTCTCTGAGCAGGATACGCAGGGTCAGGCTCATTGACATTGTAAGAAAGAACAGGCCCATCCTGTCCGCTATCTACCACATCATCGTGAAGACCTAAGTCGACTGTATTGTTTTGTCTGAAAGCAAGGTCTATGTTGTTAGGCTTGACTTCCATGTACAGTCCCGCAGGTTCATTCCCACCCAAAAATCCTGAAGATTGAGCCTGTTTGTCCAACACGGTTATGTACTTACAAGAACCGGCAGGGCCTGAGTTGTCTTTCTTTACTATGTACCTATCTCCAACCTCAACTTTACTAATGTTCTCTCCCTCTAACAGAATGTATCCATTGCCCGACTCTTCGTCTACAAAGTATACGTTAGAGTAAATAGTTTCATAGGTATCCTTGCTTGCCCTCGCCACAAACTTGTACTTCGATGCCCAATAAGGTGGCTTCTGAGATGGAGGGATTTCAATCTTAGCCCTGTTTACAAGAGGAGAGTTTTCACAGGGAACGTGAATGGTGTTTGCTTCGCTTACAAGAGTAGTTGAAGACCTGCCATACTCATCCATGTACACAATACCAAACTCATAGTCTCTATTGCTGTGAAGGCTCTTTGAACCTGACGCACCAACAAAAGTTGCTGAAGCACTTACAATTTCAAAGTATTCATAAACCCCATTCGTTCCTTTTGTAACCCAATTCGCACAAGGAATTTGAATAGCAACAGAATCTGCATTGGGAAGCGTTACATTAAAAGGATTTATTACAATAGCTGTATTTGGGTTTACTCCCGAAGATGCGTCAACACCTGTTGCATTAAGGTCTAGAGCAGCAGGAGTACCCGGGCCAACAACATTCCCACTTAAAGAAGTAGGTAGCTGACAATTGAAGTTGTCATTTAAGGTAGCGCCATCACAAGACGTAGACAGCGGCTGTATGTTAGCCAAAGTTCCAATCGCATCAATAAAAGATTGAAGCGAGAAAACCTGAGACATACTCTGAAATCCTTGCGCTTGAGGCGGAAGAGAGTAATCAAAGTTTATTTGAAATTCAGGAGTTATCTGATTGACAGAATAAAAAGAACCATTGTTATCAAACTGCTGACCATTAGCCACATCCTTGTGTCTAATGTTCATGCTGATTTCTATTCTAGCCTGCGGTTGAATTTGCGCAGCAGTAATTGCTGAAAAATCAAATATGCCTACGCTTCTTTGTATGCTTCTCTGAAGTAAAGGATTAAAGGTGTAAAAACCTGAATCAAAAGTTTCCGGAATATCTACAATGTCAGCTTCTGAAGAATCCAACTCAACAGAGTAGTTGAGATTTACAGCTCTTCCGTCTGAATCCGTCAGGTCATATCCCTCAACATAGTTTCCATACATAAGCCTATTGCCCATTAATGTTTGGGCTTTAGCTTTTATAGGGACATTATCGTACAGCCTAAGAATTTCAGACTCAGGAAGTATCGTAAATATCTTACTCTTGTCGTATGTAAATACCCTGTCATCATTGTCAGGGATGCCATCCACCTCCTTATCAATTTTCTTGATAACCTTAATCACACCATCCGACGCATCCTTGTACAGCAGGTCAATTCCCTTTACAAGCTCACTTCCTGTGTTGAATCCTATCTCAGCAGCATTGAAGTTATTGGTCATGCCTTCATTCAGAAAGCTGTCAATGCTAAAGTCAAAAGGGTCTGTTACAAAAGCAGGAGCAGTAAATGGAGACGTAGCAGAATACTTGTCGTCATCGTACTTATACCTGTAAGCAAAGCAAGCAAAGCGCTCATCAATAAAGTTTACGCTCTGCTGAACCTTAATAAGATTTACTGTTGGAGGAGCCAAAGGTGGCTTCCTAATCACCCTAATCCTTTCTTCCAAGATGCTGTCATCCACATAAGGAGCAGCCGAAGGAAGGGGATACTGTCTGTTGACATTTATGTATCTAGGTTGATTCAGATTGTCTGTAAAAAACAACAGCCCATCAATAAGATTTACACCAACGACAAGACTCTCCTTGCTAAAGTTTAAGGTACTCTGAGCAGTGTTACTTGGATTTGTACAACTAACCACATGATACCTGACAAGCTGAGTGGTAGTGTTGTATGAAACAATCATGTCACACCTGTTGCTTGTTGAAGCTGTAAAGTTAGGGTCATGCACAAACCAATACATTGTTTCGTTTGCAGAGTCAGCGTATGCTCCAATGCAAACTGCTTGGCTTGAAAGTGAAGAACCGTCAACAGGATTTACAAGAGTGGTAAGCTTTTTATTCCCCTTGGTATTTTCAATAACACCAATCTCAGATTCTTCAGTAGAACCCATCCGCACATTTAGTGCATCTATATACTCACCATTTGGTATCAGGCGTTCATCAACGGATTTATTCATCCGTCCCCTGACAAAGTTCCTCGAAAGGTTTGCCATTATTTAAGCCATTTGTCCCGACCCCTCATATTCATAAGGAGTTTGCCGGGGTCTATATTGCTCAGCCTGAGCTTTGCATTTCTAAACAAAGCCTGCTTTTCTTTTCTTGCTCTTGCAACAATATACTCTTGGACACCAAGCTTAGCGTTCAAAAGCTCATACATAATGTAGGCGTATAGATACTTTTCAAAAAGCTTGTTGACGCTCATGTTTGCTTCGTTTCCACCTTCCATGCCATCAGATATATACTCAAGAATAACCTTCTGACCCTTTATATCTGAGCCAAAGTTGATTACTCCGGCAGTTCTATCAATCTCAAAAGTAGGATTGCGGTTAGCAGTCTCTGTATTCAGGCCCGACCTTTTTCCGTAGTTGTATGTGAAGTACCAATAGCCGTCAATACACCAACCCTCCTCGCCATCAAACGGGCTTCCGGGGTTGAGGTAGATACTTTTCTTTGTTCCGGCTAATCTATCCGTATCAATCTGAGAAGTTTCTCGGACAGCGTTTCCTTCTGAGTCAAATAGTATTGTACCATCAGCACTTTGGTCAAACGCTGTTGAAGATTGAATCTGAATGTTTTCTGTCAAAGGATAAAGCGCACCTCCATAATACATATTGACACGAACCCAATTGACAAAATCATGGGGAAGAATAAATCGAAGATTATCTTCTACATTTAATTCAAGTACCTTGAGATTTTTGAACGCATCGTAGTTCAACTCTTGAATAGCTCTCTTTGCGTGAAAGATTATCTTAAACCTTTCTTCATTGTTTACAAGACTATGATTCCCTGAGTACATCAACATAAAGTTGTTGACGATGTCTTCCAATGAAACGTATTGATACGAACCCCAATTAGAGTCACTTGAATAATATGCCTCTTCTGTTATGTATGCCATTATCGTTCATTTGCATTTTGAGCCTGCTCTTGAGCCTGCCCAAATTGAGTAACCTGAATCTCACGAATAGACATTCCGGAATACTGAAGAATCTTTTGAACCAAAGGATACTCATCATCAGAAGACAATTCAAAATCTTGAAAGTCAGGTTGAGTTGAATCAAATACAGGCTCTCCTCCTGTAAGAGTTACATACGTCCACTTTGGTTCTTTTGGATAACGTATGTATTGCGCAAACACTTGACCGTAATTTTTAATTGAATCAGGTAGTGCCGTAAGAAAAGACCCCTCTTCTGTGTGGGCAGGAAAAATCAAGCTAGGCTTAGTATTCATCCCCATATTCAAAGTAGTAACCTTGTCATGGGTAAGCCTATCTGAAACCTTCACACTATCTGCATCATAAATTCTATACGAATCTGTTTCTTCTTCAGAAAACAAATCGTCACTCATTAAGAGATTTGTTGAATTTAATACACTAGTCACATAAGCAAACGTCTCATCATTTGTGTTCACAACAACATCTCCAACGGAAACTCCTGCAACTGTAAAGTTTGCAGCCTCATCGTTTAATTTATTTGCTACACCATCCTTTCTGCCCTCTCCGCTCACAAGCAAAGATGTGTAAACAAGAACCTTGTTAATAAGGTGATACTCATCTCCTGTGCTTGTTTCGCTTGGCAAATAAAAAGTGTTGTTGTATGCAGGAACAGAGGCTACAGTTTTCTTTAAAGCCTTTGTAACTGAAAAGGTATCAATGACTTCAGCAAGTCCCCTTGCAATGTTTGCATAGTCAGTACCCGACTGACGAGCATTCTCTTTGTTCAGTTGGTAATTGTACTGATAAAAGTATTCGTCAAATATTTCTAGCTGCGCCTGCTTTGCGTAAAGATTAAAGTCGGCAGGAGTAATGTACCCGTAGTTGTTCTTGTTAAGAATTGAAAGAACAGTCTGCCTTACTGAATTTATCATAAACCACAAGCGTTATCATGCAAAATTACAAAAAAGAAAGAGGCCCGTAGGCCTCTTTAAATTACAAAGGAATAAGCACTTACTGCTTTTCTATCTCAGCTTCTAGGTGTTTCAGAGCTTCGATGCCTTCATCTGACTTCAGGTAATCTGCAACAACGACATTTATGTTCATTCCATGAGGTACGTTGAGCATCTTTCCTTTATTGCCTTTGGTACTAAACCAAACCTCAGTACCATTCCTTCTAGTCGAAAGAATGTTTGCATCAAAGAAAGATTGAATCTGAGCCAAGTATTCATTCTCAGGGTCATTCAAAGCATCCAAGAATCCTTCAGGATTGTTTCTTGCATACACAAGAACATCTCTCCTAAGCTCAGCAGTAGTAATCCGCTGAGGGTCTTTTCCAAACAGGAGGCGATAAACCATTTCAAGACTTTCAATATCAAGGCCTTGCGCTTCAGACAAAGCAGTAACCTCTACATTCAAAATGTCTAGCTCTTCTTGAGCATCCTTTTCACTGTCAGCCTCTTCAAAAATTGTCCCGTTTTGAGGGTGAAGAGAAAGAAAGTATTGAAGAACTTGATTCTGCTTAGGAACACGAAGCATCCCTCTTTCAAAAACAACAGGAGCAAGAATAGCTTCACCATCCTGCTCATCCATAAATGGAGTCTTCTGATTGGTTGAATACCTAAGAGGTTTGTTTACACCCGTCTTTTCATCGAAATATGTAAGAGGGTAAGCGCGAGTATGGCGCGTTGGAAGAATATAGGACATGGGAGCCTTGTTTGATTTAAGGCGATACACCTTGTCCTTGAACTCTGCTTTTTTCATTTCACTTTATTTAAATAAAAAGGGGGCGACTTTCGCCCCCTTAATCACTCAACTGATTACGCTCCGTAGCGGAACAAGAAGAAGTTGTTAGCTCCCATGACACAAACAGCACGCTCGGTCAAGAAGTTAACATTCATCTCGTCAGCATCAGAGGTCATGGCTCCACCGGCTCCGCCTGTAATCCATGTCTTGTAACGACGGTCCTCAGTTTCAGAAGCACGATAACGAACGTGCAGGAAAGGACGCTTAGCGTTCTTACCGAGAACTTGGTCGTACACAGTTGTAGAACCTGCGGGAACAAGCATACCTGAAATGGTCTGTGCAGAAGTTGAACCTGTCCATCCATCGCTCAAACCTCCACGCATAGTGGGGTCGTTCAGGTACTTCCAATCAGACTTGTAGAAGTCATAACCGCGACGGAATCCTGAGAACCCAAGGTTCAGAGCCATTTGCTCGTCATTATCAAACAGACCGTAAGAAGTTCCTCCGGCTCCGTAAGAGTTCTGAGCAGCAAGCATATCATCAATGGCGAATGAAGCCTCGCGGTTCAAGAAGAGTACGTTCTCTTCAATAGAACCTTGCTTGTCCAAGCGAGAGATAATGTCGTCGAAGTCAGAAAGAGTAGTTGGATACCCACCACCAAAGACGTTGCCACGATTATTCACTTCGTAGAAAACACCCTTAGTTCCTTTGAATCCCAAATCTTCCGCATTACCTGTTCCGGCACTAGGAGCTTCGGCAGGAACTGCTTCAAGCATTGAGGTTTCCATGTAGTCTTCAAAGCGGAGACGAGTCTCATGCTCAGACTTCATGTACCACAAGTAACCTGTAGCGCCATTCTCAGTAGTCACTTCAATCCACCCAATCTGCGCCATGTCGGAACCTGTAACAGTATAGGTGTCCTTCATAATGATAGGATTGTTGTCGAAGATTTCGTCATTGGCCTCAAGAGTATCAGCCATTGTAGCTGTTCCTTTCTTGAACTCAGAACCATAAACGAAAAGGGTGCAGATAGTATTTTGCGCCATAACCTGACCGCCCGCTTCGTAAAAAGCAATAGTAACACGAGTTGCATCGTCTCCAACATTTGTTACAGTTACAATGCCCTTGTTAGCTCCGCTGCCATCATTTGCAACAACCATAACAGTTTGACCAACACGAATAGCATTACCATTAGTTCCCAATGGATTTGTAGCAGGGTCAAGAGTGTCATCAATATCGAAATTTCCGGCGTTAATGGCGGCGGCACTCTGAGCTGCAACATTAGTATACTTAATGTGAAGACGACCTTGCTCCGCCCATTTGATTTGGTCAGAAGTGGTCGGCATCTCAGCTCCTACCATACGGAGGAAAGAAGAGATAGAACGATTACCATAACGCTCAAACTCCTTTTCATAAGTATCAGGCAGATACTGATTCAAGAAGTTGAAGTTAGTAATGTAGTTTGTCGGAAGCGTAAGCTTCTGTGGTGCGGGCTGTAGATTAAAGCCCGGGCTTGATAGTACAGACATTTTTTATTTTTTTAGTCTCGTTAACTTTTCTTGCTGCGTATTTTAAGTCCGCGCCCGGAGTCTGAAGGAACAGCACGTATTGTCAACCCGTCTTTGCTGCGACTGCTTTCAGGAGCTTTTCTTGTTTCTGACATATCTACGTTTTTCATCTTACGCATTGTGTCATCAACGGCATTTGCCTGCCCTTGCTCATAAAAAAACTTCGCGAACTTTTCAGGGTTCAACGCTACAGCCAACGCTCGGTGGTATCCTACTGAGTCTTTCATAAGCCCCTGTTCATCCAAATACTTTCCTACAAAGGACATTGAATCCAAATGGGCCTCTTTCGTCTCACTAGCGCTACCGGTTGAGAAAGTGAAGTTTTTATCTCCAACAGTAAAATCAAAACCTTTGAAGTCACTATTGAAAACCTCGTCAGTCTTCTTAACGAAATACTCACGCTTCTTTTGATTCTCCTCCTCGAACGTCTTTGCCTCCTTCATATATTGTTGATAGGCTTCGTACTGCTCCTTATCAGCTTCCGGAACGACAGATGAACTTGACTCAAGTTTCACCTTGTACTGCTCCTTGTTCTGATTGAACCAATCCTTCGCCTGAGCAACCGCTTTCTTTTTCTTCAGCTTGACTTTCCTAACGTCATCATCATCGTCCAAGTCTTCATCGTATGAATACTCTTCCATGATGACCTCAAGGTCGTCTCTGTCTATTCCCTTTTCAGTAGCCAAAAGATATTCCTTTAGCCTTTCGTCTTCAGTCTTTTCATCAAACTCTTCTTGAGTTCTTAGAAAATCAGAAAACCCTCTTCCTGTTTCCTGCTTAAACCTCATGTAGGTTGCAACATCTTCAGGAAGCTCAGGAGCTTCTTGCTTCTCCTGCATCAACTCATCGAAAGATGATATGTCTTTGTCGTACCTATTTTTAATATACGACAGCACATCCTCTTCTTTCAATTCAGGAACAACCTCCTCTTTACTTTCTTCAGCTTCTTGAATTGTGTCGTCGGCGACACTATTCCCTTCTGCTTTATCAAGCACCTCTTGTTCCATCTCAGCCGCAGACTTTTCTTCGCCTGTGACTTCTCTTACTTTAATGTCCATTGTAGTTAGATTTAATGCAAATTTATGACATTATCTTGGAGAAAACTCAGCAAGGTCAAAACCATCTAAGCTATCCTCGTTAGATTCAAAGTT
>Ga0070746_10003049_pt1 | contig 10004 bp, 12 predicted proteins | sample VirMetDEL_Mar_21_FD_77016 | JGI IMG/M metagenome (GOLD analysis project Ga0070746, IMG submission 77016) | Aqueous microbial communities from the Delaware River and Bay under freshwater to marine salinity gradient to study organic matter... | ecosystem: Environmental > Aquatic > Marine >... | reverse complement strand
TTATTGGAATTATCCTTATTATGGATATGGATGGAATAGTTTATATAGACCAAATTCATGGTATTATAGAGATTTTTACTATAAACCACCAGTATACAACTACAGTTTAGAATTACCTATCAAACCACAAAAACCTAGAGTTTATATTAACGGTAGAAGAGGAAGTAATAATATTATTGTTACCCCTAATAGAGTAAGAAATAATAATAATTCTAATTCTAATAATAATATAAAAATAAACCCTCCTAGAGATAATAACAATACTAGGATTTATTTAAGACCCCCAAATAATAATAATATAAATACACGTCCTTCAATTAGTAGACCTAATATCTCAAAAGGTAGTAATTTTACCCCACCTCCTACTAGTAATAATTCCACATCTAGTTCAGGAAGAGGTAACATTAACAGAAGGAACTAATATTTATAAATAAAAATATACTATAATGAGCGATTTTAATTATCAAGAATATTTAAAGAATAATCCTTTACTTCAAAAAGAAGCTGAAGAGAATAAATTAATTACTGAATCTCAAGAAGTTGAAGAACAAGTTGAAGAACAAGTAGAAGAATCTGTTGAAGAAACAGTTGATGAAACTACTGAAGAAATTCAAGAAGAAGTTCCTTCATCTAAAATAAAAGTATCTGAACTTAAAGCTAAAATTAAAGAAGATATTATTTCATTACTTAATGAAGACGAAGATGAAGAAATTGAAGCAGCTGAAGATGAGATAGAAATGGATGACGCTGAAGTAGATGTTGAAGCTGATGTTGAAGAACCAGCTCCTGCTGCTCCTGCAGGTTTATCCTCAGATGAACAAGACATTCAGAATAGCTTAAAAGTAGCTTATGATAAAGCTGTAGCTATTGGAGATGAAAAATTAGCCGACCAAATCGGTAACTCAATTACTTTCTTTACAAGATCACACGTAGTAGAAAGATAAGATGTTAAACGAGCGCAAACTCACCGAAAACGAACTAGAGCAAAGAAAAATCGCTCTAAAGGGTTTGTTAAAAAACAAACAAGCTCTAGTTAAAAAATACGGTGGGGATGCTGAAAAGGTTATGTATGGAATTGCCACTAAACAGGCCAAGAAAAAAGTTGAAAAAATGAACTTAGAAAATCTTAGATCAATGATTAAAGATGCTCTTACTGTTAAAGAGGCATCTCCTTTTGTTCTAGCAGCTGACGCAGCTAGAGATGCAGGTAAAAAAGAATTTGAATTTCCTAAAGGCAGTGGTAAAATGCATCCTGTTACAATCAAACAAGATATTGATGAAGATGAATTTTCAGGCTCAGATCCTAAATCAGGTTCAACTATTAAAGGTACAGGTTTTATGGCTCCTAGACAAAAGCCTAAAGATAAAAAAGAAAATCTCCTTAAAGAATTCCTACAGGAGCCCCTAAAATCAAGAAATGAAGCATTGTGGGATAAATTAGTTCCAAGTAGTGGACCTTCTAAATTTGTTGAAGGTGAAATGCTTAGAGCTATGAATAGATTAGTTTATAGATGGTACAATGATGGTGATAGATTTTGGGAGGGATATGGAACTGAAACAGCAGGACCTGCTCATTCATTTTTAGTTAATTCATCTCAAATAAATAGAGAAGAACAAAGAAAATTAGAATCATTATTTGATGCAGTAGTAGGTGAATACAGAGATGAAGTATATGAAAAAATGCTTGATGAAGTTGCTGAATTAGTACTTAGTTATATTGAAGGTATTCCTGAAGATCAATATGATGAATTAGGAAGAGAAATGTTTGATTTTGATTCTGAATATGAAGATGAAGAAGAAGATGATTATGATGAAGAAGATGATTTCTATGATTCATATGATGAAGATGAAGATGAAGATTACATGCAAGAAGATCTAGATGTAGGACATCAAGATAATGAACCTCATATGCTTAAAAAAGATTTATATAGAATAGCTAAATACGCAGCTGAACTATATAAAATGATGGATAATTATGATGACCAAGGAGAAGTAGATTTTCCACATTGGTGGCAAGGTAAAATTATCAAAGCAAGAGATTATATAGTTAAAGCTAAGCATTATTTAGATGGCGAAGAAAAGGTAGATCAAATTGATGCTATGCTAAATGAAGTAAATTATAGTGCTCATACTGAACCTAAACATTTTGATATTTGCCCAGGTGCTGAAGCTTTAAGAAAAGAATTATTAGATAGTGGTAAAACAGCTGAAGAATTAGGTGAATGGACTTATAGACATGATCAATTATTTAAATTAGAAAAAGATGTTCTTAATTCTAAAAAATCAGATGATAGACATATTAAGGCAGCAGAAGGATTACGATCTGCAATTATTAACTTATCTAGAGATTTAGGTATTGATGCTGATAAAGTTGGATATTTAAAAGGTCATGTTGACAAAATAAAAGATGTTGCAGATAGAGTAAATGAAGAAATGGATCCTTCAGAAATGAAACCAGCTACTTATGCTGGTAGAGCAGTAGTAGTTCATATGCATGGTCCTGAAACAGAATGGAAAGTAGAATTTGTTAATAGTGGTAAAATAGTAGATTATGTAGATTTAATGGCTAATCTTAAATTTGATGATGGGACTGATTATCAAGACTATTTGGGTGCCAATACAGATTACATGCAACGAAGAAGAGCTGAAAAAGATTACTTAGACGAAGCTAACACCCCTCGCTACCCCGAAGGTGAACTTTCAATTAAAGATAAGATTAAAGCAATAGTGCCTCTTTGGAAACAATGGTCATCTGCCTCTGGTAGAGATGCTGATGCAATCAAAGACAAAATTAGTCGTTATACTACTTATGATAATGAATCTGGTGGGGGAAGCTATGTTTTTGATATTTTAGATAATGCTCAATCTATTGAAGATGTTGCTAGAATCGTTATAAAAAACGAAAAAGGTAGTACAACTTCTCAACAACAGTATTCAGTAGAACTTTTATCACCAGTAGTGTATTTCAATGTTGAATCAGGAGAATTATCTGATGACAAAAATGAATGGTATACTGATGCTGAACTTAAAGCAGGAGCTGATCAAACATCTTATACAAAGGGTACAGAGCTTAATAATGTAGTATTTGATGGAGATTATAGTCAAGCATTAGATTTTGCTAAACGCTATCCTAATTTAATTAAAGTTGTTAAAAGTTCTTTAAACGAAGCAATGGATGGTAAGGAATTACTTATTTACTTTAAAGAAGAATATATTTTAGACAATCATTTTCACAGCGATAATAGTTATATAGTTAAAAGAGAACCATCTGGTAAGGATCAATATGTAATATTTGATTACGATGATGATACCAATAAATTCTCAATTAGACAAATGGGTGGCTATCAAATTGATCAAAAAGAGGCTATTAAAGCAGGGATGAAAGAAACAAGCAGATTAGCTGCAGCGGGAATGGATGCTTATATGGTAGATGGTAATTATTCACCCACTCCTATTTCAGCTAAAGGATTAAAAGACGCAGTTGATCATGTAATGGGTGGTTTAAGTAGAGAAGCAGATGCTCAACAATCTTTCTATGCTAGAAGAGGCCCAACATCAGGTACTGTAGATGAAGAAAAAATCGAAGTAGATGCTGATACTAAATTTGAATTACCTTTAAAACACCTTATTCAAAAACACGTTAAAGAGGTAATGAAAGAAAAACTTACTAAAAGATCATCAGTAGAAAAACATATTGAAGATTTTAAAGATTCAGATGCTCCTCAATTTAAAGGAAAATCTCAAGAAAAAAGACGTAAAATGGCTGTAGCAGCTTATTTATCTAAAAAAAATGACAAATAATGACAGCTTCGGAATTAAAAGAGAAAATAAAAGTACTTGCTAAACAAGTATACAAAGATAAAATTAAAGGAGACGATGCTGCTGTGGCATATGATGAATTAGTTAAATTCCCTGAACTTAAAGCAGTTATCATAGATTTACTTACTGTTGATTTTGACAAATTTCTTGAATCAGTAGATTGGGTAGCTCCTCGTCCTTCAACTTTCAGAATTAATTTATTAAATGGACAAAATTTTGTTCTTATATTTGATCCTAGAAGTTGGATTGCTCAAGTATCAGGTAAAAAATATTATTTATTAAATTTAGATGAAGAAGAAATGGCTGCTAAAGCTATTTCTCGTATATTAACATATGGTCCTGCAAGTGGGGCATCAGTTGAAGGTGAAAACGAAATGGTAGAACCTGATACTAGTGATGATGATGAAGTACCAGCAGAAGCTTAATTATGGAAACATACGGAGATCTAAAAAAAGCAATTAAAGCAGTAAACCAAAAGTTAATAGGAACTAAAATTGGTAATTTTGCAGTAGATATAGCTTTAGATTTCCTCCCAGGAGCAGCAGCTGCTAAAACAACATTTGATTTTATAAAATCAGCTTTTAATAAACCTGATGATAAAAAAACAAATAGTTGGGTTGATAAATTAGATATTGATGATGAAGTATCTGCTATTATAGATAATTCTGTAGAAAATGGATTTTTAAAATTAATATCCCAAACTATAGATGCAGAACCAGATGATAAAAAATTAGAATCAGATTTTAATATGAACCAAAAAATGGTAGATTATTTAAAAAATACTTATAAAGGTAGAACTGTAACAGGAATACAAGAAAATATAAATATGAAAACAAGATTTCAACAATTAGCAGGTATCATAGAACAAGAACAACAAGAACCAGAAGTTAAAGTAGCTAGTCCTATTAAAATTATAGATAAAGATTTAGATGATCAAAAATCCAATTTTAAAATGGTTAATACTAGAGACAAAATGGTTCAGTTTTTAGATGCTATGGTAGATAATATTAAACAAGCTAACCCTGATTTTGTTGAATCATCCCAATTTTCACAAGCTGTTATTAAATTTTATAATAAGTACAAATAATGGATGTATTTGATAAAATATTAAAAGAACATAGTTGGAAATTCCCAAAAGGGTACCCCGATATGGATAATAAAGAAGATAGAACTCTTCTTGAAAATATTATCAATAGTTATCTAACTGAAGCTGAAGAAGATGTTGAAATAGCTGATGATAAAGAAGTTTTAGATATTAAACAAGAAAAAAAAGATGACCCTCAAGGTGGATCTCAAGTTTATAATGATACTATAAGAAATGCCTTATATGGAAGTGATTGGGAAGGTAAACCAATCCCCAGACCTAAGAAAAAATATCCTTACCAACAAAATACATTCTCAGTTAGTGTAGCTTCAGAAGACCAGGAAATGTTTGATAAATTATATCCTGTTAAACCACCTAAAGTAGGACAACCAATTGGAAGTGCTGGTTCATTAGGAGTAGGAAATGGAGAAATTGCCTTATACTGGTTATACCATTTTTCAGATAGTGCAGATGTAAAAGAAGGTAGAGATGGTGATGATCCAGATTTATTTTTTGATAATCAAGGAGTAGAGGTTAAATCTTGGAAATCTCATAAAGGAAAACATGGTTTAGGTAGATTTGGAGATGATAAAGAAAATTTATCTTTACTTGCTGTTATTTTTGGATTTAATGCTTTAGCTACTGTATTTGGAGATGGGGAAAAAGTTTCTAATACAGTTAATCCAACTAATTTTAAAGGAAGTGAGCTTATAGAAGCAATGGCTAAAGTAAAAGAATTTAAAAGCATAATTGATAATAGTACTGAATTAGTTAATAATTATCCTTTATTTAAAAGCATTAAAGATAATGCTGATAGAGTTTATAGACAATTATCAATAGGTGATGATGAAGATCCTAGAGGTATGGCAATGTCAATGGCTATTAAATTATTAGAGCCAAAATTAACTAGAAAACCTGGGGATGGAAATCACTTAGTAAATGTTAAATCAGATGGTGATATGAAATTCTTCCAAATAGACTTTAGTAAATTAGAAAGTGATGAATTATTAAATGACTTTGTAGTTAAACAAAGTGCAATTGTAATAGATTTTGATAAAATTTGGGGATAATGAGCTGTAATTGTGAAAATAAAATAACAGGACCTTTGTTAACAGAAAGTAAAGTAAAATCTTTATTATCTGAAGGTCTACAATATCACATAGATAATGAACTTCCTTTATTTGAAACAGTATATCGTATTGGTTCAGATAAACATTTGTCTTTGATTAAAGAAGCTAGAAAATTATATTCTAGAAATGTAATTGATTTATGTGAAGAAGATGAAGGCTTAATTAAAACACATTTAGGTGAATTTGGAATATATGAAGGTGAAAGTGTACCTTTAGATTTACCTATGTTAGATGAAAAGAAAAAAGCTAAGAAAAAGAAAAAAGATCCACCACTAGGTAAACCTAAAAGAGGTGGTTCTAAAGCATATTATGTTTATGTAAGGGATCCTAAAACTAAAAGAATTAAAAAAGTATCATTTGGTTCAGGTGGATTAAGAGCAAAAATTAGAAATTCTAAAGCAAGAAATGCTTTTGCTAAAAGACATAGATGTAAAGAAAAAAATGATAGAACTAAACCATCTTACTGGTCTTGTAGACTACCAAGATATGCTAGTGCATTAGGTTTAGGAGCTAATATGAATACCTTCTGGTAATGGAAAGAGTTAGAGAAGCAATACATAACGTTTTAAATGAAAAAAAGAAAAAACGAGACAGATGTCTTCGTATTGCTGACCGCAAATTTGAAAAACCATCAGCTTATAAATCAGGAGCTGTAGTCAGATGTCGTAAAGGAGACATTTGGAAAGGAGTAAAAGAACACGTTCAAACCTTAAGTGAAAAAGAAAAAGAATCTTTACATAAATGGTTTAAACGTTCTGGTCCTTCAGGTAAAGAAGGTGGTTGGGTTGATTGTAATACAGGTAGAAAAGATTCTAAAACAGGTAAAATGAAATATAAAGCCTGCGGTAGAAAAAAAGGAGAAAAAAGAGCAAAATACCCATCTTGTAGACCTACACCTTCAAAATGTAAGGATAAAGGAAAAGGTAAATCATGGGGGAAAACAAAATAAATCCTTATCTTGATAAAGGTAATATAAGAACATTTTCTAAAAATGTTGACCCAATGGAATTGGTTTGGCATCAAGATGATGAAGATAGAACAATAGAAATTCTTGAAGGCGAAGGATGGTGTATTCAACGAGATAATATGCTACCAAGAGCGATGAAGAAAGGAGAAACTATATTTATAACCAAAGGTGAAATTCACCGTGTATTAAAAGGTACAACCGATTTAAAAATTAAAATAAATGGATAACTTTGATTTAAGAAAATATTTATCTGAAAACCAACTTACACCTAATAGTGTAATGTTGTATAGAGAAAATTCTATTCTTTTAGATGAAGGTATCCTTCAAGATTTAGGTAATAAAATCAAACCAGCATTAGAAAAAATATTTTCAGCTGGTAAATCTAAATCAAAACAAGTATATAATGTAGTAAAAAAAGAAGTTACAGACCCAGAAAACGCAGAAAAAGTTTTAGGTGTTATTTCTAAAGCATATAATGGAATAAAAAATGTAGCAGATAAAGCAACTGGTGATCCTGATGGTTTAAAAGCTATACAAAAATTCATACCAGGACTAAAAACAACTGCTATAGGTACTCTTTTAGGAGCTGCCTATCAAGTAATTGCAGGTACGTCTATAGCAAGTAGTGGATTTTGGGGGTTAAGTAAAGATATTGTTTGGGGTGACCCAAGTACTGCACTTAATATTGGTATATTTTTAGTAGTACTAAAATTAGTTATGTATGCTCTACAGGCTATAGCTAATATTCGTAAAGGTACAAGTGCTGTTAAAGGAATATTTACTGAAAACGAAGACGTAATGGCAGATGTAGATTTTAGTGACATTGAAGATATTTTTGAATTACAATTAAATTAAATATGAAAGAAAAAATTTGTAAAGCAATTTGTAAAATTACATTCAACAAAATATGTTTAGGTTGGTGTAATGAAAGATGTTGTAAATAAACAGCATCTTTTAAGTTTTTACATATATGTATAATCAACAAAAATGTTATAGTTGGTGAAATACCAGCTTTTTAATAATTAAAAAAGACAGCAAACATTATGGCAATTAAATCAGCAAATTCTTGGTTAGACTTTCTAGTAAAAAGACCAGGACATGAATATTGGAATTCAAGAACTCTTGATTCAAAAGATTTCCTTTACAGCTACGTAGCTAAATATTTACCTAAACAACGAATGGCCCCAGTAACTATCACAGACGCAGATGGTGTAATTGGTGCTGCACTTTGGTTAGCTGAATATGGAACTTGTGCAAACACAAACACAAACACTTTAACAACTGATACAGCAGCAAACCTAATTTCAAACTTAGGATTTACTGAAGATAATGATTCATTTGATACTGTTATTAATAACGGGAGTGGATCTAATGTATTAACTTTAGCAGCAGGATCAGGTGTAACGGCATATGGTAATTTAGTAATTCCAGTTAGCAGAAGTGTAAGAGTAAGATTAAGAAGAGCTAGTGCAACTACTGTTCATATGTTTATATTGTAAAACTAAAAAAATTTAAAAATTATGGCATACGCAAACGTATTAGGAACAAATGAAATGTTAGAACAGCAAGTAATTAGAGCTAGTCACTATTACTGGGATAACAGAGTAATGCAAGCAGATAGATTTATCTGGTCTTGGGTTAATAGAAAAGAACCATCTACATTTGGTGGTAATCAAGAAGGATTAGCTGCTGGAGCAACTGCAATTACAGTTGCAAATTTATTTGACAGTACTGAATCTTTAAACTCTCAATATCATGCACACTTAGGTCAAACACCTACAGGACCAATTAGTGTAGCAATGCCTACAGCAGCACAATTAATCGCTGGATTAGGAATGATTGTTGGTGATTATTTTGAATTTTCATATACCAACTTATCAGGTAATGTAATTACAGTAACTGGAAACGCAGGTGGTCTTACAGAAGTAGGATTAATGACAATTGCTGCAAACACAACAGCAAGATTTAGAGTTTACATATCTGCAGTAGGTTCAGGTGTAGAAGCTGGATCATTAATAAGAATATAATTTAATTTAAAATAAAAAAATAAAGCCATGGCGGGAACAAGAGGAACAACATTAACACCAAACGAATTATACTACGGTATTGAAAAAACATTCAGTGGTGGAGAAAGATATATTTGGAATAGCCAAGTATTAAAAGCAAACGATATAGTGTATAGTTTTCAAAACGTAGATACACCTATTAACTATCAACCAGCTCACGAAGCAGCTGCAGATAGTGCTTTAACAGTTACACCAACAATAATTAAAAAACAAATTATTGTGTGTACACCATCAGCAGCTAGAAATTTCACAACTTCTACAGCAGCAGTAATTATTGACGGATTATTTGGTGGATCTAGCGGAACAGCAAGTCACCAAGTATATGAAATGTATAAATTACATATAATTAATGCAGCAGCTGCAACTCATGCAATCACATTAGTAGGTGGTTCAGGAGTAACAGTAGTAGGTAATGCAGTAGTAGCAGCTAATTCAGCAGCATCATTTGATATTTCATTAGCATCAGCAACAACTATTTCAGCATTAAGAGCTAGCTAAAAATAAATTTTACAGTCTGATTCATAGCCAGACGATTATTATAAATTAAATTAAGAGATCTGTGGCCTCCATTTGGAGGTCACATTTTTTTTTCGTATATTGAAACATAAATTAAATTCTAGAATGGGCAAAAACGTAGTAATTATTGGAGCAGGAGTAGCAGGTGTAAACGCAGCTACAAAATTAGTTGATAATGACTTTGATGGTCAAATCACTATTATTGATATGGGTAAAGATCCATACAAAAGACCTTATGAAGAGGTAATGACTGGATATCTAGGAGCAGGAGGTTGGTCTGATGGTAAATTAACTTATTCTACTCAAATTGGTGGACAATTATCTAAGTATGTAGGTGATGAAAAAGCAATGGAGTTAATGAAGCAAGTAGTAGATAATTTTGAAAGGTTTCACCCACACCCAGAGCAAATAGTATTATCATC
>Ga0070746_10003046_pt1 | contig 10006 bp, 11 predicted proteins | sample VirMetDEL_Mar_21_FD_77016 | JGI IMG/M metagenome (GOLD analysis project Ga0070746, IMG submission 77016) | Aqueous microbial communities from the Delaware River and Bay under freshwater to marine salinity gradient to study organic matter... | ecosystem: Environmental > Aquatic > Marine >... | reverse complement strand
CCCCCTTCATTTTCTGTGAAAAATTCTGAAACCGAAACCCACCCCAACTACCAGACCACAGTAAGTAATTGTGCCTAGTAGTAGGTGGACATAGGATGGATGGAACACGGTTGCGAAGCAGCGATGGATTCTTTTGTGTTCCTAAGTATAAATGCCTACAGCTTACGAAGCACGAAGTAGTGTTGGAAGTTTAACAATAGGTATTTTTTTAAAGATGGCTGAGAGAAAGAAGCCGGCAAAAGGTCGGCCACCGGCAGGAAAGGCCAAGAAGAAGAGTACGATGTTTAATTGGCAAAATGGGGAATCGTGATGCTAGTCATACGAAAGATGGTCGTATTGTACTGGAGAACCGGAGTACAAACAGATCGCGTAATGGAGAGGGTGGGCGCAGGACTAAGAAGTGATAGCAGTTTCCTGATGGCCTCTTTAAGAAGGGGCCTAAAAAAATTTGAAAAAAAAATTGGTACGGGGTGGTAATCTATTGTGGGTAAAATAAAGCATCTGGCTTAAGCTCATGACGTGGACGAACACTCATACGATCCCTTGGGTTAACAATGCCACGGTACATGATGCGTTAGTGTATTTCTTTGACACTTACCTTGGTGGTAAGTCAATGTTTACGGTAAGTGCTCATCCGGATGCGAGTGCTTTTAAGAGAAGCTATGAGGTTACATATAACAACGCTTTTACTGGGACTACTGCAAAAAACTACTTTTGGGCTAATTGGCAGTCGACTGGCGGTACTAGTAGCTTTACTATATACAAAGATAATACATACACTACGGTGCCAGGAGACCTTGGGACTTCCACTCAGAATGGGGTAGGTTATGGTGCCATTTAGACAGATCCAAATTTATCATTTAGGTTCTGGACGAGTGATTTAGATTCTAATGCTTGCTTGGTTACCAGGGGCAAAAGGACACTTTTCTATTGGCCTGGAAATCAGGATTATTTTATTTTTGAAGATGCTAACTGGGACGGCACTGGAGACAACTTAACCAGTCATATGTTCTTCGGTGGCAGAGGTATTAACGCCGTAGCCGTGGCAGGTCTTCCATCGTATTTTACTACTTCTACTATCGAAACTGCGCTATCTATCTATCCAAACAAGAATCTAGCTGGAGCCAGTGGCGGCCGACCCGATACTCTTCTGTTTAAATCGCCTTCTTTTCTTTATACTCAGGGCACTGGCCTCGACGCAAATGCGTTTCCGTGTACAACAGTGGCAGCTGATCAGGCGGTACTTCACACTGCAAGCACTGTTAATAATACTTATCTGCTCGCCAGTTCAGAAGGTTTGGTACTTTTGCTGAACGGAACCGAGTACTGGTATGCGGCTGCCACGACCAGTTATCAACCATTGTGCTTCTATATGGGCACATCTGAACCTGACATGAGCTGATTACCATGGCCGCTGATCTTAGCCTTACAACTGACCTCATCCTTGATACGCAGACCGACCTGGGGGTAACGCTTGTCTTAGCGCCTGTACCAGAGCTAAATCCTCGGACGCTTTTCTTTAACCTGGGTGGGGTTGCATCTCCCCGTCCCAGTACGGGTATCATGTTCCCGCGTGCTGTGGACTAGGTAATCTATTACGATCGGTACCGATGGCATCATGACCTGGACGAATACTCACACGATTGCTGCATCAGATTACACGGATAATCCGGCGGCATTTGAGTATTTGTTCGACACTTACTTGCCAAGCATTACCGGCTGGGCTACTAGTGCGCATCCTGATGCAAGTACTTATAAGCGCAGCTTTAATTATACCGCAACAGATAACTTTACGAATACTAGTCAGACATCTTATTTCTGGACCACCTGGTCCAGTTCGACTAATAGTAGTGGTTCAACCATATACGAAGACGCGATTTTCACTACAACGCCTGGTGATTTAGGTACTAACAGTACAAACGCGTTGACTTGGAGTCAAGGTAATACTATCCCTGATTTCAACAAGCCTTGGAGGTTCTGGATAAGCGATCAAAATTCAAGGGCCAGTCTAGTAACTAGAGGAAAAGCTATAGTATGGTTTCATCCAGGCTATAGTAACTGGAATTTTATCCAAAACGGAACATGGACTGCAGGAAATCATAACCCGAACAGTTGCATTTGGCCAACAGGCCCCGGCTCTACAACCCTACCACATACCAACGCTCCAAGTATTACAGGAAATAGCAGTACTGAATATTCTGTAGATCCAGATTGCGACTATGGCAATGCATATTGCATTGACTTGCCGGAGGTGTTTTTTAGCAATTTTAGCTTTAAATATAGCTCTTACGGTCCCGCATTTATTTGCAATCAGTCGGATATTAAATATCATATGCCGGCATCTGGCGGCAGTAGCGCAAACAGAACCTTAAAATCTAGCTATAGCGGTGTATTGATAGAAGCTAATGGTAGATTTTGGCTCAGAGGTAATACGGACATGTCTTTAGCCTCTTTAGTCTTGGATATGGGCGTAACTGAACCTGATCTTTCGTAATTATCATGGCTGCTGATTACACTATTACTGCAACAGACGTTGTGCTTCAAGGCGGCGATCTAATTACTGATAACGTTAGCCCGGCTAACTATTGGGATTTTACTGTTACGATGGCGCCGGTTCAATGGAACGCCAACCCTTCTTCAGGAGGCATTTCTGACAGGCCAGCTAACGGCTACCTGTTCCCACGAGGTAATCGTTTCCCTTAATCAGGCTAAACCACGCAGCCAGTCTCTTTCTGATGGCGTCAAGAGGTATATAAGGCGCAGCATGACCTGTTTCACTTGCTGCTCCTCCATTTCGTTGTACATCCCTGCCAACAGCTGCAGGCACGCCTGATCAGACTTACAGCGTACTGCCAGGAGCAGTGCCAGGGAGTTACGAAGCATCGTCCGGTCTTCAGTCATCCCTGTCAGTATACTGGCTAGTTATGATGCCAAAGGTAACCTAGAGGGATTCTAGGCGTGCATCATGGCTCTTGACGTCACTGGTAACTGGGTAGCAGGTGACGACCTGCGCGTTATTGAAGCCCTACAGCTACCATTTGGCAGCTATACGCTGACCTGCACGCAGGATTGCATGAATCAGCTGGAGGACATGAGTCCCGAGGCTGTCATCAGGGTTGGTGCATTACTGGACCGCTATGAAGCAGCTAAAACAGCGCTCATTACTGGTGATCTGGCTGATGCAGAAGGTAAAACCCTTGTCAAAGCAGACGTCCTTGAATGGGAACGCAACAAGGGTGAAATCAATGGCCAACAGCTTGAAATGCTACGTGCGCAGCAGGAACTGGCTCAATACTTTGCATTCTGCAGCTGCATGGGTGGTATGCTACCTGGTTCCAACCATTCCACGCCCCTCATTCGCTCCTGATTGCGCAGCAATTGGTATACTGGGTGGACTTATACGAGAAAACCATGAACCACCCTGAAATCGATGGTGATCTAGGTAAAACACTCGCAGAATTTGGCAAACAAGAACTTGTTGATGTCTGGTGTCATGGCTGCCAGGCATTTCGTAAGATGAATGCCGTTTTTGCTAAGCATCTTAATGGTGAAATTCAGTCCTGCGCAAAATGCCGTGGATTGAAACTCAAGGAGTGAGCGCAGCGAACGAGCGACCGGCGTAGCCGGAAGCTAACGGCGCTGGCAGACTAGAAGGACATGAACCTGGGTAAATGGCCTCTCCTCTAGCGCCCTATATCAACTCTCGGGTTATCGCCGTCACAGAAGGCGCTGTAAGCGTCGTCAACGGGCGTCTGGTGGCCGCTGCAGGGGATACCTACCTTATCCGCTGCTTCATGAAAAGAATCCAATATACGGGGGTCTCATCAGGCTCTAAGAGGAGCCCCCTAGAGAGACAGCTGGATGGTGAAATGATGCCAGGCGCCAGTGGTGACCAGTTCTACTACCGTGGTTATGCACTTGAGTACGCCGTGGTAGCAGCTGATTGGGATCCTGCCGTCGACGATGAAAGCCTGGTTGTATTCAGCACAGTAACGGGACAACTAGATGCTTTGATGCCAAACATGGAGGTTCGATTCTTCTTTGGTGACGAAAGAGAAAGTCTTTCCAGGGTTCAGCGTTCTACTGGTATCTTTGGTGGCCAGGGTATTGACGAGATCATTTATAGCGAGATTGGTGGCGTACAACTTCAACTGACCGCCGGCGAGGTTCAGAACTGATGGCTAAAGTTGGTGTTACCCATAATTTCGAGGATCTTTTCAGGGAAATCGAATCCGTAGATGCTAAACTCAGAAAAGAAGATACGATAGAGGTCGAGTTTGACGGGTTTACGGGCCTACCTGGTGCTTTGCCTGTCGCTCCTCAGATTGAACTAGAGCCAACTCAGGTCAACGCAGATTTTGATTCTATACATAGAGGCATGGAGCAGGCCATTGCGCGAGCCTTGGCCGATGCCGTTAGAGCTTATCTGGACAGCTCTATTAGGTCGGCAGGAGCGGTTAAAACTGGCGCCTTAATGAGGTCCCTTACTATTAACCTTGCGCCTGATGGCAGTATTAGCATCAATTACAGTTCTCCGTACGCAGCCTTGACTCACGAAGGCGGTTACATTCAGCCATACGGCAACCCGCATGCCAGGCCGGTTTACCTACCAGGTAGACCATGGGTCACCAAAGCGCTGCAGGCAATGCCAAGCGCTGAGATAGCAAGGCAGGCAGCTATTGCGTATCTTAGGTCCCGACTTGGTCAGGGTGAGTGATGGTATACTAGCTCGCTTTTAAGGTTATTATGGCAAAGCTTCCTTTTGTAATCCAGCCGCGTCGGAAGCCAATTAGAGAGCTTGTAGGCTCCGAGGATGCCGGATATATTTCCATTGAACGTCGTGGGTACCTCAGTGCGGGTGAGAAGGCTTTTCTTCAGACTCAGATGACCTCTGACAACGTTACCCGTCAAATGCTGAGTCTTGTCCGTCAGGTCGCTCTTGAAAAAAAGCTGGATCAAGAAAAAGCGTATGCACTTCTCCAGGAAGTTATTACTGGAAGCTTCAGCAAAGAAAGTAAAGAAGTAGCCGATCAATTCAAGGAAGAAATTGATAGCTTGATGTCTGAAATGATTACCACGCAAGAGCGTCGCCGCTTGGTGACGGCATTTTGCATGCTAATCTATCGAGTAGACGATAAAATTGACTTTGATCAGGTTCTTGATTTGCATCCCGATATTATCGACGCACTTGCTGACCTATGTACGGACGAAGAAAACCGCTCCGACGAGCGTCTCCGGGAGCAAAACGAGGACGCGATTGAGGTTATCGAAAAATCAGGGGAAGACGATCCGGTCGGAGACCTGGAAAAAAAGTCCTAAGGGCAGCTTCGTTTGATTTTGAGGAAGCATACTGGTTTCTGAAAAGATGGTTCCCAGGAGACCCCGAGTTTCATCTCGAGAACTTCTGGGAACTTCCTTCTGAGTATGTTTTCACAGCCTATAGAAAGGCTAAAACGATGCAGTTGGATGAATTGCATCTAAGCGAGCGTCCGGTTGCCCTCCTTACCGCTACTCTTTCCAATATTAACAGAGACCAGAAAAAACAAAAGAAACCGATTCCTCTTGAAGCTTTTTACCTTTATAAGCGTTTGGATTCGGACGGAATGGCAGAGGGACGTTTTGGTGCTGCTATGGCAGAACTGATCAGACTCAATCAGCTTCCGCCGTGGGCGCTGTTCTGCTATCAGGGATTGATGAAAACAGCAAACAGCACGCCCCCAAGCCTTTTGGCGCTGATGCATGAAAATGCGATCATTCTAGCGCCAAGAACTGCTGGTGAAGGCATGCTAGAAGGCCTGTTGATAGCAAAAGAAGAGGCCTCAGAGATGAGGCTCGTCATGACTGCTACCGACGGTTCTGGCGAGGTACTTATTCAGATGCCGCCAGTTAATACCAAGGTCGTAGCCGAGGAGGGCCTCCAGCTCAGGATCCTGAGATAACCTGATCAAGCCATTCCGAATCTTCTGTAGTATCTTCGTAGTTATCGACAGTACCTTTGTCTATCCATTTTCTAATGCGAGCTTCTGCGTAGATACTATAGAAGGCTTGGCGGCTGTACCAGGAAACCCATTCTTCTGAACCCTTGGCTTGATTGCAAGAGCGACAGGCCGGGATTACATTGGATGTCCGGTCCTCTCCTCCTTTGCAGCGAGGTTTTACATGATCGATTGTAAGGGACTCTTCGTCGATAGGTGGCTGACCGCAATAAGCGCAGCGATCATTCCACGCTGCACGAATTCCTGCCCGCCACTGGCGACGAGCTTGCGCACTATTTAAAGCTGTCATGGCGTAAACGTAGTCGGATGGACGCTCGTGAAGAGGTGCTTTCTCTACGTTGCTCATAGTCTGACCCAGGCAACGCTCACACTGTAGGCAAAACAGGTGCAGGCCATAGGCGTTTTACGTTGCTGACCTATTATGCCCAAGGCAGGAACACTAAAGCAGTCTCGGCAGTCTTGTGGCTCAAAACTTTCCTACAACAGCGCAGGCTATTTATGATGTTCTTGCCGCAGACGCAAACTTGGCTCCTTACGTCGGACAGTACACTTTTAACAATATGGCAACATTGCCGGCCATGAGCGTTTTAACGCCCGGCGATGATTTACCTTTAACTAAAAGCGTTACTGGTATTGAGATTGTTATCCACGACACGGGCAATATTGAGGATTTCCCATATTTGACTGACACATCTCGGCTCTGTATTCATTTTCCCGTATTCTTAATTTGCTGGGATGGAGCAACTGGCGCGGATTTAACAGCCGCTACTGAAATCATACTTAGGCGATTCATGGGATCGTCTTCAATGCAGACAGTAGCTGCGTCTGATGGTATTGGAGCAAAAGTTCAAAACAAAATTATCATCAAGTCTGATTTGCCAATAGTGCCTTAATTGGAAACCTTAGAAATGAGAGGGACTACCTCTCAGATAGTCCCCTTTCGCGAAAACGACTATGGCAAACTTCTCTGCTGCCTTCGGGTATGATGTTTACATCGTTCCCCTGGCTTCTTCTTCCGTTGATGTAACCTTTACTGGTGTCACCGGTGGTGTTGGCGCTGGTGCCGGCAACTTCATTGACACCACTACTGTTGTTGCTTCTACTCAAAAGATTACCTACGCTTCTGGCGTATTTTCTGTCGGCGCTACTCCCGTTGCAATGGCAATGGACGGCACCGACGATCCGTTCCGCCTTTTTGGCCTGACCAACGCTTCGCTGGAAACTGACACCAACGCCGAAGACATCATCACCTATGATGACGAGGCAAAGGGCTTCATCCAGTCTGTGGCTACCACCAAGTCCTGGAGCGTTTCCCTTGCTGGCGTGGCCGACTTCAAGGATGCTGGTTACCAGGTGATGCGTATCACCGAGCAGAACACCGTGGCCGATAGCCTTCGGATCAAGTTTGCTCGCGTGGGCCCTGTCGGCACCGTTGAGACCGTGTATGGTTACGGCACCCTTTCCGGGTACACCGAATCCATCGAGGCTGGCTCGATCGTTAGCTGGGAGTCGGAGATCATGGGTTATGGTCCCTATGTTGTTGAGCTGGACGAGAACGCTGGCAGTTAGCTGATTGGAGGTATCGCAACCACCGACACCTACGGTACCGGTTTGGCCTTTACGGCTTCTCAGACTGGTCTTGCCGTGGATCTTGCCGGTGGTTCTGGTACCACTGCGGATGCAACAGTGGATACAGATGGTTCGGGCAACATTATTGCCGTTACCATCACCGTCCCCGGAACCAATTATCAGGTCGGCGATATTATTACCGTTACCGAAACAGCTGGTTCTGGTGTTGGCTCCTTCCGAGTGGCTACCGTCGCCTAAGTCCTGTAACCGATACTTACAGGCAACTAAATGCACTAACGGCCCCCTATTTGGGGGCTTTTTTATGGAAACCTAGTCCGACCCGGACCTCAGACATGGCTGATTTTGAAATTAAAGGTTCCGTTGTAGTCAGCGACCGGGGCGAATATTTGAATGCGGTAAGTCGCCTTGGCAGAAAAGGCGTCGAGCTGATGGCGCAGGGCAACGAAGAGTTGGCCGAGCAAATTGAGAAGACTCTTTCCAAGAAACTAGGTAAGACATATAAAGCTAAAACTGAAACAAAGCTGATATACGACAGCAATGCCGGAGAGGTTGTACAACAAACCAAGAAGGTGCTACCAGTTCTCGATGAGATGAATAAGCTCATCAAGAAGAATGAAAAAGCCCAAGAAGGCTCTGTGACCAGCCTGAAAGGTCAGCTAAGGTATTATGCTCAGATGAGGGATTCTATCGCCAAGATAGACCCGGCTACCGGCAAGATCTCTCAGGCATGGGCTGCTGCAAACCAACAGGTCCAGGCAACAAACGTCTCCCTGGCTAAGGCTGGCGGGAATATCTTTGAAGTTGCTCAGGCAAAGTTCCCTGTCATTGGACAGGTAATGAAGTTGGGCGCTCAATTCAACCAGGTCGTGATGATTGCGACTTCGGTTGTTCAGGTCCTGCAATTGATCGATGGTGCGCTGAAACCTCTTATTGCTCGCGCAAAGCAAATTGAATCGCTGAAGCTTGCCATGGAAGGCTTCGGCGCAAGCGCAAGCGAATCAGCTGAGGTGGTTGATGCCGCCAAGCGTGTTGCGTTGACTTACGGTGCATCCTTGACCCAGGTCGAAAAGGGCTTCAAGCGATTGACTCCGGCGATTGTGCAGAGCGGTGGATCGTTTGGCGATTCGGAGAAGGTCATGGCCGCCCTGTCTGCTCGAACAACTACCTTGGGCTTGAATACCGAGCAGACCGGTCGATACATCGAAGCATTCGCCCAGGTCATGGGTAAAGGTAAACTGCAATCTGAAGAACTTACACAGCAGTTCTCTGAATTGGACGGCGCATTGCGTGGTCAGTTGCAAAGTTACTTTGCGTCAGAGCACGGCATCATGGACCTCAACGAGGCGATGAAGAACGGCGAAATTACGGCCGAAATGTTCAGGGAAGGATTCCTGGCAGTAAGCCAAACGATGCAAGATAACATGGCAGGTTCGATTACTGATATCCAGCAACGTTTGTCGCTTCTCGGCAATGATACTCAGATAACCATCCAACAGATGGAAAATCTTGAGCAAACGCTCAATACCATGGCCTTTGAATCGTTAGCGGAAACTACCAATAATCTAGGTCGTTCGTTTGCGAAAATGGGCGTTACTACCGCTCAGTTCTTTGCTTCTATTACTAATGACCTTCCCTTTATCAAGCAACTGTTCGATGCCTTGTTTAGCCTTGTAGGCTGGGCTGTCGAAGCCGTATGGGGCGTACTTCTTGTTACATTGAAAGCGGTTTTGTATGCAGCGGACAGGATCGTTGGCGTGTTTATTAAAATTGGAGAAGCGATTGGTTGGGTCGCCGACAAGCTTGGTATAGTCCAACCACTAAAAGAAATATGGGTAGGATTTGAGGGTGTGCTTAGAGGCTTCGGCAACAGACTGCTAAGCCTGGGAGATGCAGCGGTCGATGCTAATTCTAAGTTTGCTGAGTATCAGTCCAGAGCACGAGAACTGGCTATTGAGTTCATGGATGGTTCTATAAGTGCTGAAGAATACGCACAAGGAATCAAGGACCTAAAAGACGAGGCAGAACAGGCAGGTGACGCTAAGGCTATCAAGGTTATTGACAATGCTGTAGAAAAAGCAAAGCAGACGTTAGAGGAATATAGGGTAAAGCTTGACGAAGAGATGGAAAAGCTTACAGAAGTCAAGGAAAAGCTTATTGAGCGCTACGAAGAAGAAAACGAGCAAATCGAAGAGACAATTCAGAAGCTGAAGGATAAGCTGCAAGACGAAAAAGACGCCTATCAAGAAGCAAAAGAGGCCATCAAAGACAGATACGACCAAGAGAAAACCCAGATCGAAGAGATCCGTGACGCTGTCATGGAGCGCTACCAGATCGAACTTGACAAGCTAAACGAAATCAGTCCTGTTCAAAAAAGATTAAATGATATCAGGAGGGAAGAGCTTGAGCAAAAACTAAAGTCT
>Ga0070746_10003043_pt1 | contig 10016 bp, 9 predicted proteins | sample VirMetDEL_Mar_21_FD_77016 | JGI IMG/M metagenome (GOLD analysis project Ga0070746, IMG submission 77016) | Aqueous microbial communities from the Delaware River and Bay under freshwater to marine salinity gradient to study organic matter... | ecosystem: Environmental > Aquatic > Marine > Coastal... | reverse complement strand
TTTTCTTTTTATAATATATCTCATAGAAAAAATCCTAAGTATTTAAACGCGTTTAATAATCCAAATTTATTTTCTTTAACTATAAGTATAAAACACTATTCCTTCAAAATGTCTTTCAATCCCGTAATTTTCAAACTCGAAGATATCCAATTAACTCAATTTTTACCTATAATTCAACCAGAAAATTCAAAATATTTATCGTTCGAAAAAGCAAGAGTCCTCGACATCCAATTCAAGGCTAAAGCACGTTTTTTATCAAATATGTATGGAGAATCGTTTTTAATCCAAAACAACGAATTCTTACAAAAACTTAAACTCCTCGAACAAGAATATTCCATTAATCATTCTTCAATTCTCCGAAACGACGGAAATACCATTCGCCTAAAAGTAAAGGACAGCACCGTCCTTTTCCATCCAGAATTACACATAAACGAATCCGGTTCCCCAGAATACATGCCAGTAATTCAAAAACCATACGAAAACAAACTAAACTCATCACCACAAGATTACCTATTCATCGTTCGTATCAATCCTTTTAAAATGGAAAACACCCAAGGTTTTTCCCTTTCCATTATTCAAGCACAACAACTCGATAAGGTTTCATGCGACCCAATACCATTATTCAAATAAAAAAATAAAAATAAAAAAAATAAAAATAAAAATAAAAATAAAAAAATAAAAATAAAAAAAAAATAATTTTGCGTTAAATTAACTATTATAGTATATAATTGTATTATTAAATAATACACAGATATATTATAATTATGGTATATAATATTAAAAAATCCGGATTTCATAGGAAATATCATCATATAGATGATTTACCTACTAATTTTCTAGATATTAATTTAATAGATGTTGTTGAGAAATATAAGGAAATTGAGAAAGGAAAATTTAAGAATAGGAGATTTTGTAATAATAAGGAATATGTTAATAAGAAGAAGGAGCATCGATGCATTATTAAGATTAAGAAAGTGAAAACACAATTAATTACTATTTAATGTGCATAAAGAGTTAATAGAACCCACTGGAGTTATTAATTTAGAATATTGTTCTTCAATTAATCGTTCAGTTAATGTACTGTTTTCAGTATCTTGGATATCACAACAACTTTTTCCAAAGCATTCACATCGGTAATGATGATTTAAGATTATCATCGCACAGGATGATATAATTGCTATTACTACTTCGATCATTTTTTATTATTAGTATTATATAATTTTTAATTGATTTTTTTGTTTAATTTTCTTCTTTTTTTCTATTGTATTATTTTTCTTAATGTGTTTTTTCCCGAAAGTTTTTTTCTGAGAATTAAGTATCTGAAATATGTTATCTCTTCTTTTAAAATTTATTTTAGTATTGTCCATTGTACTGTTGATTTGTTTAATAGCAAAGATAATAATTCATATTTCCATGGAAAGTTTCTTAGAAGTGTGCGACCATCTGTCCGTCTTCGATACGTAGGATTACGTCGTAGAATGCATATACATCGATGAGACCTGCCGCTGAAACATCACTAAAATTACCACTGAAATAAACGTCGCTACCGGTGGTATCGAGTCCCGCCATTAGTTCGCCTGATTTTCCACTGTAACTTTCGGTGTCAAGACCGATCATGAAACTTCCAGTTGCATCGGTTGGTGCTGAAATTATATAACTACTTAGATCGTGTGCACCTAAGCCAAGTGGTGTACCTTGAAGATGAAAGGCTTTTCGTAATTCTTCTAAAGGTTCGACGAAATTGTATCCGTTACAGTTTACACGACTTGCGGGCATTTGCTTTGAACCGATACGGAATGCATAATCTGTAATTCCAAAGGCGCTTCGGCTTGTAACGTGTTGTCCCTGTGTAGTCGTTACAGTTTGTACACGTAATGCAACGAGAAGAGATTTTAATGAAACAACCTTTGCCGGTATTACCTGTTCTATAACGGTAGCGCCAGATGTTACTGTATTTTGATAATTTGCAAATGTTTCAGTATGCAATTCAATAACACCATCAGATGGTGTTATTCCCGAGATAATCTTATCATTTAAATGTACGTAATTTGCATGAAATTGTACATTGTCAAGAGTATAACCTGTGGTTTGTAATATACTTGCGTGTTTTGCAGCCGAATTCAGTGTAATTCTAATTTCTAGATTACCACTTAAAGCATATGTTGGAATGTACGATTTGCATAATGTACCAACAACACCAGAAATCAGTTGAGTACTAAAATATTTTGTACCGGAACCAGCGATAGCAATACCAGTTAAGTCTCCTACTGTAGAAGCATTACATCCTTTGGTAGCACCATAATAATGTGTTCGATCAGTAGGGTTAACTAACGTATCGAGTAACATACTACTTAAAACTTCATAGTTTGAAATCGTTTCGAGAACCGAGCTTCCGTGGCGAACTTCTAGACGTGAAATCAAACTGTCACATGAACCTGAGAATGTGGAAATTCCTGAGGCATTATTCGTGTACTTGAAACGTAGATAACTGTTAGCAGGATCGAATACAGCATTAGAACCAGATCGTGGAATGTGAATTATAATTTCTTCACCCGCTGAAAACGAAGTACCATTAATAGGTACGGCAATTCCCGTTTCTTGATGTGAACCTAAATCCATAGGAGTCATCGATTTGTAATTTAATTTTTCTGGAATAGCGAGAGACATATTTTTTATTTCTTTATATACAGTACAGAAAATAAATTTCAGAGATTATCTTAATAATTGTCGAGATGCTTTCTGACGTCCCCTATCGACTTTCCGTAATGTAGATTCGACTCCTGATAATACAGGTAAAGCCTCCGGAGCTAATCCAGCGATCGCTGGTGTAGCATATTGTAAACCCTTCTCCAAGGTATGAATTCCCTTCCGAGTAAAACTATTAAGCTTTCGTCCAAATCCTTGAACTTTATGACTAGCCTTTCGACCATACTGAATTGCATGATTAAGTTTTCGACCAAAATTCCTGAATACTGACATTTTATTATTGTTTTATTATACAGTCGAGAAAATAATATCTAATATTAATATTAAATTAATAAAATAAAGAATGTCACCTAATAAATACCATTATCAGAAATCATTTAGATATCCTAGTTTTACGGTGTATTTAAATTCAGAATTTGCGGATGTTGAAAACTCGAAAGGAGATTGTATATTCTATTTTACTAGACCTGTGACGTTGCCTACAGATCATGAGCTCTACGTAGGAATTCAATCGTTTGATTTCCCTAACACTACCTATAATATAACTTCTGCTAATAATAAGATTGATATCGATGTCAACGATGCAGGCGCTAATACTCGAACTATTACAGAAGGTATATATACAATAACAACTTTAATCACTGAATTAAATGATAATGTATTAAACACAGATAGCATTACAGCGGCTTACGACACTGACACGAGTAAAATAACCTTTACTCATGGAACATTAGAATTTGATTTTGATAGTACATCAACAGCTTTCATTCCGCTAGGATTTGCGGAAGGAAGCACTTATTCATCTATTGGTTTATCGTTAACTAGTTCACAACCTGTTGATCTTAGTGGAACTAAGAACATTTACATATCGTCTCAGTTACCGTTAGATAACATGCATTTCCTGAGTTCTGCACATGGTCGTAACAGTAATATCTTACAGAAAGTACAGGTAAATGTTGATAGCAACAGTATGTTATTCTGGGGAATGCAAAAACCTTTTAAAAATAGATGTTTAGAAAAACACCTCAATTATTTACATATCCGTCTATACGGAGACGATGCCAGTACGATATTTAATCCGGATTTAAATTGGAGTCTCGCTCTTGAATTTGATATATATGAACCTGTATTCGACGAAACGAAAACAAGGAAACGTGAAAAATAAACGTCTGTATTATTTATAAATATTATTTTCTCTCGTATTATTTATAAAAACAATGAACGAACTAAAACAAGATATATTCGAAGAAAATATGAATGAAGTAGATGAAAATATTATCGAAAAACCTACGATTAAACCTAAGAAGAAACTAAGTCAAAAACAATTAGATAATCTAAAAAAAGGTCGTGAAGCGCTTGCTGAGAAAAAACGTAATCAAAAAGAAAAGCGTGAAAAAGCAATTTTAGAACTCGATAAGGAAGATTTCACAATACCTCATGAAAAACGATACAAAATACAACCAAGAAAAATTAAGAAGAAAGTTGTATATAAATATAATACAGAGAGTTCTTCTAGTTCGTCCGATGAAGAATATCTCCCACCACCTAAACGAACTAAAAAAACAAAGTCAAAACCAAAACCAAAACCTGAACCAGAGTACTCCAGTTCAAGTTCGAGTGAAGAAGAAATCATTGAAAAAAGGAAGCGATCTAGTAAAAAACAGGTATCCTTCGAAGACCAAATATCTGAACCTGAACAAGAACAATTTTCTTTTGTATAAAATAAACAATGACAATAACAGAGATAAACAATCCTGATACTGTGAATTTTAAAGCACCAGCGTTTAAAGTAGATAACCAAATAGCGAACATCCCCGAACCTTTCCCGAATGTAGCGAGTTTTGTTGTTTTCTGCGGGAAGAGTCGATCCGGTAAAACATCGTTAATGCTAAACCTATTAAAATCCAAGAAGATGTATCGTAACAAGTTTGAAAACATTATCGTAATAATGCCTCGGCACAGCATGTCAAGTATATCCAACAACATATTCAATAACCTAGACGACGACAAGATACATTACGACATGGATTACGAAACACTTGAATTCGTGCATTCAAAGATCCAAGAATACGCCGACGAACACGAAAACACATTACTCATCATCGACGACCAAACAGCGCACCTCAAAGACGGAAACGTCCAAAAATTACTATCACTCTTAATCAACAACCGTCGTCACCTTTACCTATCCATCTGGATGCTCGTCCAAACTTATCGCTCAATCCCTCTCCACATTCGAAAAACCATCAATTACTTAATCATGTACGCTCCGTCTAATCGTAAGGAAACAGCATCTATCTGGGAAGAACTCCTTACGATAGAACGCGAACAATTTGATTTAATAATAAAATATGTTTTTGATAAAAAATATGAATATTTAATTATAAACACAGATAGCCACGAATTTTATAGAAAATTCAATAAATTAATAATAAATTAATAATAAATTATTATCTATATTAAATATTAATAATAATGACTAAAAATAAAATTAAAAATAAGAGGAAGGTGAAGGTTAAGAGGAAGCGTGTTAGTAAGCAAAGTCAGAGACAGAGCCAAAGACAGAATGTGATCGTTAATATTGCTCATCCCGCTGCTAGGAGGAAAAGGTATTCTAGGAAAACTGGTGGTGGTGGAGGAAATAGTGGAATGAGTAGACAATTTTATAGCACATTGGTTCCTGCTGGTTTAAGTGATATGTTGAAGAAGAGTGATTTAATTGATGTTTTGGACAATCGGATATTGAAGGATAGAGTTGATGTTAAAACTAAGAGAGATGTTCAATTACCACGTGTGGAAAATAGATTAAAATCAGCTGTTCAAAGACTTGGTAAAAAAGAACGCCCTAAAAGAGAAGAACCAAGGAAGCCTGTAATACCTGAAGGAATGTTGGAATTACCTACTGCTCCAGGTCAGAAAATGAAACCTCTCGCAGTTTCTTTAGATTTAGGTGATAGTAAACGACGGGGTAGACCTAAAAAAGAGGAGAAAGAATTCGAAAATAGATTAGAAAGATTAAAAGGAGAACTTAAAGAAATTCATGATACAAAAAAACCATTAAAAAGACGACATTCGACTAAGGAAATGAAGAAACAACATCATGATATATCGGAAGTGTTTAAAAATAGATAAAATTAATTTTTCTGTCGTTAAAGATAAAGAATAATTATGTCTAATCTTGGATACCATAATAGTATATTTAGTAAGAATACAACAGGGTTGAGACAAGGGAAATTTGATAAATTGGAAAGTGAAACTGCAGAGATTAATGCATCATTTCATGCTCATTCTGCTAGTTTTAATGAGGCAAATATTCATGATACCGCGAGAGTTCATAATGTTTTGATGTCTCATGGAACTTTGAATGCCAGTCATGGAGATTTCGATGAGTTATATGGGTTGAATGTTAGTTTTGTGAATTGTTGTTTGACGAACTTTCATGCACAAAATGCTTGTTTTGTTGAAAGTAGTATATCAGATAATTTGACTGCGGAGAGTATCAATGTTAGTCAACTTACTGTCGATTACAAGGTGATAGCACTGAATGGAAGTTTTACAGATGTTAATGTGCTCGATAAACTGACTGCAGTTAATGGGAGTTTTACTGAGTTGAGTGTTGTTAATGGTATTGAATTTAGTCAGTTGAATATTTCAGAACTGAGCTGTAGTAATATCACAGTCGATAGCAAAATATCATCAGTCAATGCGTGCTTAAGTGATTTATCCGTAATCAACGGAATTAACTTCAGTGAATTGAATATTTCTGAATTATCGGTTAGTAATATTTCAGCAGACGTTAAGGTTAGTGGAATAAATGCTTGTTTTACAGATATGACAGTTGCTGATGATTGCATGATTAAAGGAGATTTATATCTTGGCTCTCAAAGTGATAACAACATTAATATGAGGATGTATCATTCATCAAATGGTTATATAGCATGTAATTCAGGTGATTTGAGGTTTCGATATAAGACTAATGACAGAATGATATTACAAAGTTCAGGTGAACTTGGAATAAATACAACATCTCCTGAGGCAAAATTGCATGTTATCGGAGATAGTATTATTAATTCTGTTTCATGTATCAATTGTTGTGTTACTGAATTATCGTCTGTTAATGCTTGTTTTACTAATTTAACTGTTGCTGATAATATAGGATTCACCGACATGATAGCAATTAATGCTTGTATGACGAATATGACTGTGGAAAACACTGTTAACTTGAATGCTTTGATTATTGATGGTAATACATCGACGACGTCATTAACTGTTACTGATGGAATTGAGTTCAGTCAGTTGAATATATCGGAATTAAGTTGTAGTAACATTACTGTCGATAGTACCGTAACGAGTGTCAACGGATGTTTGACTGAATTAACTGTGATAAATGGAATTGAATTTAATCAATTGAATATTTCGGAATTAAGTTGCAGTAATATAACAGTTGATGCTAAGATTAGTGGTGTCAATGCTTGTTTTACTGATATTTCAGCAGTAGATACAGTAACAGCAGTTAATGCATGTCTCGTTGGACTTTCAGTTTCTGAAACGATAACTGGTTATAATGGATGTTTTACTAGTATTACAGTAATAAATGGTATTTCGGCTTCAGGTACAATGAATGTTGATGTTCCGATGATAATTCCGTTAGGTATTGTTGTACCAGGAACTGCTAGTTTTGGACAGAGCATTGATGTAGATGATGCATTGAACAGTAGCAGTGTTGAAACAACGGAGACGAATTCACAGTATATTAACTGTTCGAGTTTAAAAGTTAATAATACACAGTTTGATGCTAAATTGTTCCCTGATGAATTGTTCTTAGATAGCGTTAGTTTTACTAGTTCAATTAGTAGTTCATATATGTTCATTCAGGAAGATGTAACAGGAAATCAAACAGTAATCACTCATGATGAGATTATAACTGGATCACTTGATGCAGAAACAGAAGTTAATACTTATTCTGTAAATTCTAGTAATGTTTATATGCAGAATACTCATTATAATATATTAATGGATTACAATGATATGCAGTTAAGTTCTAGCAATACATCTGATTTCTGTGTAATTAAGAGGAATGAATTGAATATTCAGAAAAGGAATGGTGGAATTGTTTATCAGAGCATTATCAATGCGAGTAATCTAGATATTTATAATATTAGTGCTTCGTTGGTTAATGTTAGTAGTGTTAATGCTTCTGATATAATACTAAAAAGCGATAATTTTCAAACTGAATTGGATGAAGCATCGTTGATGATTTCTAGTTTAAACGGTTCATTTCTGAGTTTAATAACAGAGGAGGATATTACAGTGCAACAGGTTAATGGATTAGAAACATTTTCTACCGTAATAAACAGTTGTTTGGTAGCGAGTAATGAAATTAATGCTTGTGAAGTTAATACTGATACGATTAATGTAAGTAATTTGTATATTGACACTGATATTAATCAGATGGTACTAAGTGAAGACCAGTTACTGTTTGATACGACAAATGGAAGTTATACCACTCAAATGACTGATACTGATATTATTATACAGCAAACTAATGGTGTTAATGTGTTTCAAACTGTGCTGTCGGCTAGTGAGATTTCGACTAATGTGATAAACAATAGTACGCATAATGTTAGTGCTGTTAATCTGAATTCGTTGAATTATAGTAGCACGTTGATTCCGAGTAGAGTGAAAATTAGTAGTAGTGATACGTTCGATTACATCTCATTGAATGCTAGTAATTTAAAATTGTATACATTAGATGATGCTGTAGATGAACATTTGTTAGAATTAAATCCAAATCAGTTAAGAGTTGATTTCAATAATGAATATATATCTACTGTTGGAGAGAAAAACATTGTTGTGAATACGAGTTTAGTTGGAGATGGTAGAAGTGTGATTAGCAGTTCTTTGGTTAGTGGTGTGAGTTGCTGTTTTAGTAATGCGAGTTTCACTGGATTGACTGCAACGAATGCATATGTGACGAATACGTCATGTGTGCATATTTTCTCAGATAATGCTTCGATAACGAATTTGAGTATCTCGGGTACGTTTGCTTATCAGAATTTAAGTATTGAAAACAATCTGTTTGGAAATAACGCGTGTTTTGCTAACGTAAGCGCTTCTGAAAATTTTGATTTCGTAGATATTGGTGCCATTAATGCATGTTTTACAGCGATGACTGCATTGCAAATGATAAATTGTTGTGATTTAAGTGTTAGTAATACTATTGATACTTTTTATTTGAATGTTGTTGATGTTGCTGCCACGGATATTGCAGCAGATAGTGCGAGTATAACTGATATGGATATTAGCGGAAGTTTCACTGCTTTCATGGCTGATATTGTTGATTTAGCCGTTACGGATATTGCAGCAGATAGTGCTAGTATAACTGATCTCGATATAAGCAGTAGTTTTACTGCTTTCATGGCTGATATTGTTGATTTAGCCGTTACGGATATTGCTGCAGACAATGTAAGCATAACTGATTCTTGTGATATCGTTAATAAAATTACCGCAGCGAATGGATGTTTTACTGATGTTACTGCTTCAAATGATTTAAATGCTATTGGGAATATAGTTTCGGGTATTGGTAGTGGTGGTGTTGCTCTTACGATAAACGATGGTAAGGGAAACGCTAACGTCACCTTTAATCACACGAATGGAGTTCCTGAACAGACGGGAAATTCTGGTCGAATAGAGGTCAATACTGACGCTACAGGAGGACAGGAAGCTGCTATGTATTTTGAATTGAAATCGGTTAGCGAAGCAGTGAGCACCGATTTAGATATAATAATGTCACTTAAAGAAACGAGTGGAATGACAGTTGATGCTAATGCTTGTGTAACAGGATACACATCATTTGGAGAAAATGTTCATTTGTATAATGTTTGTGGGAGTAGTCTGTTCATTGGGCCTTCGGTAGGTGACACTGGTGATAATATGAGATTAATCAACACTGGAACAGCAAGTTATATTCAAACTAGTGTAGGTAAATTATATTTTAGGTATCAAAATTCTATCAAAATGACGATGGATCCAAATGGACAATTTGGTATTGGTACTTTAACACCGAGTGCACAACTTGATGTTGTAGGAGATACAGAACTAAATGGTGATTGCACGATTACAGGAGACATTAGCGCTGTGAATGCTTGTTTAACTGATGTTACTGCTTCAAGTAGACTGAACGCTGTCGGATATGTTATTGCTGGATTAGGTTCGGGTGGAGTTGCTTTAACACATAATGATGGTTACGGTAATGCTAATTTAACGTTTAATCACACAGCAGGGACACCGGAACAGACAGGACGAGCCGG
>Ga0070746_10003042_pt1 | contig 10016 bp, 18 predicted proteins | sample VirMetDEL_Mar_21_FD_77016 | JGI IMG/M metagenome (GOLD analysis project Ga0070746, IMG submission 77016) | Aqueous microbial communities from the Delaware River and Bay under freshwater to marine salinity gradient to study organic matter... | ecosystem: Environmental > Aquatic > Marine >... | reverse complement strand
TTGATGTCACACCGTGCCTGCTGGGCAACGGTCGACCTTGAGGGCCACGCCTCACCGGAGGTGACGTCGGCGTAGCGGGCAATCGTGGCGTACACGAGCACGTCATGAGCGGTAAGGGACTCGTCCTCGAGGACGGCCCACGGCATAATGACGAACGGCATCCGCCGGCCTCTCCTGGCCTCGCTCATCGCCCGCTTTTCCGAGTCTTCGGCAGGCCGTATAGGGCGGCCATGCGGTCGAGCAGCTCATCTTCGTCCTGCTCCCACGGTGCAGGGTCAGCCGCCGCCTCTGCGACAAGGTTGGCCCGCTCAGTGTCGACGTACTCGTAGAGCCGCTCGGTGGCGACGGTGAACTTGCCCAGGCGTGCGTAGTACAGGTCGATTTCTCGTTGCAGTTTCACGATGGCCTGCAGCAGCGCCCGGTAGGTCGCCTCAGACGGGCTCTCCTCAGCCCACTTGGCGTACTTCTGCAGCCGGTAGATGCCGTCGGGAATGTGGCCGCCCCTGATCCAGCCCTCGGTGTCGACCTTGAGGCTGCGCCACGCCTGCTCCCACCGGCCTCCCATCAAGTCGTCTGTGATGCTCACCACTCACCTCCTGTGACGCTGTGAGTTGCGCTCTGAGCGCCGTTCGTTTTTGGGGATGTCGCCCTACCAGCCTGCTTGTCTCCGGCGTTCTGAGAGCGTCCTGCGCGCTCCTGAGCGCTGCGTACCTCCTCAGCCGATGCGATGGACTTGTTAGTTGCGATACCGATGGCCGCGAGCGCCCTTCCCCAGGCGCTGGTCTCGGCGACCATTAGCTCCGAGCCGCGCGTGTACGGCGTGCGGCCCGGCACCGGCTCCCACGCGAGACCAACGCCAGGAGCCGGGTCGTCAGGAGTGCGGTAGGCGCAGGCGCCGTAGATCAGCCACTTGGTGTCGCCCTCGCCAAGGACTCGGTAGGGCTCGTCGGGCCACAGGGGCCTGAGCGAACCTGCCGGGTACTGCGAGATGAAGATGGCGATCCGCTCGTTGACTGGGATGTAGTCGGCTGCGAAGCCCTGCTGGCCGCTCATCGGTTGTCGCCGTCCTGCTGTTCCATGCGGCGCATGGCCTCGATGGTGCGGCGGAACTGGTCGAGCTCGTCTTCACGCTTGCGGCGCATCTCAAGCCAGCCGGTGACCAGCAGCAGGGTCAGCGAGATTAGGGACAGGGCGAAGACGAACGCGGCAGCCGCTTGGTAGTCGATGTTCTCCATGTGGTCTCTCCTGTTACCACTCGTAGTTGTTGATGGTCACGACCTGGGCGAGCCAGGGCGACAAGGCGCGTATCACCTCCTCCTGCTCGTCGTCGTCCCACCGCGCCTCAAGGTGGGTCATGTGGACGACGTGGTGCAGAAGCTCGTGAAGGACGACCTCGCGCTGCCGCTGTCGGGGCAGGTCTGAGCGGACGCGGATGATGCCGGCGTCGAGGTCTGAGTCGCCGACGACGCCCTGCTCGGCAAGGTCGACGTCATGCTGCGCTTCGGCCTGCAGCCGGATCGTGTAGTGGCCGAGGCCGATGTACCGCTCAAAGTACTGCGAGGTCACGCCAGCCACCCCCTTCGCAGACGAACGTCAGCGTCCCGCACGCGGTCGTCGGCCCACCCTGCTCCTCGAACCAGCGCGAGCCGCCGTCGTTCGACGGGCAGCCAATGATCGTGCGCGGTCCGTCCTGAAGCAGCTGCAGGTGGTGGTAGTGGCCGTAGACGAGGACGGTGGCGTCGCCTGCCGGATGCTGGGCGGCCATTTTGCCCTGCCACCAGGAGCGTGCCTTGGCAAGAGGTAGGCCGGACCCGCCGAACTGGTGGCCGTGCGCCCACGTCACAATCGTGCCGCACACGTCGAGCGTCACGGTCATGTCCCCCTGCGGAATGACCCACGACAGGTGACCGTATGCTTCGGGGTTGGCCTGCAGTATCTCGGCGGCCTGCTCGAACATTTCAAGGTCGGCGTTGTCGTCGAACGTCGTGTAGGACTTGCCGTTGCGCCGGTTCTCGCCGTGGTTGCCCGGTACGGCCGCGACGACAACCTTGGCGGGGTGTCGGGCCCAGTCGGCGAGCATGGTCACGAGCATCCGTCGGACGAGCTTGATTTGCTGGCGGCGGTCGAGCTCGACGCCGAACGTCTGCTGGGCGTAATGGCCGTCGCACGCCTCGACCATGTCGCCCATGCCGACGACGTACAGGTGCGACACGGGCCGGCCTGCCCGAGCTAGTTCGCGCAGCCGTGCCGGCACCTTTGCCTTCACGTCAAGCAGCCGTTCGATAAGGGCCTCGTAACCGCCGTGGTCGGGTTTGCCGGCCTGCCAGTCGGCCAGGCACACGACGAGGGCGCGCTCCTCGAGCACGTCCGTCGGTGTCTTAGGCCGGCGCCGCTTGATCTCCTTGATGAGAGCTTCGACGTCGGGCTTCTCGTGGCCGGATGATGGCCGGACGACCGCCCTGTAGTAGAACAGGCGCTTCTCGTGGTTGTCCCACGAGCGGACCTGTACCGGCTGGGACTCGTCGACCTCCCACGCCTTCGGGTCGAGGCCGAGGTTCCACAGAATGTGTGACCAGTCCTGCGGCGGGGTCGACACGTCCGTGACCGTGGTGATCGTGCCGGCGGCGGTGTCGATGCCGGGCTCCCAGCCCTTTGGGTGGGCGCGCACAGGACGGCGTGCTTCTTCGATGTCGCGCTGGGTGTCGAGGAACTCATTCGACATAGCGGCGCCGGAAGTGTCCGACCTGTTGGTACGAGACGTCGTGGCCCCACCGCTTCAGCACCGTGCTGATCGTCTGATGACTGATCTGGCGGTTGTGGAGCGCCCGCTCAAGCGCGTCGCGACTGTCGTCGTCAAGCAGCGGGATTATCCGGTCCCACCATCCGGGGTAGCCGTGCTTCTGCTCTGACTGCACCTGCTCAAACTCATCCACGAGGCCTCCCCAGGTCTCAGACGCTGGGAGTATTACCCCCCAGACGGCGGGAGTCAACGATGACCGACAGGAGGGTCCGCAGGGCGCTGATCTCGGCGTGCAGGTTGCGGTTCTCACGCTCGAGCTGCGCGAGCTTCTCGTCCATCTTGGTGAGCCGTGCGGACATCCGCCAGGCGGCTGCGCCGATGGTCGCGAGCGGTGCGACGTAGGCGAGGACCATCTCGAGCTCGGTCATCGCCGCATCCCCTTGGCGAGCAGGTCGGTCCACTCACGGTGCGACAGGGCGTCGAGGTTGTCAGGCTCGTCGTCCGGCTCGCCCGGCACAGGTGCGGACAGGCCGGCGGCGAGGCCGTTAATCGTGGGCATGACCGAGTACAGGTTGCGTCCGGGGCAGGCGGTCTCGCCGACCTCACGGTGCGCCGTGTACGCGGACGGCCCCCAGGTGCCGCCGTGCCAGTCAGCGAACTCGGCAAGGTCGTCGATGGCGTGCGGTGGAAGCGGGTCGACGTCGTAGTTGCCCAGGACGCAAATCGCGTGGCCCTGCTGGTTGTAGCCGCGCGTGTGAGCGCCGGCGGTCGCCCACGGACGGCCCAGGTAGAACTTGCGGTCACGCGGGCTGTACAGCGCCTGGTAGGCGATGTCGCGCCAGCCCCGAGTCTCTTTGTGGAACGCCTGGATGCCGCGCACGACTTCGGGCCCACCGTCTCTGCCTGCCGAGTGGTGCAGGAACAGATATCGGACGGGTGCTGCGATGTCCTTGGCCCTGCCGGCGGCGAGCTGCGCGCCCCAGTCGATGCGGTGGACGAACTCCATTACTCGGCCTGGCGTCGCCGGTGGGCGAGTGCGGCCTCCTTGAGCGGCACGATCGAGGCGGCCACGCCTGCCGCGACTGCGGACAGGACTGCGGCGCCCTCGACAGCAAACGCGTAGGTGCCGGCAAGCACGCCGATAAACGCCTCGATGAACGTCCAGAAGGTGCGGTGGGCGGTGTCCATCCAGTCCATCATGGCTTCTCCGGCCAGACGACGAGGTCGGCGTCGTTGTAGTCCTGTGGGATGTCGCGCAGCTGCTGGCGGTAGGCGGCCCATGCGACCTGGTCAACCGGGGCGTCGGCGACCTGTGTCCAGTCGCAGGCAACGAGTCGGCGGTCACGCTCAGCACGGACGGCGTCCCACTTGACGTCGTGCTGAACCTGGACCCACTTGTCGTCGAGGGTCTTCTTCGTCGGCTTCGGGCCGTCGTCGTGCATGATTAGCGAGGCGTAGTCGTTGCCGTTCAGCGACCACTCACGACCGGGGTACTCGCGGGTGAGGACGAGGGCGTAGTCGGTCATGCTGCCACCTCGATGGCGATAAGGGACGACGCGGTCCTTGTTCTGTCCGTACTGCTGGCGTCGTTGTTGTTTCGGTTGACGCCGACCGCCCCGGATTCGCTGCGTATCTGTATCGCGTAAGTGACGGCAGACGTTGTCGCCGGACTGTCTACGAACACCGTACCGATGTTGTCAATGTTATAGCCGGTAGTCGCCTGGAGGACGTTCACGCCGAATGCTTGCGTCCGAGAACTGGCTGCATTGCCCACGTTGATAGCCGAAGCGTCCCGCACCAACCTCACTTGAGCAACGCTCGACCCAGCAGTGGTTCCGTCTTTTGAGACGCTGATGACGGCCAACAGGAGCACTTTGCTCGTCGCCGTCGTCGGCGTGAAACTAAGCGACAGGCCTGTTACGTCGACAAACGTCGTTGACGAGGTTGAAAACACGCCAGACTTATGTGCTTGAACGACGTTCGACCCAATACCGGCGTTGCCAGCCGCGTCGAGGCCGGCGTCGATGGCGTTGGCGAGCAAGAGGGAGTCGGCAGGCCAGTCCGAGACAAGGTCGGCAGCCTCGACGTAAGGGATGTTCCAGGGTGCGCCGGTGTCGGGCATCGGGTGCTCCTATGCGTTCTGCCACTGGAGCGTAGCAACGACGTCGCCCCAAGTGGCCGTATCGGGAATGTCTGCCCAGCGGGTGTCGTAGATTGACAGGACAGCGTCCGAGGCGTACAGCTCGACGTTGGCGAAGAAGTGCGTCAGCTCGAAGGTGACGCCTTCTACGAAGCCGAAGAACGTGCCTGCTGGCAGGACGGATGTCGGGATGTTCGTGACCTGCAGGTAGTCGTTGATGCCGATTTGCAGCAGGCTGTCTGAGAGGCTCTCGGTGACGGTGGTAAGGCGGACCAGCAGAGGCCCCTCGAGCTGCTCGGTGGGAAACGCCTGGAGTACGGCGAGACGTTCGGCGAAGTCTGCGGCATCGTCCGAGTCGTCTAGCAGGGTCGAATAGTCGCGGGTGATGAAGCCGTACTCGGCGATGGAGTTGGTGGCGTTGTATTGGACGGTGCCGCCGGACCAGGTCAGGTTGACTTGGTTGACGATGTCGTCGAACCGTGAGGTGGCCGTGCCGGACTGGGCGGCGATGTCGGCGGCGTCGATGGTGAGCGGTGATCCGAGGGACTCGCCCTGCCGACGGGTCGAGTCTGCGTAACCGACGTTGCCGTCGCCTGTTTCGTAGATCACGCCGCCGGCGGAGAAGGCTGTGTCGGCAAGTGCGGCAAGGGTCGGCTGAGGCACGGTTGTGAGCGGCTCGATGGCGTAGAGACCGGGGTCGATGATGGTCGCGTCGATGCCATAGTCAGCCCATGTGAGGCTGGCGTCGACGTCGCCCCAGGTCTGTGTGAGCGGCTGCTCGGCCCACTGTTCGGCGAGGGCCGACTGCAGCAGCGCTTGGATGCGGGCGCCATCGAGCTGCTGGGCGAGCGTGTCGTCTTGGTCGCGGCGGCCGGCCTTGGAGAGCGGTCCGAACGCGTCGACGGAGATGATCGTGCCGAGGTTTGGGTCGTACTGGGCCGTGGTCGCTTGTACTTTGCCCGTGAAGATGCGGACGGTTCCGCCGGCGTCAAGGCCGACGTCGACGGTGGTCGTGTCGCCGATGGTCGGGCGGACGGACGGGTCGATAAGGACGAGGCGGGCGGAGCCGGCTTGTATGCCTTCCCAGTAGGCGCGTCGGCCGCGCTGGACGAACACGGAGTCGATGGTCTCGGCCGTGTGGTCGGTGCCGTTGATGGTGACGGTGACTGCGCGAGGCCAGCCCATCAGCCGAGAGGTCCGCGTGCGCTGCCGATGCCTGACCGGGTGCCGAGCTGCTGGGCGCGCTCAAGTTCGCGGAACACCTGATAGGGAGAACCGACGATGCCGTTGACGACGACGGTGGCGCTGCTTCCCATCCGGCCGGTCACGTTGCCGGTGGGTCGACCGCCGGCAGCAGTAGCAGCCGTTGCAGCAGCAAGCCGCTGGCGCTCGAGTCCTGCGGTCACGCCGACACCGCCGGTGGCCTGTCCTGGGGCGAGGTTCTGCCCGGCGTAGACGGTCGCGGCCCCGGCACCACCGATGACGCCGGCGACGGCGCCGAGCGGCGTCGTCAGGGCCAAGTAGACGCCCTGCAGCGCTTTGAACACCTTGAGAGCGTTGTTCAGGCCGACGATGGCTACCGACAGGATGCCGATTGCCTTGCCAACCGCGATGATCTCCTCAGGGTCGGACTCGGCAAAGGTCTGAATAATCCCGCGTAGCTCGGGAAGCAAACCCTGCAGGATGGGTAGAAGTTCCTCGCCGACGTCGGCCTTAAAGTTTTGCATCTGCGCGCCGAACGTCTTCTGAGTGTTTGCAAAGCCTTCGGCGGTTCGCTCAAAATCGCCCTGCTGCAGGCTGGTTTGTCCGAGGATTTCTGAGTAAGCGGCAAGGACCCGGGTGGCCGGGTCGAGCGCCTCGGTTGTCGTCTCGATCAGTCCTAGAGCGAGCGCCTCGTTCTTGAGGGTGGCAGCGTCGAGGAGCACGCCGTAGTTGCGGATCGGCTCAGACTCGCCGCGCAGCGCTGCGCCGAGGGCGTTAATGGCCTGGTCGACGGTCGTGTTATTAAACGAGGCCAGGTCGCCGGCCAGGGTGACCAGCGTCGTCGTAAAATCGACAAGGTCGTCGTCGGCGAGGCCAGCGGATTTTCCAAAAATGCCGAACGTCTGCGCGGCCTCTAGGGCTTGCTGCCGGGACTGGCCAAGGGACGTGTCGGCTTGACGGGCAAACGACTGCAGCTGCCGGGCCGATCGTGCGCCGAACACCTGCTCGACGGCGGACGAGGTTTCCGACAGGTCGGATGCGGCGTTGATTGCGGACGCGGCAAGACCGCCGATGGCGCCGATGGCGACCGTGGCGAATCCGGAAGCACGCTCGACACCGCGGGAGAAGTCGCGGAACGAGGTGCCGGCCTTGTCGAGGTTGGCGCCAAAGCCGGAGACGTCAGCGAGGAGGCTGAGCTTGAGGGTGCGGAGGCTCTGTGAGGCTGCCATTAGGGGTTCTTCCAGACGTCGGCGACCTTCTGAGCGCCGTTGATCCAGCGGCGGAGAATGTCGGACTGCAGTCTACGAAGACGGGGGAAGATCCAGTAGCCCCGGTTACCCCGGCCCTCTGCAGGCGAACGTGGCGGGCCTTGGAAGCCTCCGAGCTTGCCGGCCTTCTCCTGCTTCCTGTTCCTAAACCGCTCGCGCTGCTTCGATGGCAGCGAGCCGAATTCGGACAGGAACAGCAGTGACCCTGCTGCTATGCGCCGGCCATCGGACGTCGAATACCGCTTCGACCCTCCGATTGTGATGGACGGAGTTCGGTCACGGGCGACACGGGCAGACTGGGCGACGAACGAGGCCTGCTTGGGGTACCAGCGTGTGCTTCGCGCGGAGTTGCGGAAGTCCTGCACGAGGTCGCCCGCGATCTCCTTGGACAGGTCCTTAAGGTCGGTAGACGCCTGCTTGTCCATCTTTGTGAAGGCGCGCAGGATGGCCTTGACGTCAGAGTCGTCCAGGCGGACCGTAATCTTGCCTGCATTGGATGAACTCGTGGTCGCACCGCGGCTTGACCTAGTCGTCACCGAGCCGATGCGCGCCACGGTCGCCTCCTACTGCCCGAGCAGCTCCTCGGCGGTGAGGAGTTCTGCTAGTTCGGTCCAGTCTTTCGGTGCGGTGCCGGTCGCCAGGGCGACGCTCACGCGGCGTCGTCCGAGGGTTCCGGCGGGGTAGGGCCCGGGATGTCTCCCTGCTTGAACTGCGGCCAGCCGGCGAGCGCCTTGACCCACGAGGGGAAGTCGCCCTGGTGTACGCCGGTCCGCTTCGCGGCCTCGTAGCCGAGGTACGCGACGTCCTTCGCACCTGGGGGGTTCTGCTCATCCCCGAAGGTGACGAAGGAGCGTCCGGCCCAGCTCTCCCAGCCAATCCAGTCCGCGAGCTCAAGCTCGAGGTTCAGGTGGCCCCGGTCTTGGTGTTCTACCTCGACCCTGGTTCCGGTTGCCATGCTGCTCTCCTATCAGGCTGCGACGATCGTCGGGGTGACGTTGCGGCTGCCGGTCAGCGTGAAGCTGATGGACGACGCGTTCGGACCTTCGCCGGACATCGGCGGGATCTCGGGGAACACGGAGCCGGACACGGTCGTCGTGGCGTTCGGGCCGGTCGCGACGAGCGTGAACGCCAGCGGGGTGTCGGGTGCGGACAGGGCGGCCGACGACAGCGCCTCGCACAGCGCGCCCGTCGTGCCCCAGTCGGAGTACATGTTCACGTCGAGCGTGTACTCGAACGTCAGCGTCTTGTACACGGGGCCGTCGAGGGTCTCAAGGACCTCGCGGTTGTTGACGTACGTGAACGTCGTGGAGATGGTCTGGGCGTCGAACACGTCCCCGCCGATGGTGAGGGACAGGTCCTGCCCGGTGAGGACGGTTGCCATGGGACTGCTCCTTAGCTTGGGGTGGTAAGGGTAGTGACCTGCACGTCCGAGACGAGAAGGTCGGATGGGCCGATGGTCTCGACGGAGGGTGGGGACACGTCGCCGACCTCCCAGCCGCGGGGCAGGTTGGTCAGGACGGCGAACACGAGCGTCTCGAGCTGGTCGAGCGAGCCCTGGTTGTCGAGGTTGGCGACGATGCAGGTCAGCCGGAACGACACCTCGACCTGCGGGGTGCCGGGCCTGCCGAGGGTGACCGGCGCGATCCACGGGTTGCCCGGGACGATGACGACGGTCGGGGGCACGACGACGGGCGGTGGGAACGCCGAGGTCGAGTAGTCGATGCCGGCGTCCTCGAGGGCGCTCGCGAGCGACTGTCGGAGCGTCTTGAGGTTCATCCGACCATCGTCCCCACGTCCATGTGCGGGGCGAGGAGGCCCTGCACGCGCCCGATAAGGCTACGGCCCAGCCGGAACGGTCCCGGCTGGAAGTCGACGCCCTGGATGGTCCCACCCGGGGCGACGCGGGCCTGCCAGATCTCGACGGCGAGCATCATGCACGCCTCGAGGACAAGCGGGTCGTTCTCGTAGACGTCCTCAGATGCCTGGTCGGTGACAAAGCCGTAGGGGATGACGGCGCGCTCCACAGACACTGGCGACTCGCCGTGTGACTTTTGGAACTTGAACGTGTTGTACAGCTGCTCCTGCGTCGGCAGGTAGGAGTACGGCCAGTAGGTCGGCCAAGGCCACAGCGGACGCGGAGGCTGCTCCGCCGTGTAGCCGATAGCCGTGATCGTGGCAGTGCCGTTGAAGTGGGCCGGAAGGCCTGCGATGTTGACGGACTGGCCGACGTACAGCCGGTGGAAGCCGACGGTGCGGCAGGGGACGACCTGGCCTGCTTCTTCGGGTCCCAACTGGTCGATGGGGTACTGGTACCGGGACAGCATGGACAGGACGAGGTTGGTGGCGGCGGTCGACACGTTGGTGAGCTGCGCGTCGGGGTACAGGTCCCCGACGCCGAGCACAGTCTTGAGCTCTGCGAGGTCGACGTAGTTCGCCATGGGAGGGCCTCCCCTAGCCGGGGCCGCCGCTCAGGAGAGGGAAGCGGCGACCCCGGCGGTCGGTCACGGGGTGACGGTGAGGGTGCGGACGGCCGTGGGGTGCTTGGCCGCGGCGGCGACGTACCCGTAGACGGCGACCTCGACCTCGAGGGTCGACACGTCCTGGACCGAGACCTGGACCGGCGCGCCGGCAGCCTCGTAGAACGTGACGGCGGCCGACGGGTACA
>Ga0070746_10003041_pt1 | contig 10017 bp, 19 predicted proteins | sample VirMetDEL_Mar_21_FD_77016 | JGI IMG/M metagenome (GOLD analysis project Ga0070746, IMG submission 77016) | Aqueous microbial communities from the Delaware River and Bay under freshwater to marine salinity gradient to study organic matter... | ecosystem: Environmental > Aquatic > Marine >... | reverse complement strand
CGTTTGTGTAACTATTGTGTGCGTAAAAGTCAAAGGTGTAAACCTGAGAGTAAGACATAAAAGAGGTGAAAAGTAAGGATAGAATGACAAGTGTGTATCTCATCGAATCAAACTAATATCAAAGTTTCCATAATTAGTACTTACAACACCTACATTATACTTATCCCAATCAAAAGAAGGTAAATCAAGAGGTTTAATATTATAAACATTTTTATAACTCATCAAAAGGCATCTTTCTCCAGTATCAAAACTGTTAATTTCATAGAAATAATCACCTAACTGTGTTTCTGCAACACATGACATATGTTGTGTCTTTGGGTCCCATTCACTAAGAATGTATTTAATGTTCCATTCATTTACAAAGACATATTCACCGTTAATATACTCCATTCGATTAACTTTCATATTATAAAAATCAAAAGTATAGATAATAGACCCCTTATTAATATCGTAACCATATGAATAATCTGCCCAAATAACGTCATCATTTTTCCATTGTTTAATTAATGATTCAGATTCAACATATGCAAATTGGATTTCTTCTTGGTAAGATACCTCAATAACTTGAGAATAAGAGGTAAAACAAGTAACGAGTAGTAGAGACACAAAAAAGTTTTTCATAATGTTTATTTTTTCAAATATAAATATTTAAGTCAAATAATCCAAATTTAAAAGTATTTATTATAAAAATAATTACAATGAAACTTACAAATTTAACGTCTATTATACTTGGATTACTTGTTGGTTTAGTTATCGGAGGTCTTGTAACTTGGTCATTTACTAAAGATTTTGTCAATCAAGCGGTGGTTAATGCAGAATTAAGATTCAACGAACTTTTAGAAGAAGAAAAAAGTAAAGTTGAAAAACAAGTAAAAGATATAAAAGACTTAGAAATTAATTTAGAAAAAGTAGTTTTAGACTACAATAACAATCTTGATAGTTTAAATACGACTATTGAAAATAGAAATAAACAACTTAACAGAATAAGAAAAAAATACTATGAAGAATTATCTAATATTGATGGTATGTCTCACAATGAGCTTGCCGATTTTTTCTCAGATAGATACGGGAACTGAGGAGTTAGTCTGTATTCCTAAACATCAAGCAACACAAGCGGTCATAGACCTTAAAAATTATGATTTTTGTAGTCTTGAGCGTGACACTCTTTTAAATCAAATAGAAGACCTTAAACTAATTATCAGTAAGGATTCCTCAGTAATTAGTTATTATGAAGGTGTAACTGACTCATTAGTTTTAGTTAACAAACAATGTCTTGAAAAAACCGCAACTTTAAATTTAGAGATGGTATCTAAAGATGATAAGATAACTAAATTAAGAAATACAAGGAACTTAACTATACTAACAACGGTTCTAACCGCAGTATTACCCGCAGTATTAAATAAAAATGAGTGAGAATCTATCTTCTGTGTTAAAATTTGTCATCCAAACAAATTTGGCTGATGATGTTTTATCGCAATTTAGATTATTAAGGCAGCTTCTACAAAAACACGGTTACACAGAAGAAGAAATTAAAAATATGTATGATGCACCTACGGAGGTTTGGGATACTTTTCATAACGTTAAAATGGAAATGGAAAAAATATCAAAAACTATAAGAAGGTATGGTTTTTATAATTCTGAATATGAAGACGAAATGCCTGAAGAGGTGTCAGATTATATAAGTAAGGAAATGAAATCTATTGAAGATGAAATACCTCTAAAAAGTACTAAAGAAAATATTACGGAATCTAATGGATTTAATAGGTTAGAATCTATTATCAAGGATAAACTAAATAATGACACCTTTAGAAACAATCAGATAAATGATAATACATATTATTGGGATGGTAGAACTGATATAAACGAGTTTGTAGACGCAGTATGGAAGGTAGACAGTGTTGAAATTATACCATCAGAAGGTGAAGAATGTGATTTGAAAGTTCATATGGTTATAAGTTTTGATAGAGACTATTCATTTGTTGGTTATGAGGATGTTGGTGAGGAATTTGACTCCATGTCAGAACCTCGTCGCGTTAGGATAGGGAGTCCACAAGACGTATCATGGATAATTGACACGCTAACATCAGATGTTAAAAATAGAATGTCAAAATATTTCCCATTTCCTAAAGAATGTGTAGTATTATATTTCGACTAAGTGTAGGAATTGTCATATTGTCAGTTAAAATTTTTATATAGGTGTGATTTTTGTGATATTTATAATATGAGGTTAAGCTCATAAATGTTGTTCAATTTTATTATGTTATTTTTAAAACAATCACTATTGTTTGTTTGTGCTATTATAGCACTCACTAGTTGCTCTACGACGCGACATCAAAACTATAAGTCAAACGCTGATAAGTTTGGTTGGCACGTAGACAACAATAATCAAAGAGAGTCCAATATAGACGATTTAAGTTACTATCTCGCAATTGCAGAGTTCGGTGACTTAATTTGTCTTGAGGTCGGAAACGGTAATCCAGTCTGTTTTGAAATCGAACAGAAGATACCAACAATTCTTGATACCCAAGAAGACCCTTATCTTTTAGTTACAGTATATGAACCTTCTGAGACTGGTAGACATAAAATCACAAATTTTGCGTCTTTGAGAGAATTATTAAGTGAATAATTTAAATGAAAAAATTATTTGCTTTGATGGTTATACTCTCTTTGAGTTTACTAACTAACTGCACAAAAGATTATATTCCAGGTGTTTATTGTGCGGAATGTATAGCTTATCGAGAAATCCATAAAACTGACTCTATAGGAAATAATTATATCGAGTATGAAGAGGTCCATTCTAAAGAATGGTGCGACGCAAGACCGGTAGAAATGAATAGTTTCTTTAATTCATATCAAGATTCTTTTGATTATTTAATGTTAGTAAGTGAAAATGGAGATTACGATTATTGTGTAGAGTGTAAAACTTTACCTAATGCTTTAATACAAGCGATAGAAATATCTTCTTGTGACTAAATAAAACCCCTTCGAAAGAAGGGGTTTTTTAAAAATACTTATAGATATGAAAAAGTTTAATATTTATTTTTCTTTATTGATTTTCAGTGTGTTATTATTAACATCTTGTTACCCAAGACAGTGTGATGCATACTCATATGAAAAAAAATTAGAAAAAAGTGAGGATTTGGTTTACTTTTGCGAATAATCGCATTACTTATATAGTACATCACGGTGTCTAAAGACATAATGATTTTGAACAACAACCTTAACCTCTCCCCATACAGGAGAGGTTTTTTCTTGAAAAAGTTAAAACCTAACAATCACTATTTTTTAAATTCTATTGACAATACAAAAAATAATTAATAGTTTATACTCAAAATTATAAACATTATGACTAAATATTTAACATTACAAAACTTAGGGTGGTTATTCACCGCATTTGTCACCGTCATGCTCGGAATGGGTGGTGTATCTAAAATCGTAGGAACCGAAGAGATGGTTGGTAACTTTAATTACATGAATTTGAGTGATTATCTCCTCATGGTTGGACTTTTGGAAGTTCTTGGAGTAGGACTACTTATTTACAATAAGACTTCTTTATACGGTTCCGTATTGATTGGTGCTGTTATGACAGGAGCGGTATGTATGCATTTGTCACTCGGTTTCCCAGGTACTATGATGCCAATTTTATTAGGTGTTGCTGGCTTTGCGGGATATAAGTTAAGAACACTCTGAACTTAATTAAATAATTTATAAAACCCTTCACAGTAGTGAGGGGTTTTTTATTTAATAACATATTTATATAAAAAATATTATCATGAAAAAAATAAGATTAACTGAGTCAGACTTAGAAAATATAGTAAAAAGAGTTATCGCCGAACAGGAAGAAATCGACATGGAAATGGAGGTAGAGGATGAAGGCGAATCTATTAAAGTATCATTAGACCACATTGCTATGTTATTAAAAGATGGTGAGTGTTCGTGTGGAGGACAAAAACTAGTACTTGACTTAGATGGTGACGAAAGTGAGGAGGAAGAAGAGGAGGAAGAGGATGAAATTGATTACTAAGATTAATTACAAAAGTAGATTGAAAATCCCTTCACAACCATGAGGGGTTTTTTATTTGTTTAAATATTTATTAGTATGGAAAAATCTTTGGCTAATAAAATTTTAACTTTAACTAAAGGACAATGGAGTAATGAATCCCCTTGGAAGGGGTGGATGGTAAGTTCTCCCTATGAAATTAGCATACCAAAATCAATTGAATCTTTACCAATAAATACAGATTTCTTAAGGGCTTTATTAGTACAGAATAGGAATTCATTTGAAGAGTGGGGAAAAATGGATGACTCCAAGATAATCATACCGACAATAAAAACGTATGATATTGTTACCACTTTCACTGGTTCTGAAATAGTAAAAAGAGATTATGGACACAGATTAACAGGATATGATGAGTATGATATTGAAAGTAGATTAAATAATTGTGACCCTTGTTGGGACGAAGGTGATGAGATTGATGCAGAATGGATGGACAGAGAAGGTGATTGGGAAATAACCGATGTTGAGCAGGTAACTGAAGATATAAATCGTATAAAAGAGATGATGGGATTAATTACAGAACAAGATTATTGTAAAAATCAACTAAACGAGAGTAAAATGTCGGAAATTAACATAGAAGATTACAAAAAAAAATCAATAGAAGAGGGAAATAACGAGTGGGTGGAGATTTTAGACCGTTTTCCTGATGAATTTCAGAGAGAAATCATCGATGAGAGACCTGAAGGGTCAAAAAGTGACATAAATTTAATAAAAAATTGGAAATTAGACCCAAATTATCCAATAACTATGAATTTATTAAACCTTTTACAAACAAAATCAGTAAAAGAAGCTATCGGAAGAACTCCAAGACACGTTATGGAGATGATTAAGACCAACCCAAGGTATAGATTGGAGTTAGAAGACGTAGAACACGTCTCAGACACCGAAATTGGACGTAAATTTGGTCTAAAATCAGGTGAAATATTCGACCAAAACCCTAAAAGGTACGAAGAATACGCTAATTATGACCCAGAAACTGCAGAACCGTCAACAATGGTTAACGGAGAGCTCTATTGGGGTATGGGAAGGCTGATTGCAGCTCTTTTAAGAGGTGATTTAACCATAAAAGTGTGGTCAGTTGTCGATGAAACTGTGATTTAACCGTTATTTTCGGTCGGGGGACACTGACAAACCCTTAAATTATCAATTTCTTCAATTAATTTATTGACATCTATCCATTTACCACCCTTTTTCAAGGTAAATTGAGCAAATCCGTCAATTTTATGTTTCATCAATTCATCTCTAAATTCATAAAGTAGTTCCATATCTTTTTTTTATAAATATAGGTGATAATTATGTAAAATAGTCGGTTTTAGTGTAAAAAATTTGTTATTGTATTATAAAAGCCGTTTCTAATGTTTATAATATTTATTAATATGAAGTTTACAATAACAGAGTCTGAAAAAAATGAAATTAGGGGTTTATATAACCTTAACGAACAAGGGTTTATAGATGCTTTTTTTGGTGGAGTCAAAAGTGGGGAAGAAAAGGCTATAATTATCAGTAAAGATACGTACTATATTGGTTTTGAAGAAGATATTAATAGAGCACGTAAAGAAGTTGATGAACCAGGACATTTTAGGATTATTTCAAATCAAGCTAAAGATATTGTAGGGGAAGGTAATACAATTAAACTTACACTACAAGAGATTTACGGAGATAAAAGAGAATATAATGTAATATATAATTGTTCTTCAGATGAATTGAAGAGTGATAATGGATTTGTGGCTTATAATGGTAGTATGCAAACTCCTAATGACCTTGCAGACCTAAAAGATGAAATAAGTAAGTTTTGTAATGTCTGAACAGTTAAATGAAATGCCGGTTCTTAAAGTAAACCAAGACTATATTGACCGTCTTGATAAAAGAGCTAAAAAACTTAGAGATAGGTTACATTCTTATAAATGGAAATGGGATGAAGAAGTTTATAGACATCGCACCACAAATCGTAAGATGAGTAAAGAAAAGTATGATGAATTACAAAAACAATATCACGAGGCTAACCAAAAAGTTTATGACATCGCAAATAGAGAAAGGAGTAAAATTGCTGACAAAGCGTTTGACTACGCAACTGCGTTTCTTGTAATGGACAAGAGACAAAACCCAAGTTTATATCCTGAATGGTTATCATTTAGTTTTCCTGACTCTAAAAATCAAGATAGAAGAGGTTATCACGAAGTAATACCATATATCGATTTGGAAAAAGCCCTTCAGACAAATGATAATTGGAACCGTGTAGTAAATAGAGCGACTGATAGACTGAATCAATTTTTTAAAAGATATTTCCCTAATGAGGCAAATATTAATATAAGTAGTGCAACAATAAGTGGTATAGACGACTACATAAAAAAAGTATTTAGAAAAGAAATTAGAAAACGTATAAAAGACATCGACACCGGTAATTGTATACATAGTGTTGTTTTCCGTGTTAGAAGTAGATATACTAAAGAAGTACAAATACACCCAAGATGGAGAGATAATTATCCTTGTTACAGCTGGAGTACGCAAGGAGAAATTGAGAGAAAAATGAAAAATATACTTAGGGAATACGGGTGGGTAGAAGGACGCAATTATACAGATAGTAAACAAAGAGATTAAAATGCATTCATTTAACGACAGACATTATATAATATTTAACACTACTGAAATTAGTAGTATTGATTTTTCTGAAGTTTTAGAAACCTCCTCATCAACTTTGAGATTAAGTGTTGATGAGACTAAAACATTTGTTAAGTATATCGGGGACACAATGCCAAGTTCAGTGTCTAACTTAACAACTAAACAAGGACCATACAGTCACGAACAAATTTTAACAATATTAAGTGGTAGTGATTGGGTTAAACAAGATTCAACACTGTAACTTGCCAAACTCAATTAAATATAGCACATCTTCTGAGTCAAATTCATTAACATCAGGAAACTTTCACTTAGGTGTAGGTGATGTAGATAAAGGACCAACATCAACAACTGGATATTACAACGGAATTAATCCACCATCAGGTGGATACACAATTTATTTAAATAAGGCGTCTGATGGACCATCCATATACACACCGGCGAACGATACCGAATTAATATCTTTAACTAACAGCATAGGTGCACAGTCTTTTACCACAGCAGCACAATGTAAAGAATGGTTTGTCGGACAAAACGACAAAATGTTAGTTAATAGAGAATATGAAAATATCGTGACAGATGGATTGGTCTTTATGGTTGACGCCGGATTTACACCATCGTATCCGGGTATTGGAACTACGTGGACAGATTTAGCAGGTAGTAATAATGGTACCCTAACAAATGGTCCTACATTTGATTCTGGGAATGGTGGAAGTATTGTGTTTGATGGGACAAATGATTATATTGAATTAAATAATTCCTTACCTTTAAAATGGCAAAACTTAAATCAAGTATCTTTAGAAGTCACATTTAAATTTAATTCACTAAGCTCCCCAAGACAATACCTATTTGATACTCGATATGAGGTTACACAACCTTGGAATTGGTATGTTTTACTTATAGACCCTGGAGGTGAGTTAATAGCAGGAGCAGGAAACCACTCGGATTCGGTTTTTGTAGAAGAAACATATGATATAAATAATAATCAAATATATACAGTTACACTTACAATAGATAAAACTACTACGTCCAACAATTTTAAAGTTTATGTTGATAGTACATTAGTTATTTCATCTAGCTATGATTTTACTACAAATCAAGGGAGTGAAGAAAATTCAATAATGTATATAGGAAGAGCCTTTCCTAGTAATGGGTATAGATTGAATGGGAATATATATAATTTTAAAATATATAAAAATAAAGTTCTCTCCTCCACAGAAGTCCTCCAAAACCACAACGCCCAAAAAGGAAGATTTGGAATAACTTAAAAATTATTTGTCTTAATAGAATTTTTGTTTTACATTTGTACTGAAAAAATAACAAAACAAAAATGTCAGAAGAAAACCTTTATGTCCGAATGTGTGAACGATACACCATTTGGGAAGCGTCTGAACCCATTAAGGTTGATGTTGATGTGTTGAGAAAATGTACTCCTGCATATGAAGGAGAAACCGCAGCCGACCTACTTGAATATCTGGAGGATATTCGTGGTGATTATGATTGGTATGAGGAAAATATGGAACATTTTGATGATGAGGACGAAGCATACCAACTCATATTTGATGAGCAGCCTGAGATGGAAGTGTACTCCGATAGTCGTGAGAAAGAAGGTGTGATGTGGTTGGACGTAGGGAAACCAAATGAAGAATGGCGTAAGTATGGAGGATTTGAAGTAATTGAAACATCAGTATATTAAAAATAAATAAAATGGAAGACAAACAAAAAGAGCAGTTGATTAAGGATTATGTTTACAAGAACTACCCTAATCGTTATGGTGAAAAAGAGTTGATGGTTGAAGAACGTGACAATCATTTTAGAGTTAAATCAAATAAGGACGAGTCTCCACTTATTTTAGGTAAGTCGGTACTTAATTAAAAATAAACCCTCCATACGGAGGGTTTGTTTTTAATGATGATATTTATAAATAAAAAATGGCATCACCGATAAGTTTTGAGCAGTTTAAATCTAACCCAATTTCGGCAATTGCTTTTGTGGCACTTTTATCTGTGGGGTTTCTATTTTATGAGTTAAGAGATACTCATGATACACAATTAAAGAACCAAGAATTGAGGATAGAGAAATTAGAAAAAAAGATTGAAAATTACGAAAATAAATTAGAAGAAGTAAATATAAAATTAATAGAATGTTTAGGAGTTTCGTCTACCCGTTAATCGTATTGTTGTTGGTATCATGTGGTGCTGAAAACAATGAAAGTATTGAAGATACATTAGAAAGTAATAATATATTATCCGTAACTGATAGTCTACTGTTAATTGTGGACGATGAGTTTGAATCGATAAAAGAAGAGAATAGATTACATGAAGAAGAATTCCATAACTTAGAAGATAGAGTTGTAGAATACAGAAATATTTTAATTAACGACCAAAGAGTCCAAAAAGAATTAAATAATAAAATTCAAGTATTAATAACTGAAAATAAAATTAAGGACAGTACTATTAGTAGTTTAAATAATATTATTACATCTAACAACTATAGGATAGAAAAATTAGAAGAAAAAATCTATTATAATAACATCAGATTTAAAGAACAAGTTGATTTATACGAATCATATATTTTTAGGTTAGAAGATTCTATACAAATTTCTAATGAAAAAATTGAATTTTTATTAGATTTTATCTCCGAGGGTACAAAACCATTAAAAGGTTTTAAGGGTGAAGAGTATGACTATTTATACAGTCAAGGTACGAGACACACACCACAATTAGGTTATTACCCTATTAGATTTGAGATTGACAGTTTACAGTCTGAGGACTGACCTAAGGTAGATATAATTATATTTTTTATGATTAGACCATATTTATTTTATATGGCATAAACCAAAAAGTAAAAACCAAGTTATAATAAAAATATTTTTATAATAATATTTTGTTTATAACCTTTTTCCCCCTATATTTACCGAAGACATTTAATTAGTAGTAATACTTTTACTTTTTAAAAAAAAAGAAAGATGGATAAAACTGGTAAAGTTAAATCTCTTAATGACCAAATTAAAGAGCTTGAAAAAATTCGTGAAGAAATTCAAACAGAGTGTAAACATAAAAACACATACTTAAAGTTCACCAATGGAACATCAAAAGTAAAAGAGTTTTGTTGTGAATGCGAAAAAGAATTAGGTTATCCTGAACCTAAAAAATTGGATTTTTTTCTCTCTGGCCGGTAAGGTATTAATCTTCATTATTTTTAAAACCACGAACTACGGTTTTTTTACTCATATCGGTAATATGAATTAAATAATCTATTCGTTCATTAATTTTAGAATTAATCGTATTTAATATTTCTACATCCCATTCAGATTCGATATATTTTAGTAAATCGTCTGCGCT
>Ga0070746_10003036_pt1 | contig 10022 bp, 8 predicted proteins | sample VirMetDEL_Mar_21_FD_77016 | JGI IMG/M metagenome (GOLD analysis project Ga0070746, IMG submission 77016) | Aqueous microbial communities from the Delaware River and Bay under freshwater to marine salinity gradient to study organic matter... | ecosystem: Environmental > Aquatic > Marine > Coastal... | reverse complement strand
GTGACAAATGACATCACAGACCCCCCAAGGGTGAAACACCTGTGCTGCCTTCATAGCACCCATCTTCATCTGCTGCTTCAACCAAGGCAACATGTGTTGTGTAGACAATCGGTGAATCATGATCTGACATCAGTTCAAGCACAAAGTCATTCCACCCTGCAGTGATGGGCACTTCAGTCAACAGCAAGGGTGGGCTGCTTGAAATGATGCCTGTGCTGCCGGGAATGTTGAAGGTCACAACGTCAGAAGTCTTTGTCAGGGTGTTGTTTTGCAATCTGACAGAAATGAGCCTTGAAGTGCCATGTGTTTCAAACTGAAAACGCAAACTGCACCAGGCAACAGGGGTTGTGTAGGGTGATGAAGAACCTGTGCTTGTGCCTGAACAATAGGCCTTGAAAGTCACTGACCTTTGACGGGCAGTTGTGTTTGCATTGTCTGCATTGCCCCACACCCCTGACCCCGGCCCTTCAAACTTGAACAGTTGTTGCTTGCCTGCCCCTGCACTGTACAGGGTGCCCCTTGCAACTGTCCTGCCCCCTTGTGTGCTTGTGTGGTCATGACCCTGAATGCCTTGACTTGTTGCCCCTGGTGCAGGCTTGTCAAGTATCAATTCATACAGGGCATTGACCTGACTTGTGACCCTGAACAACACTTCAGAGTCAAGCCACTGTTGACCTTCAGTCATTTCATTCACTAGTTCTGAAAACCAACGGAACACACTCACAACCTGACCCCCTTGCTGTTGACAGTCAGGCCTTCAACTTCTGCAACCACAATTGAATACACCTGAAAGGTTGCATCTGTTTCACTCTCACATTCAATCTGAAGGGCATTCATTTTGCCCGGGCTGCAGGGCATCTGAAGCAAGGCCCATTGATAGGTTGGTGACTCTGCACTGTCTGTTGTCTTGTCTAGTGTGACAGGCACGATTGCCCCCACAGGGTCAGGGTCTGACAGGGCTGCTGCTGCCTCACGCGCTTTCACAATCACAGGGCTGTCAACACAATCATAGCAGATCCAAACTTGCAAAGGCCCTGTGACCCTTGGACTGACAAAGAACCTGCCAACATCTGAAAAATAACCGGGCAGCGTGTACCACTGGTCATAGGTCATGTCCTGTGGTGTTTTTGCTGTCAATGCCAGGGTGAACAAGGCACTGCTGCCCCCGTCAATGCTATACAGGCACCCCCTTTGCATTGCAGGGCCGCCCCCTGGACCATGATCATGACCTTCCCACAGTTGACTGCCTGCTGTCTTGCCTACTGCTGCAGAGTCAATTGTTCCTTCATACAAGGCATTGACTGCTTGAAAGGCCCTTGTCAACCACGTTTCAAGGATGCTGTCACCTGCTTCAACAGTATCAAAAGAAAGAACCTTGAAAAGGCTTGTGATTGCCATGTCACACCCCCCATTTGTAGGGGTCATCCCCGTTCAATGTTTCAGTGCCTGCATCTGCCAGGACAATGTAAAGGCCCTGACGTGCTGCCGCGTTTGCACTGCTGCCCACATCCTGCCACCTGTCAAGCCTGACAATGTCACCTGCTGCAATTGTCCATGTTGACGGCAAGGCATCAAGTTCAAGGGTCTTTGCTGCAGTGTCAACAGCAACAAGGGTTGCATCATGTGTGTTGATAGTGCCCCCGAGGCTGCTGCTGTCCCACACTGTGACAGAGTCATCAGGCAAGAAATAGTCAACATCTTCAGTGCCCGCGTTGCCCCCTGGTTCAATGTCAGGGTCTGCAGGGGCAAAGTGTGTCACTGATGCTGCTTCAAGGGTCAACACTGCCCCTGAAACGCTAGCTACCACCCCTGCAAAACAGATCCTGCCAAGGTTTGCAGGCTGTCTTTTCTGCAGCAGTTCAAGTTCAACAAGGCCTGTGCTGTCTGCAGGTTGGGCGCGTAAGACCTCAAAATAAGCACCACTGAAGCCCGTGCCCCCTTCAAGGTTTGCAAAGTGTGGCAGAGTGAATGACACCACCTGACCCGGCCTGAAGGCTGTTGCAGGCTGCAACAACACCTTCACACTGAACCTTGCAAGGGGTCTTGACCTTGCCTTCAGAATTGAAGTCAACAAGGGAATAATGACTGCAGCACCCCCTGCCGTTGTCAATCCGGGGTCAGACAGGGTCAAGTCAAGTTGACCGTGCATTGACACTGACTCCCGTTCAATCAGATTCACTGCCCGCGTTGCCTGCCCGTCAATGTTGAAGTCAGTTTCAAGCCGGGCAGCATTCTTCACAAGGGACAGGTCAACGAACAAGGCAGGCACTTCTTCCCTGTTCAGTTGTGATGCCCCCACTGTGTGACTTGTGCCCTGAAGGGGGTACACATCACCCCTTGTGATTGCCCTCAACAGTCCATCTTCACAGAACACAAGAAAGCAATTCAATTCAATTGACAGCCATTCAACAAGGTCACTGACCTTCAAGGGCGCGTCAAGATAGTACCTTCTGACGCTACTGAAGGGGGCAAGTGCATCAAGGCTGTCATTGTCAACTTCTGCAGTTGTGAACCCAAGCCCCCAGGGTGAAGGCAGCACATCATACAGGCCTGAGTCAGGGCCGTTTGTGCCTGCCCCTTCAAGGCTGAACAAGATCTGACGCAACAGCAACAGGGCATCCTGTTCAATCCTTCTGACTTCTGTTGCCTGTGCTTCTGCCTTGTGTGTCTCTGCAATGCTGCTGTCAACTGCCCTGACCATGTGGGGATCAAGTATCATCTGCTGATACACACCAGACACAAGATCCCCTGCAGACACAGTCAGGCTGCCGTTGTGCTTGATCGTGAAGGTGGCAGTTCTGCTTGAAGGGGTCGAAACACTCACAACCTGCAGGCCTTCACCCCCTGTCAGCAGGGCACCTGCAGAGTCTGTCAAGTCAATGATATCACCTGCCTTGACAAGGGTTGCATCACCTGCCCTGTCTGCAGTCTGTGTCAGGGTCAAGGTCTGCCCTGAAACACTTGACACTTCAAAGCTGAACAAGGGGTGTTGTGTGAATTGGTACTTGATTAATTCATTGTTGATCCTGACATAGGCCGGGAAGTAGGCACCCCCTCTGAAGCCATGTGAAGGAAAGGGTGTTGCCTTGTCTTTCAGTCTGACTGTGATGTCTTCTGCATTTGTTGACACACCAGGGGGCAGGGTGTTTGCCCCACCGGGATACAACAGACCCTGACGCAAGGCACCCCCTGCAAAGTCACCTGCAAAGGCCTGTCTGTCATTGATCAACTGTTGCCCTGAAACAATGGAGACTCTGACCCCCTGCCCGTTCTGCTGCAGGTTTTCAATGTACCCCTTGAAACGGACAGTTGCACTGCTGACATCATCAAGGGCAAGCCATGACAGCACAACCTTTCTACCTAGCAACAGAGGATTCTTGCCGTACACATTGAACCCTGCAGGATGTGCTGCTGCTGTTGTGCCAAGGGCTGCCCTTGTGACTGTGATGTCATCATACCCTGACCCTGATGCACTTGACGTTGCATACACTGCTTCACGTTCAACCCACAGGTACCCGGGGATCGTGTAGATACTTGCAGAAGGCACCCTGACTGTTGTGCTGCTGTCTGTCATTTCCTGAAGCAGGGTGCTGACAGGGGCTGTTGCCTGTGCCGTCAACAGTTCAGGGCAGTGTGTGAGCTGAAGGGTTGTGCCCCCCAGGTCAGTCTGCCCTGTGTAGGGGTCAACCCCTACTGTCAACCCTGAAGGCACAGGGGCAGAGACTCTGACAAGGGTGTTGTCATTGCTTGCAAAGGCCTGTTGACCTTTGCAGGCAGAATGACTGCACAGGGCATAGTCACTGCCGTGAATGTCAATCAACAGGGCATAGTCACGGGCTGTCATTCTGCACCCCTTGCAGACAAGGTGCCTGAATAGTACGGGTACCCCTGCACTGTTCTTTCTGTGAAGGTGCGTTCTCTGCAGGATTCAAGGGTCAGTTTGTATTCAAAAAATGTGCTTGCAGAGTAGTCAGGAAAGAACTTGAATGCGCCCCCTGACCTTGCATAGGCACCCCAGAACTGAATGTATTGATCCCTGCTTGCCTGTGTGATGTACCTGAACACCCATGTTCTTGTCTGATTCTTGTCAAGGTAGTGTGGGAAGTGTTTGCTTTCATTGCTTGTCTGCCACTGTGTGAAGGTATACGTGACCTGTGTGCCGTCCATTGCAGCAGCCTGTGTGACAAGGGCATTGTCAGCACCCCCGTTGTCATCCTGTGCAGGTTGTGAAGGGAACCACACTGCCCCTGCCACCTGTGGGCTTGTGTGGCTTTCTGCATAGGCTGTCAGGGCTGTTGCTGCTGCCCACCCAAGGTTGAAAGGGCCATACTGTTCAGTTGACCATGTGTTGCCTGCAGAGTCAGTTGTGCCACCGATCCAGGCATTGCCTGCCTGTGATGTCCTTGCATCAATCGCAAAGTCTTCAGTGCCTGACGTTCTTTCAATGGTGTACTTCCCTGTTGAAGGGTCAAAGGTGCAGGCATAGGCATTGCCTGCAAGGCTTGCAGAAGTCATTGCAGTTGATATTTCTGTTGCCAGGGCTTCAGGGTACAGTTCTGCAATATTCAGGCTTGTGTTGTTTGCCCCTGCCACCTGTTCAGACCAATACAATTCATTGTTTTCTGACGTGATGTTGACCTTGCCTACAAAGCAAGGGGGATTGCCCAGGCCCATCATCTGCCCCCTATCGTTCGTGACTGTCTGTTTTTCCATGCCTGAAACTGTCGAAACTCCTGTTCCGGGGTGCCAAGTGACCAAGGTGCCCTGTTGAACAGGATGAATGTTTCAGTTGTCTGTTGTTGTTGCTGCCGAGTAGGGGCAGCAGAAGGTGACTGCCTGATTGCATTGATGCCTGCAGTGGAAGTTGCTGCCCCTGTGCCCCCTGCAAAGGCTTTGACAAAGCCCCCACCTGTGGCAAGAACGGCACCGATCCCAATAAGGGCACCCCCGCGTGCTATGCCGTCAGGGGTACCTGTAAGAATCAATCCGGTTCCTGACATGATGAAGAACGACCCTAGTTGAACGGCAAGATCTGAAAGAAAAGACAAAACCCGTTGCCTGAAGTCAGCCCCAAGGTCAAAGCCCTTCAGTCCCTGTGCAAGTTGTCCCAGGCCTTCACCTAGCTTGACAAGGCTGTCGGTGGCAAACTGAATTGCACTTCTTGACAGGTTGCCTAGTTGCTGACCAAGTGCATTGGCAAAGTTCTTGCCTGTGGCTTCTGCATCTGCAAAGGCCTGTCTGAAGCCCCCTGCAAAGGTGGTTGCCTGTTCTGCATTCTTTGTCAGTTGCGCTGCAATCTGAACCTGCAGATCCCTTTGTTCCTGCAAGGCAGTCTTCTGTGTGTTCAGGGCTGCAACCCTTTGTTCTGCTGCACTTGCTGCAGCCTTGTTGCCTTTCAATCTGTCTGCTGCTGCCTGCATAGTCACCTTCTGAATTGCCTGTTGTGTCTGCAAGATCTTTGCATCAAGGTCTGCAATCTGACGTTTGCCTTGTATTTCCTGTTGAATCAGGCTTGCCTGGGCACTGAAGCCCTTTGCTGACAGCAGTTGCCCCTGCAGTGACAGAGTGTTCAGTTTGGCAGTTGTTGCAATCTGCTTTGACTGCCTGTTCAATCTTTCAATTTCCTGTTGCCGTTCAAGGTCACTTTGCAAGCGTTGAAATGACAGTGCTGTCTTCTGCAGGGCGTTCTGCCTGGCATAGGCTTGTGCAAAGTCACCTGCCCGCTTGATCTGTTGGTCTGTGATTGCAAGTTGCGCCCGCGCCCTGACAACCTGCAACCCGCGCCCTGTGGCAATCTGCTGTTCAAGTTTGGCACGACGTATCAACAGCACTTCAAGTTGTGCTTCAAGTTGTCTGAGGCTTGTTGTGATGTCTGTGTTTCTATCGTTTTCTTGTTTGGCAAGGGCTGCCTGTTGTGCATTGCTTGTCAAGAAACTGTTTGCAGCCTTCAGTTCTGAAGTCACAACTTGCTGATTCCTGAGATATTCCCGGGCATCATCAAGGCCTGCCTTGCTTTGAATTGCAAAAATGACTGCAGCCTGTTTCTGTTGATCTGTCAGTTTGCTGTTGTTTCGGATCAACTGCAGTTGTTGCAACAGGGGCTTTTCAATGTCCTTGACCACAGACAACAGGGCTTCCCTTGTCTGTTTGGTGGCAAGAAACACTTTTGCCTTTTCAGGCAAGTCTTTCAGGCTTGAAAAGACCCCTGAAATAGTGCCCCCCAGGTTTGAAAGAGCATCAAGGGCAGTTGACAAAAAGTTTCGCGTCAAAGCCCTGGCTTCTGAAGCCAGGGCTGCCCGTTCTGCTGCAATTTCCTGTGCTGCCCTGCTGACCCCTGTTTTGCCTCCTTTTGTGCCTGCAATCAGACTGCCTGTGACTGATGCAGTGCCTGTGATTCTGTTTGCAGCCTGCCTTGCTGCCCGTAACCTTGCTTCTTCACGTCGTTGAAAGTCTGCAGAAGCAAGTGAAGTTGAACTTGTGAACTGTGCAGCAACAAAGCCTGCAAGGCCTTTTGCCCCCTTCTTTGTGGCAATCACAATGCCCTTCAGAATGCCTTCTGCCACTGCTTCAGACATCCTTGAAGTGAAGACAGAGAAGAAAGACTTGCCCCCTGACTTTGCTTCATCTTGAATCTGTTTCAGGGCTTTCTTGACCTGCTTGACAAGGTCTTGAATTGCAGGCAACAGGCTGTTCTTGACAAAGCCTTCTATCCTTTTGACAAGCCCATCAACACCCCCTGCTGACTTGATGATCTTGTTGACTTCAGGGGCAATGGTACGAAGTACCCCAAACACAAGATCTTGCAGGCTGTTCTTCAGTTTGGTGATGGGGTTGACAATGTCTCTGCCTGCAATCGTTTCAAGGGTTGTGCCTAACCTTGATGCGCCCTTGTTGATCAATGCCAGGGCAATCTTCACCCTGTCATACTTTGTCAATTCTCTGTCAAGGGCGTTTGCCCTTTGTTGGGTGGCAAGGGCAAGTTCACCTGCCCTGACACCTATCTTTTGCAACATGTCATCAGACACTTCACCTGAAGTCAACTGCTGCAGTATTTCTGCCCGTGGCAGGCCTGCCACAAAGGACAGTGCCCTTGATGCCTGTGCAATGGCAGGGGCAAGGTCTTTGCCTATGCCTGAAGCCTGCAGTTCAATCAGGGTGTTGAAGGCTGTTGCCTTGCTGATTGCCCCATCAAACTGCTTCTGCAGGGCCTTTGCATCTTCAATTTGAACGTTGAAGAACTTTGCCCTTTCGATCTGCTGACCTGTCTTCACCAGGGCCTGCAGGCTTCTTTCAAGCCCGTCAAGGCTGCCCTTGGCAAGGTCAACGGCAGAACTGAAGCCTGTGACAATGTTTGCAAGGTTGCCTGCACTTCTGCTTATCTTGTTGAACGTCTTTTTTGCATTCTGTTGAAGTTTCTTGAATGCCTGCAGGGCTGCTGAAATGTCAGCCAGGATGGGGATCTGAAGGGGTTGTGTTGCCATGATTCAAGACCTTTGCTTCATTGCCTTTGTTTTCTTGTTTGCCTTTTCTTGACTCTGCTTCATGTCCCAGTTTGCAGCAGAAACTTCAAGGGCTTCGCAAGTATACATGACTTCACAATACAGTGCAGGCTGTTCATCAAGGCTGCCTGCTGACACCAGGTGCCCCCGTTTGTAGGCTTTGTACAGTCGCAAGGCATGTTGAACTGTTGTCTGCTTCAACATGGACAGGGGGCACCTTCTGCAAGGTCTGCCCCCTATGTCATACACAAAGCCACCCCTTGCAGGTGAAGGCCCCCTGCACCCCCACAGGGTTGCAACATGTTCATCTGTTTTGCACACTGAACAGTCATTCTGCAGGTTGTGCTGTTCTTTCATGAAGGGCCAAAAGAAAGCCGCTTCAAGGCCTTCAATCAGTTTCCCGCTTCACTGTCTTCATTCAGGAAACAACCCCCTATTTCAATCAACAGGGGGTCAAGGTCATCAATGCTGACTTCATGGTTCACAACAGGGGCAATGCTTTCAAGGGCTGCCTGTGTCACTTGTTTCAGGCCGTACTTGTTGACCTGCTTGAAGGGGGTGACTGTGACACTGTCAATGCTATCAATCACAAGATAGGCGAGACACTTGCAAGCGAGGGTCAGACCCACAAGTGCCCCGTTGCCCGGCGCGTACAATGCAGAAGTTGCCCCTGCACCTATGTACTGAACACCAGACTCTGAATCCACTTCAATTCCTGCCTGCTGAAAAGCAGTTATTCTTTCTCTGACTGTTGGACTATGACACCAGAAAGCAAGGGCCTTCATGTCAGGCAACACAACAACTTTGTCAGAATGTTGCCTGGCATCATAGTCATCAAAGTCAATGCCCTGTGCAGACATTGCTTCCCAATCAATAGCCGGATCAAACTTGCTGACAAGCCTGATCCGTGTGTTTCTCAGGGATTGAAGTGTGAAACGTGACATGTTGACCCCCATTCACGTTGAAAGGTTAGAAACGGTAGAAAAACGCCTTGTTGTACGTTGTTGAAACTTCATCATCAACAAAGGCAAAAGTTGCATCATAAGTGCTGATCCCTTCATTGTCCCCGTATGTTGCAGGGTCAGAAGGTTGTGCATTGCCTATGATTGCAACAGTGCTGCCTGCTTCATTGCCAAACTGCAGCAGAAGCCGGGCCTGTGTGCCGTTTGCTTCTGTGGTGTCCTTGAAGGTCTTTGCCTTGTTTCTGAAGGACACCCCTGCAGAAGGGGCGCGACCTGTGACAAACACAGACTGTTGTGCAGTGTCACTGTCACCTGTGTCTCTCACGACAGATCGTTCAATGTTGTAGTTGAAGTCAATGTTGCTGCAGTCAAGTTCAGTGCTTCCAAAGAAGGCCCGACCCTGCACAAACTTCACAGGGGCAGGGGGTGTGCTGTTCTTGCTTGCAAGAGGAATGTTGCCTGCAATCGTGAATGAATCAGTCAGTTGAAAGTCTTCACCTGTGGCTTCAACTGTCATGGTCAGGGTCTGACTGAATTGACTTGCTAGACTGACATTGATGATGCAGCCCTTGTGTTGAATCAGTTGATCGTCAATCAGTTCAACCATTGTCAGAGACAGTTGCCCTGTGTCATCAGGGGTGAACTTTTCACCTGCATGAAAGGGTTCTGCTGCTGTTGGTGTGGCAGACAAGGCAGGGGCAATGACAATTGTGTCACCTGTAGGGCTTTCGGTTGCTTCTGTAACATACGCAACCTGACCTTCAATCAAGACAGCATCACCTGCACTGAACACGTTTGCTTCTGAAGTTGACAGGTTGATCGTTGTTGTGGTTGACCCTGCCTGCACTGTGTCAGCAACATGTGCAGACCTTGTGCCTACTGCACTCAACAAATGTGAATACCTGTCAAGAGTAACAGTTGCCCCTGCCCCAGATATAGGCGTTTCAAGTCCAAGCAATTCAGTTTCAAGGGAACCTTCAACCTGTGACAATCCCTTCAGGTTGCTTGGGGGTGTCCAAGAACCCCTTCTGAAGTCAAGGCGCGTCAGGTTTTCCTTGCCAACAGTGAAGTCAGACGTTGCAGGCAACCTGCCAAAAATATAGAAGGTTGCACTGTCCCTTGCTGCTGCCAGGGCAGGGGTGATTGTCAGAGTCAGGGCAGAACTTGCTTCAACATAGGCAGTGTCAGTGATGTATGCATGTTCTTCACTGTCAGGCAAGTACACAGAAAGCCCGTTGAAATAGTCTGCAAGGAAGTTCTGACGGGCTGTTGCATCAGCAAGGCCTGCAGGGTACAGGGCAGAAGTGCTTGAAGTCACTTCAATCACAAGTGAAGTTGTGGTGTTGCCTGAAGACTTGCTTGACTGTTCAAAAGGTGAATAACCCTGATTGACTTCAGGCACAAAGCCGATCAATCCAAGCGCGGCGCGTTTGTAGTTTCCTGCCATTGTCTCTACTCCTTTGTGGTTTCAGCATCATCTGCAGGCAGTTCTTCTTCTTCTGCTGCAGGGTCTTGTTCAACTGCAGGGGCAGGGGGTGATTCAATCACAATTGCCCGCGCC
>Ga0070746_10003032_pt1 | contig 10026 bp, 12 predicted proteins | sample VirMetDEL_Mar_21_FD_77016 | JGI IMG/M metagenome (GOLD analysis project Ga0070746, IMG submission 77016) | Aqueous microbial communities from the Delaware River and Bay under freshwater to marine salinity gradient to study organic matter... | ecosystem: Environmental > Aquatic > Marine >... | reverse complement strand
CAGCTTATTATACATTTGATGTTGATAATAGTACACAAAAATATGGTTACTATTTATTTGGTTCATGGCATCTATATAATTTAGGTTTGGTTTCACCAGCAGTAAGAAACCCGCCAAGCATTACATTTTATTTGGTGGCTAATAACGTAAGTACAACCGTTATTGATGGAACTATTTTACATAAGATAGACTTCAACCCTTTACAATCAAATGCCAACAGATTAAAAGGATATGCGACGGCTGGTGATGTTTTAACTTTATGGTTTGAAATTGATGATGACGCAAGCGGATTTATTGACGCAAGTTTAAACTCTCCATCTTTAACAAACTGGAAATATTCATTAGGTCACGCGGCTTCAATAAACGTTTTCAAAGCGGGTAAGATTAACTTAGGCGACCAATATGCAATAAACGGAACAATACCAGCTAAAATAAAAGTTATTGATTTAATAAAGGATTTTAAGACGCTGTTCAATCTTTATTTTGAGCCCGATTTTAAAAACAACACAATAACTGTTGAGCCTCGTGATGATTATTATCAAAATATTGGTAATGCTGAAAACATAACAAGTTTGATTGATTATGACAGCCCAATAACTATTGATTATAAACTGCCATATAAAAGGAATTTAATTTTTTCTTATAAAGCAGATTCAAACGATGGCTACTTAAAAGAATGGGAAAAGCTAAACAGAAGAACATACGCACAATATACCCATCAATTAGGTGATAGGTTTGACGAGGGCGACACAAACATCTCAACAAGTTTAATCTCTCCAACTATTCAAAGGTTTGAGGTTAACTCTAATATTGTAAGTTCCATTATTAGAAAGCATTATGAAGATAATGAGAACATCGGAAAAGGAATCAATACGAATTTCAATGTAAGGCTTTTCCAGGTTATAAGAAACCAACAATTTGATGAGCAAGGGCTTCCAAGACGTACAAACTCGCCTTTGGTTGTTACTTGTGCATTGATGGAAGAATACGGAAATGTCGCAACGATAGACAATAAACAGTTGACTTTTAACGGTGCAAATGGTTTAGTTTCTCAATTTTGGGCTAAGACAATAGCAAATTTGGAGGACGCTGCTATTCTTTCGCTAAAAATGAAAATTGATTATTACAAATTTCAAAGCATTGATTTTAGCAAACCAGTTTTTATTGAACACCCTGCGGACATTCGAGGTTATTACGTTTATGAAAGTATAGATAATTTTGATATTTTAAAAGATGAAGTTAGAAGCGTTAAACTTTTGAGATTCAAAAACTATCAGCCAATAACTATTGATACAAGTCAAAAAACTAACATTAACGAAAACACAACTAACAATCAAGGCGATACACCAAGCCCAATTTTTTACGTATTTGATGAATTAACAAATCCAAGTTATGAGATTGTTTACGGCGTAGATGGGAACGGAAATTTAGTGCCTTATTATTATATTTAAGACATGGCGGAAGAATTAATTTATAAAGTTAGACTTGACGGAACTCAAGAGCAGTTGCAAAATTTAGCGTTATTACAAGACGCTATAAATCAATTAAGCCAACAAAAGAAGAAGTTAAACGCAGAGGAAAAGGCGTTAAACGAAGAAATAAAAAAGGGTAATTTAACAGCAGCCGAAGCTGAACAAAAACAAGTCGCTCTTGCCCAAAAACAAGTTCAACTTAGCTTAACAACTAAGCAAACAAAAGACGAGTTTAGACAGGCGGAAAAAGCCCTTATGGACAACACTAAAGCTGTTCAAACTAACGAGGGAAGCATTGAGCAACTAAGGGTTGAATTAAGGCAATCTCAACAGGCATACATTAAGTTAAGTAAGGCCGAAAGGGAAAATGAAAAGATAGGTGGTGTTTTACAAAAGAGAATCGCGGCGCAAGACCAAGAACTTAAAAAGCTTGAGAAGGACATAGGTATTACAAGCCGAAGCGTTGGGGATTATGGCCAAGCTGTTCAAGGTGTTTTGCCTATGATGGGTAACTTCGGAAGCCAAGCACAAATGATTCTTATGCAGTTGGGAGGCATGAAAAAGGCCTTAATGACTATGGCTGGCGGAATGAAAGCAAGTGCGTCGGCAACAGGAGGAACAAGTAAGGCTTTAAAGATTTTCAGAATGGCTTTAATATCAACAGGTATTGGAGCTATTGTTGTTGCTTTAGGTTCTTTAGTTGCTGGTTTCTTATCAACTCAAAAAGGAATGGACGCCGTTAATAAGGTTTTAAGACCTTTAAGCGAGGTTTTCCAAACTTTGTTTGGGTATATTCAAGATGTTGCTTTAGGTGTATTTGACAGGCTTAAAGCTGCCATTGATAACCCTAAACAAGCTTTTATTGATTTAGGGAATTTGATTAAAAACAATTTTATCAATAGAATGACGGGGGCGGTTGATACTATAAAGGCTGCTGGTCGTTTAATAGTTGCAAGTTTTAAAAGTCTTGGATTAGGTGTTAAAAAGGTTCTTGCTGATGTTCCGCTTATTGGTGGTAAGATAATTGATAAAGAACAGCTTGAGAAAGATTTAGAAGAAACTAGAAAGGAAATTATTGACGCCTCAAAAGATTTAGGCGAAAGCTTGTTACAAACAGCAACGGGAGTTGAAGATTTACCTAGTAAAATTGCTAATACATTTAATGCAGCAGCAGAGGGAACGAAAGAAGCAATAAAAAGAGGTCAAGAAATTGACAAGCTAACAAAGGAAATTGAACAAGCTGAGATAAATCTTAACAGAGAAAGAGAAAAAGCAAACAGAACGTTTCAAGAACAAAAACAACTTGCTCAAAACACATTGTTAACTGACCAAGAAAGGTTGAAAGCTTCGAGGAATGCACAAGCTGCGCTTCAAAGGATTAGAGATTTAGATGTTGACCAGTTAAATAGAAAAATAAAATTAACTGAGCTTCAACAAATGGCCAACGATACGGATAGAGAAGGTCAAAAAGAGTTACAAGATTTAATAGCTGAAAGAGAAAGAGCAGAAGCAGACGCAATAAGCAAAAACACTGAGCTTTCTAATATGGCTAATGGTATAAGAAAGGCTGCTATTAAAGCAGAAGAAAAAGCCATTGAAGATAGAAAGAAAAAAGAAGAAGAAGCGTTTAAAGAAAAAGTTAAACAACTAAACGAATTAAAGGTTGCTACTGAGGACATCAACGCTGAGTTAATAATAAACGAAGAAGATAAAGAAAAACGCCTTGAAGAGTTAAGGTATGAAAGAGAATTGGCCGAAATTGACGCTTCTATTAAATTAGCTGATAATGATGAACAAATAACAGAGGCTTTAAATAAGAAAAAGGAGGCGTTAAGAAAACAGCATGAGCAAAACATCTCAAACATTGCCATTGCTGAAATGGAGAAAAGAAACGAAACTGAGTTATTAGATTTAGAAAAGAGCCTGTTGAATCAAGGTGCAAGCGAATTGGAAATTGAAAAAAGCTTGACCGAGAAAAGAATGGAACTTTTGAAAAGTGAAATTGAGAAGAAAAGAGAATTAGGAATTGAGGCGGGCGAGCAAGAGTTGGAACTTCTTAAAATGCAAAATGATAAGAAGATTGAAGAAGAAAAGCGAAAAGAGGACAGAAAGAAAGAAATTCAAGACGCTACTTTTCAAGCAGCGGAGGCTGCGAGCGACATCTATTTTCAAAATCAAGGTTTAAGAATAGAGAGAGATAAAGACAGGGAACTTGACGCGTTGACTGCCAAGCTTGAAAGCGGTTTAATTACAGAAGAAGAATATCAAAAGAAACGAAAAGAAGTTGAAAGAAATGCTTTTGAGAGAAAGAAAAGAACGGATATAGCACAAGCTTTAATTAATGGGGCTGTTTCCGTAACTCAAACATTCGCGCAGTTGGGTTGGCCTGCTGGGATATTAGGAGCATTAATTGTAGCTGCTCAAACAGCCACGCAGGTAGCTGCTATAAAAGCACAAAAATTCTCAAAAGGTGGTTGGATAAAAGGTGCAAGCCATGAACAGGGTGGCGTTCCTTTTACTGTTGATGGTGTTGGAGGTTTTGAGGCCGAAGGTGGTGAGGTTATTATTAACAAGAAAAGTGCTTCGATGTTTCCAGAAACACTAAGCGCAATCAATGAAGCTGGCGGAGGGGTTAAACTTGCAAAAGGTGGCCGTTTAGCAAAACCAAGTATTGCAATGTTTAGAAACGGAGGGGCTTTATCTAGTGGAGCAAGTCAAATGCTTGACACTGGACAGTTAAGATCCGATATAATTAGCGGAGTTACCCAAAGTTTAGGTGCGTTAAAAGTAGTAAATAACGCGAGCGAAACAGCAGAAGTTGCTGGGCGTGTTATTGAAATTGAACAAAATGCAACATTTTAACTTTGAATTTAATATATTTGTTTATATTGTTAATTTTTAAAATAAATTTATTATGAGTATTACGTGCACAGTTACAAGTAATTTAACCAATACTTGTGCAGACGACGCAGCAAATGCGGGTATGCAAGATTTGTACATGGTTTTTTCAGACCAAGTAGACACTGTAACAGTTGGTGTTTCTAACGCCCACACAATTACAGCGGTTTCAACAGTTGGAGCAGCTAAGTTCATCAGGATGAAGGCTCGCTTTGAAACTAAGAACATTGAAACAACAATGGACAGAACAAACTGGAACAAAAGAAGTGAAAGAGTTTTAAACGCTTTTATTCCTAATTTAAGTGCTACACACGCAGAGTTGTTAAACGATTATTCAAACGGTAAGAAATTATTTGTTATCGCTGCATTGAATAACTATTCTTCGGCTGATGTTAGAGAGGCAATCGTTCCTGGTTGGTGTAACAACTTAAAAGAAGAAAGCGGAATGATGTTAACTGTTAATGAAACAATTGAAGATTCAGTTGGTGGAGTTATTGGTTACAACGTTACTTTTACAGGAATTGCAACAGAATTAATGAGAAAGTACATTGGTACAATTACTGTTGAGGATGCTGCTACTGGTGAAACTGTAACATTAGGTTCATAATAATTATCATATAAAAAATCCTCCCTACCTATTGGTGGGGGGGTATTTATAGTTATGGCAAATAAAAAAAAATACGTTATTAATGATAAGTGTAGTTCTAACTGTTTAATGACACCGTTTGGAACTTTTTTACTTTCAGAAAAACAAACACAAGCAAACCTTAAAAAACTTTATGAGTTTGGCTTCAAAAAAGAAATTTCAATAGTAGAAGAAAATGACTAAAATCCTCACTAAAACGCAGGTTAGAACTATTGTAACAAACAACATTAATTTCGATGAATCGAATTATGATTTGAACATAGTTTATGCTCAAGAGATTGACTTAATGCCTGTTATGGGTGAGGCTTTTTACAATGATTTTCTAGGTGAAGTTGGTGGGTTTTCAGCACCGTATCAAACATTAAACGATGATTATATCCAATACATAGTTGCTTTTTCAACGGCTTATTTTTCTATTAAGAAAGATTTGTATAGTAAAATGGATAATCAAGGTGTAATGACAAATAGAACGGCTCACAGTGATAGTGCTGTTGAAAGGAAAATGAAAGCCCATTTATTAGAGTTAAGAGAGAGAATTTTTCACTATCAAGTTAAATTGGTAAAATATCTTTTAAATAACGCTGTTACATATCCGCTTTTTGATGATTTAGAAGCTGAACTTGTGCCGAATTTTAGAGATTTTTTACCTCAATAACAGAATATGTCAATATTATTACATAGAGATTCAACAGAGGACAATAAACACACCCCTAAAGGGTTTACAAGTGCCTCAAATAATTCTTGGTTAACACGTGATGAAAACGGCAACAGCGTCTATGATGATAGAACTGTTTTACCGACTTCAACATTTGTTGACGGTAGTCTTGCGCCTCCTACGGAAGTTACAGGCGACAATTATGTTTTAATAGATTTGGGAGGTGGTGCAGTACACTCCAACTGGGACGGTGCGGCTTATAATGACCATGTAAGATTTAATTCAAATTTTTGGATAAACACAAGCCCGAATGACGGTTATTTATGCTTTGATGATAATGTTAATTTATTAAAACAATATACAACAGCTAGTGGTTGGGCAGGTGTTGACACTACTATTTCTTACAATGTTTGTGCTATTTATGATACAACTGGGACTCCAACATATTATAGTTCTTTATCGGCTGCTATTACGGCTGCAAGTTCTGGAGAAACTGTTCAAATTTTAGCTGACATTACTGAAACAGGAACAACTGAAATAGTTCTAAAAGATGGTGTTAATATAAACGGAAACGGGCATACTTACATTAATAGCAATGCAGGAAGTAATGACGCTGTAACGGATAATAACGTAGCTGTTAAATGTAAGATACTAAACTGGACAGTATCAAGGACTACGGGAACTGGATATGCTTTACATATTGATAATGCTAGTTCAGAAATAGACGCGACAGGTAGTTTGTTTAAAAATAATGCTACACATACAGTAGCTTGTGAAGGAACTATTCTAAATTGTGAAGCTATTAACACTGCTGGAACTGGATTTATAGCTTTTGTTGGTAGAATATCTGGAACTGACTACGGTAAGTTTTATAATTGCAAAACTCTTTCTTCTGCAATAGGTTTTCAAAACCCAAAAGAGTTGGTTAATTGCATAGCAGAAACAACAGAAGATTCTGTTAAGTATAGTATAAATCCTTCTGGTGATATTCATATAGTAGGTAGTAAGTTTTATTCATCTGGTAGTTATGCTGGATATTTCAACAGTCCAGATGATTTACACATAACTGGTTGCAATTTTGATTCTGATGGAAATGTAGGTGTATATTTAAGTGGTTGTAGTCCTGCCGAATTTGTAGGGTGTAATATAAAATCAACTTCATCAAATGGCGTGTATGCTCTTTCAAGTTCATCTGTTAAGCTTGTTGGTTGTCATGTTGAAAGTACGGCTTTATACGGAATATCTGGGGCAACAAGTTCAGTTATAAAAGTTATTGATTGCTCAGTTAAATCAACAACAGCTTCCACGATTAAACAAGGTTCAAGTTGTACTTTTTTAATTAATGGCGGTGTTTTAGAGTGCGCTTATAATAACGCAGCAGGACATGTTATTGATATTACAGTTTCATCAAATACAACAAGGGTAAGCAATGCTGAATTAATTGTTACAAGTACTTCCGCTAATTGTATTTATTCAAGTATAGCTGAAACAGTTGTTTATACTCATAATACATATGCAGGAAGCCCAACAACGCCAGTACACGCAAACGTAACGCAAGGAAGCACAAACACAGAGGATACTTACGGAAACATACTAATATAAAAAATAATTAAAATGGCTAAAGTAATAAGACAAATTGTAGTTCAAGATAATTTAACAGGTACAATGAATGACGTTCCTAAAAGATTTATAGTTCAATATTATGATGATGTTGAAAATAGTGATTTACAGCAGATAATAGTTTATGAATCTGATTTAACAGCAGAACAAAAAACAACTTACGATAATTTTATTACATTGTGCAATACTAAAATTGCTTGATGGAGAGTAGTTACCTCATATATGTTGTTGGTTTGGCTCTTGTTGGTTGGCTTGGCAGAAACTTTGTGAATAGTGTTAAAGAAGATGTTAAAACTAACTATAATAAGCTTGCTGAGTTCATGCAGGACATCACTAAAAAAATGAATGATATTAATATTTCATTTGTTAACGTTGACAACTCAATTAAAAACCTATATAAAGACCTTAATCAATCAAATAAGCGTATCGGAATAATTGAAGAAGATATTAGAGATAATCGTAAAAGAATATCCGACCATGTTCATGATTTACGTGATAGGGTTCAAACTATTGAAAGCGTAAAGGTAATTACTGAACAATGTCTTAAGGACGTTGATAAAATCAAAAAACATTTAGATATAGAATAATATGAACTATCAGTTAGGAGAGAGAAGTAAAAAGGTTTATGATACATTACACCACGATTTACAATTAATAATTGACGAAGCTTTAAAGGATTCTGATGTTGATTTTTGTCTTGTTGAGGGTGAAAGGACTATTGAAACACAGCAAAAGTATTTTAACGAGGGAAAAAGCAAGGTTAACCCGTCGGCCTATGATAATATTTTAGACTTATTACACGTAGGAAAACATTTAACTCATCAAGTTTATAGAACTAAATCATGGGCTTTTGATTTTTGTGCTTATGTGAAAGGTTATAAAGATTCGGCTTATGATGTTTATCATTTAATGTATTTAGTTGGTGTATTTATCACAACGGCTAATCGTTTAAGACGTGAAGGAAAAATCAAAAGCGTTGTTCGTAGCGGTGCAAACTGGGATAAAGATGGTGTTTTAAAGCATGACCAAAGCTTTTTTGATTCTCCACACATAGAAATTTATAAAATAATTGATTGAGAAATGGGAAAATTTAAGTTCAAAGAAAGTAAAGTCGGAAAGTTTTTATCTGAACATGGCGCACCAGTATTACACACTGTTTTAGACGTCGCAGATGATATTTACCCGCCTTTAGGATTAGTTACTAAGGCCGCAGAGGGTTTAGGTCTTACAGGAGCTAAAAAAGAAGAATTAAACGAGGCTATTAAGGAATATGCTATTGATAGAGAAAAGCACCTTGAAATGATTTTAAAAGATAAGGCCGACGCAAGGGACATGCAAAAAGTTGCCCTAAATCAATCAGATAATTTTTCAAAAAGGTTTATTTATTACTATGCAATTTTTTGGGGTGTTGTTTCGGCTGCCTTTATTTTCATTATTTTATTTGCTGAGATACCCGAAAAAAACAGTCATTATGTAGACACCTTAATGGGGTTTTTGATTGGTACAATTATAAGCACAATAATAGCTTTCTTTTATGGAAGTAGTAAAGGTAGTATGGACAAACAAGAAGCAATTAATAAAAAATTGTAATTTCTCTATCTATATATTTTCATATTTTTTTGTTTGTGCCTCGCATTTATTTGCGGGGCTTTTTAATTTTTTTTAAATTTTATTTGGTGGTTAGTTTAAAAATACTTAAATTTGGGTATAACAATTTAAAACATATAAATTATGTACGGAGACAATCATTATCAAATTCAAGCTGATTACAACTGGATTGAGAAAGTAATTAATTCATGCGTAACAGAGGAACAAAAGAAAGCTTGCTTTAAATTAATTCAAAACTTTAGACAAAAGCACAATGAAAAAAGCCTTTATTTAAAGCTATTAATTAAAACTTATAAGCTAGATGTTTATTACAGAAGCGAGGTTGCTTGTGTTTATGACATAGAACAAATTGAAAACAACAAAAACAAATAATATGAAGAAAACAAGAAAAGATTTTGAAAGGTATCACAGCGAGAACACAAAAGTTTATCAATTATTTTGCTACTTCGCCGACAAGGTTAGAAAGGCAGGTTTTAAAAAATATAGCGCAGAAGCTATATTCAATCAAATAAGATGGTACACAGATGTTGAAACACAAGACGCGGAAGGTTTTAAGATAAACAATGATTACAAACCTTATTACAGCCGTAAATATATGGAGGAACACAACTGTGATTTATTTTACACAAGAAAAAGCATTGCTGACAATTAAAACAAACGCCATGAATTTACAAGAATGGATTGAAACACAAGATTTGAGCGTTGAGGAATTTACCCAACAATTCATTGAAGTAATTAAAACCGAATACGGACAACATAATTACAAAAAAGTTCTAAATAAAGTAAACGAGGGGCTTTACACGAACCAACACGAGCATGATGTTCAAGGTTCAATAGACAGTTTATATGAGGTATTTAATAACGCTTTTAAAATATAAAAATGGATTATCAAGAGTTTTTAGAAAGTAAAAAACATTCAATAGGTAATTTTGGTTTTGACGCTAATTACATTCCTAATATAGCTTTTGACTTTCAAAGGGCAATAATAGAGAAAGCAGTTAAAAAAGGTCGTATGGCTATTTTTGCTGATACTGGTCTAGGTAAGACTTTAATACAGGTTTCAATAGCTAAGAATATTGTTAATCATACCAATAAAAAAGTATTAATACTTACTCCTTTAGCTGTTG
>Ga0070746_10003029_pt1 | contig 10027 bp, 17 predicted proteins | sample VirMetDEL_Mar_21_FD_77016 | JGI IMG/M metagenome (GOLD analysis project Ga0070746, IMG submission 77016) | Aqueous microbial communities from the Delaware River and Bay under freshwater to marine salinity gradient to study organic matter... | ecosystem: Environmental > Aquatic > Marine >... | reverse complement strand
CAGTTGATGTAGATACGGAACGAGCATATAATAGATGTATGTTAGATAAGAAAGATCTGAAAGTTGGTATGCGAGTTTTCGTTATTGAAAACGGTAAAAATGTAGATATGGGTACTATTATCGAAATTGAAGATGGGTTTGTTAGTATGGTAGAAGGTGATGAAGGTTTCGGTTACCTATTGGATAGTGTTGAATTTGAATTAGTCTAATAAGATATTGATTAACTTATTGTTTGCATTTACTGTTGGAATTCTAGAAGGTCTAGTAAAGATATTGTTAAAGAAATTGAAAGGTTAGACATATGAATGATGAAAATACAAAACCTTACTATAATGAACGTACAAGAGAATACTTAATCCTAACCAAAAAAGAAGTAGATCATTTAATAAAGTTTCGTATTAAAGAAGAGTGTAATAGGATTAGTAATAAGGTTAAAGAAGATATTTTCAGACAAGTTAATAAGACTAAAGAAGGGTGGAAAGTTAAGTTGATATTCTACAATTGTAATAGGATTAGTAATCTTGAGAGTCATAATCTAATGAGCGAAATGGTAAAAGATGAAGAAGGATGGGAGTGGAGTTATGATATGAAGAATTGGAAAGGTCAAGCAGAAAAGTTCTTTAACAAATTGTACTGATATGAATGATAATATTACAGAATTGAAAAAATTTAAAATCAAATTAGAAGAAATTCCTTTAGCAGATATTCGAGAATTAGTAGATGAATTGAATAGAAAGTTGAATGATATTGAAGATACGATTGATATAGTATTAGAAGGAATTGATAAAGAAATTGATTTTCAGAATAAGTTCAAGCTTATTCAGAATAAGCTTGACTATCGATAAGGTTCCGGATCTGATAAAGCGTTCCGACTTAATCTGCAGGTTCCGACCTTTTAATGTTGCGTTCCTACTTAAAATCAGCCATAATGATAGGGTAATAAGAGATCGATATGAAAAACAAATTGACAGAAGCAGAAGAATTGCACATCCAACAATTAGTTAAATCATTCAATAAGTTTTATGGTATAGATACAGATAAATCTGATGTAGTCTATAAGACTGAAAGTGAAATGTATGAAGAGTATTGTGACGAAAACGATCTACTCTAATAACAACTAACAGAAAGCTAACAAAATGGAATCAGGTACTGAAATGTTATGCCGTATGAGGAACAATATCCATCTATACGATAAAGAAGAAAGAGAATGCATTATGAATGAATGGCTGAATCTGATCTTTAAAGGAATTGCTAAAGCAACCGTCATCAATAACAAATACGTACCATACTTACAATACGAATCAGGCGAAACCTACTATTCTAACTAATATGAATACTACTCATACAGTCTATACTCAAACATTAGAAAATTATGGCGCACACGATAGTGACGGACGCTTTATGGAAGGCAATCACTATTGGAAATTTAAAGGCGGTTCTACTTATACTGTAGAAGGAGTAGATAGAGTTCAAGATGCTGTAGCCTTTATCGCTTCTATCATTACTCATAATAACATTCACTTTAAAGAATATGTAGCAGGATATGTAGAAGGTAAAGAATTCGAAAATGAAGATAACATTCGCATTAATGTTAATGACTATATGAATGCTAGTAAAGAAAAACGAATGCTTATGCTTTCAGGCATTAATACTGACGAACAATTAACCCTTATAGGAGACGAACTATACTAATATGAATAACGATATAGATAAACTACTCGAATACGTTACTAACAATACAGACGATATTGTAGAAAAGATTAACGATCCAGAAATGGAAGCTATTATGAACGTCCTTTCTGAACTAATGGAAGAAGGTCTAGTAGAAAGCTTTATTGAAGATGGTATCGTTAAATACAAACTAACAGAAGAAGTAGATGAATCTGATGATGTGATAGAAGAACTTCTAGCTGGTTTAGACGTATCTGAAGATGATGAAGAAGAAGGTTACTACACAACAGATGAAGAATAAATAACGTTATGGCAAGCTACAATAAACAATATACTAAAAGAATTAAAGGCAAAACTGTTAAGGTTACTAGAAGAAGTACTAATAAGGGAAGTAAGAATAACGCTAGAATTAGAGGAAGAAAGAACGCATAATTTCGATATCAGAATTATGAAGATGTAAATAATGGAAGGGTATGCAGAAACATATGAGTATTTCTTTAAAGCACTCTCTCCACAAAAATCAACTAAAAAGATTATCTAATATCGGAACCTCAAATAAGGCACGTTCCTTAAAATAACAGTTGATGTTCCTACAGATAGCAGCCATAATAGATATATCGACAATGAGATACGGTCGATAGCTAAACACGAAACTAACACACACATACATATGAAGAACGAAACTACTACTAACGTCGAAGTCATCGAGTCAATCAGCACCGCTGTTGTTACTAAGAAGCCAGCTACTAAGGCTAAGAAGAATACTACTAAGGTTAAGAGTGTCAATGTAAAGAAGGCATTGAAGGTAAAGCCAGATGGAGCATCAGCAGCTGAAGTCAATCAATATAGTAAGCTGGTGGAGCAGTATACTGCAGCATTCAATTACTTCAATGAGAAGCTCTTTGATGGTAAGTTGAAGATGCCAATCATTACTATCCAATCACAAGGACGTAAGAGTGTCTATGGATGGTTCTTTGCTAACAGCTGGAGTGAAGGTGGTGAGAAGAGCTATAACGAAATCAATATGGCTGCTGAGAATATTAATCGCAGTAAAGATCAACAATGTGAGACTCTTATTCATGAGATGGTCCATCTGTATAACAGCCAAGAAGGTCTTAAGGACTGTAACGCTCTCCAATACCATAACAATCACTTCAAAGCTGGATGTGATATGGTAGGACTACATTGTGAAAAGAAGCCTGGTAAAGGATGGGCATTCACTAGCCTTACTGAAGAGCTGAGAGTATTAATCAATAACTTGGATGTCAGTTTTATAGAGAACATCGCTCGAAAGAAGGTAGAGAGTAGCTATACTAAGTGCTGGTTCATTTCAGTACGTGAAGAAGATCATGAGTGGTTTAAGGCAATGCGAAACAGAACTGGTATGACTCAGAAGCAATTGTTTAGCGCAATGAAAGAGATGTACGAACAATCTGTCAAGGCCAGTATCCGATGCGGTAACAAAGTGGGTAGTGTAGAAGTGTAAGTGTGTTCATAAGAGGGGTGGGTTCTAGAGAGCAGTACCGTTTCTAAGAACCCACCCCGTTCTCAGAACCCCCCGGGGCTAGAGAAACACGTCGTGCGAATCCATAATATATGGAGAGTGCAACTACTAAAGTAGGAACCGCATGCGCAAAATCCGAAATAATTTTTTTTTGAAATTTCCTATAGGTTTTCTTATAGGATTTTTTTGTAGATTAAGCTCTCCCTTATGTTATAATTAATATAAGTGAAATATCATCAACACATTCTAATAGTGTCTAGGAAAGAAGAGCACCGTTTAGCCGATATATTAACGAAGTGGTGTTGGGATGTTGCTGAAGATTATTGTGCTAAGAGAGGGGTACACTATGAGAATGCTGGTATAGCGTTTATGTTTAATATGAGCTTTCATGTTTACAACTTATTACAGGAAGCTCATACTAAAGATAGGGTTATTTTTACATTGGATGAAAGTAAGATAAGTATGAAGAAGTAATGGTTCCTTATAATCTTATATAAACAAGGAACAAATGAGTGAGAGCCCCTTATAGAGGTTTATCCAAAGAGGCTCTAGTAATGTTATTAAGTGTAAATAACAGCTAATCCCTTTTCAACAAGTAATTGATTAACACATTGTAATCTATGCTGGTTATATATTCTTCCTAAAACCCTTCCATATTTACCTTTTGCATTATATTCAGTAGCTATAATAAAGTTTGGCCCATGTTCCTGTACCCATTCTTCTAGGAACTTTTTAGATTCTTTTCCTTTTTCCTTTTCTTCTAGATCTTTTGTTCTAGTTTCCGGGGCATCTATACCTTGTAAACGTACTCGTTCCTTCTTTAGTATATTAAATCCTAGGTCAAATGTTACATCTACTGTATCTCCATCTACCACTCTATCTATTGTTGCCCAGTATTCAAACATTATCTTCCTTGCCCCCTATATGGTTTATGGTAAAGATGTGATCTTTTATTCTTAGACATCTTCTTTTTAGAGTGTCTTTTATCTCCCTTGACGGGTTTTCCGAAAATTACCTTTCCTTTTACTTTAGTTACTTTCATAATTAACTTTATTTACAAAAAAACCCCTAGCTGTCAATAGCTAGAGGTTGTGTTTAAATTGTATTTGTTAATATCAGGAAGGGATCTGACTATCGTACATTGTTTCTAAAGCTAAACATTCCTCTAATTGAAGTTGAATATCTACTTGTTTAAACGCTGCTATTACATAACCTAGATATTGAGGATTTAAACTCGGGCATTCTCCAGTAGCTACTGAATAAAAGCTTATTAGATTTTGTAAAGCACCTGTAGTAAAGGAAGCATCTAATGAAGAAAGAGCTTCTGTAGCAAATGTAATTATTTGATCCATTTGAAATGCACAGTCTTCATAAAAGACTGTTATATCTTCACCTGAAAGCCATTGATGGTATGTATGAGACATAATAATATTTATCCTATTTTACTATTTACCTGTACTATTAGAGATTCAATTACTTCTAACCTATCTGTTATTGAACCTAAACTAGCACAGCTCTGTACTTGATCTTTATGAGCGAGGGTGAATTCAATTGTTTCATCCTGCTCAATACCGGTATAAAAATCAACTAAGTTTGAAAGCGCTGTATCCATTGCTTCTTTTGCATTGGTTAAGTCTTCTCCTTCAGCTGTTGTGCAAATAACTCCAACTTGATATGCACTTTGGAGTTGAAATCTAACATCCTTATAGGCGTCGTAATCGTGACCGCCTGCTCCGTTAACGAAAATAAACTCTGGGTAATTATAATCTGGCATAATAATATTTATGGTTTAAAGGCTTGCTGTATTAATTTCTCTATTAGCTATTTCATCAGGATCTACTTCATTTGGATTCTGATTAGCTACCGTTAACTTATCAGCTCTATTCTGATCCATGTTAGGATTATTATCAATTGCTTGATCTTGAACAGAATCTTCATCTTGAACTTCATTAGTATTATCTTGACTTGTGTTAATCTCAGATTCAGGAGCCTTAATGCCTTGTATCTCAGCTTTATTATCATTTTGATTAACACCACTCTGAGCTTCTTTATCAAATATATGCTTTTGTAGAAGCTGATTAATAAGCTCATCGTAATTCTGATTGTTTTGATTTATTTCTGGATTCATTTTAAATTTATATGTACTTGAAGTTTGAAGGCATTTTATTTAGAGCTGCTGGTATTTGGGTATTATCTTGTTCTAAGCCAATAATATTATCTTTTACACCCCAATTCTGAAAAAACTCTTTTACCATTCTTTCATATGAAGAGGTAAGTGGTTTATTATACTTACCTTTAATCTGAGCTACTTCATAAAACCTTACCGTCATTTCATTTGGATCGCGATCTGTGTCACGTTCTGAACCGTCAACATTCCTAGAAAGTGTATTAGTTAAGTTTAATTCTATAGTAGCATGATGAGTATCCTCAGGCCCTATTAATTGTAATAGAGGTCTTCTTTGAGGGTCGTAATTACCAACACAATGACCCATTGCTGTACCTGTTATCTTACAGCCCCTACTACTTAATAACTGTACCAACCTATAACCGTTATCATAAGTAGTTAAGGTCTTTGCATCTCCTTCATCTAGCTTATCCCCTTTATCGAACCTTGATCTATACTTAAGTATCTTATCGTACTGATCAGTAATCTCTTTCATTCTCTCTAAGGATGGTTTCTCAATAAAGTAATCAGCTATATCTTCCTTGTTACCCATATAATCCTTAACACCTGCTTCTCTCGCTTCTATAGGAGCTAAATTTCTATCACCGAATACATCAGCAAAATGATTAACATCTACGATTGGATTATATAACCATAACCATTTTGTAGCCCAATCTTCAGTGTAAGTAGAATTAGTAAGTGCTGAGGCATTAGCTTTTCTTGATATATCATTTCTTTTGCTATTAATATAGCTCATAGCCTCATGATCTACCGGGTTAGGTATAAAGGTATAGACATCGTCTCTTGGTTTACCTTCTTTATCAAAAGCCCACGGTGTTGTTTCTCTATCAGGGATAAATTCTTTATTAAAATAATCTATTAAAGACTCATCACCTTTTGCCATTCTAGAAATCTTTTCAGGTACTTCTGATAAAGGAATCATAAATTTAGAGTATGGTAAAGATAATACAGTATCATCTTCTCCTTTTACAATTACCTTATATAGATCTTTAATAATTAAATCTACTAATACATCAGCTAAAGCATTTTCAACTTCATACCCTTTGAGCTTATTATTTCGTTTAAATATAATACTTAAACCATGCCCCATATCAGCTAACTTTTTATTCCATTCACGTCCATCTTTAGTAATTTCGTTCTTAAGTATCGCTTTACCTTGAGGAGTAATATTAAGACCGGGAGCTTTTGCTTCAGTGAAATATTGTAAAAAATTTTCCATTACTTTAATAAGTTCTTTTCAATAAAATCGATAACTTCATTTTCATCTTTAAAGAAGTATTTTATCTTATAAGACGGCTTTCCGTTATCATCAAATGTTGTTTTTATAAGAGCGTATAAGTCTTGCTTTCCTAATACTTGATGAGCGAGGAACCAATCTCTCTTTTTAAGTTCCTTATTATAATATCTATAAGTACCTTCTTTATCAGTTTGATAAGACCAATCCATAAAGCTTGATACATTAATAGGAATATCTACAGCTTTCATAGATGGTTCCTGAGGCTCATCTATTTTAATATCTTTAACTCTATTTAAATTTTCTTCCTTATCGTTATTTCGATAGGAATTGTTCCTATCAAAGTTAGAATCACCATCGTTATCAGAATTAAAAGAAGGAATTCTATCTTCTTTTAAGCTATTATAGGCTTCGAATAGTGCTTTTGTATCGTTATCCATAATTAAAGTTCCCCTCTCCTTCCTCTTTCTTCAGACATTCCTGCATCTTGTATAATAGCATTAATTGTTCTATCAGTTACTTGCTTAATAAAACGTGCCTCATTAGCTGTAAGTTCCCTTTTTAAATGCCATTCTGGATTGTTTTTAATTACTCTGGCTATTTCAGCTGCTGATAATGTATGACCTGGAGCATAACCACCTACTTGCTTTCCTGTTATTACCTGTCCGTTTAAGGAACTATTAGGGTTAGATATCTTTCTTCTCTCACCAGCAGGAACAAACATCTGTAAAATCTTAATCTTATCATCGTCAGAAAAAACATCTCTACGGCCTTGTTTAAGATCCATAAATTTAGCTACTTCTTTTCTGAACTTAGATTTGTTTTTAATATAAAACGCATCCATAAATGCATCTATACCATACTGCTTTATAGTTCTTATTGTTAACTCTCTATTTGTAGGATTGTTATCACCATAATCAGTAAGGAAGATCTTTCTTATTTTCTCTCTTTCTGCTTCCTTATCTATATTCTCCATGAGGCTTTCACATAAAGAAGCAAATGGTTTATAACTATCAGCTGTATATTCGTAATCTCTCTTTCCTCCTGCTGTATCAAACTTAGAATATTCGATTGGATTGTCAATTTTAGCTTTAACGTCCTTTAATATATCTTCTTGCTTATGTCCTCTTAGCTCTCTAGCAGCAGCACTAGCAAAGACTTGTTTTAAGCCAAGCTTAGTTATTACTTCATAGGATAAGTCACTAACTAGATCCTCTACAAATTCTGGGTCTTCTAATGATTCATAATACTTGCTGTTTGACTGTTCCATATGTTTATCAAACAAGTTCATTAGATCAACAGATAGTTGACCTCCTTCAGTTACTTTATCCGCCACCATCACATCTATTTTATCTGCTAGGGCTTTAGATATTTTATTATCGCCTATAGCGTCATCGATAAGAACATCTCTTACATTAAAATCAAACCATTCATCAAAATCAAAACGTTCCATATCATCGATAGGGTCATAATAATCATCGAGGTCGTTATCCTTTGAAAAACCTTTTAAAGGATTAATACCACTACCAATACCTGTTATACCCATACCAAGCTTCTTTAAGAAATCTCTTCTAGTATCTTCAAAGAACTGTAAGAATGTTTGCATATATATTATATTTATTATTTATAGCTATAATCGTTTGGTTGATCTACCGGAGCTGCAAAAGTTGATAAAGCACCTTTATCATTTCTATACCATGTTGTTAAAGGATTGTTTCTAAATGGTGCTAAGAAGTCTCTAACCATTACAGCATATTCTGGTTTTAATGTACTATTAGACTTACCCTTTATTTGTTTAACATCATTAACGTGACCTTTTTCTGTGTTTATAATCGATAATTCAATAGTAGCATGTAAGTCGCCATTAGGTCCAACTAATTGTAAAATTCTAGAATTAGGATTAAGAGGGTCTTTTCCACCTACACAATGATTCATAAATTCACCTGTAAGACCGCAAACATCTTGACTTATTATTTGATACATCTTATACCCATCATTATAACTCTTTAAAAGCTTAACCTTATTAGGATCTTTGTAGAGCTGTAACATCTTATCTCTATCACCTTCTTTTAATGATTCTAACACCTTTTCAAAATCATTAACTATTTTAATTAACCTATGTTCAACAGGCTGCTTTAAAAAGTAATTAACTATATCCTCTAAACTACCAGCATATGGTACCCCAGACTTCTGTGCTAACTCTTTACTTAATCTAGAGTCAGTTAAAAAATCTGCTAAATGTGTTATATAATCAAAAAAATCTCCACCATTATACTTTGCGGATAGTATACTTTCATATAAATATTCTAATTCTTTTCGTAAATCTTCTTTAGTTTCTTCACCTTCGTCTCCCTTTAATCTTATCCACTTAAATATATCTTCTCTTAATTCAGGCTTCTTAGATTTATCCCCTCCTTCAAACATCCACTTAGGTAACTTTGTAGGATGCATAAAACCTTCATATGAATCCTCAAACCATCTTATCTCATCTTCATCATCCTCCCAAGACCACCTACCCTCTCTTTTAAGTCTGTTTAAAATATAACCTCTATTTTCAAAACGATTTTGTAAAGCCTTTAACGGATAACCAGTGGTGGTATCTATTGCTATCTTATCCCCTTCATAGTCCATTTCTGGTATGTACTGAATTATAGCCTTAGTAATTAATTTAGCTATAGCTTCACTAAACTGATACGGTACAGGTATATCACCACCCCACCACTTTCGTACTAAGTGCAATATATCAGCATACATTTGATCTGAATTAATGAGCTCACTAGCTTCAAATAATAGGTCACTTATATCAAATTCTTGAACCTCTTCTATTACTTTAGTAGGTTGTTTATCAATAAGAGATAACTTTATTAGGTTATCGTAAGTATTAAAACTTCTCATACATTATTATTTATATTGAATTGATACAATATTAAAATAAATTATACATATGGCCAATAAAAAGATACTGCTTATAGGCGATAATTGCATAGATGAATTTATCTATACAAAGTGTACTAGGTTTTGCCCAGAAGCACCAGTCCCAGTTTTGGATATCGAAGTTATAAAAGAGAATCCAGGTATGGCTGGTAATGTGTATGAGAATCTAAAGGCCTTTGGTTTAGGGGTAGAGTTTATTCATAATGACAATTACAAGGAGGTTAAGAAGTCTCGTATAGTGGACAATGATACTAATCATATGTTTCTGAGAGTAGACTACACAGATCACTCAAAGCCCATAGATCTAAAGACTCTAACAAGATTAGATTTTAGTAATTATGAGGCTGTTGTGATATCTGATTATTGTAAAGGCTTTGTTTCGGAGGCAGCTATAAAACTGATATCGGAGTTACACCCGTTAACGTTTCTGGACACAAAGAAGGTATTGGGTGAGTATGCGGCGTCCATTACGTATATAAAGATCAACGAATCTGAGTAT
>Ga0070746_10003025_pt1 | contig 10034 bp, 8 predicted proteins | sample VirMetDEL_Mar_21_FD_77016 | JGI IMG/M metagenome (GOLD analysis project Ga0070746, IMG submission 77016) | Aqueous microbial communities from the Delaware River and Bay under freshwater to marine salinity gradient to study organic matter... | ecosystem: Environmental > Aquatic > Marine > Coastal... | reverse complement strand
TAATTACTTATTTGCAGCATTACCTCAAGTTTTAGAACATAATGAAGTAGATGTAATAATGGTTCCCAGGATCAATACAGTTGAAGGATTGACCCCGGAACACGTGTCAAAATGGGGTTGGCGCGTTGATGAAAATGGGTGGGTGAACTTTCCAGATTATCAATGGCGTATATATCGTAATATAGAATCAATACGATGGAAGAATCGTGTACATGAAATGTTGGATGGGTACAAGACACTAAGTCATTTACCAAGAACTCCAGAATGGTGTTTATATCATCCAAAAAATATTAAAAAACAAGAAATACAAAATAATTTTTATAATACATTATGAAAAATATGGACCCAAAAAACACATTAAGTATATATGGTTCACACGATGCTAGTGTCGTGTTCTATGATAAATCTAATATTTTAAGAGTATTAGAATATGAACGTTTTGTACAAAAAAGATACGCTATGTATTCTGAAAAGTTTGATAGAAGAGAAAAAGATTTAGGTACTAATCAAAATTCACGTGAAGAATTTATCCAATATATTAAAACCCAAACCACAGACATTCAAAATATATTATATAATGAACTAACTACTAATGATATAAATTATCTAAAAACCCAATTTCCTAATGCATCTTTTAAAATATGCGGACATCATATGTCCCATGCTGCTTCAGGTTATTTTACTTCAGGTTACAAATCAGCTGTTATATTTTCTGTTGATGGGGGCGGAGTAGATAATGGAATGGTAGCACATACAAAAATATTTGAAGCTAAAGATAATAATATCAATTTAATTGATACTCCTAAAATAAATTTAGGAGTCGCTTATGGTAGAATAGGATGCGCTATTTCAGAAATTAACCCTAGTTTAGATTCTAATAGAGATTCATTAGTATATGCTGGTAAAGTAATGGGGTTATGTGGTTATGGGTCTGTTCGTAATGAGTGGGTAGATGCTATGAAACAATATTATAACCATCTTGATCTTGAAAGATTAGGGAATGATATAAAAGTCCCATTATTTTTTAACTCAGTTAAAGGTAAAATTAGTAAAGATTTAGCAGCTACTTCTCAACATGTATTTGAAATACTATTATTTGATTTAATACAACCATATATTACAAATTATAATAATTTTATAATGGTAGGAGGTTGTGCTTTAAATGTATTATTTAATCAAAGACTAAAAAAATTAGTTACATCTTTAAATAAAAATTTATACATTCCTTCAAACCCTAATGATTGTGGTTTAGCTTTAGGACAGTTTTTACTAGAACACCCCAATGTAAATACAAATGTATACAATGGATTTGGAATATTAGATGAAAAAAAATTACCCGAATGGATTAAAGAGCGTAATGCTAAAAAAGTAACTCCCTCTACAATAGTAAAGCTATTAAAAAAAGGTAATATTATAGGAATAGTTGAAGGGGGTTCTGAGATAGGACCAAGAGCTTTAGGAAATCGTAGTATTATATGTGATCCTTCAATACCTAACATGAAAGATATTTTAAATTCAAAAGTAAAATTTAGAGAATGGTTTAGACCTTTTGCTCCCGTTTGTAGATTAGAGGATAAAGATTTATTTTTTGAAGATGCTTATGAATCAGAATTTATGAGTTATGCTCCTTATGTAAAAGATGAATATCAGTCAAAATTAAAAACAATATGCCATATTGATGGGACTGCTAGATTACAAACAGTAACAAATCAACAACATTCTACCTTTTACAAAATTTTAACTGAATTAAAAAACCAAAAAGAAATACCTGTTATTCTTAATACTTCTTTCAATATAAAAGGTAAACCTATATTAACTACAATTAAAGATGCTTTATATTGTTTAGATAATACACAAATGGATTACGTTATTATAAAAGGATGGCTTTTTAAAAGAAAATCACTATGAAAAAAATACTAGTAACAGGAGGCACAGGCCTGGTAGGTAACCATCTAAAAGATATATTACCATCTGCAATCTACATATCTTCGAAAGACTTTGATTTAACAAAAATTGATGAAGTATATGATATGATAAATACTTATAATCCAAATGTTGTTATACATTTAGCAGCTAGAGTAGGAGGTATTCTTGATAATGTAAAATATCCTGTAGATTATCTTGAAGAGAATATCTTAATGAATACAAATGTATTAAAAGTGTGTCATGAACATAATGTTGAAAATGTAATATCCATTTTAAGTACTTGTATCTACCCAGATGTTGTTGAAACTTACCCAATGAAAGAAAAAGATATGTTTGATGGTCCTCCAACACCAAGTAATTTCTCATATGGGCTAGCAAAACGCACTATGGCAGCTCATATTAATTCTTATATAAAACAATATAATAAAAAATGGTGTTATTTAATTCCATGTAATTTATATGGTGAATATGATAAATACACAGAACATAATAGCCATTTTGTAGCAGCACTTATTAAAAAAATACATGATGCAACAGATAAAATAACTTTATGGGGTACTGGTAAACCATTACGACAATTTATATATGGAGGTGATTTAGCTAAAGTAATTAAATATATGATAGATAATAATGTTTATGTAAATATGAATGTAGCTCCCCCTTGGGTGTATTCTATAAATGATATGGCAGAAATAGCTATTAAATCATGTTCAAAACCAAATTTAAAAATAGAATACGATAATACAAAACCTGATGGACAGTTTAGAAAAGACGTAACATCCAGTATATTTAATGAAGTTATACCAAATTTTGAATTTACAACCTTATCAAAAGGTATACGTAACACTTATAATAAAGTTAAACTAAAAAAACAAATATTCAGAAATAATGGGTAAATATATAATATGTGCGAAAGAGATGTACTTAGGAACATCTACAAATGATGCAGCAAGTGCCTTACAAGTGACTGAAATTGCAACTGAATTAGTAATTACACGATTATATTGCTTAATGATGTTAAATGATGGAACAATAAGTAAAACAGATACAATTGTAACAGCATCAGAACGAAAATGTCTTTATGAAAATATATTCGATAATGTTATTGATTGGAATACATATACAACTCTAAATACATCAGGCAGTAAAATAATAGATTTATTATCTAGGGATATATTTAATTCATTATCATCCGGCCAAGTAAAAGATAGGTTGATTCCCTATTTGCCTTTTTATCAAAATTGGGATAGAGACAAGAATAATATACAAGATATACATTTTAGTTCATTAAAAGAATATGATGTCTCAGATAAATTTATATGTCTACTTATACGAACAAGAAGCGCTTGGCCATCTAAAAATTTATCTAAAGAATATTGGAAAAAATTAATTAAAGTATTAGAAGACCAAAATATTAAAGTATTTGTTTTTGGAAAAGAGACTGAAGAATATGCTACCGAAAAAACAGAATATGTAAAAAACTTTAGAGACTGGTGTTCTATTGTTAACCATAGTAATTGTAAACAAATTATAAGTACAATAACAGGGGGAGTATACCCAGCATTTATTTGTGGAACTGATAAAATAAATTTAGTTATAATAGATAATTTAGATTTAGTAAAGAAGTATGGGTATGACCCATCATGGTATAATGATTGTATTAATTTTACAAATGTTAATAAAAATATTATTAATTACTTACCAAGTACTAATGAATTAGTGGATATAATAAAAAACAAAGTCTAACAAATGTATAAAAAAATGAAATCTAACGAAAATATATATGATTATATCATATTAGGCGGTGGCATAACAGGTATAGCATCAGGTAGAGTATTACAACAAAAAGAAAATAATAACTTTTTAATATTAGAATCTGAAAAAGAAATAGGAGGATTGCTTCGAACTAAAGAGGTAAATGGTCATCATTTTGATATAGGAGGAGGACATGTACTTCATTCAAAATACCCAGAAGTATTAAATTGGATATTTTCTCATATACCAAAAGATGATTTTTATGAAATGAAAACAAATGTTATGATAGATATAGAAGGTCATAAAATCAATTTCCCAATCGAATTAAATTTATGGCAACTACCACATGATAAACAATTAGAGTATGTTTATTCTTATCTAACAGCAGCTAGTAAAGATATAGAGTACGAAGATTTTGAAGATTGGGTTAGAAATTATTTAGGTGATAAGATAGCTGATAATTATATGATACCTTATAATAATAAATTATGGTGTACAGATATATCTAAATTAAATACAGATTGGTTAAGTAAAGTACCTAAAACAGATATAAAACTTATACTTAAAACCATCATAGAAAATGATTCTAATTTTAATAAAGATGTTGTAAGTCATTCTACTTTTATGTATCCAAAGAAAGGAGGATTTGAAACTATTATAAGTTCTATTGTAGCACATATTACAGACCATATAAAATTAAATACAAAGGCTGAAGTATTGGAATATGATCCTAATACACAATTATGGTTAATTAATGGCAAATATAAAACTAAAAAAATAATAAATACTATTCCATGGCCTTTATTAAATATAAAAGGATTACCAAAATTTGACTTTACATCGGAATTTAAAAATTTAGAAGTCTTAAGTAATGTTATTTCATTATGGGAAAGAGAACCATATGACCATAATGCACATTGGATGTATATACCAGACCCAAATGTAGAACAACATAGAGAGTTTTACATTAAAAATATCGCTCCACATAGTAAGGAAGGTGGTGTTATGACAGACATAAACCATAAACGATGGTTACAAAATAATAAAAAATGGAAAGCTGGAATCCCATTAGATGAACATATCAATATATGGGCATATCCATTACCTACAACTACTTATAAAGAATCAATCCAGAAAATAGTTAATTTCACAAAAGAATATAATTTATTTGGATTAGGTCGGTGGGGCCAATGGTCATATTTTAACACAGATCATTGTATTAAACAAGTAATGGAATTTTTTAATGATGAACAGAATTTCGATTTTTTTAACAAAGAATGGTTTAAAAATTAAAGAAAAAAAATATGATCAAATTAGTTAGTGATACTATTGACCGAGCAGACATCACTGCATTAACTGAATGGCTGAGCCAAGAACCTATTCCGAGACTAACAAAAGGTGAATTAACTTGGGAGTTAGAAAAGCGATGGGCTGAAAAGATCGGTACAAAATATTCAGTGTTTGTTAATTCTGGGTCATCATCGATACTGTTAACATTAGCAGCATTAAAAGAATCTGGAACGTTACCTAATAATAAGATAGTCGTTCCATCACTTAGTTGGGCAACTGATGTTAGTTCTCCCATGTTGTTAGGTTATGATATAACAATGTGTGATTGTAATCTGCAAGATCTTTCATGTGATTTAACGCAATTAGAACAAATATTTTCTGAATCTAACCCATCAGTACTCATATTAGTTTCGCCATTAGGATTAGTTCCTAGAATGAAAGAAGTAGTTGAATTATGTGAAAAATATGATGTAATACTACTCGAAGATGTTTGTGAAAGTTTGGGATCTAAATATCAAGGACAATATTTAGGCTCATTTGGCTTTGCTTCTTTCTTTTCAATGTATTTTGGACATCATCTATCAACTATTGAAGGTGGGTTCATAAATACCAACGATGAAGAGTTTTATCATTTATTACTAATGATGAGAAGTCATGGGTGGGATAGAGATTTACCTTCGTGGAAACAAAATGAATTGAGAGAGCAATATGGGTGTACAGATTTTGATTCACTGTATAATTTTTATGTGCCTGGAATGAATCTTCGTTCTACAGATTTACAAGCATTTATTGGTCTTCGGGCTATTGAAAAATTAGATAGTTATTCAGTTAAGCGAAGAGACAATTTCAATTATTATGTAACTAACTTAAATAGTAACATGTTAGATCTGCATGAACAAAACGGCGACTTTGTTTCTAGTTTTGCAATACCAATTGTACACAAACAAAGAAATAATATTATACAGGATCTAATGGATGCTGATATTGAAGTTCGGCCACTAATTGCTGGTGATATGTCTCAAAAGCCAATGTGGACAGATAAATATCAGCCGGGGCATGATATGCCGAATTGTAAAATGCTAAATGAATTTGGATTTTATGTTCCAAACCACCAAGATCTATCAGTTTTAGATATAAACAAAATAACACAGGTAATAAATTCATATGAATAAAGTTGCGTTAATTACTGGTATCAACGGACAGGATGGGTCATACCTAGCAGAGTTTTTGTTAGAAAAAAATTATGAAGTATGGGGAATAGTAAAAAGAAATTCTGTAGCAGAAACACAGACTTCAAGACTTGATTCTATATTTGATAAAATTAATTTGAGATACGCAGACTTAACAGATCTGTCGTCTATAATTAATGTAATACAAGAATGTAACCCAGTTGAAATATATAATTTAGCTGCACAATCGCACGTACGTATAAGTTTTGATCAACCAATTTATACTGCTAATGTAACTGCTCTAGGAACATTAAATGTATTAGAAGCAGTACGTCTAATAAATAAAAAAATACGAATATATCAAGCTTCATCATCTGAAATGTTTGGTAACAATATTGACGAAGATGGATTTCAGCGGGAAACAACACCAATGGATCCAGTTTCTCCATATGGATGTTCAAAAGTTTTTTCTTATAATATATGTAATAATTACAAAAATTCATACGGAATGTATGTAGCAAATGGCATATTGTTTAATCACGAATCACCAAGACGCGGAACAAATTTCGTAACTAATAAAGTAGTGAAAACAGCGGTTGAAATCAAACGTGGTATCAAAAACAAATTAGTGTTAGGAAATCTAAGTTCAACTAGAGATTGGGGGCATGCAAAAGATTATGTTGAAGCTATGTGGTTGATAATGCAACAATACAACCCAAACAATTACGTTTGTGCTACAGGCCAATCACATTCAGTACTTGATTTAGTTACATATGTATTTGATAAATTAGATTTAGATATTGAAAAACATCTAGAAACAAGTACAAAATATTATAGGCCAGAAGAATTAGATGATTTAAAAGGCGATAGTACTAAATTGCGTCTTGCAACAGGATGGGAACCTAAATATACATTTGAATCAATGTTAGATGAAATGATTGAATATTGGTTAGACAAATATAGTTCATGAAATACATTGAAATATATTTATAATAAAGAGTTACGAAATGGATAAAAAAATAGTATATGTTACTGGGTGTTTAGGATTTATAGGATCATACATTACCCGTACTTGTCTTGAGAAAGGATGGTATGTTAAGGGTGTTGATAAAATGACTTATGCTTCTAATAAAAATTTATTAAAAGAATTTAAAAAATATTCTAATTTTTCATTTGTTAAATGTGATATAAATGATTTAGAATTTTTATATGAATGTGATTATGTTATAAATACGGCTGCTGAAACCCATGTAGGTAATTCTATAGTTAAAAGTGATGATTTTATACATTCAAATATTAATGGGGTTCATCATTTACTTGAGTTGATTAGAAATTATAGAGGAGAAAATAAAAATAAACCAACATTATTACATTTTAGTACTGATGAAGTTTATGGGGATGTAACAGAAGGAGAACATCTAGAAACAGACATATTAAAACCTAGTAACCCTTACTCAGCAACAAAATCGGCAGCAGATCAACTTATATTAGCTTGGGCCAGAACTTATGAATTGCCTTATATAATTGTAAGACCAACTAATAACTACGGAATAGGACAATATACCGAAAAATTAATACCTAAATCAATTAAATATTTAGGCTTAGGTAAAAAAATACCTTTACATAATAGTGGTACACCTATTAGAAATTGGTTACATGCCCAAGATACAGCAAATGCTGTTATTAAAATAATTGAATCCCAAATTAGTAATGAAATATTTAACATTGCTGGAGGATTTGAACAATCTAATTTGGATATTGTAAGGAAAATTATTATATTATATAATAATAAGGAGAATAAAGATAAAAATCAATTTTTAGACTTATCATATTCAAGAATAGGTCAAGATGTAAGATATGCTTTAAATGATAGTAAATTAAGGGGTATTGGATGGTCACCCAAAAAGAAATTTAATGACGAATTACCTAAAATAGTTGAATATTATAAAAATAATTTTATATGGTAAATAAAAAGAAAGTTTTGGAATATTTAATAGATTATTTAGTTTATAATAAGATTGACACTTTTTTCTTAGTAACAGGGGGTGCAATTGCTCCTACAGTAGATTATATTGGTAAAAAAGAAGGAATTAAATACTATTGTTTCCAACATGAACAATCTGCGGCTATGGCTGCGGAAAGCTACTATAGAACTTCAGGTAAAATGGGGGTTGTATTAAGTACTAGTGGTCCCGGAGCTCAAAATTTATTAAATGGTATTTGTGGGTGTTGGTATGAATCTATTCCTTGTTTGTTTATAACAGGACAAGTAAGTACATATGAATCATTAGATTCAATTCTTACAGAACCTAGACAAGTAGGCTTTCAAGAAATGCCTGTAGCTGAATCATTTAAACATTTTACTAAATTTTCAACTAAAGTTAATAAAGCAGAGTTATTTGAATCTACTTTAAAAATGGCATTAAAAAAATGTTTTGAAAATAGACCTGGTCCTAGTTTAATTGATTTACCTTTGGATATTCAAAATTCCACTTTAGAATATTTTACATTTGATATTTTTGAAGAAAGTAAAATACAACCTAGTTTAGTTAATGAAGTTTCTATTTTATCTAATAAATTAAAAGAAAGTAAAAGACCATTACTTCTTTTAGGACAAGGTATTAAATTAGGAAATGCACAAGAAGAAATTAAAAATTTAATTGAAAAATTACAAATACCTTTTGTAGTATCTTGGGGTGGTTTTGATATAATACCCCATGATCATCCCTTATTTGTAGGTGATATTGGGGTATATGGAAGTAGAGGAGGCAATTTTGCGGTACAAAATTGTGATTTACTTGTTTCAATAGGTTCTAGATTAGACACTAGACAAACTGGAGGTAATTTATCTACATTCTCTAGAGATTCTTATAAAGTAATGGTAGATATAGATGCTAATGAAGTTTATAAGGACAGAGGTATTAAAATAGACTTACCTATAGTAAGTGATTCTAAATGGTTTATTCTAAATTTAATAGATTCAGTTGAAGCAATTAATATTGATGAACAATGGTCTAAGTATATTAACCAATATAAAGGTTATAAAGAGAATAGAGCATTAAAAGATAATATTTTAACCTCATATGAGTTTTTAGAAGAATTAAACAACTACATCCCGGATAATGCTACTATTATTCCAGATGAAGGGGGTAATTTAGTTTGGTCTATGCAATCTATTAAACTAAAAGGAACCCAAAAAATGTACTCTAATTTTGGAAACTCATCAATGGGCTATGGTTTACCCTCAGCTATAGGAGCTGCTATTGCAAATAAAGGACCTGTAGTTTGTATTGATGGGGATGGTGGTTTTCAAATGAACCTACAAGAATTACAAACAGTAAAACATTATAACCTACCAATTAAAATATTCATTATGAATAATAATTGTTATGGTATTATTAAACAATTCCAAGATGCTTATTTTGGATCCCGATACACAGCAACTGATAATCAAGATTATTCGGCTCCTGATTTTGTAAAAGTATCTGAAGCTTTTGGAATAAAAGCAGTAAGAGCAACTAAAGATAATTATAAAGAAGTAATTAGCTTGGCAATGCAAGAAGAAGGTAGTATATTGGTAGATGTTATAATTGATAAAGAACAAAAACTATTACCAAAATTAGAATTTGGTAATCCCTTAGAAGATATGTCACCTTACCTAAGTGATAAAGAAATTAAAAATAATATGATTATTGATATGATTCCTCGTAGAGATAATTCCCAAGGTTGGGTAACTTTAAAATAATAAAAACTAAAAATTAAGGACAAATTATGGCTGCAGATAGCAAAACGAAAAAAACAATTCTAACCTTAAACAACAACAAAAAGAATAATGTTCCAACTGTAATGGTTACAGCCTACGATTATCCTCAATCTCGTATTGCGGATATGAGT
>Ga0070746_10003022_pt1 | contig 10040 bp, 11 predicted proteins | sample VirMetDEL_Mar_21_FD_77016 | JGI IMG/M metagenome (GOLD analysis project Ga0070746, IMG submission 77016) | Aqueous microbial communities from the Delaware River and Bay under freshwater to marine salinity gradient to study organic matter... | ecosystem: Environmental > Aquatic > Marine >... | reverse complement strand
ATTCTTTTTTGAAGTAAAATCATTTATTTTCAGATATCTTTTAAATTTGAAATAATCTATTTAAAATTATTATAATCTATAATATATAATGGAGCAAGCAATTCAAAAATTCAGACCTTCTCTAAAACCTTCAAGTATCAAACAATATACTCGCAACCTAAATGCTTTATTTAAAGTATTACCAAAAGAAGATCCTTTTAATCAAAATAATATTAAATTGATAGAAGATAACTTAAAAGGTAAGAGTTATTTGACTCTTAGAAATTATTATACTGCTATCATCATTTATCTTCAATTAAATAAAAAAGATGAAGAATTAATCAAACAATATACCAAAATTAGAGATTCTCTAAATCAGCAATATGTAGAAGAAAATAAAACAGGTAAGATATCCGAAGCACAATCGGATAAGTTTATTGAATATGATAAATTTGTTAAACTAATAAAAGATCTCAAGAGTTATGTCAATCTTACACAAAAAATTAATAAGAATTATACTAATACTGATCATAGATTATATATCGCTTATGTTGTATTTGAGATGCTCTATAGATTCCCCACCAGATTGGATATGGCTGGAATGAAATATCTAAATAAGAAGTCTTATAATTTACTTACTGAAGAAGAAAAGAAACATAATAATTATTTAATTAAAGATGGAGCTAAATTATTCTTTAGTTATAATGATTATAAGACATCTGGTAAATATAATGAAGTAACTATCGATGTTCCAGCTGATTTGAAAAAAATATTGAATGCCTATATCAAATTCTTAAAATTAAAGTTTAATGATATCCTATTCACATATAAAACTGGAGGTCCGATAGATAGAACTGAAATGTCTAGATTACTTGGGGATGTCAGTGAAGAGTTTGTAGGAGTTCGACTAGGAACTACTATTATTAGGAAGATCATTGCCTCACATGAATTTCTAGACACTAAAAAGAAGCAAGATAAACTTGCTAAAAATATGATGCATTCTACTAATATGCAAAATCTTGTTTATATCAAAGAAAAGTAATTAACTAAATACATCCACTGATATATTATTCAATTCCTCTAATTCCTTATAGCGATAGTATCGCTCCATTCTAACTCTTTTGTACCTCTCATGATTATTATAATATCTTTTTATTACTTTTTCTTTTACCTTTTCTTTATTATTTTTATAATATTTATTCCACTTATCTTGATTACAATTATCATTATAAGCGGATATCTTATTAATAGTATTGGGTGTTTTATCTATCCAATATTGTTCTCTCTTAAATTTATTTTCTTCTTCACACAACTCCAATATATTTACCTTATAATCGTTATTTTTTAGGATATCTTTCGAGGTATATGTTAATTTCATATGTTCCCCCATCCTTCTATAAATATTATTTGTTGATCCTACATAAGAGTTCCCATTCGTATTATCATATATCTGATAAATATATATACTCATTAAACATTAATAAGATTATTTTTTTAAATATATTATAAAAATTATTTATAAAGTAAATTTGAAACGGATATTACATAAATTAATAATAATATATGGAAAATATCATCTGCAAGGAGCTATTAAAGATATCTGGAGAGAAAAAAACTCCTTATAAATTAAATGAATGTATCTGTAAAAATTGTAAAACAGAAAATAAAGAATGGGTTGAAGTCTTAAAACCCTGGGATATGTGGGGAACATGTAAAAAATGTAATATTAAATGGAAGCTAAATAAATAATCACTTATACTCATACCACATATTACAATATTTAATCTTTCCCTTTCTTATATTAGATCCCATCGGTGCCTCTTCGAATGGCGCGGGATACTGGTAATCTTTTTTTATTGGACATTTCATTAACATTATATCTATCGCTCTCCATCTTTTTTGGCGATCTAAATATAATAATATATCTAATGCATCATCCCACTTAGGTAAATAATATGCTACTGTCGTACATATATAATAATTTTTATCTTCTAATGAATTAAGACCTAATTCTTGTTTTGGTATTGTTTTTAATGGACCATCAGTTACTTTCTTATTTATAAAAAAACCTGCTAAATATGTGAATTTATCCATATTCTCAGGGAGTTCTGTTGTTTGCCTCGCATCATCCTCTACTACTAAGACATCATCCAATTTATGATTCACTATATATTTTAGTAATTTATAATGCGATAAGAAGCAAGCACACTTACCGAGGTGATTCTCAGGTTTCGTATTCCAGTAAGATATCATTTTATTTTTAGTTCGGGCATCTACTTCATCACGAGTTACTGCTCTCCACCTCTGGTAAGTATGGTCAAAATACTCTGCCCTCTCGGGATTAGAGTCTAAGTTAATATAAAATTTATTCATATATATATATTAGATATTATTTTTTATATAAAATTAAGCATTAAACACAGACACCATTCCATCAGATAGCTGCATAACCCTCAAATATTCACAATAGTTGCGGAGAACAAATCCACCCGTAGTCACACGATCTGGGAATGTACCTGTGAGGTGAAGTTCAACCCCTCTCTGTCCAACTCTGCCTCCAGTAAGTTTAGTTCCCATGTAGAAGAAGTGGCCATCCAGACCAGTCTGAGCAGCACTCGCCCTCCCTTCCACCACTTTAGCAGACATAACGGCGCGCTCATTTGAATATTGGGAGCGGTTAAGGAATGGAACACCCTCAGAGTCCGTTAAGATACTAAACATTCTTGCGGTATTATCGACATCCGAAGTAAATTCATATCTATCGTTATACCTAATATTATATTTAAGATCTTGAGCAATAACCCCTGCTGGAGCGTTAAGAGCCATAGCATTCCTTGCCGTAAGCAAAGTAGCCTCTGATAAGTTAGTATCACTCATCATAGAGATAATTCTCGGAACAACCCTATTAGCCATACCAACATTACGAATAATTCCAGATGCTACGGCTGCGTTTGTAATAGTAGATTCTACTGATCGGTAATCCACGAAAGAAAAGGACATATCCTTATTTGCCGCCGCATATCTAACCATCTCATCACCTGCTCCGTAATAAACATAGTCAGCACAGAACTTAAGATCTGCACGGATAATATCAACCTCTTCACCAAGACCACTATTAGCTCCAACCTGTAGGCGTTCGCGAGTAGTTGGGTAGAAAGTTAATTCAATATTAATAGGCTCATTAATCATATATAATGGGAGCTGATTGACCTTAAGGAATGGAAAGAGGTCCGATAAATCTACTGAGAATGTTGGGCTTTCTATGTTAGCTGCCGTTCCATCAACCTTCGCAAATAAAGGAACCTCTAGAGAATCACCTCTATTATATTCATATCCATTATCTAATTGTAATGCATCCGCTAAAACACTGCTAGAATCTGTATATTCAAATCCTAAAGTATTCCAGCGACCCGTGGTATATTGCTCTCTTTCTTTATTATTTTCGGATTTAATCAAAGATGATTTCGCAGCAAATAAACCATCCCAAGTATCAACCTCATTAAGAGTTTTATTACCAATTTTAAGAACCGCCTTCTTAATAACCTGACCAACTCCTGTAGCAGGATTAAAATAACCATCTGCAATACCCGCACTAGCTTCAACCGATAAAAATAATTTAGAGTGGGAGTGGAGAAATCCCTTATTTTGAAGAGTGAATCGGCAGAAACCATCAGTAGTCGCGGATCCTTGATTAAATACTACAGGCTCTAAAAGATCTGTCTCGATCCTCTGAGCATAATTAACTGGAATTTGTGTAAGTGAAATAAGATCTGGTATGCTTCCTCCGTCCATTATTACTATAATATATTTATTATAATAAATTTAAAAAAATAATATTAAAAAAAAATTAAATAAAAATTAAATTATAAAACGAAGTAATTGTATCAAAGATACTTAACCTTGGATATCTTTATGGGCTTTATTTACGGACATCCCGCGTCGCATTCTAGACATCATCTTCATTCGGTGGGACTTAGCCTCGCTAGCGGACATACCACCTTTCTGCATCTTCTGCATATGCTTATTTAAATCGGCTTTCTGCTTATCGGTCATCTTCACGCTCTCTCTTTTAGTCTTAACTGGGGCTGGGGCTGGTTCGGGACTTGGTTCTGTATCACTTCCATATTCCATTTATTATAATAAAGATTTTAATTTTAAATAATAAATAATAATAAATTAATTAATTAATTGAACCCCCATCTGAGAATATAATAATGTTGCCTTGGATTTGAAGAAGAGGAATACACCAATAGGGTTATCAGTTGATAATTCACTCTCTATACTGGCGCCGAACTGCTCCTGCGAGAAATCATCTCCCGCATCACCGATACCATACTTAACTCCCAATCCCATAACAGCACCGCCATTCGGAACCGTGTTGTAGGCGGTTTCACCCGTTCCCGTAGCAAGAGTGTAACCACGATTCATATTAGTAGGACCAATAGAAGTTCTCACTTGGTGATATGGAGGAACTATAGCATCATATAAACCTTTAACTATCTGCGGATCAGGTACATTAGTAGGATTATTAATAGCATCATAACTATTGACATAATCAAACTCTGCTGGATATTTCACACCGCCCTTAAGGAACTGAACTCGTTTAATCGCAGCGAGACTATCGTCGCTATCCGAGGGATAGGTTGTTGCCTGCCCGTCCGCAGTAAGAGTATTAATATTAGATACAGGCATAAAGGTCATATAGGCGCTCTGTAAATTCTTGAGTGCTAGAGAATACTGGATCTGAGCATTCGCAGAGTTAATAGATGTGTATAACGAAGTGATAGTATTAAACTGGAATGATCCCTGTTGCTGTGGTGCAACATCCCCCAATTCATGAACCTCGCAGCATAATTTAAGATCTCTTAATTGATAGTGGCACTCACCCTTACCCGCTGGAACCGTACCATCCTCAAAGAAAAGAGCATTCGCATCAGGTGTCAATTGGATCTCCACCTGAACCCCACCAAAAGCCGTAGGTCTTAAATCAACCATATTACCCGACTGGCAGAAACCGCAGGGGAGGTGTGCCGAAAAGGAATTAATTTTAGTACCCGCTGCGTTAGATTCTATAACACTCGTTCTAAATAACTCAGAGTTAGGCATAATAAGAGCCGATTCTGCTAAATGAGAGTTCTGGTCAGTTAGAGAGGCTGTAAGGGCGGTATAGGTATTAAACCATTTCGCATAATGTCTTATCTGTTCGCAAATCATCTTAGATCTAGAGGCACGAATAGTTAATTGGTCAAAGACATTATAGATACCTAAGCGGTTATTCATAGTTAATTTATCCCCGTCCTGAGCTGGAGTTGGGGTAGGAGTAGCATTATCGGAATAAACTGAAAATTTACCAACAATTCTAATTGATTGTGGGTCTAGTAATCCGTCTTGAGCGGATACTGTGAATGATAATACGGGGAAACCATTTTTAAAAGATACAATACCATCAGCCGGAACGTTGTCTGGCCTTATTTCTACATATCTGGAGGTTGCCATTTATATTATATAATATAAATTTAATAAAAGTAAAATAAATAAAATAAGATATCAAAGATATCAATAGCGAAGCAAATAAAATTAATTATTTAGAGAACAACACTAACACCGCTATCGCGGATCATCAACCTTCGGACATGAACCACAAAAGAGTTAAATAACTTAGGTTTGCTAGGTGCCGTAGCACCAGTATATTTTAGGATAACTGCCACATCCTTGCCTCTTAGGTCCATAGCACCATTATTGACCCCAAATCCTCGGCCGAAAACAAAGTTCTCTTGGAAGGCTCGGAATGATCGCGGAACTATACCAGCATTATCCAGACATTTCTCTAGTTCGTAAAGGTGGAAGGCGTCAATACTCTTCTTAGTAGCAATCTTAGATACATCAATAGGTCTGCTAGGTACTAGGCGGGAATCTATCTGATACTGATAATTTTGGAGCTCGTCGCATATGCCCGTGTAAGCAGAGCGATTGCTATTAAGTGCTGTATCCTGCGGATTATTAGTAGAAAGTATTTCATAGGTGCCCGTTCCAGTTGCCGAGTTTTGGATAGTATAGACCGATGAGTCTTGGGGAATAACTAATAGCGATTTTGCTCTTGAATTATTCGCATATACTTGATATACCGTTTGCCTATCCGATGCTAAAATACTATTCTTATAGTTAGTTGCTGATAATATATCTATTTCTATCGCTTTACCTTCTCTTACCTTTTGCAACATACCCCGCTCATACCCAGGATCCAACATAACTTGCGATACTATCAAATTAACATTACTAATAGTGTAGGTCGCATTATAGCTAGTTGCCGCACTAAGCGATTTAGAATATAAACAAAAATCAGTTTCCGAGGTAATATCGAAAGATGCATTATTACGAGCCGCTGTTAATACAACTTCTATAAGACCATTGGTAGATGCGTTAATTGCTGATATATTTGCATCCGCTGCTAAATCATTAAAAGAGGCATTATCATCATACTTGACAAACCCAATAGTCTCTCCCACCACAAACGGAAATTTATCAACCCTATCAGCACCCGATAAGTTATTAAATTGACTAACATAAAAGGTATTCGAACTAGAACCATTCACCCAATCATCAGGGGCATCAAGAGAACCATTAAGAGAGTGGAAGAATGGGTTGAGAGGGGTGCGTCTATCTTTTAGGACCGAATCTAATTGTTTGAGGACCTCGGCAGCAGGAGGAGTATCAATCTCAATATATAAACCATTTGTCATCATAATAGGGAAAATATGTTCGTTCTGGGCGAAAATACCCGTGTGGAGTGGAATAGTTAATTTCGCAGTCAAGAAATCACTATCTGAGAAAGCAGTAGATTGATTACCCGAGGTCTTTTTGAAATAGGGGTTTGTTATAGTATTTGCCATAAATGATTTAGATGTGCCCTCGGTCCCCCTATTATCTGGTGTATGAACACCCGAACCCTCACGAAGAGCGCGATAATTCCTAATACTATCATCCGCATCATAATCATATCGAACCGAGCATAGAGAAGAGTATGATTCAATCTCCTCTAAGAGCTGACCCCGTGTGCCATCATAAATTCTAATATTTTTAATTAAAGAATTACCTCCCATTTGATCTAACTGAAGGCGTGTAGGTCTTGTGCTACCATTACCTAAGGCAATCTTAAAATCAAACTCAAGGTAAGAATCATGACCATCCATATATTTTGTATCGGGGCCAACATATAACTGAATCTTCTGCTCTGGGGAATATTCTAAACCATTCTCCGATGGAATAGAGATATACTTTTGACCAATACGCATTTCATCTGTAACCTTCCAATATGCTGACATTTATAATATTATATATAAAATAAATATTAAAAAAATAATAAAAAAAATACCGCGGTAAAAAAAATATCTATTATAGATATATAAAATTAATAATTATATGACACAAACCGAAGGTTCAGTTGCTAAGCTAATCGCTACCGAATATTATAGTGAAGAAGAATTAAAAACCTTAAAAGGTACCTTTTTAGGAGACGAGTATATCCACGATATAATTAATGAGGATGTGGATATCTTTGATGAGAATGGTAAATTTATTTTATCATTCCGTAAAAATATTTTAACTAAAAATAAAATTGGTTTTCATAATTATAAAAAGTTTATCGGACTTAGTAGAGGAAGAGGTCTGGCTGCGGGACCTATAAATAAAGATAGTCCCTATTTTAAAAAGAGAAAATTAGTAGATACAAAAGGTATCAGAACTAAATATATTACTCCTAGCGGTAATATATCTAAAATGAAAGTTAATAATCCAGTCAGTTCAGTCCCCCTAGGTTATTTTGATAAATTAAAAGGTCCGTTAAATAAAAATTTACCTTGTAGATTAACTAGTTATACTAATAATCATTTTGATAATTTTAAAGAAGGATTACCTTTTATCGAAGAGATATCTTATAATTATAGAGATATAAGACCAGAAGAATATACTAATCAATTCAATAGAGGATATCTTAAACCCGATTATATGATTGATAATACAGTATTTTCAACAATAACATTAAATAGAAATTTTAGAACTGCATTACATAAGGATGCAGGAGATTACGGAGGTATTGCGTGTTTATCGGTTTTAGAGCAAGGGAAATATAGAGGCGGTTTATTTATGATACCAAGATATGGTATAGGTATTAATTTAAGAGAAGGGGATTTATTAATAGCTGATGTACATAATTGGCATTGTAATTCGGAGATATGGACAACTAAAGAAGATGATATTTATAATAATAATATGGCTAGTGATTTTAGTCATTTAAATCCCGAATTATATGGAAATGAGAAATATAGTAGGATATCTTTTGTTTGTTATTTAAGAGAAAAATTAATAGAATGTGATCAAGAAACCCTCCCAGTGACCTGAGGTGCCTGAACTCCCACCGCTTGTTCTTGCTCTGTATTTTCCTGTTGGACTTTCTCATCTTCGGATTGTTCTTTTCCCGCGTCAATCTTCTCTCCTATCTCGCCAGCAATACCACCCGCAATATCTGCCACACCTCCTATAAGAGCGAGGGGAGGAAATACTGTTCCTCCTATATCAGCGATGGCTCCACCTATCTGTAATAGATTACTTGCCTTAGAAGCCCAATTATCGCCCGCGATGTGAAATCCTTTACCGCCAGAGAAATCTTCATATATATCATATCCCCCAACAGCACCAGCGGCAAGAGCGCCAACACCTTTCGAAGCAATATCAGCAAATTCCCCGATACCCTTTAATCCCCCGCTCCCACCTTCCGATAAAGCGGTCTGGGCATCACTTTCCGCCGATTCAAAGATACCATCCCCAACACTTTTAAGTTTATCAGATTCATCTGCCGCTTGAACCGCATCTGCAGTATCAGAAATACTTTTCTGTGCGGTAGTAGTTGGATTACCTCTAAAATCGGTCTCCCCAGACGACCACGATTTCCAAGCCTTGGTAGCATCTGGTAATTTTCCAGCTGCCCAAAAACCTTGGGTGAGATCCTTAGTTTGCTCTACTATATCTGCCGTCTTCTGCTGAGCTTTTAGAGAGGTCATTTGCTCCCCTAAACTTTTATTATGTTCTTGAACTGCCCTATTAGCATCTAATATACTTTTTGTACGCATATTACCCTCTTGAATACCAGCGAAATCACTTGAATATAAATCCATTTATATAATAATATATAATAAAAATATAAAAATAAAATTTAAATTAATTTATTAACGGAGTAATTGTGAAACTATTCTTCTTTTTTACCCTCCCACAAGACCTTCTCGAAATTATGTAATACTCTTGCAGGATTACTCTGTAAATCAAGAACCATATATTGATATGGACTTGAATGGATTTGGTCATATAAACTATTAAAATTATCTTCCCCACCAACCATAGGTCCATACTCCTCTGCGACCTTCTCTCTTTCTTTCATATTTTGGAGTCTGCAAATAATTACATTCGTGGCGTTATTACGGATCATACCACTAACTGCACGGAAACTCTGTGTAGCAATAACATATAAATCTATATAATGCCTAAATCTTGTAGAGAAATATGATACAGCATTATTTTTACTAAAATCTTTTGTTAAGACATCATCCAATACTAATGCCATAGTTGGTCTTAATTCATCCTCATATTTACTTTGACCTTGTTTGATTTCATCTATTATACTATCATCATAAGTATCAGAGCAATCAAAATATTTATTTAATATCTTTCCTTTATGATCAGTATGCATGGTAGTTGAGACAAATCTCACGGTATCAAATCTATCTTTATACATCTCAGGATTACAGAAAAAATTAACTAATAAATTACTTTTACCAGAACGGACCGAACCTATTAATAATATTAAAGATGGCATTTGGGGTAAGTTCTCATGAAGACCTTCGAATTTTGTGTCAGGCGGAGCATCCTTCACCTTAAAGATAGTTGGAGCTTTACTCATTATATTATATTATATATTTATTTTTTATATTTATTTTTATTATTATTATATCCATCAAATATTTTTTGGGGATCTATTTTGTCTGGTTTAATCCCTTTCTCCACATTAAATT
>Ga0070746_10003020_pt1 | contig 10043 bp, 17 predicted proteins | sample VirMetDEL_Mar_21_FD_77016 | JGI IMG/M metagenome (GOLD analysis project Ga0070746, IMG submission 77016) | Aqueous microbial communities from the Delaware River and Bay under freshwater to marine salinity gradient to study organic matter... | ecosystem: Environmental > Aquatic > Marine >... | reverse complement strand
TTACGCGGAATAAGGACCGCGCGTAGCAAGAACTATGCCAACTATGACAGTAGATGATAGTAATTGTGCAGTGCAACAATAGTCATTTTGTGGGTATATCTGAGACGCATTTTAAGCGCCTACACGCGACGATCTCTTGAAATAGGTATCGGTGTAGATATTCTCAGAGATCGTGGTTTTGCAAATGATTCGCATCTAAAACTTTTATCAATGAAATCAATAACTTACGTCGATATGATGAATTCAAGAAAATAGTTGGCATGATATTTAATCGTTATAAATCAATAACTTAGATGTGCCAATCGCAAGCATATATTGGGGACAATGTAAAGAGACAATTACCGATATAGATATATGCAATGATTCTTGTGATCGTGATATGTGTTGACTATGTGTAAAAATATTTGACGCATCGACCATGTTAGGTAGGGGATGTAGTCTGTATTGATTCAATGGGTAGGTAATAGATGCACAACCAAAGACAAAGCGCCTCATTTTTATTTCCTATCCTTTGTGCAAGCGATTCAAGGTATCAAGTGACTATATAACACTTGGATACTGATACTTTTTTCTTATAAAACAACGACTTACATATTATTTGAGCCAGCCGGAGCGCATACTGTCATTTTTTGTACAGGTCGGGCATGGGCCACCCCCCCGTACCACGTACGCTATATACAGATACTGCCAAAATTCGTGAAAATGAAGTGTAAACCACTGTACACGCCCGTGCACACACATATGTCCTACAGGTTATAAGAAACATAGGCTTATGCTTTTTAGCTATAAGGTGAGATACTACTTGACAAAACTTAGTCTGTGGATATAACTACTAATGTGAAACATTAGAAAAGAAGAAGAACACTAAAAAGAAAAAACAAAATAAAGAAAAAGCACTCAAATCGCAAACATAAGAGTGTGCATTTAAATGTACACTTAAATGTACACTTAAAGCTCTTGCAGAGCAGATATATCTGTGCTATAATCCATTAAACACCTCCAGTGGTACATCTCTAGTACTACTAATTCCTACATTCTCAAGAATCCTCTTGACAATAGCAAATCCGTAGATATAACTATGTATAATATTAAGTTAGAACTCCGTACAAGAGAGGGACTCGTTGAGAGTGTCTACGATTGTATTCGTAGTAACACTCCCCTAAGCAGTATCCACATACCGCACTCAGATGTATTCTTTGTGCGTGAAGCGTTAGAAGCTCGCTTTAAGTGTGAGCTTTCTTTGTCTCAGGTAGAGGAATACATGAAAGAAGCTGGCTGGACTGATGGCGACAACTAAAGATGTTAAACGCACTGAGAGTGGAAGACTCACGTATCGTGGGGAAACTTTCAGTGGTTACAACAAGCCTAAGCGTACACCCGGTGCTAATAAGAAGTTCGCTGTATTAGCTAAGAAAGGTGATCAAGTTAAGATAGTCCGTTTTGGTGATCCTAATATGGAGATCAAGAAGGATAATCCAGAAAGACGTAAGTCCTTCCGCGCGCGTCACAAGTGTGATACAGCTACAGATAAGTTCTCGGCCAGATACTGGTCGTGCAAGAAATGGTGATATAAATTATGGCAATTCCATTAGCTCCTTTTGTAGTCGCAGGTGTTAGATACCTAGTAAAATCTGGTATCAGAGGATTAAAAAAGCACATTAGAAATCAGAAAGAAGGTAAGCGTCTTACCGAATCAGAGCTTGATACAATAAAACAAAAAGCTTTGGATGGCGTTGTAAAGAAAAAGAATGAAAGTGGAGAGGTTGGTTATTTTGCTAAGCAAGGAACATCTTCTCAAAATACTACTCGCAGGCTTATGCAAGAAAGCGCAAAGGAATCCTCAAAAGGTAAGGTATCTACTAAAAAAGCATTAGCAGGTGCCACCGCTTTAGGGGGTGCTTTAGGGGGTGCCGCCTATGTGAAGGGTAGGGGCGACGGTAAAGCTGAAGTAGCGGAAAGAAAGAAAGCTAAACAAAAATCACCAGCAGGCGGTCAGACTATTACAGAAAACCGCCGTGTCGTGAGCGAGACTAAGCTAAGCAAAGGCGGTATGCCAATGAGAGCTAATGCAGGTGCATCTGTACCTCCAAACAGAATGTCGCGTAAGTAATGCCATCTTCACCCGGATACAAGCGCAACTACAAAAAAGAGTATGCCAACTACCAAGGTACTGAAGTACAGAAGAAGCGTAGAGCATCCCGTAATGCCGCACGTACGAAGATGGCTAAGGCTGGCTTAGTCAAAAAGGGCGATGGTAAAGATGTCCATCATACAACTGGTAATCCACTGAACAATAAAAAGTTGTCAGTGAAACCGAAGAGTGTTAATCGTTCTGTTGCTAGAACTACTACCGCTCGCAAGAAAAATCCTAGGAGTTAATCATGGCCGTACGCGGACGCGGGAGCTTGAAGTTTTTAGAAGACCCTGCAACTTTAAGCAAGAAAGAATTAAACAAGATGGAGAAGGACGCGGAGCGTAGAACTGCGGACCGCCAGAAGTTAAAAGAGTCCGCTAAAAAAGCACCTTCAGAATCTCGCCGTGCAAAGGTGCAGTCACGCCGTGTAGCTGAGAAGAATATCCCTAAGTCTGTTCGTAACATGATGGTATCTCCACAACAAGATGCTCAGAACAAAGCAGATTCTAAGCTCAAATCTGATGACAAACGAAACAAAGGGCCGACTAAGTCATCTGTAGAGAAGATGATTAAGGAAGCTACAGATAAAGGCAAGTCTGCTATTAAGGGTGCGAGCACTCTAGCTAAACTTGCAAAAGTCGCAGGTGGTGTATCTGCTTTCCTGTCCGCAGATGAAGTGGGCGCAGGCTCAGATAAAATACCAGCAGGTCGCAGGAATGAATTCGTTAAGCTCATGGACGCAGAGCGTAAAAAGCGTGAAGCTGAATTAAAGAAGAAAGGCTCTACTCCTAAAACAACTGGTTCAGCTAAAGATCCGAAAAAAGCCTACTCTTATAATGAAGCAAAGAAAAGAGGCTTATCTACTTATGTAGGAAAAGATGGAAAGCCAAAGGCAACTGTTTCTGCTGATGAGCTAAGAAAGGCAGGCTACACTACTGGACCAAAAGGACTACGTAAGTTTTTAAATGATCGTGCAAAAAAGGCAAAGAAATAATGACGGAGATGACAGAAAAAGAAAAGATTAAGTTCTTTGAACGCCAGCTACGCAGTAACAAGAAAGGCTCAGACGAATACATGAGGGCCTTGATTGAGTTACGTAACATTCCCGGCTCAGGTTACTCCGTTCCATCTAACACAGACGATCAGCCAATGGCGAATGATCCATCTGAAGTAAAGCCAGAGAAATCATCTACTATGATGGATGGTGGCATGGCTCGTGGTAAAGGCAACAAGATGTATCAACATAACTACGCCACTGGCGGTAAAGTTGTAGATAACCTGAGCATGGCATCTGGTGGTATGGCAAATACTTCAATGGCTGGTGGTGGACCGACCGCACTTAAAAACATCCCCTCTTCAAATGAAGGTTTAAAGAAATTACCTACTCATGTGCGTAACCGCATGGGATACATGAAGAAAGGTGGAATGGTCAAGGGACGTGGCTCTAAATAGCATAGCCGAAGAAATACGGCAGTGGTCTAGAGAGTTTTTAGAAATCCCATCACCTATGTTGAATGGGTTACCTCCGTGCCCATACGCAAAGAAGGCGTGGCTTGAAGACAAAATTAAGTTCGACATTAACACCGGACTTGATGGTCTAGCTAAGCAGATACAAGAATACGATACACATCCATATGACATTGTTATATGGGCAGAAGAAGAATACCCCGACATGGAGTACCTTGATGGCTTTTGTGATGGGATTAATGAGGTTCTTTCAGCTTTGGGTAAAGACATTCATTTAATGTTATTTCACCCAGACTATAGTCCCTCTGAAGCAGGGTTGCATTTTTTAGAAGAAGTAGAGTGTTTAGAAGATTCAGAACTAGATTATGCTATGATCTTCGTTCAACGTCTATCTGTTCTAGATGATGCGGCAATAAGTCTGGAGAAAAGTGGATACTACAAGCACTTTCCAAAAGATATATACGAGAGTTTAGTTTTATACAGAAGAGGATTACGAAATGCCGGGTAAGATGAAGTCTGCTAAGAAAAAAATGATGGGTGGCGGAATGGCTAAAACTGCCAAGAAGAAGATGATGCGTGGTGGCGGAATGTCCACTAAGAAGAAGATGATGGGCGGTGGCATGGCTAAGACCGCTAAAAAGAAAATGATGCGTGGTGGAATGTCCACTAAAAAGAAGTAGTCCGTGCTAAAGATTCAAGTAAAAGAATCTGAAATACATGGATTTGGAGTATTTGCTTCTAGCTTTATAGAGGAGGGCGAAATCATTGAGTACTGCCCTTTTATTCCTTTAGAAAAAGATGAAGTAGAAGATACTTCTATTTTACATGATTACTTCTTTGGTACTCCGTTCACCGACGATGAAAGATCAATAGCCCCTTTAGGTTATGCGATGCTTTACAATCATTCAGATACTCCAAATGCTGAGTGGCAAGCATACGAAGAAAACACGGATTTAATTGTGTTTATTGCGTTAAAGGATATACCTAAAGGCACAGAAATTTTTCATAGTTATGGGGATGACTACTGGTCTAGCAGGAGCGAAACGTAGTGCCTAATTTATTAAACAGTAAGTTTACCACAGATGCAGTCACTGTATCAGCCACAAGTGGAAGTGGCAGTGCCAATGTGTTGTACACTTGTCCCGCTAACTATTCAGCTATTGTTCGTTTCTTACATGTGTCTAATGGCACGGCCAGTAGTAAAAAAATCTTTATACAACGGTTTGATTCTTCAGCTTCATCTTACAGTTTTATAGTTAATGGATTAAACATGTCAGCAAATACCACGCATGACGTTGTGTCTGGTTCTTTTTTTACATTACCGGCAGGCGATAAAATTGTTTGTTACATGGAAAGTGGAGCCACTATGGATGTGACAATTTCTGTTGAAGAGTATTACGATCCTGCGAGGATATCTTAATGACGATAAATAAACAAAGTAAATCAATTGTTAATAAGGTTGTCAAAGGTTTGAAGAAAGCTTCTAAGTCACACGCAAATCAGGCAAAAAATTTAGCTAAGGCTACTAAAATGCTGGGCGGCGGTACGGCTAAGTCAAGTCCAATGAACGCTGTAAATATGGCAAAAGGTGGGAGTACAGTCAATGCCGCAGGCAATTATACCAAACCCGCATTACGAAAGCGCATATTTAATGCGGTCAAAGCTGGCGGAAAAGGTGGAGCACCCGGCCAATGGAGTGCACGTAAAGCACAACTCACTGCGGCCCGATATAAGAAAGCAGGTGGAGGTTACAGAGACTAATGGCCCTCAAAAAGTCACAGCAGTCTCTCAAGTCGTGGACCAAGCAAAAGTGGCGCACGAAATCAGGCAAGCCTTCGACGCAAGGACCAAAGGCCACTGGGGAGCGTTATCTGCCATCCAAGGCTATCCGTGCGCTTTCGTCCAGCGAATATGCCGCCACTACGAAAGCCAAGCGCAAAGCGAAAGCCGCAGGCAAACAATTCTCTGCACAGCCTAAGAAAGTAGCGCAGAAAACTAAAGCATACAGGAAGGTAAAGTAAGATGGCTAGTAAACGCCAACTGACAGAAAAACAACAGAAGTTTCTAGATGTTCTGTTTGAAGAGGCAGGCGGTAGCTTGGTGGAAGCAAAAAGACTTGCTGGTTACAGTGAAAATCAGTATACTGGCGGCATTGTTCAATCCTTGAAAGATGAGATACTTGAGCGTACAAATCTGTATCTTGCTCAATCTGCCCCACGTGCGGCCATGGCTATGGTAGGCGCACTTCACGATCCCACAGAATTAGGCATCAAAGAAAAAATGGTAGCGGCAAAAGAGGTCATGGACCGTGTCGGTATTATTAAGTCTGAAAAAATTCAGGTTGAGTCCTCTGGCGGTGTCATGATTCTCCCACCGAAACGCCCAGAGGAACATGACGAATAGTAGAACAGCCGGTAAGTGGATACTTCCCCAGCCAGACAATATTATACAGGATGACGACTTTTTAAGTATTCCAAGAATAGCACGTACTATTCCATTTGGTTATAAAGAAGACCCTAACGATAATGATATGTTATTACCCGTACCAAGAGAATTACGGGCGTTAGAAAAAGCAAAAGATTACTTGAAACAGTACAGTTATAGAGAAGTTGCAAACTGGCTAACTAAGCAGACAGATCGTAGCATCTCTCATATGGGTTTAAAGAAGCGTATAGATAGTGAGCAATCCCACAAAAGACGAAGTGCAACTCTCCGCGAATGGGCCAGAAGGTACGAAGCGGCGATCTCCAAAGCGGAAACCCTCGAAAGGTCGAGGCTCGGTGCAAGGAAGTCGAGGATCAACGAAGAAGAAGATCCAGACACAGCCGAACATTGAAGTGAAGGATGATCCTCAAGCTCCAGATGAGTTTGAGCCGATACGGCCTGAAGAAGAACACAACGTAATATTTAAACCAAATGCTGGCCCACAGACTGAGTTCTTGGCGGCAGGAGAACGGGAGGTTCTGTATGGAGGTGCCGCAGGCGGTGGCAAGTCTTATGCAATGTTGGCTGATCCGCTACGATTTATGGGTCATCCCTCTTTCAGTGGATTGCTACTACGACATACGAATGAGGAACTAAGAGAACTCGTTTGGAAATCTCAGGAGATGTATCCGAAGATCTGGCCCGGTATCAAATGGTCAGAGCGTAAGATGCAATGGACTGCCCCTAGTGGAGCTAGGCTGTGGTTCTCATACCTCGACAGGGACGATGATGTATTACGGTATCAAGGACAGGCATTTAGTTGGATAGGATTCGACGAATTAACACAGTGGCACACACCATTCGCTTGGGACTACATGAGGTCTCGTTTGCGTAGTACAGCACCAGACTTACCAGTTTATATGCGAGCTACTACCAACCCCGGCGGAGCGGGACATGCTTGGGTGAAGAAGATGTTTATTGATCCTTCTCCACCGGGTAACTCGTTTAATGCAACAGATATTGAAAGCGGTAAGACATTGGCTTACCCAAAGGGGCATTCTAAAGAAGGCCAAGCATTGTTTAAACGCAAGTTTATACCTGCAATGCTAGTTGATAACCCTCATCTGTATGATCAGGGGGACTATGAAGCAATGCTCTTGTCTTTACCTGAGCATCAACGTAAACAGTTATTAGAGGGTAATTGGGATGTTGCGGAAGGTGCGGCGTTTCCTGAGTTTAACAGGCAAGTACATGTCATTGAGCCATTTGATATACCTAATAATTGGGTTAAATTCCGCGCTTGCGATTACGGTTATGGCTCCTATTCTGCTGTTGTTTGGATTGCCTGTTCTCCTGATGAACAGCTTATTGTTTATCGTGAGTTATACGTTAGTAAGGTCTTGGCGACTGATCTTGCGGATATGGTTCTGGATATGGAATCAACGGACGGAAACATTAAGTACGGAGTTTTGGACAGTTCGTGCTGGCATAAAAGGGGCGATACTGGGCCTTCGCTCGCTGAACAGATGATACAGAAAGGATGCCGATGGAGACCCTCAGATAGATCTGCTGGCTCTCGTGTATCGGGTAAGAACGAACTACACCGTAGACTACAAGTGGACGAGTATTCAGAAGAACCACGATTAATATTCTTTAATACTTGCACGAATTTAATTGCACAATTACCTATTATCCCACTGGACAAAAAGAATCCAGAAGATATTGATACGAAGTCAGAAGATCACCTGTATGACGCATTACGTTATGGTATAATGTCCAGACCTCGTTTTTCAATTTGGGACTTTGATCCCTCTCACGAGCGAACCTCTAGTTTCGTGCCCGCCGACAATAAATTTGGATATTAAATATGGAAGAAGATGATATCTTTGATGCAGACACTGATCTGCAAATTACACTGGACGACACAGAAGAAGCTGAGCCAGAAGCGACTGAGCTACAGGCCATAGTTCGCCATGTCTTAGAAAGATATCGTAAAGCTGAGGATACTCGTCGTCAGGATGAAGATCGTTGGTTGCAAGCATATCGCAACTACCGGGGTATCTATGGACCTAATGTGCAGTTTACCTCCGCAGAGAAGTCCCGTGTCTTTATTAAAGTTACCAAGACCAAGACCTTAGCGGCCTATGGTCAGATTATTGACGTATTGTTTGCCGGACACAAGTTTCCTATCACAGTAGAACCTACTCGACTACCTGATGGCGTTACTGAAGCGGTCAATTTTGATATGCAACCTCAGCCTGAAGGTTCCGCTCCGGTACAAGAAGGGTCTATTTATGGCTTTGAAGGGGACGGTAATGATTTTCCTCCGGGAGCTACAGCGGACATACTTCGTGAGTTACGCCTTGGAGGACTAAGAGATAAGCTGTCAGAAGTCGATAATCTAAAAGAAGGTTACGGCGTTACAGCTACGCAGGTTACATTTGAACCTGCTCTTATTGCCGCCAAAAAGATGGAAAAGAAAATTATGGATCAGTTAGAGGAATCTCATGCTTCCAAACAACTGCGTTCAACATCATTTGAAATGGCCTTATTTGGCACGGGGATTATGAAGGGTCCTTTTGCTGTAGATAAGGAATACCCGAATTGGGACGAGGAAGGGGAATACAACCCTATAATCAAAACGGTTCCCTCTACGTCCCATGTTTCTGTGTGGAACTTTTATCCCGATCCAGATGCGTCAAACATGGACGAGGCCCAGTATGTTATTGAGCGTCATAAAATGTCTCGCACCCAACTGCGTTCTTTGAAAAAGCGCCCCTTCTTCCGTATCAACGTAATTGATGAGGTTATTTCATTAGGCGAAGGATATGTGAAAAAGTATTGGGAAGATGATCTACGCGATTATCAGACAGAATACGATATTGAAAGATTTGAAGTTCTTGAATATTGGGGAACAATTGATCGTGAAGTGTTAGAAATTGGCGGCGTAGAGATACCCAAAGAACTTGATGAATTAGATGAAGTACAAGCTAATATCTGGTACTGTAATGGGCGTATTCTACGTGCTGTATTGAACCCATTTAAGCCTGCCAACATTCCATACTATGCAGTTCCGTATGAGTTAAACCCATACTCATTCTTCGGTGTAGGTATCGCTGAAAACATGGACGATACCCAGACACTGATGAACGGTTTCATGCGTATGGCTGTGGACAACGCAGTCTTGTCAGGGAACTTGCTCATTGAAATTGATGAGACAAACTTAGTTCCCGGTCAAGATCTCTCAGTGTATCCGGGTAAAGTATTCCGCCGTCAAGGTGGAGCGCCGGGACAAGCTATCTTCGGGACTAAGTTTCCGAATGTTTCAGGAGAGAATATGCAACTGTTTGACAAGGCACGTGTACTTGCCGATGAGTCAACAGGCTTCCCCTCATTCGCACACGGGCAAACAGGTGTCTCAGGCGTAGGCCGTACAGCATCTGGGATTTCTATGTTGATGAATGCGGCGGCAGGTGGTATCAAGACAGTGATCAAGAACATTGATGACTATCTTTTAGCCCCGCTAGGCAAGTCTATGTTTTCATTCAATATGCAGTTTGATTTTGATCCTGACATTAAAGGTGATCTAGAGATCAAAGCTCGTGGTACTGAATCACTTATGGCGAACGAAGTACGCTCACAGAGATTGATGCAGTTTTTACAAGTTGCTTCTAACCCATCCCTCGCACCATTTGCTAAGTTCCCATACATCGTGCGGGAGATTGCTAAGTCCATGGATCTTGATCCTGAAAAAGTGACTAACAGCTTTGAAGAGGCCGCACTACAGCAGAAATTGATGCAACAGAATGCGCCCCCAGCACCACCAGCACAGCAAGCAGGTGGACCACCGGGAGTACAAGATCCAACTGGAGCAGGTAACGGGAACATAGGTATTGGACAAGCTCCTGTACCGGGAGAACAAGGATTTACAGGAAATGACCAAGGCGGACAACAGCCAGCACCGGAAGCAGGTGGTGGGCAAGCTGAAATCCCTTTGCAGTAATGCAAAACAGTGGGA
>Ga0070746_10003017_pt1 | contig 10046 bp, 11 predicted proteins | sample VirMetDEL_Mar_21_FD_77016 | JGI IMG/M metagenome (GOLD analysis project Ga0070746, IMG submission 77016) | Aqueous microbial communities from the Delaware River and Bay under freshwater to marine salinity gradient to study organic matter... | ecosystem: Environmental > Aquatic > Marine >... | reverse complement strand
TTCTAATGCTAGAAATATGGTGTTAAACCTAACAGGAACTTTAGCAGGTACAAGAGTTGTTAATGTTCCAGATGGAATTGAAAAAACTTACATTGTTGCAGATAACACTACAAGATCAGGAAATACTTTAACTATTAAAACTGTTTCTGGTACAGGTGTTGCGATACCAGAAGGCAAAACTGTTTTAGTTTATTCTGACGGTACAAATGTTAATGATGTATTTTTCTTAAAAGATGTTGTTGAAGATACTACACCTCAATTAGGTGGTGATTTAGATGCTAACGGAAATAACATTTTAATTGATGGAGGAAACTCTATTAATGATGAAAATGATTTAGAACAAATTAAATTTGCAACAACTGCTTCTGCAGTAAATGAATTTACTGTTACAAATGCTGCAACTGGAAACGCTCCAGAGTTGTCGGCTACAGGAGATGACACAAATATAGATTTAAATGTAACTCCAAAAGGTATTGGAAGAGTTGTTTTAGGTGCTAGTGCAATACAACAAGTAGCTGAGAAAGCAACTATATCTGCAACTGCAGCTACAGGAACTATAAACTTTGATGTTATAACTCAAGCAGTTCTATACTACACAACTGATGCTTCAGGAAACTGGACTTTAAATATTAGAGGTGATGGAACTAATTCTATGAACTCAATTATGGATATTGGCGAGTCAGTCACTATTGCACATTTAGTAACTCAAGGTGGAACTGGATACTACAATACAGCCGTCCAAGTTGATGGAAGTTCGGTTACTCCAGAATGGCAAGGTGGTTCAGCACCTTCAGGGGGAAATGCTAACTCAGTAGATTCGTATGCTTATACAGTTATTAAAACTGCTGACGCAACCTTTGCAGTTTTTGCAGCACAAACACAATTTGCTTAATAAAGGAGGAATATAAGACATGCCAATTTTAGGATCTAAAGGAGGCGGAGCAGCTTCAGCTTTCGGGTTTCAAGGTTTAGGTTTACCACCTGAATACGAAGTTCAATTCACAGTCGTTAGCGGAGGAGCTGGCGGAGGTGGAGACATCGGTGGCGGTGGTGGATCTGGTGGTTATTTCCACAACGCAGCATATACATTTAATAGAGGCACTACATACCCAATCACAATTGGTGGTGGCGGAGGCGGAAGTTTCCGAAGAGGTGGTAATGGAGGTGCTTCACAAGTTCAAGGAGCAAGTCCAAGTATCGGCGGCGGAGGCGGCGGCGGTAGTAGAGGACAACCTGCAAGCCCTGGACCTGGTGGTGGCGGCGGAGGCTCTGGATATGGAGCAGCCCCTACTGGATCTGGTGGACCTTATGGTTATCCAGGTGGCGGTGGCCCAACAGGAGCTGGCGGCGGATCTGGAGGCCCTGGCGGTTCTGGAGATTCTGGAACTGGTGGAGTTGGAAGAGCAAGTCCAATAGATAGTACTTACTACGGCGGCGGTGGCGGAGCTGGAGGTTGGGGATCTCCAACTGCAGGCCCTGGCGGAAACGGTGGCGGCGGAAACGGCGGTACTAGTGGTAAACAATCAGGCTTCACTAATCGAGGTGGAGGCGGCGGCGGTGCTGGATCTGGAAATGGTTCTGGAGCAGGCGGTTCAGGTGTCGTTCTTGTTAAATTACCAACTGCTTATTTTAGTGGTACTACAACAGGTAGCCCAACTGAAAGTACACAAGGTGATTTTACAGTTTTAAAATATACAGGAAGTGGATCAATCAAAGCATAATATGGCACATTTTGCAAAAATAGATGGAAACAATATTGTCGAGGACGTATACGTTGTTAATGATGCGGATGCTCCAGATGAAGCAACAGGTATAGCGTTTTGCCAAGCTACTATAGGACCAGGAACCTATCTTCAAACTTCTTACAATACATACAGTAATAAACATTATACTGATGGTGAGTTATCTGCGGATCAAACAAAAGCATTTAGAGGAAACTATGCCGATAAAGGCGGTTATTGGCTGCCTAATGAAGGCACTTTTCAGCCCGTGCAACCTTTTACTTCATGGACTTGGAATAGTTCCACAGCTACATGGGATCCTCCTGTAGCTAAACCAGAAACAGATGCTGAAGCAGGCACTTATTGGGATTGGGATGAAGACGCTCAGAATTGGGTGCAAATTCATATTGTAGTAGATTAACTTTTCTTGTAGTATAAGCTACATTACAGAAAGTTATTTAAATGTTATGGCCGTTTGAATTAGATAAAGTTCAGTTACATTGTGCAATAGAAAATTTTCTATCAGAGGAAGAATGTCAATTACTTATAAAACTTGGTTTAACTAAAAAAATTAAAAAAGGTTCAACTTTTAACGGTGAAAATGATCCTGCTAGAGAAAGTAATATATCATGGATACTAGGTAGCGACGCTGACTGGTTATTTAGAAGAATCACTGATGCAACTCTTCAAGTTAATAGAACCGAATTTCATTTTGATTTAATAGGTTTAGGTGAGGGTTTACAGTTTACTCAGTACATAGCACCTGGAGGAAAATATGGAGTTCATACAGATAGTGGACCTGGATCATGTATTAGAAAATTAAGCTTTGTTATCCAATTATCGAATCCAACAGATTATGAAGGTGGTAATTTAAAACTTCATTATTCAGATGATCCTTTGATTATTCCCAAAAGAAAAGGGTCTATTTGCTTTTTTCCAAGTTATGTGCTACATGAAGTCACTAAGGTTACTAAAGGAGAAAGATTCAGTCTTGTTGGTTGGATAACAGGACCTCAATTTAGATAAAATTTAAACCCAATGTTTAGAATAATAAATAATGTTTTAGGTAAAGAAGATGTTTTTCAAGTATATGAAAATCTTATTGCTGACAATGTGTGGACTTTAGACAGGAGTTCTCAAGGGAATCCAGCAGGGGCTTTTCCAGGATGTACTTTAATAAATAATGGACAGCCTGTTTATAATAACCCTTATTGGATAGGTTATTTTACTTGTTTATTCGATAGATTAAATCAAAAATTAGATGAACAATATAATTTTAAACTTGTAAGAAAAATAAAACGAATAGCTTTAAATGCAGCAAATAATAATTACTACACAGAATTTCATGGAGATGGAAATAATACATATAGTATTGTTGGCTTTCTTACTCCACAATGGTCAGATGAGTGGGGTGGAGAATTAAATATAGAGGGTAAACTAATTAAGTATAAACCTGGTGATTTTGTTTTATTTAATTCTGAGCAATTACATAAATCAGAAGAAGTAAAAAAACCGTTAAATTATTGGCGGATATCTATAAACTATGTTATTGAAAACTAAAGGAGATTATGAATAGAGAAATAAAAACAATTTGTATTGTAGGTGGTGGCTCGGCAGGTTGGATGTCCGCTGCAACTATTACAAAACTTTTTCCAGATATAAAGGTATACTTAATTGAAAACCCTGACTTTAAAACTATTGGTGTTGGAGAAAGTACAATCGCTGGAATTAATTCTTGGTTAGATATACTTGAAATTAAAGAAGAAGATTTTATGAAAGAATGTGATGCTACTTATAAACTAGGTATCATGTTTAAAGATTTTTATGAAAAAGACACAGACAAATTTTTTTATCCTTTTCAAAAACCTTACGAAAGAGAATTACCCTTTGGAAAAAATGCATGGTTTTATAAGAAACAAATGAACCCCGCATTACCAAATAGTGACTACGCTAAATTTATAGCACCTATTACCATTTTTGCTGATCAATATAAAATGCCTAAAAAACCTGAAGAGATCCCAGGTTTAAATGCTCAACAAGATATTGCTTATCATTTTGATGCAACTAAATTTGGACAGTGGTTAAAAAATAAATTTATTAAACCAAATAAAATTGTTCATATATTAGAAGAAATAAAATCTATTGAAACAGATGAAAACGGAATAAAAACTTTAAATAAAAAATATACTGCTGATTTGTTTTTAGACTGTAGTGGTTTTAATTCAATCCTCATGGAAAAAATAGGATGTAAAAAAAATAAAGCTCCTTCTAAAGTTCTTATAAATAATCAAGCATGGACAGCTCATGTTCCTTATGATCAAGTCAATAAAAAAGAAGAGATGAAACCTTATACTTTATGCACTGCAATAAATAATGGTTGGGTTTGGGAGATCCCTACTTGGGGAAGATTAGGTGTCGGTTATGTTCATTCTGATAAATATATTGAAACTAATGATGCATTGGTACAATTTCAAAAATATTTAAAAAACAAAGGTTACGAGTATAAAAATCTTAAATACAAATTAGTAAAATTTGATACTTACAGACACGATAAGATGTTTGTTAAAAATGTTTGTTCTATTGGACTAGCTTCTAGTTTCATAGAGCCTTTAGAATCAACTGGTTTATTTACAGTACATGATAACCTACTAGCATTAGCTAGGTGTTTACAAAGACATAGGGTTATTACTCAATTAGATAGGGATAGTTTTAATGTCTATACGAATGTTAAATATGATGGTTATGTAGATTTTGTAGCGATGCACTTTTATGCAACTGCTAGAAAAGATACTAAATATTGGAAACATTTTAGAGATAATAGTGTTTTAGATTTATCCTATAATAAACAAGAAGAGATATTTTTAGACATTCATGCAAGAATGATTGAAAATTTTTATAGTTCTCAATATGGTTTTCATTATATTGCTGCAGGTATGAACTATGATCCTCTTGATTTAATGAGTCCACAGGCTTTTAGAGATGATTATCAAGAAGCAATTAAATTAAGAGATGATTGGGTAACAAAAATAGAAGAATTAGTAAAAAAAGAACCAACCCATTTTGAATATTTAAAGAATAAAATATATGGTTAATATAATTGAAGGGTACATGACCGAACAAGATATTCAAGAAATAGAAAATAACGTTCTTAATAACTCTCACTTCCCTTGGTTTTGGGAAGGTCGCACAACTTCAGATAGTTATCCTGCTATGATGCATGTAATGGTAGGACGATATGATGAACCCCCTCTTACAGAATTTAAAATTAATTCTCCTTATTTTCATTTATTTGAAAAAATATTTTTAAATTTTTGTCATAAAAATAATATACAAGTTAATCAAATTTTACGAGCTGCTGTTAATTTAACTTGGTACTCAGAAGACAAGTATGGAGATCCTCATGTAGATCATCCCCATGAACATGGACATAAAGTGTGTATGATGTACCTTCATGATTTGTCATGGGGGCCTACTTTTATTTTTAATGAAACAGGAATGGGTTGGGCTATTGATAAAGAAAATGATCAAATGAAAAATTATCAAGGAGAGTTTACTATCGCTAAAGAAGTTCCTTTTGAAAGAGGAAAGATAGTTATTTTTCCTGGGGAGCATTGTCATGCTGCTGGGTTTGTAAAAAAACCCAATGAAAGAAGAGTTGCTGCAGTGATTACATTTAAATGAGTGAAACTTTAATACCTTTGTTTTCATCGCTAATAATGGTCAACGATACAGAGTTGTCTAAAACAGAAGAAAAAATTATTTTAGATTATATAGATAAATGTAATTTTATAAAAACACGTGAAGATGATGACTCTTCACATATATCAGAAGATTACTATGTTTTAGACGATCCAAAATTAGCAGTTATAAGAAACAAGATAGCTTTAGAGGTTAATAAATATATAGATCATTTACAATATGAGGGACAATTTGATTTTTCAAGTTCTTGGATAACTAAAACAAAACCTGGAGAACAAAGTCATTATCATACTCATAGCAATACTATTTTTAGTGGTATTTTTTATATTAAAACAAAAGATGACTGTGGTAATGTAACATTAACTGATTTTACTAAAACAAAATGGGGTATTAAAAAGAAAGAAGCTAATGTTTACAACTCTAGCACTTGGGAGATTGCACCAGTAAAAAATAGAATTATTATTTTTCCATCAAATGTGCCTCATAAAATAAATAAAAACAGAACTAAATATACTAGATTTTCTATAGCTTTTAATATAATACCATTAGGTAATATAGGAACTGGAGAACAGCAGGTTAATATAAATGGAAAATAAAACTAATTTAATAAAAGACTTTATAAATTTTAAAGTACCTTTTGATTTTAATAGCTTAGCTTTAATGTTAAGTACCCATAACTTTTCATCAAAAATAGCAAGTAATCATACTTCAGAATATATTTTAGATAGTACTTTTCAAATAAAAAATGTCGACAAAGACCCTAAGTTTAAAGATTTAATAAAACTACTAAACGATAATTTTAATCAAAAACAAGAATATGTTGATATGGATATATTTTACTCGACCTCTATCGGTGCATCTGGCATTACTCATAAAGATGAATATGGTGTTTATATTCTAGGCGTATGTGGCCACACTGTTTATAAAGTAGAAGATGAAATTTTTGAAGTTTTTCCTGGTGATTTATTACACATACCAGCACATACTACTCATACAGCAATAGGTATGACACCTAGAATTATACTATCTTATGCCAAACCCCTTGAAGCCCGTCCACAAATTAATAATATAAGGTACAAATAATACGTTTATGAATCGAAGCTTTGATCCATTTATGTATCAAAATATGTTTCATGAGTATGAATTAAATATAACACATGGGGAAATAAATTTAATTTATTCATTACTAAAAGATTTAACTTTAAATAATTTAGAACAGAAAACTTCATACAAAGATACAAACATTTTAGATATACACGGTTTGTTTAATCTAAAACAACAAATAATTAACATTTTAAAAGCACACAACTTAATTTTAAATAATAACTGGGCTCAACTATATAACAAAGATAATGAACACAAAGTTCATAACCACCCTTTTTCTATTTATTCAGGAATAGTGTATTTAGAACCAAATGAAGCATCACCTACTATTTTTTATGATAGAGACTTTAGAACTTACAAACATACTTTTAAAAAAAACCAGCTTTTATTATTTCCTTCTTATATCCCACATGAAGTATCTAAGTTAAATAAAGATGAGAAAAGATTAATAATATCATTTAACACAGATGAAGGTAGTTAATGAAAAATATATTTTCAACAGGAATAGAAGTACATCAATTGGAAGGTATTGATAATGAAAAAATTGTTGAATATGCTGAAAAACATTCATTAAGAAACCAATTGAAAGAAAAATACGATATACTTAGTAATGAAATATTTTCTAAGTTAAATAGTTTAGTAGAAATAAAAATGAACGAATATTTTAATTACATATATAATAATACTCATCATATTAAATTAACAGAAGCGTGGGCAAATGTAGATAATGATACATCAATAACAGTACCGCATACACATAAAGGACATTTTGTAGTAGCTGTTTATTATCCGTTGTCTACAGATGGTTGTATTAATTTTATGAATCCCATGCCTAATTTAATAGCTCATCAAAACAATGCTATGATAGATAACTATAACGAATACAATAGTGACTATTATATACAGCCTGTTAAAACAGGGCAGTTAGTGGTATTCAATTCTATGATGTATCATTATATAGATCACTCAAAAAATAAAAGAATATCTATTGCCTATAATGGAAGTTTAATAAATGGATCTAGCATTTAGTTTTCAAGATAAATTATTTTGGATACATAACTTTTTACCTCAAGAAATATATAAAAAAATGTATGTTGAATTTATAAAAAATAGAAATAAATTAAACTTTACAAAAAGTAGTGTAGCCTGGAATACTTTTAAAGAAGAAGTTGATAATATGTCAGAAAGCTATAATCAACAAAACCAAGAGGATAATCTACAAGAGTACTTAAAGACTTATCACAGTATATTAAAGAATCAGTCTTTTGTAAATTTTATAAATTTTGAATTAAAAAGTCATTTACGTATATTTAAATATAACCAACATTTAGCATGGCATTCTGATGAGAAAGGTAACAGACAATATGCAGCTACTTTTTATTTAAATAAAACATGGAACGATAATTGGGGTGGGGAGCTTATGTTTAAAAGTAAAGAAGCATCAGGTTTTATACCGATTCTTGGAAACTCTTTAGTTGTAGTTAAAAAAGGGTTAATCCATAAAGTAAATTCTAATCTTAAAAAAACTCATCCTAGATTAAGTATTCAAACTTGGATAAATAGCTAGATTTAAATACTTTCTTTAATGGTGTATAATACGATCATGCCTTTAAGAAAAGTACAATTTGCACCAGGATTTAATAAACAAGCAACCGACTCTCAGGCCGAAGGTCAGTGGGTTGATGGGGATAATGTAAGATTTAGATATGGCTCACCTGAAAAAATAGGTGGATGGCAACAGGTCCTATCTCACACACTTGTTGGTGCAGCTAGATCTATGCATACTTGGGCAGATTTAGGTGGTAGAAAATATGCTGCTATCGGTACAAATAAGCTTTTATATATTTATGATGGTAATGATTTTTATGACATTACACCTACAGACTCGTCTATAGCCGTGAGCGGCGGTGACATAACTACGACTAACGGATCACGGACAGTTACTATTACAATGCCTTCTGCACACAATTTAGAGGTAGGGGATATTACGACTTTTGATAACGCAGGTTCGTTTACAGCTGGTCAAACAGATTACGTAGCATCTGATTTTGATGATGTATTGTATGAAGTACAATCAGTTCCTTCTCCTACAGTTTTTACTATTCAAATGGCAGTTGCAGAAACAGGCACAGGAGCAACGAATGACGGAACACTAGATACTTTACCTTATTATAAAATTGGTCCTTTATTACAAGCTTATGGATATGGATGGGGTACAGGTACATGGTCAGCTTCTACATGGGGTACACCCAGAACATCTTCAAATGCTATATTAGATCCTGCATCATGGTCATTAGATAATTACGGAGAACTATTAATTGCAACCATTAAAAATGGAGCGACCTTTCAGTGGAATCCAAATGGTGGAACAGGTGTCACAACAAGAGCAACCATCGTCACTAATGCACCTACTAAATCTGTTATGACTTTAGTTTCTGATAGAGATAGACATTTAATATTTTTAGGAACAGAAACCACAATTGGTTCTCCAACAACACAGGATAAAATGTTCATTAGATTTTCTGACCAAGAAAACATTAACGATTATACTCCGACTTCTACAAATACAGCTGGAACATTTAGAATAGACTCAGGAACAAAAATTATCGGTGCTGCAAAAGGTAAGGATTATATTTTAATTTTAACAGATACTTCAGCATACTTAATGCAATTCATAGGGGCACCTTATACGTTTAGTATAAGACAAGTTGGTTCTAACTGCGGCTGTGTTGGACAACACTCAATTGTATATGCTAACGGTGCTGTGTTTTGGATGGGTGATTCTGGTGGTTTTTTTATGTTCGATGGTACAGTTAAATCAATGGGCTCTTTAGTAGAAGATTTTGTATTTACAACAACAGCAGATAATCAAGGTTTTAATTTTGCATCAGGTTCTGAATTAACTTATGGAACACACAATAGTCTATACCAAGAAATTACTTGGTTTTATCCAACATATAATTCTAATTATGTTAATAGATGTGTTACATATAATTACGGAGATCAGGTGTGGACAACAGGAACTTTAGCAAGAACTTCTCATGCAGATGCTCATGTTTTTGATGATCCAATGGCAACTAAATTTGATTTAAACACAGCTCCAACATCACCAGTTGTACAAGGAGTTTCTAATGGAGCTTCTTATTTATTTAATCATGAAGTAGGGGTTAATGAAGTAATGGATAACGGTAACACTATAAGGGCTATTCCTGCTTATATTGAATCAGGGGATTTTGATTTAGATGAAGGTGGAGATGGTGAATATTTTATGAAGATAAGAAGATTTATTCCTGACTTTAAAGATTTACAAGGCAATGCTAAAGTAACCATATTATTAAGAAGGTATCCTGCAGATACTCAAACAAGCTCTACCCTAGGACCGTTTACAGTTACTTCTTCTACTGATAAAGTAGATACAAGAGCTAGATCAAGATTAGCTTCTGTAAAAATTGAAAACGACGCTATTAATGAAAGATGGCGTTATGGAGTATTTAGAGTAGACATACAACAAGACGGAAGAAG
>Ga0070746_10003016_pt1 | contig 10049 bp, 11 predicted proteins | sample VirMetDEL_Mar_21_FD_77016 | JGI IMG/M metagenome (GOLD analysis project Ga0070746, IMG submission 77016) | Aqueous microbial communities from the Delaware River and Bay under freshwater to marine salinity gradient to study organic matter... | ecosystem: Environmental > Aquatic > Marine >... | reverse complement strand
CCCCCTCAATAAATAAAACTATACAAAACGAATTTAAAAAGTGGTAAAATTTATTTTCTTTGTAAGAAATAGAAGAAATGGAAGAATCACAAGAAGTTGTTGAAGAGGTTGTAGATGTTCAACAAGAAACTAAAAAGGAAAAGAAACCACGGAGTCAAAAGCAGATTGAAGCCTTTGAGAAAGCACGCTTAAAGAAGCAAGAATTAGCCAAAATTAATAAGGAATTCAATGACGCTAAGAAGAAGCAAAAAGAAGATGTTATTGAACATAAAAAACGTATTATCAAAACAGTTAAGAAACCTGTTCAAGAAGAAGAGCCAGAGCCTGAGCCTGAAGAAGAAAGTGAGGAAGAGGAGGAGGTTATCATCAAGAAGAAGCCAAAGCAAAAGAAGAAGCCTGTTAAGCAACGAATAATATATGCTGACACTTCTTCAAGCGAAGATGAGGACGATGAAAATGCTAAGATTATCAACTATGCTAAAATGTTGAAAAAGACCGCAAGGCAAAAGATGAAAGAAGAATTAAATCGTTCTAAGATTGAAATGGCGATGGCTTCATTGGGGTATACATAAATTTTTAAAAAGTCTGTATAATATAAAACACATATGTCAATAATTGAACACCAAATCCCTGATTGGGACACTAAAATAGATGTCAAACAATTAAAATATCCTCAAACAAAAGATTCGTATTCACCAAAGAACTTTTTTGTTGCTATTTTTGCGGGAAGTCGCGGTACAGGTAAATCTTACCTCGCAACGAAATTAATTAAATCAATACAAGATAAAGGGGTTTATGATGAAAAATCTAATAAAAAACTGCTCACTCGTGTTATATTAATTTCACCAACCGCACACTCACCAAGCAACAACTTTTTTGAATGTTTAAATATTGACTGGGATAATGACGTTATAGAAGAATATAAAGATAATGAATTTGATGACAAAATAAAGGAGCTTAAAGATGACCAAAAAGCAGCAGAAAATTATCAGAAATATAAACAAGCCTATTTAGAGTTTGAGAAAATAGATGATGTAAATAAGATGTCAAATGACAAACTAATGCTATTGTATGAGAGGGATTTTTTACATTATGATGAAATAGAACAGCCAAAATTTAAAGACAAATTTATAACATACATTCTTGTTGATGATTGTGTTTCTACAAGTGCGTTGAAAAAAGGTAGGTCAAGAATGACCTATCACGCATTGAAAAATAGGCACACTGGTGGCGGTTTCAATCTTATATTTTGCGTACAGAATATTATGGAGGTGCCTAAATCAATACGTGTTAATTCCAATTACATAGCCGTTTTCCGGTTTGCCAACAAAGAAATTGTTATTAATGATATATGCGACAATATATCTGGATTTATCAAAGCGGACCAGTTTGAAAAATTGTATGATTATGCGGTTAAAGATAATATACACGACCCGCTGATTATTAATACCACTAACTCAAAACCAATATTTATGAAGGGTTTAGACAAAATTTTAACTATAAAATAAAAATGTTATTTATAATATAGAAATGGAACAACCTGAAATACCAGAACATAAACTTGAAACTTTTAATGAATTGATGGAAATAACGAGGCAGGAATACCCAGATATTCCTTACGCATTGTTATATATGGCTGTAGCGTCTCACATTGAGAACCCTGATTATGATGATTGAATAAACTTTTTTTTTTCTTAGCATTTAATAAAAATGTATAGTAAGGAAGTACGAATAACCTTATTCTCAAGTGATGCTGAAATTGAAAACACCGGTTATGAGAATAGACCGAGAACGTTTAACTGGAATATATCTAAAAATTTGGGAACTTTTGCCGACAACTGTAAAATTGCTGTTGAAAGTGTTTTTTGTAGAAATATAAGGGCAATCATAAAGGGCACCAATAGCGGTGTGCTGAGCATTCGAAGAATTTCTGCGGGGACAAAAACGTCAAACTATAAAAATAATGATACTTTGACAACACAAGCCGTAGCACCAAGTACTGGGACAGGTTTGACAATTAAAAATATTCATTACCCACGCACGCAAAATGATATATTAGGACCTAATTCTAAAGTAATAACGAGGGGAGTTGGTTATCAAGTTGGAGATGTTATCAATGTTCTTGACAGCGATGGTAATCTACCAACTGGGAATGCTTTAGCAAAAATTACAATAACATCGGTGTGCGACAATGATGCCAATCACGATTTTATTGTGAGTGATTTAGATACCGAATCAAACATACAAATTCAAAGAATGTTAGGTGTTGGTAATCAGGACGAAAAAGAAATATATAGCATACGATGCCCCCACGTGAATGGTAATTATGATAGCAGAGAATTTAATGGAGGAGATATTATTTATATGGGAGCAATGAAAATGAACAATACCAACCCTGAGAAAGCCTTCTGTTATGACTTAAAAGATAAATCATTCCTTAATGGCGGCGTATTCACTTTAAGTATTGACAGCAATTACGGAAATGAAAAAGGAATATCACACGATATGATCTGGGGGATTACTTTTAAAGTATATGACTATTAATAAAAGGAATGTCAAAAGTAAATTTATACATTAATACAAAACATTATAAGGATCAAAATCCAAATAATCTTGTTATAAATATACCTGCTGGAAGTATCAAATGTAATCCTAAAACTCAATATATTGAAATCAACATCGTTTCGTGGATTATGAAGAATGATTTTTATAACACACAAGCCTCAAATAATAAGTTTGAAATAATAAAAAAAGATTTAGAAGATGTCGTTATATCGTCTGAGATATTTCAAATAACACCTGGTAATTATAACGTTTATTCAATGAAAGATGAATTAAACAGGCTCTTAGATGGTCTTGTTATTGTATCTTATAACAAGACCTTAAACACTTATACATATACACGCTCTTATGAAAACGCTAATGAAAAATTATATATCAAATCAATCACCGCGAATGACTTCTTAGGATATGATAACAATAATGAAATATTGTTAGATAATGATGCTTCATCAACCAATGTCTTAAATATGGCTGGCGATGAGTTGATTGTGTTAGAACTACAGAATATCAATACAAAGCAACCTATTTATGATAATCTATTTACATACGGTTCGGGCAATGTCGTCTCAAGCAAGGTAGTCGGCTTTTTAAGTATTGACCAGCCTTCATATCATCTTTTACAATATAGAAACGATGATGGTGGGGATTCATTCTCATACATAATAAATGAAAGCGAGGTAAATGAATTACATTTGACAATAAAAAACCAAGATAAGGAAATCATAGATGTAAGTGATTACTTTCTCTCTTTACAGTTTATCATTCAAGAAAAGCATTCATCTACTATGCTAATAATTCTGAAATCCATTGATAGCACATTGAAGCAGATATTAATGATGTTCGGCGATTTATGGAAGATTTATTCTAAAAAATAATATTCATATATAATTAAAAAGCAGCATGGGATTATTCTCGTTTTTAGGTAATGTGATTTCGAAAGGAGCATCTATTGGCTCAAAACTAAGTCGTAAAGTTGGCGGCTTACAAGGTGCTCAGAAGAAATTTGGTACGATTGTAAATGCTGGACGGCAATTTGGTTCAATAGCAAATAAATTAAGTGATAACAAATTATCACAGTCTCAACTTGGTCAAAAAATAATGTCCGCTAATGAAAAAGTTGAAAGTTTCAAAAAGAATGTTGATTCAGTTATGCCTGAATTAAAAATGGCTGTTGAGAATTTAAAAACTGGTTAAATAATAAAAGCAAATGAATTCTCACGATTTCTTTTTTAACAATTTCACCGATCCACAAACCAATATGATGTGGAAGGAAAAATTTAACAATAAAACAGGTATTTACGTTATTGAACAGCCTTTAATCAAATATAAAAATCAACGCGTTTTTAAGGTCGGAATGGCTGATTCTGCTGGTTTAACAAGACGATTAGCTGACTATAACACAGCGTATGGTCCAGAGCCTTTTGTTATTCATGTGTTATGGGCAATACCAAAAGTCATTAACAGTATATCAAGATTACAGTATAATGTTGAGCAGCATCTTCACAAAAGTTTAAATGAAAGTCAAAAGCAAGTATCTCAAAGAGCAAAAGAGTGGTTCATTGATTTACCTTTGATTTTAGCATATATTTACAAAATCAAAAATGCCTTTGAAGAGAGATTAATGGTTGATAACAAAAAGAGTGAATGGTATTTTAAAGACTTTACAAAAATTAAGGTGAGGCTGTCCCGTGCTATTAAATTAAGCAATCCTGAGAATATTTTGATCAAAACACCTAAAGGTTATTCTGATATTTTTGTTATTGACAGAAATAATGTACGCCGGAAAGCTGACAAGGAAAGACGTTATTTATCTAATGAAATCTATATCAACGACAGGAGAGCAACAATAGGGCTGTATAACGAATATCAGGATATGTATGAAATCAAATTTGATGTGCCACAGAAAGGCGATAAACGATACATTTCTGAAGAGAAAATTTTAAAATATAAACCTACGTATAAGTAGTATAATGGAAGATAAACTTAAACGAAACACTGAAATCCTCAAGGATCGATTACATGTGGCAAGTGTATTATGTAATAGAAGTAATATTTATTATTCAAGGATAAAAAGCCTTCTGTTATTTCCGAATATGCTAATCTCTTCTGTTAGTATGATCTTTAACAATCAAAATTTTGATAGCACATTTTTACGGTACTATAACACAATTATCAATAGTATAACGGTCTTCCTATTAGCAGTTCAAACGCAGTTAAAAATAAGCGAGAATGCTGATATATTTAAATCATCTTCAAATTCTTTATTAGGGTTATTACACGAACTGGAAAATGCTGAAGGTAAAAGTGAGCCTATTTCTTCTGAGTTTATTTCAAACACGAACCAGCGATATGATATGATAATGGCAGCGCTACCAATAATTCCTTCAAGGATTCGAACAGCTGTTCAAAACGAATACGGTGGCAAATTTCATTTACCTATAATTATAAACGGGATTCCTAAGGTGTCAATTTCCTCTGATGAAGTTTGAAAAAAGTGATATAAGAATTATTAAATATATTATCTTTGATAATGTTAAAAATGGAATCTGAAAAGACAAACGAAAAAGTGTATTCAAATAACTATTTTGCTACTAAACAACGCGAATATAGGGCTAATGACCCCATTATGTATGAAATTCATAAGAAAATGAATCTTTCTTATCTAAATAATCGATATAACAGCGAAGACCCCGAAATTAGAAACGCTTTCAGATTACAAAGAAAACAGAACAACAGAAGATATTATCTAAAGAAAAAAGCCATGCTTGAAGCTGCTAAAAATTCAATTTGATTAATTTTTCCTATTTCAAAATTTACTTAAATATTTGAAAAAAAATGATATAAGAATTAGATTTTAACATTAACTAAATAATTTTCTTACTTATAATTAAATATGAGTATTGATAAAATGGCATATGTGAAGAAAAACCCTCTTTCAGTTTCTTTGACTAAAAAAGAAAGAGATACCTTGTTGGCTAATAACGTGAATCCAAAGGAATTTAAGGGGTCTCGTAAAGATAAACTCAATTACCTGAAAGAACAATTAGCAATTTATATGAAGCCCACTTTGAATAATAAACAAAGACAAAATAAATTCAAAGAAGATTTCAAAAATGAATATGGTTTTGAATATTACAAAATAAGAAAAGAATTTCTAAATGTCAATAAAGATTCGAAATTTAATAAAGAAAAAGCTATATTGATAACTAAGTTTAAAAATTATGATGACTTAAAAAACAGAAACACCAAAGCTAAAAATAACTATAAAAGTTATGACTATAATCTGAAGGGTAAAACTATAAGTCAAATTAGAAGTGAAATTAATGAAATATTAGATGGTTATTTTCTTGTTAATAAGCCTCTAAAAAATAACAAATATAGATTTGTTGTACCTATTGTTGACAGTTCTGACAACGAAGTAGTTGTTAATTCATCATCAAGTGTTTTCAAAACTGATGTTTATGAAGCGTTTGAAGATTTTATGAGAAAGCTGGCACAATTTGAAAATCAGTATAATAGAAACAATGCCGTTTATAAGTTTATTTTTGAGGTCCTAACTTTCAATGAGGAAGCAGGTGGCAATGCTACACGTTCTATTGAAACCGCTAATAAGACCTGGAAATATATTCTAAATAAGAGGACAAAAACAAACTGCTTATATTCAGCCCTTGTTCTTTGTAATAATCCTGAAAAGGTAGATGAATACATTGAAAACATACCGAAATGGAATAATTTGAGTAAAAAATATAAAAGACGAATACAACCTATACATGACCATTATGCTGATAATGTAGATATCCAAAAATGTAGTGATTACTTCAAGAAACCTATAATATTATACAATAATGTTTATGAGCGTATCAATACTTTTGAACCTGTTAAATACGTTGGTAAAAAATACGCACCGCGTGATGCCATAGAAATACAACGCAAAAATAACCATTACATAGCTCTGATTAGATGGGGTAAAGATGAAGTTAAACCAAATGATTATAAACCAGTTAAAACCCTGTTGAATGATGATACATCACCAACTGAATTATATACTGATAAAGATAAAATAATCAAATACAAATCTTTGAAACCTATTGAAACTAAAATAGCCTCTTATGATATTGAATGTACACCAGACATTGATGGAACACATAAATGTTATGGTGTTGGTATGGCTTGGTATGAAAACAATGAAATAATGTATAAAGAATTTTGGGGTCTTAATGCTCAATATGAATTTTTCGAGTATCTACATATACACAAGGATTATTTCAACAATTATACTTTCTATGCTCACAATGGTGGTAAATATGATATCACCAACGCAATGAAAGAGCACTTACTTGATAGCCATTTTTGGATGATTAAGCATAATACTATAATTGAACAAAACAACTCATTTATCAATGTAGATATTCAAGATTACACTGGTAAAAGCAAAATCAATTTCAAAGACAGCCTTAGAATGATTGCTGGATCTCTTGACAAACTATGTAAAGAATTTAATACAAAATATCAAAAACTGACTGAAACGGTGAATCATAATGATATAACCCTTGACAATTTCAACAATTTTCCACAACTTCATAAATACCTTGAGCACGACGTCAAAGGTTTGTTAGAAATTGTTGTATCATTTAATAAATCGGTTTATGAATTAAGTTTCCAATCCTTTTCAAAAACTGATAAAAAAACAGGCGAACAAGTTCAATTAAGAGGTGGTATTAACATCACCGAATGCGCTACATCTGCGTCTCTTTCTCGTAAATTATATTTCAATTCTTACTATAATGGATTTCATACTCCAGTTTATACGTTAAAACAACCTGACGATTCATATATCAGAAACGGATATTTTGGCGGTCGAGTTGAATTGACAGCATTGGGTGAAATAAACAAACCTCTTTATTACTTGGATTTCACTTCATTGTATCCTGATGTTGGAAGGAAAAATTTGCCGTATGGGATACCTGAGAAAGTCGTATTTAACAATCAAATTTCAAGGTCTTTTTTTGGTTTCATTAGGTGTATGGTAAGAACTTTGAACACCAAAGTTAGACCCCTTCACGGTATAAAACACGAAGGTAAATTGATTTTCCCAATCTTTGAAAATTGGACTGAAATTACTTTATTTAGCGAAGAGTATTTCTTAGGCTTGGACCAAGGCATATATGAATACAAGTTAATTGATGGTTTGAAATTTAGTCGTAATAAATTTATGAGTAAGATTTTCAATGATATGTTTGTGAAAAAAGCAGAGTCGAAGAAAAACAATAAGCCTACATTAGCCCAAGCCTATAAAATTATCATCAATTCACTCTACGGTTTTTGGGGTATGAAAACAAATGACAAAGACAACATCAAAATATTTCCAGCTGGTGATAGCTCTGTGTTTGAATTTTTACAAAACGGTAAATTGATAAATGAAAGTGATGTAGGCAATTACACTATATTACGAGTATTGGAAGACCTACCATTAAGAGATATTAATGTTGGTGTTGCTTGTGCTATCACATCCCACGCAAGAATGAAATTATGGTCATTAATTCACAGCATTGAAACAAAAGGCGGTAAGGTTTATATGTGTGATACTGATTCTGTAATTACAGATTACAACGTGGTCAAAGATAAAGAACTTCAAGAAAAATTCATACCTGATTTGACAGGTGATGAATTAGGTTCGTTGAAAAATGAGCTTGTTGATGATGCTAATAAAGCCTTCAAGAAGAAAGGCTACACCAAAGAACAAATTGATGCCATTTACAAGCAGTCCGGAATACATTTCGACAAAGGTGTTTTCGCTGGTTGTAAATTCTACACATTACATAAAGAGTTCTGTGATGGAACTGTGGTCAGTGTAAATAAATGTAAAGGTTATAAACAAACCATCGATGATAAACTAAATTATGAAAAATTTACCAATTTATTCAGCGGTACCGACATTCAACAACAACAAACACAATTCAAATGTCCAAAATCTAATTATGTAAGTGAAACCAATACGTTTAATATGAAGACGCCTAAGGTTCATAAAAAGTTTGGTGTAAATTACACAAAAGGCAACACCAATGATTTTTCTAACATTACTCCCCTTAAAATTTAAATACAACCATAAAATTTTAAAAATGAAAAAATAAAGGCGTGGATGCGGGATTCGAACCTGTTTTTAAGATTTTAATTAAGGTCATCTCATACTTTTCTATTTTGTCGTTTTTTTTTACCCGAGTGGGGTTTGAACCCGAAAAAGTAAAAGGGTTCTGACCACTGTGCTATATTAGCGTACAGATTTGTTCTGTGAGTGTACTTCTATGTATTCATATCAATCTGAAGCAGGGTTGTTGAGTGAAAAGTCGTGTGCGAAAAGTCGCACGAGAATTTCGAAGGATGGCAAAACGTGATATCTTTGAAGAGCTCGAGCAACTAAGGTTTGACGCGACGCAAATTCGTGATCATTTGAGAATGGCAGCCGCTGGCTCAAGAGATGATGATGCCATTCAAGTAGATGAAGACGGAAGCTTTGACCTCAGTGAGATTCGTGATGATTTACAGTTGGTTCAACAACTTGAAGAAGGGAACATCAATGTCAATGAACTAATCAATCACGATACAAGGCAGAATCAGATTCAGATGAGATTTCCTCACGGAGGAGATCTAAATGCTTGGCAAGGAAGGGTTCTTCCATCCCTTTTTATGAATGCCAACTCAATTGTTCAAGGAATTTTGGCTGGTAATGTTCAGCAAGGTATTCAAGATATTGTTGTGCTTAACTGTGCTACTATGGAGAAAACTGTTTCATTGATGAGGCATCTCAAGGCATGGTCTCAACAGACAATTGAAGAGCAATATAAGCGTCGTATTCAAGAGCTTGAGGACACGATTCAAGCCAGAGAACTGCGTTTAAGGGAACTTGAAGCCACTAACGATTCACATGGTGCCATAATCGCAGAAACCTATGCTACCAGTTTCAAAGACAAGTTCAAGAAATCTCTGTCTTGTCAAATCGTAGGACCCGGCAGCCATGAAGTAAGGGAAGCTTGGTTAGCGCGCGGATGGGAATTCTTCAAGACTCAGCATTCTGACTTGAAGGTGTTTTGGTCTAAATATGATGATGATTTTCTCAAAGCTTCCGACCTCGCTTTCGCTGTGAAGAATCGCGTGGAAGAAGACCTATCGAAGATATCTCTTGACGGTTTCAGGACAATCAAGGAGAGTGTCAGGGATTATATGGTTAGCACCATTGGGTTTGAGGCAGTCAATTGTCATTACGACATTGAGAAGCATATCAATGAGGAAGGTTTGCGGGCTGTGAGTACTAACTCGCCTGAGCGTGGGGCTATTTCAGCCTCTCTACCAAATCGTGGTTGGTAAAAAGAGCCTACTTTAACACATCAGAAAGTCTCCTTAATGTGCCTTTGTGGGGGATGGTAGGTAGTTCGCACTGGGGATGTACCTTTGTGGGGGATGGTAGGTAGTTCGCACTGGGGTAGCACGAT
>Ga0070746_10003009_pt1 | contig 10054 bp, 1 predicted proteins | sample VirMetDEL_Mar_21_FD_77016 | JGI IMG/M metagenome (GOLD analysis project Ga0070746, IMG submission 77016) | Aqueous microbial communities from the Delaware River and Bay under freshwater to marine salinity gradient to study organic matter... | ecosystem: Environmental > Aquatic > Marine > Coastal... | reverse complement strand
TTTCGAGAATGGTCGGTTATACTTAAACCAGCCTGACCACCTATAAAAACATTACTACCACCAGTTGTTATACCACTACCAGCATAATTTCCGACAACTGTGTTTGAACCACCAGTTGTGAAAGCATCAAGAGCGGCATATCCAACAGCAGTATTATAAGTACCTGTACTAAATGGAGCAGATGTTGTTCCACCTTTACCTGCTTCTTTTCCTACGAATGTGTTGTAAGAACCACTTGCATATTGTCCAGCATTGAAACCAATGATAGTACCACCCACACCATTATATTTTTGACCTGCGTATGAACCAATTAATACAAATTCTGCAGCTAAGTTACTAGCGTTTGTTCCCGCAGCAAAACCGATAGCCATACTTTCATTTGCCGCTGTACTCAAATTAGGAGCATCGTTTAAAGCAGCATATCCAATTCCCATCACATAATTAATTGCTGCACTAGCTGGAACATATTGCATAGCTTGGTCACCGATTGCAATATTACCTTGTCCAGTAGTCATAGTTCTCAAAGCTCCTCTACCCATAGCTGTATTATAACCACCTGATGTTAAATCTTCTCCAGCTTGCATACCTATTAGAGTTGAACCTCTAGCTCCATCAGTTACAATAGATGTACCAGCGTTATAACCAATGATAGTATTTTGGTCACTTGTTGACATAGCATCACCTGCACCGTGGCCGATGATAGTGTTATATTGACCTTCAGTAATTGATGCACCTGCATTATATCCAATAGCAACTGTTCCGTTTGCGTCTGTTGAGTTTATTGCTTTACCAGCTTCATCTCCAATCAATACAACATTTGAAGTTGTTGTAGCTGATGAAAAGGATGACCTTCCAATAACTACGTTTTTAGCTCCTGTAGATACACCCATAGAAGCTTGGTGCCCAATCGCAATATTTTGACCTCCAGTAGTAAAAGCTTTGAGAGCTTGATATCCAACAGAAGTATTTTGTTCACCTGAACTAAACGGAGCAGAGGTTGTTCCACCTTTTCCTGCTTCTGAGCCTACGAATGTGTTGTATGAACCAGTTGTGTATCTACCAGAGTCTTTTCCAATAGCTATATTATCTGTTCCAACTGTAACGGTATTTAGGGATGTGTATCCAATAGAAACATTATTTCCACCAGTTGTTATTGATGCTCCCGCATATCCACCGACTGCTACATTTGTACCAGCAGTTGTAGAATTACCTAATGCTAGATATCCAAGTCCAACGTTATAATCACCAGTTGTTATAGAAGTAAGAGCTTGATGACCAAGAGCGGTATTATATGTAGCTCCATTTAAAGCTCCATCCATAACATAATTACCAATACCCACATTATAGCTAGAAGCCGCATCAGCCCAAGTTCCACCACCAGCATTGTAACCCATAAAAATATTATTTGTTGAACCAAGAGAGGTTGAACCAGCATCAGTATCATCCATCGCATTAGCACCAATAGCAATATTATCACCACCGGTTGTGTGAACTTTCATAGCTGAAAATCCTATGGCGATATTATTTGAAGCAGTTGTTAAACTATAAGCCGCACTATTTCCGATAGCTACGACATTATCAGCTTGGGTTATAGCACTTGCAGCGTAAGCACCTACTGCTGTATTGTATAATGCTCCATCTGTAGATGCATCCATAACATAAGTACCAATACCAACGTTACCATTTGAAGCCGCATCTGTCCAAGTTCCACCACCAGCTTGGTCACCGATAAATATATTATCACTTGAACCTAAAGAATTAGAACCAGCGTTTGTGCCTTTCATTGCATCTCTACCAATAGCAATATTTCTTACACCAGTCGTGTGTTCGAGCAAAGCTTGGTATCCGATAGCGATTGTTCCGTCTGCGGTTGTGTTTCTTCCAGCGTTCCATCCTATCAGAACTGTTTTATCCACATCCGTAGCAGCAAGACCTGCACTTACTCCAATCATTATATTGAATGCACTGGTAACTGAAGTTATACCAGCACTGTTTCCAATAAATACGTTCTGACCACTACCACCCTCAATATTTTGACCTGCGGCTTGTCCTATAGCGGTATTGTAATCAGCATCTGTGATTGATTCCAATGCATGATATCCTATAGCGGTGTTATATGAGGCGTCATTACCAGAACCAGCTGACTCCATAGCTTCATAACCGATAGCAACATTTGCAATACCTGTATCGAGATATCTACCTGCTGAATCACCGACATATACATTCCTATTATTTATTGTGTTGCTAAGTGCTCCCGCATAATTACCAATCATTACATTATTAAAAGTTCCACCCAAACTGTAACCAGCTTGATATCCCATAGTTACATTATAAGATCCTGATGAGATTAGATATCCAGCTTGATATCCAATAGCAGTATTTGAACCACCAGTCGTGAAAGCAGTAAGAGCTTGATATCCAAGAGCAGTATTATTCTGACCTGAACTAAATGGAGCAGAAGTTGTTCCACCTTTTCCTGCAGATGAACCTACGAATGTGTTGTAGGAACCTGTAGCATATTCTCCCGCATCGAATCCTATTGCAGTAGAATCTGTAGCAACTGTGAGATAGTTAAATGTTGTAGCCCCAACTGCTGTAATTTGTTGACCAGTTGTCATTGAAGCGCCAGCAGCCCTTCCTATTATTGTATTGTTATTACCCGTTGTACCAGAGTAAGCTTCATTACCGACTGCGGTATTATAAACTCCAGTGGTAAGATTTTGAGCTGCTGATTTTCCAATCGCAACATTACTTTGACCTGTTGTGAAACTATAAAGAGATCTATATCCAACAGAAACATTATCCTGACCTGAACTATACGGAGCAGATGCTTGTCCACCTTTACCAGCTTCATTTCCTACAAACGTATTTCGAGAACCGGTTGCGTATCTACCAGCTTCGTTACCAATGTGAACAGTATATTCACCATTATCAATACGGTATCCAGCTGAATAACCAACAAGAGTATTATAACTAGCAGAATTGTAAGCTAGTCCTGCATTATAACCAATAGCAGTATTATTTGTACCTGTACTGTTACCTGTTTCTTGGTTTTGTGTGTATGGATATCCTCGTAGAGTGTCTGTACCAACTGCAACATTTCTGGTACCTGTTCCTCTTGAAAGTGCACCATAACCAATAGCTGTTGTATAAGCTGCTGTTCTGTATCCAGCATAGTAACCAATTGAAACAGTAGCTATACTAGCGTTATATCCTGCCGCCTCTCCAATTAAAACAGAATAAAATCCCGTTGCAGAACTACCAGCAGAGTAACCAACTGCAGTCACACCTGATATATTTCTAGCTGAGTTTTCCATTGCAGCGTATCCAACAGCGGTATTTTTAGAACTTCCAGATTGATGTGTCAATGCTTCATGACCAATAGCAACATTAGTTGTACCACCAGACATCAGAGCTTTATAACCAATAGCAACGTTAAGACCTAATCTAGCAGTAGGAGTGCTTGATGAATCACCTGATAAGTGTGTAATCTTTCCTGCATTGTATCCAATAAAAACATCTTGAGAACCAGAAGCTGTGTATCTACCAGCTTCGTAACCGATATGTGTAGATCCACCACCTACATGACCTTCACCAGAAAAGTGTCCTGCATATGTGTTACCACCAAATCCTGTTGTATTACCACCAGCGTATCCAGCAAAATCACCGATAGCTAAATTACTACCATAAATATTAGAGTGACTAGTACCATTAGCACCTACATATTCTCCCCATAAAGCTTTATATCCGATACCCATACTTGGATTAGCTGTTGTGAAATTGTAGCCTGCTTGATATCCAATGAACATATTAGGTCGTAATGCATAAGTAGCATCGTCTGTTAAATTATATCCAGCTTCAGAACCAATAAGTACACCACCATGTTCAGAATCACCTTTTAGATTGTAACCAGCTTTGTGTCCAACAACAACCATATCATCATTTAATGATGAGGAGTATACTGCTTCATATCCAATGATTGTGTTTCTACTATCGGAGGTTATTCCTTGACCTGCTTTGTATCCAATAGCAGTATTACCAATTCCTGATGTAAGTGCAGTAAGAGCACTCCTACCAACTGCTACTTGTCCAGTAGATGCTTGATTTGCAGTTGAGTTCATAGCACCTTCACCTATAATTACCGCACTTGCTAATGTACCAGTTCCTCCAGTACCCGCTTCTTTTCCAATGATAACATTATTACTTGCATCATTACTATTCATACTCATTCCAGCTTGCCAGCCAATTATAGTATTATTATTTTCTCCACCATCTGCAGATAAAGCAGCTTGATAACCAATAATAGTATTTCTTTGGTGACTAGTAAAAGCAGTAGCTGCTTGATAACCTATAACAGTATTTCCTGCTGTAGAACTATCTTTATTATTAAGTTTTAATGCTTGATAACCTATTGCTGTATTACCACCACCTGTGTCTTCTGTTAATAATGCCTCATAACCGATAGCAGTATTTCCAGCTCCTGAAGTAATACCATAAAGAGCTGATTTACCAACAGCAATATTTTGTTTACCATCGTCAAATGAAATCCTACTAGCACTTATGAATAAAGAACCAGTAAACTGATGAGTGTCATCTGGTGTATCACCAGACTTTGTAGAACCAGAGACAGATGATATCTGAACGTTGGTTACAGATGATGATACAGTATAATTTTCGGCAAATATGTCACCACTAAAAATAGCCATTTAGGTAATCTCCTCTAATTTAAATTTGTACTTTTTACCATTCTTCCTATTCAATAAGTATAAGTCATCCTCGCCTTCCTGTATTGTCCAAGAGCCTGTTGTTCCATCTACTTCGTTTCCTTCCGAACCTTCGTTGGATAGTTGAATATCACCAGTATGTAGGTTAGCCCATCTATGTGTAGCAGAACCTAAGTTATGAAAGTTGTCTATCGTTGGTGTTATACTACCGGAAACAGACATTGAGCCTGATACATCGTTTGATGTTGGTGACCATTCCACACCTGTCCACCTGACCTTACCTTTAGAACCTTACCAGCATTTTCTGCACTTATGTTCGGTATTCCACTACCGATTGAAAAGTTAGCATATCCACTCTGAGCATCTGAAAATGTGATATCCATTTCGTTAGAACTAGCAGCTGTAATACTTTCAGGTATAATTACTTGATTACTACCATCATACACAGTTACATTTGGATATTGTTGACTTAAACTATGTGTAACTCTCCAATTTGTAGTAGAAGAATCTTGTGTAAATATATAGTTACCACCAGCATTTTCACCGATTCCACCAACAGAAACTACAGCTTTTCCTTGAATAGCTTCATTAAATGTTAGGGTAAATGTATCTGAGTCTGTAGCAGTTCCTGTTTCAGGTAAAATCATTTGGTCACTTGTATCATATACAGTAACTACAGGATACTTATGTCCTATGTTGTGATTTATTGACCAAGTAGCAGAATCAGATGTTTGTGAATGAACATAACGAGAACCGATTTGTCCTTGATAAAGACTAGCTGATATTGAATTTACTTCTACCCTACCAAACGAACCTGTTGATGTTGCTGAACCACTTATGTTTCCAGCAGTAACCTCAAAGTTACCACTTGTATCTACAGTAACAGAATAAGCACTAGAATCACCAATATCATTTCTACCAGGTGCAATATGAAACTTATTATCTTCCTTTACACCTATTGAAAGATTTGTACCTGGACCTTGAAAGAAGATACCAGCTCCTTTGTCTTGTCCACTTCCAACCAGTATCATCGTTCTTTGAGAAGTAGATGAAGTTGTCTTTCTTGATTTAAATCTTGCAGCGTAAGTTTGAGCTGCTTCTATATTCAACAAATAACTTGAGTTACCAGGTGCAACTCCCATACCAACACTATCGTCAAAGAAACCAACACCAAAAGAACCAGTTGAGGTTGATGAACCACTTATTTTTTGATTAGCTCCACTAAATACTATATCACCACTTTCAGCTAGTCTCATTCTTTCAGTCGTACCACCACTTGTAAATACCGTATAACCTGAGCTATCTCCACTTCCTCTATATCCTATAATAGCTGATGAAACATTTCCAGCAACCCTAAATTGTATATTTCCTATTGTATCGTTTTCTGCTGGTCTATCTGCTTCAAATTGTAGATAAGTTTGATGGTTTACACTACCTGCTTCTAGTTGTAATCTTGTGTGAGCACTATCTTTAATATGTACAAAGTAATCAGGAGATGTTTCGCCGATGCCTACTTTTCCTGAACTTTTGATAACCATTCTTTGTGTTGGCTGTTGTGCTCCATCCGCAGTAGTCCAAAATGTTAGCTCAGTTGGTAAATCATTTTCACCTGGTGTACCATCTACGCCAGCTGCTATTCTTGCTCCTATCGGAGCTCTATCAGTACCATCAGCGCCAGCGAATAGTATTCTACCAAGTATATCACCATTTTGAACAAGAGTATCTCCACCAGCTGCACTACCTCTTGTTTTGGTCATTATAATATATGGTGGAGAACCATCATTACTGTTACGAACTATATTAAAAGCTGATGAAGCAGCATTTGTACCCTCTATTTGTACTCTAGGTACAAAATTCCATACAGTATCAGCTGTTTTAGTACCGATAAGAAGTTTATCAACAATATGAACATCACCAAACGAACCTGTTGAGGTTGATGAACCACTTATGTTACCAGCAGTTACTAATCCACCATTATACAATGTAAGGTCACCAGTAGGACCATACAATCTAGCTTGATTAGTACCATCTATCTCAAAATCAATCCTTGAACCAGCACCAGTATTATTATAATCAGCTTGTAAAGTTACATGACTACCATTACCACTTATTCTTGATGGATGTTCATTTGTATCATTAAAAGTTAATGCTGGTGTAGCATCCGTTATAGTTAAATCACCACCTATTTCGGTAGCACCTTGTATCACACCATCAACTATTAAAGAACCAAACGAACCTGTTGAGGTTGATGAACCACTTATTTTAGAATCTTCTAATGTGAGAAGTTTGTGACTTGTTGTACCATTGATAGTTATTGCATGAGTGTTACCATTGTTTACAAAGATTATGAACTTACCAGATGTATTAGAATAGTTACCCACATAACCATCGTCTTGATAAGCCTGTAGTGATATACCTTTAGCAGGACCCGTACCGGTAGTGCTATTCTGTAGGTATAAGTAAGCACCATCAGCTTTGTATCCTGATATTATACCACCAGTTGTTGTACCATCACCTACAAATAAATCATCAGCAATAAACCCTCTACCAAACGAACCTGTTGAAGTTGATGAACCACTTACATTACCAGCAAATACAGAAGAACCATCGGCATTAAGCTTTAATACTGGATTCGTAGTTGGATTTCCAAAATACAAATTCTGACTAGTGTCTGAATAAATGTAAGCTTTTGTAGTTCCAGAATTTTTAAAATGTATAGCGGAACTTCCACCACTAGTTCTATTTAATATTAAAATTGGATCTTGAGTAGTTGAAATTGATAATGAACCTCCAGGAGAAAATGTAAGGTCTGATTCTGCCTGTATAGGTGAAGTTCCATTACCAGTTAATATAGCATTAGATGTTAAAGATGTAGTACCTGTACCACCGTGTGCTACTTTAATAGCATCATCAACTACCAAATGACCAAACGAACCAGTTGAGGTTGATGAACCGCTTATTTTAGAACCTGCTAATGTGAGAAGTTGATTTGTATTTGCATCAGGATCTACGTTAAAATGTACTTCACCTGTATTACCACCTGATTTCTTAACTGCAGATATTAGAGCATCATAATCATTTGCTCTTAATTGTAAGGTTGCCTTTGTATCTGTTGTACTATTAGTATTTTCAATTCGCAGTCCGTTACCACCCCAATTTCCACTACTACCACCACTAAATGATGTAGTAGAATTATCAAATGATATATGAGCTTTATAGTAAGGAGCAGCTGTGCCAATACCCAAATTACCATCGTGGTCAATCCTTACTCTTTCAGCAGATGTTCTACCTGTGTAGAATATATGTGAACTTCTTTGTAATGTATCAACTGCTCTTGTCTTATATACGATACTACCATGATTATTAAATGGAGCAGAACCACCAGTTCCTGTCATTACTATTTCTGCATCAGCACCATCTGAAGCAGCACCTGTACTAGCTAAGAAACCTGATTGAGCGTAACCTACCTTAAATCCTTCATTTCCACCATACGCTGTAAATCTATTAGCATGAGCAGTTCTATCACCAACCCTAAGATTACCAAACGAACCAGTTGAGGTTGATGAACCACTTATGTTTCCACTAGCTATTACATTACCACTTTCAACTTCTAAATTACCATTCTCAACCTGTAAACCACTTGTGTTTATCCTAACTATATCTGAACCAGCCATTCTAAACTCAACATCGTTTGAAGTTCTTCTTCTAAACATTGAATCCGCATCATTGCCAAATTGTAAAGTATCTGGTACTAATAATACACTACTGTAATCCCCAGCTAATCCTTTTACACCCTCAGTATGAACTTCACCAAACGAACCAGTTGAGGTTGCTGAACCACTTATGTTTTTTCCAGCATTCATCACCAAGTCAGCACTACCAGTCAAAGCACCACTTGTACCTACTGACCAATAGGTTGTACTACCTTGTATAAGTTCTATAGGACCAGAACCACCGCCACCACCTGACTTTAGTTTTAAACCACTATTACCCGCAATAGTTATTACACCAGCACCAGCAGAAGAACCGATTGTCTTACTTCCGTTAAATGTTAATCCACTACTATCTACAACAACTATTTCAGCACTACCTACAGCAAATTTTATCTCACCAGCAAGTGGATTGAAAATATTAAAGTCATTATTACTATTATAAATTATATGAGGATCTGCTGTACCTGTTGACCTTTTAAAGTAAATTGCATTATTGTTATCTAACTGAACATTACCAGAAATGGTAAGTGCTCTTTGATTATCAGCAGTTCCTTTTCCTATTGATACAGCACCAAACGAACCTGTTAAGTTTGATGAACCACTTATCTTACTACCAATAAATAGATGAGTATCATCAGCACTATCCCCAAAAATCGTAGAACCGCTACTAAAAGATTGTGTAAGATGTGTAACCGAAGATGATACAATATATCTTTCTGCTATTACATCACCTACTGCTCTTATGTTACCACCGAATATACCATCACCACTTACATTTAAAGAAGAACCAGTTATTGTTCCTGTAACCGTTAGATTTGTAGAGGTTACTTCTGTACTTGTAAATGTTGTTGCATTAAATGTGTCCGATTCAACTCTACCAAACGAACCAGTTGAGGATGATGAACCACTTATATGACCAGATACTTGAAGAGAACCACTTACATCTAGCTCTGCTGTTGGGCTTGTAACGCCAACACCAAATGTTCCTGTCTTTACATAGGAAGCATCACCACCACCTGTTACAGTAAAAACTGTACCCGATGAGCTACCACCTACAAATAATCTTCCAACACCATCTGATTGTTGGAATACTTTAAATAATGAATTACCACTTTGGTCATCTAATTGAATACCATCATCGTTATCGGATGATTTAACTCTCAATCTTATATCATCTGCTGGTGTGGCATTTATACCTAATCCATGTTCGTTTACTCTTACTCTTATAGTATTACCAGTCATTAATCTAACATCACCACCAGAACCAAATGCATCAGCGTTTAACATTATACTATCAGCATTTGTTTGTATGAAGTTACCAGTATTCGCACTATTTTCAAGATGGATATAATTTAACGCACTACTTGTATTTTTTAATCTTAATGTTGTACCGTTTGTACCAGTTCCATGAATTAAGGCACTTGGCGATGTAGTGCCGATACCTAAACTATTAGCAAAATGACCTTGACCAAACGAACCAGTTGAGGTTGATGAACCACTTATGTTTCCTGTTGTAGTCACACTACCAAATGTAACATTATCAGATGTTGCAACTGCCTGTCCAATAGCTACATCGTTAGCATTTACAGTAACACCTGTTCCAGCACCAACATTAAA
>Ga0070746_10003008_pt1 | contig 10056 bp, 10 predicted proteins | sample VirMetDEL_Mar_21_FD_77016 | JGI IMG/M metagenome (GOLD analysis project Ga0070746, IMG submission 77016) | Aqueous microbial communities from the Delaware River and Bay under freshwater to marine salinity gradient to study organic matter... | ecosystem: Environmental > Aquatic > Marine >... | reverse complement strand
TTCTGGAATAATAGTCTACCACCGACATACATTCTGGCTCTTCTTAATGAGTTTAAACAACCAGAAAAGTTCTTTAAACTAACTCTTTGATTGTTTGTTAACTTGGTGGCATCATATCCATCCCAAGAAACAGACCAAACAAGAGATGAATTATAATCTAAAACAGAACCAAGCTTTGGAACAACAAAAGTTACAGTATTATTTGAAAAAGCATTAGGAGTTAATCTAACAGTATTTAAAGAAGTATTCTGGTTCTCGTTTTGAGCTTGATTTTGTAAAAGTACACTTGGAATATTTATCTCGGAATTCATAGTTTTATATTATAATAAATTATTTTTTTTTCATAAATTATAATTTTTTTAATAAAACTTAACAAAATTAAGCACTAGCAACACCCATTGGAGTTACAACTAAAGTCTTTTTATCTAAATAGAAACTATACATAGCATAAGGTTCTGTTTGAGCTGGATTAGCTGTGTCTTCTAATTTAGTTTGAATATCGTACGAAATCACACCGGAAACATCAATTCCTGTGCCAGTTACTGGGCCATAGTTTACACCGATTGAATAATGTCCTTCATTTTTATTTTTTGCTACACCCTTAAGGTTCTCAGGAATTACTTGAGTATAATGGATATCTTTTTGATTTCTGAATGAATCTAAAGCATCATTAAGAATTTCAGGCTGTGTTGTAGCTCTATTTCTTTGAGGTTGATTTCTATCTTTTATATCAACAATGCAAGTCTTTTCCATAGGATATTTCTGTCCATTCATTAAATCAGTAAGTTCATATAAACCAGAATCTAATAAAGCAAAATTATTTTTTGTTCTATCATTTATTGCCTGAGTTGGTTGAAAGTTATGAACCGAACTTAATAAACTTCTCATATTAAGTCTGTGTGCAATAGAAGTAAAAGTTGAATCAAGTACAGAGTAAATTGAAGTGTAAGCCATATATTCTACAACATTCTGTGGTCTTTGAGAATCAGCCATAATTTGTGGAGCAGATTTATATAAGAGTGGGAGAGTAAGGTTTACATCGAATAAATCATATTTCATTGTTGTTGGAACATCATCTCCATTAAATAAGAAATTAGATTTTTGTAAAAATATTGAAAGTTCCATACCTCCAACAGCATTTAAATCTAAATCTTCAGAGAAAAATAATCCGCAATGAATAGGAATAGAACAGTCAAGTAAATCATAGGATTTACCGGTGGCGGTTCCAGAAGTTATAAGCTGTCTTCTCATATAGATGGCTTCAACATTATTTTCTAAATCTGGATCACAACCTTGAATTTTCATTGCATTGTATCTACCATATCCAATAGTTCTGTTTTGTAAATTATGGTTTGAGAACATTTGTTTTGGCGAATATAATGAATCATATAATTGAGAATTTAATCTACCATAGTTATGTATCTGTTCTAAACTGGAGCCATATCTTCTTGAGTTTATTAAAACTTGATCAATAATTCCAGATAATCCAATTCTTTGATCAATGTTAATATCATCACCAATTACTATAGGAGTGGCTGCATCTTTTGTCACCCTTAATCTAAAGTTGAGTCTTGCTTCTTTTAAATTACAAGTAGCTTGAGTATCGGCGACAGAAAATCTAATAATTGGTTGAGAATTTTCAGGGGAATAGCCACTAGAACTATTATTGCTAGGACTTAATTTAATGTATCGCTTTTGTTGAACGGCAATCGAATTCATTATTTTTATAATTTATAAAAAGAAAAAAATAATAAATAATAAAATTTTTTTAAAAATTAGTAAACCATACTTAAGCCAAAACAGTTAATCCAGCTTCACCTACAACAATTCTGTTAATATGTCTAACATAAGAAACTACATCAAGAGGTACATCTGGGTCAGCAACATCGTTATATTCTAAGTAAATTCTAAGTCCAGCATCTAAGTTAACACTAGCTCCGTGTTTAGCTAAAGCTCTACCAATTACAAAGTTCTGTTTAGTCTTAAGTAAACTTCTAACAGGCAATTGAGAAGAATTCAAAGCTTTTTCTAGTTCGACAATGTGCTGTGCTGAAAAGTGTAAACCACCAAGGAACTGGTCAAGTTCTACAGGGACATTAGGATAATAAGTTTCTCCGATTTGCCATCTATAATTTTTGAGAGATTTAAACTGTCCATTTAAGTTTCTATCAGTTGCACCATTGTTTGTAAATGCTGGAGCGTTTTGAACTCTTGGGACAGATAAACAAGAAGTTGCTCTACTAACAAAAGAAGGAATTTCAACAGTCTGTTGTTTAATTCCACTTTGTACAGTGGCTTGATAAGCGGTGTAAACTGGGACATCAATTTCTAAACCTTCGGCTACAACTTTTCTTGTCATTGCTTCAATATATTGAGGTGGTGGTCTAACAACTCTTAACTGAAGGTCAGCTCTTTTAACAACGAATCTAGTATCTGCTTTTACTGCTTCATTACCATCAGTACCTTTGGTTATTACGAATAGTTTTGATGGGTCTTCAGTAGCGTCTGTCGCAGTTCCGAATGTTATAGTGATTTCACCATTATCATTATCCTGAGAAAGAGCAGTAATAGGATGATCAGCACCAGTTAAAACATCTGGTGTATTATCAACGAATCTAATTACCTGTCCAATAGCATAAGGAGAATCAGCTAAACAAGTAAATCCAATAAATTCTTTTGGTTCAATTACTAATTGTGTAGTACCAGTTCCAATTGAAGCACCTTTAATTTTTACTACAGCTTTAGTTGATGGGAGTACTTTGAGAGCATCTTCATTTTGAGAAACTAATCTAATTTCAACAAGTAAATCACCAAGTACAATAGATGGAACTAATTCTTTTAAAGCCATAATTCCAATTCCTTCTAAATTTAATTCGAATTTACAATTTTTAGCAGAATTAGCAATGCTTGTAGAAGCATCGGCATTAAGAGACTGTCCATTTAAGCAACCATTTGTTACTGTTTTACCTCCATTATCTGGGGGATTCCATCCTGTACCTACACCTGGATCATATTGGACAATATAGTCATTTGAGCCATCTTGTACAGCCATTCTTTGTTTGATTGAAAGAGATTCAGTATAGTCTTTGATAAGTTTATTTAAAGTAGCATAATTAGTAGTTTCTAAAATTGTTGTACCATTTTGAGAAACTCTAATCATATCAATTAAAGAATTAACAGAGTCAACAAAACCCATTTTATAATTCATATTTTCTACAGCAACCTCAAGTCTTAAATTAGAATTATGAGCATCCCAAAAACCTATGGATCTCGGGATAGTAAATCTGATTACTTGTCCAGCTAAGAAATTAGTCTGATTATCGGCTGGAGAAATAATCTCATAGTTTTGCAATGGCATTTGATTTGAGACTTTGTACATAGTTTTATATTTAATTGAAAGAAAAAAATTTTTAATATTGTTTTTTTCTTAAAATTATTTAATGATTTCTATTTTAATTTCACTAATAATTATTGCTGGTATAGGCACAACTATTAAATTATTACTTTAAACTTTTGAAAAAAGTTTTACCAAAAGAAGGTTAGTACCAAGTATAGATCTTTATTTCATTTTCATTATCATAATTTCTATTATATTCTGAAACATCATTGTACATTTTACCAACTGTTTCTATAAGTTCTTTTTGATATTCTACAGTCATCTCTTCAAACTCTTCTAAATCTTCATCAGATAAAGCATCGTAAATATTTCCAAGTGTTGATTCACAGTACATAAATGGCCCTCGTAGATTATCTTCTTCATCATATTCATCTTCTCCGTAGCAATTGTAAACCAGCTCTTCATCTTCTCCAACATATTTTTCAAGCATCGCTACAACCTCAGCACCACGGATATAATCAACACCATTATATTTTACATCAACTTCTTTTTCATTTACTTGCTCCATGGTTCCTCTTTTGTAAAAGTTAACAATCCAGTCAAGTCCCATATTGTTTATTATTATATATATATCTCAAAATCAGATTTCAATTTTTTTTTGAGTATTAGAAATGCATTGAACCACCTCCCATACCTTGAGTTGTGAAAACTGGTGCAGCCAAAGAACCAAACTTAGGCATATTGGCTCCGACTTTTTCAGCGAATTGATCAGAACTAATTTGAGCTTCTAAACCAGTCATTTTTTGTTGCCCTTGAGAAATTAAAGCTCTAACCTTTGCGTATGGATCAGTTGGATCTTGATCTTCAGCAATGCCTTTTGCCGCTTCAAATAGACCAATGCCACCCATGACCGGCCCCAATATATCTCCAGCAAGTCCTAAGAAAGAACCTAAGCCCCCAAGTAAATCAGAACCGGTTATATCACCAAGCATAGAAGTAGCTTTTTCTCCTAAATCAGAAGCCATTTTACTTGCTTGATCTGTTAAATCACTAATATTATCTTCAACAGCAGATCTAGCACTATTTATAGATTCATCAATTTGAGATGACATATCATTAACTTGACTAGATATTTGATTAACATTACCATTAGCTTCAGCTTGAATTTGATCAGATATTTCACCACCAGCAGGTCTTTCACTACCAGCAGGAGGTTGAGCGGTTTGTGGTGCAGGTGGTTCAGAGGGTCTTAAATATGGTGGTTGTTCTCCGGTTAAATCGCCAACAGCTCGACCAGATTGATTTTCTGCAGAAAATTCATCAGCTCCAGCATCACCACCTCTTTCTCCAGTTTGTTCTTGCTGTTGAGCAGTTTGTGCTTGTTTTCTTCTCATAAGTTCTTGTCTCATAGGATTTAACGCATCTCCACCAACATCAGATTCTTGGGCATTTTGAGCGTCTATTGATTTTTTTGTAAAAGCTTGAGGTGGCCTAAGAGATGCAGGATCAATTGGAGCTTTGAATTGAAAATCAACATCAGGGAATTCTTGTGCCGGTCTTGGTGGCCCACGAAGTGTCGGTGCTCCCTCTTGTAAAAACCTACCTGGGGCTAATGCTGGGTCTGTTATATCACCTCTATAAAATAATGAAAATGGATTAGCCGTTGATGCTGATTCATCAGCATAGGATAGGCCTTCAGATAAAGAAGATGGTGCATCAGGAATAGTTGTGGGCGGTGCTTCAGGTGCAGAGACTTCCCCTGGCCCTCGTAGACCTGGCTGTTCTGGAGGTTCTATATCTTCTTCTTCTTCAGGTTCAGGGAGTTTAGGTTGTTGTCTAACAACCGGTGCAGAAGTTGCAGAAAATGCATCAACTTCAATAGGTTGTCCAGCATCTAAACTAGCTTGAGTAACTGGGTCTTTTTCGAATTCAGCACCTCTTAATTCTGGTTTTGCTGGAGCCGGTTCAGGAGCTTGTGGTTCAGGAGCTTGTGGTTCAGGAGCTTGTGTTTCTACTTGTGGAGCTTCAGGTTCATCAGCTTTTGGTTCTTCAGCTCTAGCTCTTTCAGCAGGAGGAGGTCTTTGTTCTCCAGTTACATCTTTAGGTTCAGCATCCATAAAAGAAGTTTCTCTAATTTGAGCTGGATTATCTTCAGTTGGAACCGGTGGTTTAGCTCCCATATCTTCCATTTCTGTTCCTTTAACAGATTCATCTTCAGTTTGAACTGGTTTTTTACTACCAGACTCTCTCATTTTAGTTGTTTTAGCTTTTATCAATTTACTTGCACCTTTCAATAGAGGTTTGCCTAAACCTTGGACAGAAAAATCTACACCTAATTCATCAGCGAATTTATTTAAATGTTCTTGAAGTTTATCTTGGATAGCAGATTCTAAACCGGTGGCTTTAATTCCAGTTGTTGCAGTTTGCATTTGTTCTTTGCCTTGAGCCAACGATTTCATTCCTTCTAATTGTTCTTGAGCAATAGAATTTTGACCCTGTAAATATCCATTTACAGCAGTAGCAAAGTCATTACTTTGAGAATCATAAAAATTAGCCATTATTTATAATATTACTTTTGAAAAAAGTATAACAAAAATAAATGGTTAAATAAATAAATTATTCTTCACAACTACAATCATCTTTATTTTTTTTATCTTTATAATTAAAATCTGGTGCATAGTCTCCATTCTCTAAATATTTTTCCCACACCTTTTCTTCGTGATTGTGATAAACACATAAATCACGATAGTTAAAAAATGCAAAGTGATATGGTTTTTTTGTACAATAAGTAAGTAAATTTTGGACATTATTTTTACTACCAAAAGTTCCACCTAAATCATCCGAAAAAGCATTGATTTGTTTCATTGATGGAGATCTAAACATTACAATTCCTTCTAAATTATTTTTAACCACAGGTGGTATAGAATAATGTCCTTGATAAACTTGAGTTATATAAATAATAGATATATCTAAATGTCTTGCATAGGAACTTTGAGTAAATAATCTAGCAACTGGACTAGCTCCTAAAGCTAATAAATCATCAGCAATTATCAAGGTTTTTGGTCTTTCATCTCCCATATGTTTTTGATGTTCTATTATTTGATCAATATATCCATCGTGATAATCTGTTAACATATTTTCTTCACCACATATATCTCTTAAAGCTCTAGTTGTAGAATCAAAACCCAAGTTAGGAGAAAAACATATTATTTTCTCAAAAACTGGAGATATATTTTTCTTTTTATCTCCGCCATAATAAGCGGATCTAGCTACAAGGTTCATTAAATAATTAGATTTACCACTTTTACTGGAGCCAACCAGTGCTAAACGAAATGGTGGAGTTAATAAATTAGGATGTACTGGTCTATAATTTGGTCTATTCGGATCTTCAAGAACCGGATATATAGTTAAGTCATCATAAGTATTATCCATTATATTATTTTGTAAGAAAATATATATAATGAATAATCCGACATTCAAAGAAGTAAAACAAGAATTGATAAAAAAAATAGAGAGACTATCACAAAGAGAAAAGGATTGTATTAAAATTTTATGGTGTAGATCTAAACCTATTAAAGGATTTAATAGATATAATGAGAAAATCACTGTTAATTTTGATTAATAAACTTTTTAGAAAAAAGTTTTAACAAAAAGGGTTAACAACTCCAGAGTACTTTTCTACTCCAGTAGTTTGCTGTATTTTTATTACCACCAGTCTTTTTACCAGATTTGTCAGTTATTCCTCCGGATCTAGCACAATAGCTTTTTTTTCTATCTTTGTCTTTATGTTGGGTAAAATCTTGCATATTTGAATCACCAAAATGTATTAGTCGTTTACCACCAGAACTTGATTTGACATAGACTTGCCCCTTCTTCCCCTTCTTGTCGGATTTATAAGGTTTATATAATGGTTTTGTTTCTTTAAAATTTGCTGGAGCTTTTGTCAAAGCCATATATAAACTTTTGAAAAAAGTTTTAACAAAATATGGTCAATAATATAATAAAAAAATATTATATTATAGTATAATGTTGGATTGTAAACTTTGTCACGAATGGAGCTATTCTTCTCTATGTCCCGATTGTGAAAAGGTCGAAAACCTTTACAAAATTTATGGAAAAGAAAAAGTTTTAGAAGTGTTAGAAAAAGTTTTGGTTATATCTAAATTTAAGGATGAAAACAAAGAAGAAGCCAAAAAATAAAAAATTTAAAATATTCTTGTTTTTCTTTTAATTAAGGAGTTAAGATTTTTCCGACACTATATCTATAAATAAGGAGTGAGAAAAATCTGAATTGTAGTATTTTTTTGTTTTTTTTTACACTTTTAAAAAAAGTGTTAGCAAAAATGGTCTTAGAAATGTTGTTGGGCTCCAAACCTTGCTTGGTACTGGTCGGATGTATTAAATGAATTTTGTATAGCTGCCTGTTGAGGCATTAGTTGTCCCGTCTGACTCCTCGGTTGACCTGGGGCTTGAGGCATAGCCGGAGGCTTTGGAGCATTAGGATCAAAAGGAGGCAATTTTTTTGCGGCTGGGCCATAGATTGCACTGCCTCCGCCTGTTTCAAAAAGGGATTCAACACCGTGGATTAAACCACCAATTGTGTCATCCCAGACATCTTTAAAGAATGAACTTGCACCACCACCCATTATTTATATTATTATATATATATTTTTTTTTAAACTTTTTAGAAAAAAGTTTTAACAAAAATGTTTTGCAGTACTTTTCTTAAAAGTACATTTATTTTAATTCAGGTCTAATATCAAAAGTTATTGTCACTGGATGGAACAAAGATGGGAGTAAATTATTTTTGTAGTCAGTAAGTCTAACCGATAATTCATTGTTCATTAATGGTTCTGGATTCTTAAGGTTATGATAAATAATATTAAATAATTCATTATTAAATAATCCAGTGTGTGAATTAGAATTATCACCAAGTGGGACAACAGCAACTGTTTTACCATTGACTCCGACTTCTCTCGATTCTATTCCTCCTCCTAAAGAGTCAAGCTGGATATGGAGATTACTTGCATTTCTATTATTTGTTATCATATCGGCTAATGAACTAATATCGGCTGTTCCTCTTTCTCTATATCTATCTTTTGTATTTATCAATAATGAAAGAGTGTACATATTTGCATTTATAGTATCATATAAAACAAGTGGTCTTTGATTTGGAGGGTTTTCAACTAAGTTTGCTTTTAAACCTTTAACGACAACTAAATTATTAAGTACGGCACCTATAGTGACTTGAGCATTACCATCACCACCTGAAACAGTTAAAGTATCATTAGCGACATAGTCTTCTCCAGCATCAGTTATAGTCAAACCTGTGATACCACCAGCACCGTCAACACTTGTAATAGCACAAGTAGCTCCAGTACCTGAACCACCTGTTAAAGCAACACCTGTACCAGTAGCATAAGTAGCACCTAAATTTGTGACAGCGTAATTATCTTGAACAGAAACTATATCAATTTTGAATCCATTATCTCCAAAACCTCCAGTAAAACTGATTGTATCTCCTGGGGCGTGTCCTTCACCAGTGGAATTTATAACTGCTTGATTTACTTCACCAATAGGAGAGACAGCTGTCACAATCATTTTTATTCCTATACCTGCTCCTGTTGAACCAGATTGTGTTAGAATATCACCTGGCACATATCCATTTCCACCAGCATTATATGTAAATTCTAAAAGAGCATCATTTAGTGCTGGGTCATCTCCTTGAGATGGTAAAACACCTAAACTTGAACCACCTTCGAATTCATATTTAATTAAGAATTCATCAGATGGTAGTATATTATATCTTCCACCAGTTGCGTCGACAGCAACTTCAACTTCATTGCCTCCAGTTGTTAAAAAATATTCAGCGTGGTGAGCTTGTGTACTTGATGAATCAATAGCAGGGAGTCTGATTTGAATTGTGGCATTAGGTGTTATATCAGGTGCTGTCCCCATATTAATATGAGTTTGAACTCCATTAATTAATTCATATATAAGAAGTTTACCATTAGAATTTATTACTATCCTGATAGGAGAATTTTGTTTAGCTAAGTCTTCTCTGTGAACTAAAAAGAAATCTTGTTGAACATCAACAGCTTGTGGTCTACATTCAGCGATTGCATAGAAGTTTTGTCCGATTTTTGAAAGAGATGCTAACCAGAAGTGATTTCCTGCTCCATCTCCAGTACACATATAATTATCATTATTACTTGGTAAATTTGTTAAATTAACATATTGACCTTGATCTCCAGCTGCTTTGGCAACATCTTTAATAAAAGTATTTACGGTTCCTGTGGTATTTAAAGCGTCTAAAGCTGTACCAGCGGAATCAAAAGTTAAATGAATTGTTATTTGATTTCCTTGAGCATTGGCTGAAACAGTTTGAGAGGCTAATGGGAAAGAAGACTGTACAATGGCAGATTGACTACCAATAAAAGTATGTAAAGCAGTTTGAATAGCAGTAGCCAAAGCTGTAGCTGTTTGATATACTCCTTGAGCTACTTGAACTGTACCATATGTAGCCATATTTGCTAATTGGAGTTGGAATTCATTATTTGTACCGTCAACAATATATCCTTCGTGTAAAACATAACTACAATTTACTACACCAATTTTACTATTTTTAGGGATAATTAAACCTTCAGGGAAATAGTTTACGAATTGATTAGCATCATTATCAGAATTTGAAGCAATAGTTATAAGCATTTTATATTATA
>Ga0070746_10003005_pt1 | contig 10058 bp, 16 predicted proteins | sample VirMetDEL_Mar_21_FD_77016 | JGI IMG/M metagenome (GOLD analysis project Ga0070746, IMG submission 77016) | Aqueous microbial communities from the Delaware River and Bay under freshwater to marine salinity gradient to study organic matter... | ecosystem: Environmental > Aquatic > Marine >... | reverse complement strand
ATCCTTCCTCATGTTGTTACCGATTACTACGAACTGTCTAACAAAGGACAGCTTAAGTTTGTAGTTAATGGTACAGACGAATGTTGGAAAGAGCTCGAAGAAACTATTGACCGATTCCGTCAAGCTGGTGTATATTACCCTATCTGGCTGATGAATTCCGGAGCCACTCTCGAGGGGCAAAAAGGAGAGATTACAGGACACGTTCCAGAATCAGAAATCTGCAATGAGGCACTAGCTCGTGGTTATAATTATTCAACTAGAGCTCATGTCCACATCTACGGAAATACCATCGGTACTTAGATTTTTGAAGTGCCCCATCTGGTCAGCAGTTTTTATTCTATGACAGTTTGCACATCGTGGCTCACATTTATCTATTTCTTCTAACACCAATTGCCACGGTGTGCCATTCTGTACTGCTCTACCAACAACATATAACTTAGTACTAGGATCTTTATGATCAAAGTCCAACACTCGAGGATCAGATATACCACAGTCAACACAAGATAGTTTAGATTTGATATCAAAGAACTTTTGTCTTCTTTTCAATCTAGACCGCTCAGTAGCAGTTCCTTCCAAGCGCCTTTTGATTTTGCCTTCTTTGTATGCGGCTTCCCTCTCAGCTTTTTTCTTTGCACGGTACCTAGCTTCTGACTCTTTTTGTCTTGACTTTGCTTCTTGTTCAGTGTACAACTTTATAAATCTACCCTTATCGTCTTTCATTGTTGCCTCCTAGACATAACACATATGGGTATTTAGAAAAAAGGATAATTACATGGCATATTTTTCTACTAAACGATACGGACATAACATTGGTTTGTCTGCTTGCTTCCGGCAACCTAAAGCTCACTCACATTGTAAGTTTCTGCATGGTTACTCATTAGCCTTTAAGTTTACATTTGGCTGTAATGAACTTGATGAGCGTAACTGGGTCGTAGACTTTGGTGGTCTTAAGACTCTTAAGGTGATGCTCGAGCAGACTTTTGATCATAAAGTTGTTCTTGATAAAGACGATCCGCACATTGATGACTTTAGAGCACTAGAAAGCAAGGGTCTTGTTGATATCGTAGTCCTTGATGGAGTAGGCGTAGAGAAGTTTGCAGAACATGCTCATGGTTTTGCGACTAAAGTAGTGGATGCTCTTACCAACGGCCGGTGCTGGGTCGAAGAAGTTGAATGTGCAGAGCATGGCGCTAACTCTGCTATCTATCGAAAGGATCATAATGTATAAGTTGCCTTCTGAAAAGATTAGAGCCCGGATCGAAGCTGCTGGTGCTCGATACTTTGCAAATGATAACATCTCTGAGTTCCTTGAGGAAGGAGATAAGGACGATCTGATTGATGAGTTGATGATTAAGTTTGGCGACATTCTTGATGCTCTTCTGATCGATCAGGATAACGATCCTAACTCAATGGGAACTGCTCGTCGTCTTGCTAAGATGTATATCAACGAGATCATGGGCGGCCGTTATGATCCTGCTCCTGACGTAACTGCATTTCCCAATGACAATGCAGAGACTCGTTATGGTGGTATGATTGTAGCTCGAGCAGAACTTCTTTCTATGTGCTCACATCACCACCAGCCTGTTAAGGGTGTATGTTATATTGGACTTCTTCCATCTGTAAAGGTGATTGGTTTGTCTAAGTATGCTCGTATTGCTCAGTGGTGTGCTCGTCGTGGTACTCTGCAAGAAGAGCTTACTCAGATGATTGCTGAGGAAATTGCAAAGCATACTGGTACTAAGGATCTGGCTGTATACATTCAAGCGACTCATGGTTGTATGGAAAACCGAGGTGTATGTGCACATAGCTCTCTTACACAAACTACAGAGCTTCGAGGACAATTCTTTAATCCATCTGTAAAGAATGAATTCTTAGATTACATTAAGATGCAACAACAGTTTGCTGGTAACCGATCGTAGTATAAATACTCCGTCATAGGAGATTATAATGCAATCATTTAAAAATCATCTTACCGAGCAAAATCATATAACCGAAAGCATTGCAACAGAAGCTGCTAAGTTTGTTGGTGAGAAACTTTGGGAGTTTGTTGTTTGGTTTGCTCAAGGTTCGAGACCTGGAAGTATAGACTTTACTCCTAGAGGTGTTCGTGTAGGGATTCAGTTTGGAGCCTCAAGGATAGCTATACTTATAGCTATCTTTGTTGCTTTGAGGGTAAGCTTCTTTACCATTAAAAAATTTATTGATAATATAGATGACATTATATACAACATAAGAAATACTGATGACTCTCAAAAAGAAAAAGTTGCCAATAACATTTTATTAGACTATGGTATTAATCCTAATGCTCGAATAGAACAACCGTCGTTTAGCGAAATAGAGCAGGCAAAGGATATTGAAAGAAAGACTTAATCATGAATACATATTTGGTAAAAATGAAATCTCGTAAGGATCCTGATAAGGTTGCTTACAAGGTAGGCCACACTAAGTGGCCCAATCCTCTCAAAAGATTCCGAGATGAACACTTCGTTGCTTTTGATATCGAGCCCCTTGGCAATATCATTATCAACGATAAGGATCCTGTAGTTGCTCGTAACTATTGTAAGATTGTTGAGGAATGTTTTAAGGTAATGTATCCCAAGAACTTCATGCTCGAGGAACACTTTGATTATCCCAAAGGTAAGTTTGATAACTTCTGGGATTACTGAGATGTTTATTCTTAATGAGCATCAGACAGAACAACAACTTGTGGATGATTTTCAAAAGGTTAGGGCAGCAGCATGGAAGGCTTTGAAGCGATGAGGAAACATATCTGGGTAACATTTCAGAAAGAAGGGATCCACAAGTATCCTGCTGCCTTAGAAGATCCTAAGTTGGCGGATGTATCTTTCTTGGGATATCCTCATCGTCATATGTTTCATTTCCGAGTAGAAGTAGAAGTATTTCATGACGATCGTGATATCGAGTTTATTCTGTTTAAGCGAGAGCTTGAGTCCTTATATGATGAAAAGACTCTAGAGCTTGATTACAAGTCCTGTGAAATGATCTCCGATGATCTTTACAATTACATTTCAAATAAATATCCCAATAGGGATGTTATCATTGAAGTAAGTGAAGACAACGAAAACGGTAGCCGGGCCTACTATCCAAAAGGAGAATGAAATGCCAATCTTTGGACGTCGTGGTAAATATCAAGGAGACATTAAGAACGACTTTCTTAACTCGTCAAACATTCAAACGTTGAAATCCAACGCTGGCAATCTTTACGATCAGCTTAGTGCTTTGGACATAAGACGTAATCATCAGATCGCAGCTGATATTAGTTCTAAGGCAGCTGCAGAATTCAGATCTATTATGTCAACGATCGAAAAGCTTTACGATAGCATTGATTCGTTGGAACAAGAAATGATAATTCAGACAGAATCCTTTGAGCATGAAGGTGGCGATTATCTTCGTGAAATGGATTATACAAAAATTGCTGCTGATCACGTCAGACGTAATTATCAAAAGGGTGATATGATTTCTTATGTTGACGCCCGAGACCATGAGACGTATACTCATAAGTATCAAGGAATTGTTAACCGTAGCGGAAGACCTTATGCTAAAGTCGAAACCGGCAAGGAAGCAGTTCTTCTCCCTATGCATCAGTTGGTGATTGATGTAGACTTACCAATGTAAAGGTTGAAATGAAATATATTGATTTTTGTCACATTGCTCCTACGGGGCATCTTGATTTAGTTCAGAACCGAAACACTCACCTCGTCCTAGCTCACCTTATCGAGCAGGACGAGGAATATACAAACTTCTACAAAAAAGAAAAAGACAATGGTGCTACGATCATCATGGATAACTCTGCTTTCGAGATGTACAAGCAGGGCAAGCCCATGTATGATTCTGCTAAGCTGATTGAGATGGGTAAGCGTGTTAATGCTGACTATATTGCTCTCTCAGATTATCCCGATGCACATTCTTCTCAAACTATCATGGCTGCTAAGGAACATGCTCCTATTGTTAAGGAACATGGGTTTGGTACATTCTTTATTCCGCAATCGAAGATTGGTGACCTGGAAGATCTCAAGGCTTGTTTTCTTTGGGCAAAGAATTCTGATCTGATCGATTACATTGGTCTTTCTATTCTTGCTATTCCTAATGCTTACGGGGTTGAGAAGGATAACAAGCTCCAGCGATTTGTATCTCGGTATATGTTTATGGAAGAACTTGAGAAGATTGGTTACTTCCCAACACATAAGAAGATGCATGTCCTTGGAATGGTGGATGGTCCCAATGAGATTAAGATGCTAGCACATTGGTTTCAGACAGACGATCTTCATACGTGGGATAGTTCTGCTGCTGTATGGGCTGGTCTCAATAACATTACGTTTGATGAATCACCTACTGGTTTGCTTAATGGCAAGTTTGAAAAAGAAGTTGACTTCTCAGCAAGTTGGAAGGATCCTAAGCGCATAGCTAAGGCTCAAGAAAACATGCACTATATTGATGGACTATTCTATGAAAATTCCTTATAGGTTCAGTGAAGACAAGATTGTTAAATCTCTTCAAGATTATCTAGATGGGACCTACTCTGGTCACTATACTAATGAAGAGAAGAAAGAGATCCAAGTTATTGATGTTTGGGAATCTATGGGTTCCTTAGATTCTACTGCTCGAGACAATGCTCTCAAGTACCTGCTTCGCTTTGGTAAGAAGGAAGGTAAGAATCCTAAGGATCTCTACAAGGCTATGCATTACATTATTCTTATGCTATATTGTTTGAAGAAGGAGGCTAAAGATGCTATTGCATCCGGAGAGTGAGACTACCCTCACTACATTTACTAATGTCGAGGAAGGCGATGTACAACCAAACGCAATTGACCTGCGTTTGGATAGTATACTTGAGATTGATAATTCTATCTTTATCTTGGACGATGATAACAAGACTCATCGAAACAAGATTCAGCTCAAGCCAGACGACGAAGGATACTTTTGGTTGAATCCTGGTCACTACGAAGTTCTTATGAAGAACGTAATCAAGGTTGGACATAATGAAGCAGGCTTTGTTATTACTCGATCTACTCTTAACCGGAATGGTATCTTTCTTACTAGCGGTCTTTATGATTCTGGTTATGATGGGTTCATGGCTGGTGTACTTCATGTAAACTGTGGTAAGGCTAAGATCAAGAAAGGTGCTCGGATTGGTCAGTACTTGAACTTTGAGTCTGAGTCTAAGGGCATGTATGACGGTGATTATGGTACTGGTAAGGAACATGATCAGATCTATCTGAATGTATCTGAAGTAAAGCCAGACGAGGTACCTAATGAAAACTGAGATTGCAATTGAAGAGCTACGAAAGCGTAAACTGTTTGTAGCTTGTCCAATGTATGGTGGACAGTGTCATGGAATGTTTGCGAGGTCTACTGCTGACCTTGCTGCTATCTGTGCAAAGTATGGTATCGAAGTTCGATTCTATTATCTGTTTAATGAGTCATTGATTACACGAGCTCGTAACTATTGTGTTGATGAGTTCATGCGATCTGGCTTTACACATCTGATGTTTATTGATTCGGATATTGGATTTGATCCTAAGGATGTTCTTGCTCTCATGGCATTGCAGGATGAAAATTCTGAACATGATATCATTGCAGGACCTTATCCTAAGAAGAATATTTCTTGGGAGAAGATCAAGATGGCAGTCGACCAGGGTGTAGCAGACGACAATCCTAATGCACTTGAGGCTTTCGTTGGTGACTATGTTTTCAATCCTGTAGCTGGTCAGCGATCTGTTCCAATCAACGAACCTGTCGAGGTTGGCGAAGCTGGAACTGGCTTTATGATGATTCGTCGTGAGACGTTTGAGAAGTATGAAGAGGCTTATCCAGAATACAAGTATAAGCCTGATCATGTTCGGACTGCTCACTTTGATGGTTCTCGTGAGATCATGGCATTCTTCGATTGTATCATCGATCCAGAGTCTAAGCGATATCTTTCTGAGGACTACATGTTCTGCTACAATGTTCGTAAGGCTGGTATGAAAGTTTGGTTGTGTCCTTGGATGGAACTTAAACATTGTGGTACTTATATCTTTGGTGGTTCGCTTGGAGCTCTTGCTCAGATTGGAGCTGTAGCGACTGCTGATATGAAACAACTTGAAAAGATGAAGAAGTGATGAACATCTCCAAGAATACTATTGACATACTGAAGAATTACGCAACGATTAATCCTTCAGTATATGTGAAAAAGGGTAATGTGATTTCTACTATCTCTCCACAACGAACCATTATGTCGTTTTGTGAAGTAGAAGAAACATTCCCAGAAAACTTTGCTATCTATGAACTGTCTCGGTTTCTTGGAGTGATCTCTCTGTTCGAGGATCCGTCATATGAATTCATGGAAGAGAAGGTTAAGATCAAGTCTAACAAGCATAGTGTCTTGTATCGATATGCTGAACCTTCCATGATTATCACTCCTCCTGAGAAGGACATTGTTCTTCCAGACGATAACAATACTGAACTTGATGTGTCGTGGAGTGATATCCAAAAGGTGATGAGGGGTGCTTCTATTCTCTCAAAGCCGCAAATAAAATTCTCAGTCAAGCGCAACAAGATCTTTATGGAAGCTGTTGATACAAAAGATATGAGCGGGGATAACTATTCTATCGTTGTTGATGAATATGGTGAAGACGTAGACATTAACGAGATGGATTATATCTTTAAGATTGAGAACTGGAAGTTGATTGAAGGAGACTATAAGATTGCTTTGTCTCCTAAAGGTCTTGCACGGTTCAAGTGTGTGACTAAACCAATCACTTACTTTATTGCTCTGGAGGCTAAGTAGTGGAGGAGTTTCTCTGGGTCGAGAAATATCGACCAAGGAAAGTTAACGATGCGATTCTTTCTTCTTCGCTAATGGCGAAGTTTGCTAAGTTTGTAGCAGACCAAAACATTCCTAACCTTCTTCTAACTGGTTCTGCTGGTACTGGCAAAACTACTGTCGCCAGAGCAATGCTTGAAGAGCTTGGTTGTGACTATATTGTGATCAATGGATCTCTTGATGGTAACATTGATACTCTTAGAAATACGATTCGTGATTTTGCATCAACTATTTCATTTACTGGTGGTCGTAAGTATGTGATCCTAGATGAGGCTGATTATCTTAATCCTCAGTCTACACAACCAGCTCTTCGAAACTTTATGGAAGAGTTCTCTAAGAACTGTGGGTTTATCTTAACCTGTAACTTCCCTAACCGAATCATTGAGCCACTGCACTCTCGTTGCTCGATGGTGGAGTTTAAGATTGATAACAAGGAAAAGCCTACTATTGCAGCTGGCTTCTTCAAACGTGTATGTTGGATTCTCGATCAAGAGAATATTGAGTACGATCGTAAAGCTGTGGCAATGCTTGTTGAAAAGCACTTCCCAGACTTTCGTCGTGTTATCAACGAACTCCAAAGTTATTCTGCAACAGGTAAGATTGATTCTGGCATTCTTACTAACAAGAGCGAGCAGGACTACAAAGACCTGTTTGAATTGATTAAGTCTAAGAACTTTACCGAAGTAAGGAAATGGGTTGCTGATAACAGTGATGCTGATCCTGGTACATTCTTTACTAAACTATACGACATTGGTAGTGAGGTGGTGGACAAGTCTTCTGTTCCCCAGCTTGTTCTTGTTGTTGCAGATTATCAGTATAAGCAAGCATTCGTGATGAACAATGAGATCAACATGGTTGCTTGCTTAACTGAGATTATGGCTGGGTGCACTTTTAAATGAGTGTATTTGATATTATCAACAATATCAGCTCTAGCAATACTACGATGGAGTATCATGAATCTGATTACAAGCAACGAGTAATCAATAAAGGATTCTCATACTTCATCGATAGTATTCTTTATGTGAATGAGGTAAACCAGAGATATGGGCTGACTAACAAGCAACATTATGATTATCTGTTCAACAGCTTAAGGAAAAAACAACGTCGTTCCAAGTGGTTCAAAAAAACCCCTTTAGATAATGTCGACCTCGTGATGCAAACTTATAAATATAGCCAGACAAAAGCAGAAGAGGCTCTGAAGCTTCTGAGTGAAGAACAACTAAATGCTTTGCAGAAGAAGTTTGAACGAGGTGGTAATATATGAACAATGAAATTGTCGATTCCTTTATCGAAGTCGAATTAGACGGTGAAGATGATTTCCGGAAAGTAAGAGAGACACTAACCAGAATTGGTGTATCCTCGCGCAAAGAGAAAAAGCTGTTCCAGAGCTGTCACATTCTCCACAAACAAGGCAAGTACTATATTGTACACTTCAAGCAAATGTTTGCATTGGATGGTAAGCCATCCCATATGGATGAAAACGACACTGCTCGACTTAACACGATTGCCAACTTGCTGGCAGAGTGGAATCTCCTCAAAATCAAGAATGCTGGAATGACTGCAGATCCTGTTGCTCCTATGAGCCAGATCAAGGTTGTTCCTTACCGTGAGAAGGGTGACTGGGATCTTGTTCCGAAGTATAACATCGGTAACAAGAAAAATTGAAATTAGCCGTTGACTCAAACCTCTACTTCGTATAAATAGATACCACTGGATGCCGAAAGGGTCCAGTGGTTTCTTGCTGTTACAGAAGGAGGAATTACAATGAACGGCATTTATAGACATTCACCATTCTTTATCGGTTTAGATAAAGCTCTAGAAAATCTAGAAACAATCGCCTCACAACAATCAAACTATCCGCCCTACAACATCGTCGAAACAGACGAGGGTAACTTTATCATTGAATTCGCGGTAGCGGGATTTGAAGCGGATGAGATACATGTGGAACTCGATAAGCGAATCTTAGCCGTAGAGGGTAAGAGGAAGATCGAAGAAACAAATGAGGTTCCATATCAATACCACCACCGTGGTATTTCACAAAAGAACTTCCAACGTAAGTTTACGTTAGGGGAGTATGTAGAGGTAGAGTCGGTGAAGCTAAAACAAGGTATCTTGGAAATCGCCCTGGTAAAGAACATTCCAGAAGAAGAGCGACCCAAGCAGTTCGAAGTTAAATCTCTTTAAATATAAGGCGCCCACTGGGCGCCTTTTTTGTTGCCTTTGTTTTCTAATTGTAGTAAAAGAATAACGAAAGGATTTGTGGATGAAGTTCTATACAAACTGTGCTCTTCATAAAGGAAGAGTTCTGCTACGTGGTTATGAAAATGGTGAAAGGTTTCAACGAGAGGCATACTATCAGCCTTACTTGTTTCATTCCACAAACGAAAGAAGTCCTTTCAAGAGTATTGACGGAAAGAACGTCAAGAAAAAATACTTGGATAACTTTGGTGAAGCACGTAACTTTCTTAATCAATACTCTGGTGTTGGAGGAATGCAGATCTATGGACAGGATGCATTCCTCTACACATTCCTGTATGATACCTATCCAGGAGAAGTTAAGTATGATAAAGATCATATCAATATCGTAAACATTGATATCGAGATTGCTGCTGATGCTGGCTTTCCATCAATCGAGTTGGCAGACAAACCAATCACTGCAATCACAGTCTTCTTCAATGGTATCTACTATGTGTATGGTATTGCACCATACAACAACTCTCGTGACGATGTAATCTATTACAACTGTGAGACAGAATACAAACTGATCCAACAGTTCCTTAAGGACTGGCAGAAGTTTGATCCAGATATCATTACTGGATGGAACGTGGAAGAGTTTGATATTCCATATCTGATCAACCGGTTTACAAACATTGTCGGTGAGGATACTGCCAAGCGTCTCTCTCCTTGGAATTGGATCTACGAGAAGAGAATCCTTAAGACTGGTCAAGAAAAGCTTCTCAAGTCTCCTCTTGGTGTAACGATCCTTGACTATCTGGCTCTCTATCGTAAGTTTACATATACGATGCAAGAATCATACAGACTCGATCATATTGCATCTGTGGAGCTTGGCGATCGTAAGCTCGACTATTCCGAGTTTGGATCTCTGTTGGAACTCTACAAGCACGACTATCAAAAGTTTATCGACTATAACATTAAGGACGTTGAGATTGTACAACGACTTGATGATAAACTTGGTTTGATTGATCTTGTGTTTGCTCTTGCATACGATGCT
>Ga0070746_10002995_pt1 | contig 10066 bp, 3 predicted proteins | sample VirMetDEL_Mar_21_FD_77016 | JGI IMG/M metagenome (GOLD analysis project Ga0070746, IMG submission 77016) | Aqueous microbial communities from the Delaware River and Bay under freshwater to marine salinity gradient to study organic matter... | ecosystem: Environmental > Aquatic > Marine > Coastal... | reverse complement strand
CACAACCTTGTTCGAGCTCATGAACGGGCGGTCGGGCACAGTAGGCTTGAAATTCTTTGCCTTGTCCTCGTTGTCGAAAACGTCGAACAGAAAGAACAGAGCTTCGTCGACGTCACCGGTCGTGGTGTAAATATCGTTCAAACGCGGCAGATAGGGTTTCAATGTTTCCTTAAACACCGTGAATATCCCGAGCTGCGTTCGGTCAGCAAAAACCCCTCTCGCAATCTCGACAATCTGATCGGTGTCAGCGTCTTCAGCACGCGCAAGGTCAATCAGTAACCGGGCGACGTCCGGCTCGCGCGGGTTAAAATCACGCTCTGCGAATTCCTGTTCTCTCCGTCTTGCCTGCCCCCGATCGTCTTGGATTTCTTCAATGAACAGCACCCGTTGCCCGTCCGCGAGGACACGAACATTGGTTCGGATGCGGACCACGTTACGCATATCTGAAGTAATCTCCCCGATCTCATGGCCGCGGGGTTGATGCCAATTGGAAATTGTTGCGTTCGCCTCGCCCATGTTTATGGGCAGGTTCAGATAGAACTCACGCTGATTTTCGCTGGGACCCGGCATCGTATACTGCGTGAACGCAGGCCGCATCGGGTCGGACCTACGCTCACCGAGAACTACCTCGCCCATCTGGATCGAGTTTTGATCTAAAAAGTCCCGCACCTGATCGCGGGTTATTGGACCGTCGGTCGTGTTCAGGAACTCATCCAGACCGATGATCCAGTCGAGTTCCTCCTGTTTGACGTTCGGCGCTTTCGCAATCGCTGCGCGCCACTGCGCGCCGGTGGCCTTGTCTTGCGGGAAATTTATAACAGCACGGCGTGCGGCCGAACGGAGGCGCCCTACTCCTCGCCGATCATCTGTTTGAAAGAGCTCTCCAGTTCGATCGGCACTTCGATCTCGTTCGTCCAGTCGTCTGGGATCCCGTCCGGAAACTCTAGCCCTAGCCAGTTCTCCAAGGTAACTGGTATCCCCGACGCCAGCATCATCTGTATAGTCGGCGTCGACCCAGTCGGGTTGGTTGATGCCATCGGCTGCCTCCAAAATGCGGTTTCTCGTCTCGGCGAGATCGATCTTTCCGCGCTGATAATCATACCAAATTGCGTCGATTGCGGCCACGTTTTTTGCCTGCGCTTTGAACGTAGGTACATAAAGGCCACGCACAGCTTCCCAGGTTATTGACTGCAACTCGCGCGGTTTTACACCCCGTCGTTTTGCTGCCCGCCGGTAGGCTTCAGCATAAATGCCATAGGTTCCGAGAGACCCATTATCGGCAATATTACCGGCGGGAGACCAACCTTTCGGCTGCTTGGCTAACGCCGGCGACGTACCAAAATTATGGTGCACCTCGGCGCTTCCCCCGGACAAAGGTCGCAGTAAAGCCGCCGCGACAGCGTGTGTATCAATAGTGACGTCGCCGTCAGGTGCGTTGGGCGCCAGAATGTTATTGTAAAAGTTTCTGACTTTGTGGCGTTCGCCCATCGCCACGGTGAGGTTCTCTATCGAGGGGTCTTCGATCACACTGATAGCCTTGGCGATACTGTCTATGGTCCCCCACGCTACATTGCCCTGGGGCTCGCCAACGAACTGCCCCTCCGGAGACAACACACGGAAGCCGCGGGGGTTGTACGTTTGGTCGTAAATTCGCAACCACATCGCTTTTTCGGCGGGCAGTGTAAGCTCGGAATACGTCGACCGCATAACCTTCAAGCGCAGATCTTTGTACTGTGGCTTTCCAAATATCCGGCGCGCTGTCGCTTTCATCTTATTGTCAGGCTGGAATGACGCGCCCTCGCCCTGACTAAAATTCATATGGATATCGATCACGCGTTCGCCGAGAGATGCGTTCTGATACCAGTCCTTTTGCGGCGACAGCGCGGCCATAACCCCGGCGACAGACTGCACCGGTATGCCGTGGTCCGTTGCCAGTCGTTCCGACAATGCACGGGCGCCGTCGTACCAGAGCTTCGAGCGTTGCCGTGTTTCCGGCGGAACGCTGTCAAACAAATACAAAAGGTTATCGACGGTAAACTCGAGAAACTCTTCGGCGATCTTGTCCGGGTTACGGGACCGTGTGCTGAAACCGGGGTACGTCTTCAGCAGGTCCATGTTCTGTTTGAATTTCTCTGGCTTAAACCGCATCGCTTCGAGACCGATAATCAGGTTCTCTGCGATCGGATCTTCCTGCGCCCTCACATTTGTCGGCAGCCGTGTCGAGATCCGGAACTGGTGTCCGCCGTCGTCCTGTAGTCCCTCATCGCGTTGGAAAAGCTCACCCTCGGCAGACCGATCTTCAGCCTGCCGGATCTGGTCGTTATCAAAGACGGCGTAAGACACAACGTCGTCGCTGTCCGCATCGCCGTAAGTTTCGGCATACTCTTCTGTGTTCAGCGTTTCGTTAAGAATGATCCCGTCGAAACCCTGGCTCTGTGCCCAGCCGCGCATGTCGTATTCGGGCACATCCCACATCGTCCAGGACGGGTCCTGCATGACCCAAAAGTCCCATTCGTCTCGGTCATAATCCCGCGGGTCGGCAGTAGCGGGGTCATCGCCATCCTGTTCGGCGTAAATACTAAATCCGCCCATTCCGTCAAACCATTCGGTCGCCAGTCTCATGTGTTCCGGATTGCTTGGAACACCGTCGCGAACCGAGAGATCGAGCGGATTTTTGACGTTTAAATAGTAGGGTTTTACCTGCCCATAGCCCTCGGCATAGCCTGGGTTATCGGTGAAATATATCGCGCCGGCTCGACCTGTTTGGAACGCGTCAAATACGGCATCAGTACCGTGATACAGACGCAACGGCGCACCGTCTTTATCGACAATCTTGCTGCCTTCGAAGAACGCCTCGAAGTCAGGCGTTTGTGTTCCACTCTGGAAAAGCGGCACACCCTGTTGCCCGACCGACGCCCGCATTTGATCGGTGACGGGCATCGTCCAGACTTCTGTTTTGCCAGCCTCAATTAGGGAATCAAATTCGTCCGGTTCTACCCAACCCTCGTTTTCGGCAACTTCAATAATATCGCCGCCGCCGACACCCTGAATTACCCTATCGCCGTCCGGATCGTACAGGTCCGCGAAGCCATCATCTTCCTCTCTGAAACTCCACCCCCGCTCTTCGAGAAACTCGGTCGCTGCCGCTTCAAGGCCATCAAAGTCTACATTGCCGCGCGCCTTGACACTTTCAGGCCGATCTATTTCTGTCGTCGTTACCTTAGACCCGAACTTCTTCGCGAACTTGCTGGCATAGTTTTTGACCATCTGGTCATAAAACTTCTTCATGCCCTTGCCGCCGACCTCAAGCTGTTCGCCAGTTAGTGAGCGCAAAGTCCCTTTCGGCTCTTGAGACATCAGTCGATCCGCTGCCTCTTTGCCAATAAGGTCCGGCAAATCTTCTGGCTTGACCCCTGTACGCTCTATTACTGTCTCGCCATTAAGCCCGTATGCCTTGAAGTCAGTTCCGCTTAAATGAATTTCACTGATCTGCTTTCTCAGATCATAACGATCGGCCTGGACCTCGCCGGGTGTCCAGGCAACCTCATCGTAGCCTTCCCGTGCCGCCATTTCGACAACGCGGCGAAACGTCATTTCGTGCCAGGTGTTTTTGAACGGCGCGTCAGGGACGCCGCCTTTATCATAACCGTGCTTGCGGCCCTTCTGATGCCAGTCGGATTGTATCTCCTCGATAAACAGGATCTTTTCGCCGTTAGGTCCAATGCGGTCGTTCACCCGCACCCAGGACAGAACATTTTCTTCCGCCTCGAAATGTGAGCCGACGAATGTTTTGTTTTTGCCGCTTCGGCCAGCTTCGCGCAATCTCCCGCCAGCAACCTCGACTATTTCCTTAACTCGGTTGTAATGCCCAAAGCTCAGGTCATTAAACTCGATAATCTCGTTTCCGCGCCTATCTTCTGCTCGGCCGTAATCTAAATTTTCAAACCCATTAGCTGACATAGCTGTAAGAATATCATCAGCCATGGCGTCGTTTGTCGGAACAACGTATACGCTAATTCTTTCCGCGTTTAGCTCAGGCAGCTTTAGCAGCACCTCGCGGTAGTTCGTACCGCCGGGCAGGTTAAAATCGCTTGACCCGTAGACTGGCATTTGACGGTCGCCTAGTCCTTCAGCCGCTTCCCAATCCAGCGTTAACCGTTCTGCCTCGTCAAAGTCTCCGCGGTCGTTGGCGGCTTGAATAAGGGAATGCCATTCTTGTCCCGTGCGAACCGGAATGTCTGCCGCCTTAACAACCTCTTCGATCACCAGCTGGTTTTCCCGGACATAGTCCTGGACTTCCTGGCGCGTTACGCCTTTGCGCCCGGCCAGAAATTCATCGAGGCCGATAAAGCTGATCTCCTCCTCGCGGACACCAGCAGTCTTTTTAATTGCTGCAAGGAATTGTTCGCCGGTGCCTTTCTCAATCGCCAGGTCATCGGCTGCGCGGGTTACCCCGGAATAGAACGGCGTTACGCCTTCGGCGGGGGACTGTTCCAGTGCCTCGCCTAATGTCTCGTCGGCCGTGACAGGGCTCGCGCGATCCTCAAACGGTATCGAACGCACGTTGACGCCGAGGTCGGCCGCGACGGCTTCAAGGTCGAAGTCCTTGCCCTCAGCCGCGTAATCGCTGGCGATGGTCCGGAACAGTGCCTCGTAGACCGATCCAATGGCACGGGATCCGGCGCGGGTGTAGTTCCCGGTCTTATCGATCTGGTCCGCGATGCGGCGCCCGATCTCTTCGGCCTGGGTCGCGATTTCCGGTGTCGGCGCCGCCGGCATCTCGCCGGTCTCTTCGAACTGCGCTACGGCCTCCGCGACGCGTTGCTGTATGGCCGCGCTTTCGGTCTCGGCCTCTGCCGCGGTGAGCGCCATATCCTCGGCACGAACGTGGCGCAGGATATCGTCCCTGCCCTCGCTGCCCGCGATCTCGGTCACGAACCTGCCGCGGTTTACTGATATGTCGCCGCCGTTATCGAGCGCCTTCTGCGCCTCCGCCAGGTCGACACCGAGCGCCTGAAGGAACTCTACCGGGTCGCCGCCGGTCTGGTTCAGCTCATTGACGACGCCCTCGACCGAGAGGCGCACCTCATCGCTTTCGGTCCCGTTCACCAGCGACTGATAGAATTCTTCGAACGCCTCCGGGTCACGGCCAAGCAGCTTGGACTGACGGGCGAGCTCAATCTGTTTGCGGAGCTCTTCATCGTTACCGCGCGAGCGCCGGATGCCCAGCAGCGAACGGAACAAGGCGCCGGACCCGCCAGCGACGCCAGCTTCGTAGGCAGTGTAATCCTGTAGGATCTCGCGTTTGGGGTCGACTAGTAACTTGACGATGCCGTCCTGGAGCGCTGCCTCGGCAGTCTCCTGGGTAATCTCTATGGCGCCGCCAGTGAGCGCGCGTTCGGCCAGGAACCTCGAGAACCTGTTCTTGATGTTCTTACCGACACCGAGCCCATCGATCAGCTTATCGATGCCGATCTTTTCGAGGATACCTGTGGTTGCTGCGCCGCCCGCCAGCGCCAGGAAACGATCGGTGTCAGAGCCGCCGGGGGTTCTGTCGAGCAGCTCGCCCATGTCATCAGCGCTGGCAGACACCATAAGACCGGTACCAATCGCGGGGCCGACTACAGGAATAAACAGCGGCGCCGCCTGCCCGGCGATTTGACCGGTGGCCTCGAAGACATCGAGGACGTAGTTTCTCTTGTCTTCAGGGACCTCGATGCTCGCGCCAAAGGTTTTTATGTCTTCGCCGAGCTCCCGGAAAAACCCATCGAGAGATCTGCTGAACTCGCGCCAGCTTTCGCCTCGGATGTCTCCAAGCTGTTCTCGCTCGAATTTACGGTAGCTCTCGCGCAGGCGTGCGATACCGCTCGGTGCTGCTCCGTAGTACTTGATCGGACCTGCCGCGATCGCCTGTGGCGCATAGACAATAGTGTTCTCGATTTCTCCGAGGATGCCCACATCATCGGATGCGACCCGCGCCTTGTCTGGATCAGACAAATACGTCTGGGTCTTGGGGCGATCGCGCAGCGCGTCCGCCTGCTCCCGACGTTTCAGTTCCTTGACTGCGGTAGAGTAATCACTCTCCACTACCGCCGGCGGCGCGCCAAGTTTCCTGGCGGTGTTATTTATTGCAGCAGCGTTGTCTGGATCGACATCGTTTGCCGCATCAAGGCTGATCGATGCAGTGCCTGCGTCTAGGTTTCGAATATCGTCTGTGTAGCTGTTTTGCTCTTCGGCAGCTTCTTTGGCTTTTAACTCGCGAATGGCGTCGGTGTATGAACTCGCCATACGCTACAGCCCTTCTCTGTCGATTTTATTTTGATAAAGCGCCCGCACCCGATCCAGTGTGACTTTCATCAATTCTTTCTTCAGGTCGCGAACGATGTTTCTGACCTCCTGGAGCGGTACGTCAGACGCGATCGCGATCTGTTCCAACACGGCTTCATCGTCCGTATCACTGATTTCGTAATTGGTGGTGAGGTCCGCCATAACCCTGCGGCCTTTATTCATCGGACCGGGCGGATTAACGACGAGAAGATCTGTTACTATCTGCCGGTTGATCTCTTCTCGCGTCGGTTTACGGCCTTCTTCTTTGGCACGGTCAACGAGATCGTAGACGTTTCGGGTTACGAGAGTTCGCAAACGCTTCTGTTTTTTCGAAGCGCCCGCGGTGGTTTTGATGCCGGCGGCATCGAACGCAAGTTTTAGTTCCTTATTCGCCAAAGTGTAGCTGGGGTCTTTTGCTTCTTGCTTTTCCAGCCGCCGCTTTGCGGCGATCTGCGCGGTCCGATACCTGCGAAAATCGGTTTGCGAGAGCTTTGTGCGTTGGGCGTCGAGATCGTAGTCGACGAGCTTTTCATCGTCTTCCTCGATTATCAACTCGTCGATCTTCGACGTTGTGGTGAAATCAGAAGTAAGCGCGAAGCCCGACCCACGTCGCGCCTTGTTCTTAATGTATGTCTGGATAGCGTTCATATCGTTACCGGGCAGCGTTGCGAGCAACTCGGCGGGCAGATCAGATATGTCGGTGATACTTATCAGAGATCCGTCTTTCTTCTTGCCGGTCTCGATCATGTTGAATGCATCTTCGCGCAGGCGCCGGATCTTTAATTTTCGTGCAGTTTCCTCCATCCGAAAATCAGCCTGGATCCGCGATATCAGCGCGTCCTGCACTTCGATGTCGGTTCTGGACTGCGTCTTCGCCCAGGCGATGCGCTCTTCAATCGTTCCCTCGCTCGCCTTGGGGTCGGCTGCAAGTTTCGCGCTCTGTTCTTTCACGTATCCGCCGCGCAGCGCCTTCTCCATCGCAGGCCGGTCGCCGCTATCGATCTGGCTTTTGACCTTTTTGTAATAAGCGCGCGCCACGCTTGGCTGGTTATCGACGATGCTGTTGATGACGGCGGTGTGGACCTTGGAGCGCGCTTCCTCTGCGAAGGTCTTTGCAATGGCATCCTTGTAGCCCTGATCATCGGAGTAGTAATTAAACGTCGCCGTGTACGCGTCGTTGGCGCGGGCCAGTCTGGTTTCGTCGTCAGTGGCATTAACGGCGTCATCGGTCGCGACGTTCGTGGTGTTATCGAGAGAGGTCTTCCGGTACGCCTTCCGCTGCGCGTTGAAATGCCCGCCGATGCTGGTCAGAAACTGCCCAGTACTGGTGGCAAACACGCCGGTTACGTTTTGCCGCACAATCGGATTGCTTGTGCGACCCAGTAACTCTTTACGGATATTTTCCGCTTTCTCTTCGTAGGCGACACGCTGATCCATCGCGTCCCTGCCCAGCCGGTTCATGTACCCCACCTCCTGGTCACCGTCGCCGAGCTTGAGGTTTCTGAGGCGCGTGTTCAGCTCGTTGGATAGCTCCTGCGCTTCCGCCTGGTTATCGAGACGTTGCTGCTTCTGCGCTTCGTCTTCGATAAACGACCCGAGCTGGCTGACGGCCTTGCCTATGTCGGCGCCGAACGCATCGGCAGGCGCGCGTACAGTGGGGATCTGCTGTGGTGAAACACCGCCGAGAACGTCTACGGCCTGGGGGAGCTTTGCCATTAGAGCGCGTTCGCCGGGTAGTTAGCCGCGAAAGGCGACAGGCCAGTACTTCCGCTGCTAAACGCGCCGGCCTTATTTAGTTGCGTGCCGCCCTTTAGCAGCGACGTCCCGGCCCGGAAAAAGCTGGAAGACGTTGCGTTTCGGGCGCGTGCTCGTTGCAGCTCCGCCTCGTTTTGCAGCGCGGTTTGCTGTGCCGCGGCATTGTTTTCGACGAGGCGCGCGTTCAGCTCGTTTTCTGCGGCCAGTTCCGTGCCGACCAGCAGTGCCGAGCCGGTGGACAGGTCGCCGCCGCGCGATGCGATGATCGCGCGCTGTGACGCCTCGAGGGCCTTGTTCTTTTTCCGCTGGTTACGGGCCTGGAGCTCGCCCATCTGCCGCGCGCGCTCGGCCTGCTGGTTCGCGATCTGCGCCTGGTATTTGGCTTGCGCTGAGGCCGCCTTACCCTGTGAGATCGCGCCGACGGCGGACACAGCCGTAGAGATCAGCGTCATCGCCGTTGTTGAAATGCCCATCAAATTACTCCGATGTGTTGGTATTCAAGATGCGTCAGACCCATGCGCTCATAGAGGCGGCCGACGGCATCGGGTGATGTTTCCATCCGTTTCATTGAGACCACGACCGGTTCGGGGTAGCGGTCTTTGACACTGTCGATCGCGCCCCGCAGGACGCCGCGGGCAGCGAGTGCCGGCGCATCCGGTGCGCCCCACCAGAACAGTTCCTCGGCCGACATCATCTCCGGGTTCCAGTAGAACGGCGCGACCACGAAGCCGGCGCCGGCGACGATGCGATTGTCGTGTTCCGCGACGGTCACTTCGATCGCGGGGTTGTCCAGGAGCTTCAGGACGATGTCGTCGAGCTCGTCCGGGTCCTCCGGCATCCATGCGTGCCAGTCCATACGGCTTACAAAGTCGCGGACACCGGCCAGGATCTCTTCACCATCAACGCTGAAATCAGCCTCACGGATGATCAAGAAGACGTATCCACTTCCGGCGAGAGCGCCAGGACGGTCGCCGGTGTAGGCTGGTCGCCCTCGAGCAGTAGGCGGATGTCTTCATCGAAGCCTGCGGTCACGCCGAGCCGGACCTCACCTGTAAAGAACGAGACCGGATCTGCATCGATGTCGGTTGCCTGCCTAAGATCGAGGGTCGAGGCGACGCTTTCGACACCGTCCTCGATCGTCTTCAGGGTCAGAGACCCCTCGCCTGCTTCCATCAGGACAAGGATGACATCGGCAATCGACTTCGGTTTGCCGACGGCTGAGCCGTCGCGGCCGCCGAATGCCAGTTTTAGAGACTTGAATTTACGTGCAGAGCTCAGGCCGACGTGCGCCTGGGAGGCCGCGGTATCGAGCGTTATCGCGCCAGAAGATACCGTTTTCGCGGTCTGTATCGCGCCGTCGGCAAAGACCTGGACGGTTTCGCCTTCGAGGTGGGACAACCCCGAGATCGAGCTCACCTTTTTGCGAACCTCGCCGCCGGTCGAGTAGGTCGTGTGGCTGGTTGTATTGACGTTTGTGCCACCGAGATCCTGGAGCTGGAACGTGGTCGAGGTCACGCCGGCGACCAGAAACGATGTGTTGTTGACCTCGGTCATACCTTTGACGCGGACAATCCGGACCTCATCGCCGTTCGAGAACCCGTGCGCGGACGACGTTGTCACGACGCCGGGGTTCGCCTTCGTAATGCCGGTGATGGTAAACGGCGCGTTTAACGTCAGCCCGCTATCGACGTAGAACGCGTCCTCCTGGAGGTCTTCATCTGCGTTAAAGTTCTTTTCGAGACATTCAACATAACGCTTCGTACTGCCGTTGATTTCTCGTTTGACCGATATCCATACTTCGTCACGACCGGTGCTGTCCTTGAACTGGCCGGTTCCGTTCGCGACGGGGATGACAGCAACCGACTCGACGACGGCGTCGCCGCCCTGAAAGCTGCCGCCGATGATATGCCTCGACCATCCGACCACGTCCTGGTCGGGCTGATAGGTCAACGCAGCAAGCTGACCGTCCTCGCGCACGCACCAT
>Ga0070746_10002990_pt1 | contig 10071 bp, 14 predicted proteins | sample VirMetDEL_Mar_21_FD_77016 | JGI IMG/M metagenome (GOLD analysis project Ga0070746, IMG submission 77016) | Aqueous microbial communities from the Delaware River and Bay under freshwater to marine salinity gradient to study organic matter... | ecosystem: Environmental > Aquatic > Marine >... | reverse complement strand
TGAACCACTAAACAAAACCAAAAGAAAGAGAATAGAAAATATGAATATTCAAGCATTCCGAACCGCAAGTGTAGAAACCTTCAAGGCATGCAACCAAAACCCGACATATTGCCCCTACCCCCGGCAGGCGTGGAAGCCTTCAGACCTATAAGAGGAAGCATGGGGAGCAATTGCCGAAGCATTTTACCGGTCGGCATGGAAAGACGGCCTGCCCCACAATGAAGCAGAGGAGGCAAGCCAGAACGCAGTTGTCCACATGCTCGACAAGATACAACACTGGCCGAGCGTATCCAGAGGAGAAAACCGGAAAGCATTCTACACCGTCCGAAAGTATTTCAGAAAAAGCATGTGGAAAGGCTTTTCTGGCCTCAAAAGAGACAACCACAAAAAGAAACGAAGCGCCCAAGTCTGCGAAGCATACGCACGAAGGGAAGCACACTATAAAACCACGGTAACCGCACCGCAAGCAATCGAGAACATAAGAGAAGCTCTCGACAAATACGCCCAACGGTTGAAAGACTTGATAACAAAATTCAACACACAGGAAAGGGAAGTTATAGCAACACAGGAGAAAAGCAAACAAGGCCCGAGAAAGAATCGAATCAGCAGAAGCGCAGCAGCAACCCTAACCAATGAACGCAAACGAATACAGGCGAAAAGGAGAACAGCAGAAAAGCAGCTTACAGAATATCACAAGCTTATAGCCATTCACGGAACACGGGATGAACTGGCAAAAGCCTACTTTGGTCTACAACTGGCAGACGTTGAAACGCCAACGGGAGAACACCTTGAAAGACTGAAAACGGAAGCAGCAGCACAGAACCAGAGAAGACACCAGGAACACACCGAACGGCTAAACACCGAGACAGCTTGACACGTTGAAAGGATAACACCACGAACCCCGGCAGGCTTGCAGGCCCGCCGGGGTTTTTTCATGGACACCTAGCACGATGAGAACCGGCGAAGCTTCGAGGGGAAACAGACAGCCAGAACACTGGCAAACCATAACGAGCTTCAGAAAAAAACACGCACCGCGATACAAATTACAGCCAGCCAGGACGACCGAACCGAGACGAGCTTCAGAAAAAAACCGCCCGCCGTGATAGGAATTTCAACAGGCATCACCAGCAGATTGACCACGGGAGGCAATGCACACCTACCACGCCGGGAAAAACCGGCAGCAATTCAGACCGCCGGGAAAGATTGGCCCCAATTCTTACCACCGAACGCAAAGAAAACCCCACGAAAACCGCAGAACCATACACCAATCGCCCAAAATTGACCCACAGCAGTCGCACCAGACACGAACAACGAAAACCAGCACCGCAAAAAATAACCGCGAAACGTCAAACGGAACGCCACACCACACGACAAGACACACGCAAAATCCGCATCGGTAGCTCGCTTATTGCACGGGGGGTAACCCCCCCGGCAGCTCGCCGATGGTTATGTCATATCCGCTCTTGGATTTTTTGCCCTCCCTAGTTTCAGGCTGGTTTCGACTTGCAGGACATTAGTCTTTAGCCCCCTATCTTTCGGAGTGTTTCATGCCCTGTCCATGCTGCAATCAAGACCCTTGTCCTCGTTGTGGAACTTGTACTCAGACATGGGGTATGGAATACGACGAAGACCTCGGTGAGGTCGTTGAGGGTTGGGGATATGGTGAAAACGATGCTCTCTGTAGTGGGTCTGATTTTACAGACGAACACGGAGTGCAGTGGCTCAATGCCCTCGTGATTCCCCGTCGTTGCTCATGCACGATTGCAAACCGGGCAGGAAATTTCGTGGGCGAAGTGATTTCTGGTCTTTGTGTTACTGATCAGGAGTCTTTTTGCCGGTGCTGTACCGCGACTTTTGAAGAAGGGGCATGGGAAAAAGATGAAGGGTGTGAAGGTGAGAACAACGCAATCTTTGCTCATGGGGCTGGTTTTGTTGTTCGCGCAATCTGTACTTGCCCTGATCCGGTTGGCACTGCCGAGGAGGGTGAAACTGTGCAGCTAGATTGTGTAGGTAGTTATTATTGTGATCCGCCTCACCCTGATTGTGCTGATCCGTAGGAATGAAAATGGCAAAGAAAAAAATAAAGAAGTGGGCAGGGCCTGCCACAGTTGTGTGGACAATGAATCAGCTTAAAACAACTGCACAAATCAGAGGGTTAACACTTGAAGATGTTATGCCTTGCGTTGTTAAGAAGCATGAAGACGGCAAGATTACTGTTGATGTCAACCATAAGGCTTTCCCTCGCTACAAAGAGAGTTCTGGAGTTGGCACGGAGGTAAAGGGTTTGCTTGCGAGAATTGGCATAGTTGCCTCTCCAACGTGCAAGTGTAATCAAAGAGCGGAGATAATGAATATAAAAGGAATCCCGTGGTGTGAGGAGAATATAGATTTGATAGTCGGTTGGCTCCGAGAGGAAGCGGAAAAAAGAAAACTGCCCTTTGTAGACCTTGCGGGGAGGGCATTAGTAAAAATGGCAATAAAACGAGCCAAGAAGAACATTGGTAAGTAAGGAGAATTTATATGAATCAACATGCTGCCCAACATGCCGCAGCCATGAACTTTGGGAATCAATTTTTCCAGCATCATCGCGACATGATTGATCAGGACAATGCGATACGTTTAAGTAATGCTCGTAAAAATGCAGAGGCTATTGCCCGTCAAAGGCGATACGACCAAGCGATGGCTAGCGAACAGGCTGACCGAAATTTGAAAGAACGTCTGGCTGAGATACAAGCTGAGACACAATTGAGAGTAGCTGGAATGAGAAGGACTTAGTAATGCCTAGGCAAGTTGAGGATAGTTTTCGTCGTCATGGTCGCGGTCAGCCTTTAAATATGACTTATGAGGACTACCAAAAAATTCGGAGTCCGTTGTCTGGATTGAATAATGATGGGTCGTATACGAGTCAATCAGACGGTCTCACAGCTTCCCCTGACGAATTTCGAGAACTCAGGAGAAAGGAAGCTATAAGGGCAGCACGACAAAGACAAATGAAAGAACAGCAAAGGGAAGCTGCTGGACTTCCGGTAGAACAAAATCTTTCTGAGCCGCAAAAGGAATATCAAGGGAAGCAAATACGAAAATTACTTGCGTCCAACCCAAATCAATTCCAACTTAATGCAGCCGCTAAGAATTTTGGTGATGAATTTACTACAGAACGAAACAAACAGCAGAAAGCTCGCGAAGATGCCGAATTGGAGAGGCAAGATAAAGAAAACGAGATGGAAGAAGCGATAGAACAGATGTACAAACAGAGACAATATCAAAACGAATTCGCAAGGAGATATGGTCGTGGCAGATAGAGTAGATAGATTTACAGACCAGTACGACATGACAAAACCGATAACGGGCCAAAAGCCCCAAGCGGTTTATGACCCTAAAGACCCTGGAACTTTGTACTGCGAAACTTGCGGCCAGCCACTCCCAGAAAAAGAGGCGGTTGAATCAGAGATAGCTCCACCTGACCCATCGATTGAATATCCGATGGCTCCGCAAGGTAGTGCAGCAGAACCAATGAAACGCCCAGGCGTACCAGCGAAACCGATGCCAGGTTATGGCGGCTAAGTGTTTTTGGCCTTGCCTTAAAGCGGTAACACGCACTCTATTCTACCAGCTCTTCTTACTGATAGTTATATGCTCGGTAGTGGTAATTACCATTCCAGACCAAGTTGGTTTCCGTGTGATGACTCTACACATGAGTTATCTCAACCACTTTCACCCTATTACCTTCGAGCGAGCGTTGCCGATGCTCAAGGCCGTTGGTCAATTTCGCATATGGGGATTACACGGCTGGCCTAAAGACTTCAAGGTTCTTGAGGAAGCGGTAGCAGCAGAAGAGTGGTACTGGTGTAAATACCAACACACGGACAGTAAAGGTATCTCAAGAATTGGAATCGAAAGTCTTCGGATTCGATGGAAATCCTGGGAGTACTACTACGACCTCAAGCCTGCTGAAACGGAAGAGTCGTTACGAGACTATTTAGAGAACGGTTCTTTGAACAGCCGTGAAACAGACAAAGCTCGGAAGCTTCGTGATGAGCTTCTCCGAATGGAACAAGAAAGGACAGAGGTTTAACAATGCCTGGTTTTATGAGTGGTGGTTTTGGTGGAAGCAACATGATGACTCCGCAGGAGCGGCGGGCTGCAATGGCGAAAGAGGCAGCGGCAAAGCGTGCCGAATTACAAAGAAGACAACAGCTCAACAAACAGTACGGAACGTATCACCCGCAAAAAATCGCAATGATTCAGTACCAACAAATGCTCCAACAGGAAGCAATGAAAAAACAGCAACAACACAACCATCAAATGCAACAACAGACTGGAAATCAAATGCAGCAAAATCAACAACAGTCTGCAATGCAAGAACAAATTAACCGCATGGGTCAAACCTTGCAAGGCAGGCAAGAGCTTCAAAGACGAGGGATAAGGTACTAGGCATGAAAGATAAAGCTGGAGACAGAGTACGGAAGGCCAAGCGTCCTGGTCTGTGGGCAAACATTCATGCCAAGCGTAAGCGTGGTGAGTCTCCTGCAAAGCCAGGTGATAAAGATTATCCAGATGCCAAGAGTTGGGAGAAGACTAAGAGGTCATCATGATGCCATACGACTATTCTTCCCCAAACATGAGTCCTGCCCAGCTACGTCAAGAGTTGGAACGACTCAGGGAGATAAGTATTCTGTCTCGGTTAAGCCCGACCGATACAAACGTCGAAAGGGCTTACAAGTCACTAAGGCCGATGGTCATGCAGATGACTGCCTTACCAGAGGCTCAGTATGATTTGGATACAGGCAAACATCGTGAAACAGGAGAACAGCCAAGTCTAGATGTTTTGCGTAGAAGTTTCGCAAGACTCTACCACAACCTTACTACAAGAGGGTTAGCCTAATGAGAGATAAGGCAGGCGACCGAGTGCGCAAAGCAAAAACAGCGGCATGGACACGCAAGGAAGGCAAAAGTCCTTCCGGCGGATTAAATGCAAAGGGGCGTGCTTCTTATAACCGTTCTACGGGCGGAAACCTCAAGGCTCCACAGCCAGAGGGAGGCAGTCGAAAGAAGTCATTCTGTGCCAGGATGGGTGGAATGAAAAAGAAACTCACTAGCAAAAAAACTGCCAATGACCCGAACTCGCGAATAAACAAGTCACTACGCAAGTGGAAATGCTGAATTCGGTAACAAAAACAGCATAAACGGACAGTGACCCTGTAGAGGCCCTATTTCCCGATAGCCCCCACAGAGGTTAATTATGTCCGAAGAATCATTAGCAGATATACCTGTCGCAGAAGAAACGCAAGCCCCCGAAGCTGTTGCGCCAGAAGCATCTGCCCCCGAACAAGCGGTAGAGCAAAACCAAGGATTCCAAAGTCCTTATCAGGCATTTAGTGCTTTGCCGGAATTTGAAGGTCAAGACGACCTGACAATCGCTCGCAATCTGTATGGCGCATACAACGGTTTCCAAGAGTCGCAACGTCAGTTGCAGCAGTACCAGCAGGTTGTGCCATATGCTCAAGAGTATCTTCAGAACAAGCAAGCTTTTACTGATTGGCAGAAAAGCAAGGCTGAAGAAGCCGCTAAAGCTTCGCAACCTACTCCACCTCCTAAGTGGTGGAATCCGCCAGAAGTTAAAGACACTTGGAAGTCATACATCGTCCGAGACCCTGAAAGCGGCAAAGAGGTCATCGACCCGTCAGCGCCGTTTGAGGCGCAGCAGGCGTTACGGGACTATCAGACCTACACCGCCGATTTCGCTCGCCGCTTGGTCACTGATCCTGAGAATGCTCTCAAGCCTTTCGTGGAGCAAGTCGCAACACAAAAAGCGCAAGAGATGGTAGCTGGTCAACTCGGTCAGTACCAAGCAAATAATTACATTAATGATTTAGAAGCACAGAACGCCGATTGGTTATATGACTCCCAAGGAAACGTGACTCGCGAAGGCGTTGCAATTCAGCAATACATTGCTGAAGCAAAACAGTTGGGCATCAATGGCCCTGCTGCTAGGTGGCAGTATGCAACTGGAATGCTTCAAAGAGATTTACTGCAAAACAGTTATCAACAATCTCAGCAGCAACCTGCACCACAGCCGCAGGTCATGCAGCATCAGCCTTCACCAACCCCCGCGCCGCAGGCTCAACCTGATCCTGTAGCACAACAAAACATGCAGTTCCTTCGGGAACGAGCAACTCGAACTCCTAACAGGAGTGCGGGTACTACGGAACCGCAAACCCAACAGGGCAAGCGGTTAAGTTTCGAGGAACGGCTGCAAAGCCAACTTACTAAAGATGGAGTAATCTAAAATGGCGAGTGCCACTGATTGGGCTAGGTCGATTGCGACAACAATCGTCAATCACCTAAAAGAAGAAGAGATTGCATCTCTTCGGAAGTACAAAGTCTTTGCTGCTCTCGAAGGTAGCGGCAATGTACGAACTAATATGTCTGGACGAGGTTTTGATTGGGAACTCCAATACAGAAACCATACTCCAACAGGTAACAATGGAGAGACAGCTCGGGTCTTCGCTCGACAGAATCTCTGGAAGAACGCAGAGCTTGAGTATCGTGGCGCACAAGTCACTGATGCAATCTACAAAAAAGAAATGCTCGAGAACCGTGGCGCTCAGGCCCTGGTAAATGTTGCTGGAAAAATGTCAAATCGTCTTTTGACGAGCATGGAACAGTACCTTGCCAAGGAATGGGTTGTTGATGGTTATGCTTCTGGTAACGAACTTCGTTTCCACGGCATCGAGTCTTTCATGGGAACGAACGGAACTATCAACATTGGAACTGGCGCACAGCGTACAGCTAATGCTGCTGATCCATTCGCTTATCCAAGTGATACCTATGCTGGTCTTTCAACCACGCTTGGTGCTTATGGCGGAAGTCAGAAGACAGGTGTTTGGCCTAACGGCGAAGCTGATCCTGAGTTTGACTTTAACTCTCCAACAATCGTTAACTACACCAGTAGTTACTTTGGCGGAACAACTTGGGAAGCTAACTGCGTTAAGGCTGTGCGTGAAGCGATTCATCAGACTCGCAGAAACGATACGCTTGAGGATCAGGTCGATATGGTCTTGCTTGACCGACGACTCTTCATTGACTTCCTTAACACTCTTGATGCTAAAGAGCGAGTTATCGTAAGCAAGCAGAATGGTCTTCGTAGCTACGGCTTCACAGACGTGTTCGAGCTTGATGGCGTGGAAATAAGCTCAGAAAATTCTGTTCCAGCTAACACTGGATACGGACTTGCTATGGGCAACATGGAACTGTTGTGCATGGAAGGTCAGCTTCTAAATAGCGAGGGGCCTTTCTACGACGAAATCACTCAGCAGTACCGCTATGTAGTTTCAATGCTTGGCAACTTGAAATTCAAGTCGGCCAGGAATTTCTTCAAACTTTCTGCTTTAGCTTAACTCTTTAGATAAGGAAAATTAAAAGATGAGTCTTCTTGTTGATCCACCGTGGGCGTTAGGTCAAACACTTGGTGTTTCGTCTACGTCTGACGGTACGGGTTGGGTTGGAGCGGTGAAAGAATTCACTGACGTTAACCCAACTACTGGTGTTATCCGAAGTAATCGTCGCAAGATTTGTGTTGCTGTTCGTAACACATCTGGCGGTGCGTTGCTTCCAAAGAAAGTTGTCAAGTTTGACATAGGCACTGCTGGTGCAGCCGTGCTTGGAGCTGCAAGCGGAGACAACACAGCAGCGAATGCACGATTCGTTGGTGTTGTTGACGAGCATCTCCCATCGGCTGGTGTATCTGCTAACGATGTCTTCTGGGTTACGGTCGAAGGGCCGACAGAAGTTATCTTGCACGGTACAGTTGCAGTTGGTGCAGCACTTTCGACAGTTACAACTGCCGGTCGCGTAGATGATGGCGGCACAGCCGTAATCGGTTACGCACTTGAAGCTGGTGCTGCAACTGAAGAAGTCTTAGCTGTTGTTAATACTGACCGTTAAGAATATCGCCCTACACGGGGCTTTCGGGGGAGGCCCTGGATTGGTGGTCGGCTGATCCAGGGCCTTTTCTATACCTATGAATCCACAACTTTTATATCTACTTATGGAACAGCCAGCCATTCAGAACCTTGAGTTCCTTCGCAAATTAATTGCGGAGTCGAAGCAGATGCCTTCTGAGGACGAAACTCGGTTACGCATGATACATGGAACTGGCATGGGTACTGACGCAATAACCACCAAGAAGGGTGACGAATAACATGTCTAATCAGTCTAAGTGGGGTGGGCATAAGGACGAGAATGGAAAGTGGGTCAGGACGAAACCACAAAAAGTAACTCCACATTTTGAAGAAAAACGGACTAGCAATGGCAAAACCACTAGCAATGTCTATGGTACTCAGGGCAACCAGTTGGCTAGTTATTCTGGCGACGAAGGCGGATATGACGCATTTAAGACAGGCGTAAATAAAAAATTTGGGGGTATGCAACCCAACTCTAGTTCCAACTCTAGTTTCAATATGGATGCTTATAAAGCTCCGTATGCGGGTCTTTCAATGGCCCCTGGCACAAACCCGAACAAAGCAAGGCAAGCAACTGAAGATTGGACGAAAATGTTCGGCGGTCAACAAGGCGGTCAACAGGGTGGTCAACAGGGTGGTCAAAGCGGCGGTTATATATCTCATATCCCTGGAGTAAATCCGCACATTCCAGCGACGGAATCCAGAACAGGACAGACAACCAGCACAACCAGCACAACCCCAGGTAGTTCGCGGACTGAAACAATTAAAGGTGGAACAACCAAAGAAAACACAACAGAGAGAGGAGAAAGCTACACCGAAAAAGGGTCGGACATCTTCGAGAGAATATCGCAGCCACCTACCTACAGTGGTGGAGGTTGGAGCGACCCCGGCCCTCCTCAAATCACTCAGACAGGATGGGAACAGGCACAAGATAGCGGCTGGAACCAAAGCGGTTTCTCGACGACCGACCCATCAGCGGCTGCATCCAGCAATCAGTCGCAAGCACCTATGACAATGGCTTCAAGCAACACTCCGCAAGGACAGCCTGCTGCATCGTCAGCAAGCGAAAGTGGTCTTAGTCAGAACTTTGGCATGAACACTGCCGGGGGTGGAACAGAATCAACTATTTCTGTTACAGGCGGAACAGACAGTCCAGGCATCCCAGGATTTCAAAGTCAGTCAGGAAAAAGTTTTGGTGATTGGATGCGTGCGTTTCAGTCGAACGGGTTCGCTCCTTCCTCTACTCCTTCCTCTACTCCTTCATATTCTGAAACCACGACTGCACCTAGCGTTCAGCCAACAGACATAAACCAATATTTCCCATATGATTCTGATGCTCTCGGCGATGCAATGGAATTCAACGAGGAAACAGGGGAATGGCAGAAGTTTGGCTACGACCCTAATAACCCCGTTAATCAGCCTGGATACGAGCCGAATTATAATGATACAGTGACAGAAGAACAGTTTGCTGAAAATGACCGAAGAAAAGCCGGTGGCCTCCCAATCCCGATTCTAATTGCTGAAAATGACCGAAGAAAAGCCGGTGGCCTCCCAATCCCGATTCTAAAGCAAGCAGGCGATGAAGCTCCTCTCGAAAGCAGCTACCATATGGGCGACAGTAAAGAAGAGCTAATGGAGATGGCTCGTCAGAATCCTCCACAGCAAACAGACGTAAACCAAGTTCCTCCACAAGGCGGTACTCCCTATGATCCTGCCGATGGCGGGCAATGGATGAACGATGTTTTGCCCTTTAGGCAAACCTACAACTCTCAATCTCAAACAGCTTTTGATATGTTGCAGGCTTCTCCTACGGATCAGATGCAACAAACTTCGCAAAGTCTCGCTCCTTCTTTTGAAGAGTTTTATGCTCAAGTGTCAAGTGATGACGATGTAACTGCTGCTAATAAATTAATGATGGACGAGTTTCCTGCTTTTGCACAAGGACAGACCGTTTCTGTTCCGCAACAACCGGGCCAAACAATCATTGACTTAGATGGCGGAAAGAAAGCTGGAGAATACTCAGACATTCTTCAGGATGTTGTGGGGGTTGATACGCAGGAAAGCATCTACGACCAGCGGCGACAGCAGGCAATGAACGCACAGCCAG